>ERZ791815.21-NODE-21-length-187673-cov-20.294663_pt1 | contig 187673 bp, 143 predicted proteins | sample MGYA00510302_ERZ791815 | MGnify/ENA primary metagenome ERZ791815 (study PRJEB30046, sample SAMN00791995) | human gut metagenome | study: EMG produced TPA metagenomics assembly of the A metagenome-wide association study of gut microbiota in type 2... | reverse complement strand
AAGTCGGACTTGCCATAGTTGAGCATCTTCGTAAGGTCGCCGGACTTTTCAAGGTCGTCACGCTTCACGCCCCATCTGTCCTCCAGCTCCTGCCAGTTGATTTTGCTCTCGTTGATGGGTTGGTAGCCCTGTCTGCCCTGCGTCTGTTGCGGGCTTTCCTGCTGTTCTTTCTGTTGTTCCATGTTTTCCTGTTTTTGAGGTTCTTGTTTCTCTGTCTTTTGTGCCGCCATCTCTTCCTGCACCTGCTGTTGATAAGGGAAGGTGTCGATTTTGTGCGGTGCAAGGATTTGTTTGTTCTGGTACGGATGCTGAAGCAGGTCTTTCATCACGCCAAGCATGGAATCCACTTGGTCTGCCGCGATGCGGTAGAAACCGAAGCGGCTGGGTTCCTTGCACTGCCGGAAGAAGTTCTTGAAGAAGTTGTCCAGCACGTCGCCGTGTCGGTCGAATTGCAGGAAACTCTGCGCGTTCTCCGCTTTCGCAGGGGTACGCTTGGGTGTGTCGTCTGCATTCAGCCCGGCTACCACGCTGATCTCGCCCGTCTTCTCGTCACGGACTACCAGCACGTCCTTTTCGTCTTTTTTCTTTGCCATCTGAAAAATGTTTTAATGGGTTATTTATGAAAGAAATTATGGATACGAGCCTTGTAGAAGGCTATATCTTCCTTTTTGAAGTCCTTGATATGGTTGGAAAGGAATGTCAGCACGTCCTCCTCGCTGTAATAGGTCTTCTTGCCCAGCGTCTTGTAGGGCAATGCGCCTACGCTGCGGTAGCGTTGGAGGGTGCGTTTGCTTATCTGGAGCAACATGCACAAATCCTGATTGTCGAAAAGGCGGATGCTTTCCGTGATAGTGGGCTGTTTCCCCTCAGCCTTCATCGCCAGCAGCAGTTCGTCCTGACGGTCGAGCCGTTCCATCAGCTTCTGCATCCAGCCCTCGAAGTTGTTTCGTGTGAGCAGTTCCATGACCTATGTCCTCCTTCCTTTTGGTTTGCCGCCAGTGCGCAGCGTGTGGTTGCGTTTCAATTCCTGCGGTGTCGCCGCGTCCTCGTTGACGGCACACGCTTCAAGCAGGCGGTCTATTTCCGACTGCCGGTAGCGGCATTTACCGCGAAGCACGACATAACCGATGCGTTGCTCGCTGCGCATACGCTGGAGGGTGCGGGTACTCACGTTAAGCAGGTGCGCCGCCTCGCGTGTGGTGAGCAACCTGTCGGGCGATGCCGCTTTCTTGTCGCCGGAGGCGGCACGGACGTGTGCCGCAATCTCCGCTATCTGTTCCGTCAATGACCGGAAGGCAGAACTTTCCATCGTTATCACTTTCATATTCAGTCCTTTATTTTTGTTTATTTTCATGAACATAGGCTGCGCCTCGGCATACCGTTCAAGCAAGTTTGACGCTCTACACTCGGCTTGCTCTATGTTTCTGCGACAAAATTCGGCAATAAACAAAAGGGGCTTTAACAACTCACTACGTGACTCACGTAAGATTTTTGCGGAAGATGGCTCCGTAACCCGGTCAAACGGCGCAACAGGCAGCCTTTCAGCGGAAAACGATACGTCTTGTATGCCGTTTCGTTACCTTTGCGGCAAACTCTAAATGACATGAATATGGAAATAGTATCTATCGAGAAAAAGACTTTCGAGATGATGGTGGCGGCATTCGGCGCACTCTCGGAGAAGGTCGCCGCCCTGAGGCGCAAAAGCGACACGGGGCGCATGGAAAGATGGCTCACGGGCGAGGAGGTCTGCGGGCAGTTGAGAATAAGCCCGCGCACGTTGCAGACGCTGCGTGACAGGCGGCTTATCGGCTACTCGCAGATAAACCGCAGGTTCTATTACAAGCCAGAGGAGGTGAAGCGGCTGATACCGCTTGTCGGCACGCTCTATCCGCACGGCAGATGATTTGATTTATTCACCCACTGAATCCGAAGTTATGATGAACGAGACCAACGATGTTTTTACGATGGAAGACGAGCCGATAGCCTCTGTGATGCAGGATATGCGCAAAGGCTCGAAATGGCTGTCTGTATTTCTGGAAAGTTACCGCCCTCCGCTGGACGGGGAACGTTACCTGACTGACGGTGAGGTGGCGGAACTGCTCCGTGTCAGCCGACGCACCTTGCAGGAATACCGCAACAACCGCGTGTTGTCCTTCATACTTTTGGGAGGGAAGGTGCTTTACCCGGAAACGGGGCTGCGCGAGGTGCTGGAAGCGAACTACCGCAAGCCGCTGGAGTGAGGCGGCCAACATGAAAAAGGAAACGGGCGACATTTTGTGGTGCTGCCCGTTTACTTTTTATATACTTGGGTGTTTTAATGACCTTAAAACCAGTTTTTTGATTGATCCAACCAATTTCTATCGTTAGAAATTCATATAGTTAATAAAAAGTTGTAACTTTGCATTTAACGCAATCTAAAAATTAATTGTAATGGCAATTTTAAACAACATTAAAAATGTACTATCAGAAAAAGGAGTTATGAGCAAATGGTTGGCAAAACAATTACAGAAAGATCCTGCAACAGTATCTAAATGGTGTAATAATCATTCTCAACCTGATTTGTACACATTTGTTCGTATTGCAAATTTGCTTGATGTTGATGTTCATGAACTTATTTGTCATACAAAAAAATAGTATCTAAAGGAATATAGATGTTTCACCATTTTTAAGCATGTAAATAAAGTGTATGAGCAATAAAATTTGGAATTTTGATATATTAGTTGATGATTGTTTTGTTAATTTTAATACAAAAAAGCAAGAAATAAATCCAGATCATAATGACAGGTTATTATCAGTTGCTAATGGCTTTGAAGATGGCAGTTGGAGATATCGTCAATTCAAAGAATTTGTTTTCAGTAATATTGCAGAAACAGCTTTGTCTGCACAAGAACGAGAGAAATTAATAGATAATGATTACGGTAGGCTTATTGAGGCTGCCAAACATTTACGACTTGTTGACAAAGAGCAGAATGGAAAGGGAAGTGAAATAGCGGAAATTATTCTATATGGCATAATGAAGAACCATTATAAAGCCTTATCTGCAATACCTAAAATTTTTTATAAACAGAATGATAATGATAATGCAAAGGGCTCTGATTCTGTACACATTGTAATTGACCCAAATGGAGGCTTTCAACTTTGGTTAGGAGAAGCTAAATTTTATAATTCTCTTGAGGATGCGCGATTATACGAACCAATAAATTCTGTTGAACAAATGTTGCGCAAACCTATTATGAAAAAGGAATGCGGAATAATGACCAATCTCAATGAACTTGATAAACAAATTGAAAACCAAACATTACTTAAAAAGATAAAAGAATGTTTCGATGAGAATACTTCCATTGACGAAATAAAACCCAAACTACATATACCTATTCTTTTATTACATGAATGCCAGATAACAGCAAGTACTACTGAAATGAGTGATGAGTATAAAAATAGTATTATTTCTTTTCATAGAGATCGTGCTCATTCGTTTTTTAAGAAGCAGATCAACAAGCTTAGTTCTGTTCATAAGTATTCGGAAATAAACTTTCATTTGATTCTTTTTCCTGTTCCTGATAAAACAAAAATAGTAAACTGGTTTATTTCACAAGCAAAAAATCTCAAAAATGATGCAGACGAATGATATATATAATACATGTTTAGATATAAGTAATGTTCTAAATGCTGGTGATATAAGTAATGCAAGATCCAAAGTAATTACATTACTTCATGAGATTAATGGTACTAACAATAATTCATATATGGAATTAGTCAACCATCTTATTCGTGAAGTGGGGCTTTTACCGTATATTGATACATATACTGCATCTTGGGAAGATCGGTTTGTATGTGAAGTTTTTAAAGTTAATATTGGAGAAAGAAAACCTTGTGTCTTACATACTGCTCAATCACAGGTATTAAAGAAGTTATTAGAAGGGAAAAGCGTTGCGGTGAGTGCTCCTACAAGTTTTGGTAAAAGTTTTGTTATTGATGCATTTATTGCGATTAAACAACCAATTAATGTTGTAATATTAGTACCTACGGTTGCTCTTGCAGATGAAACAAGAAGACGAATTTGCCGAAAATTCTCTCATCAATATAAAATAATTACAACAACAGATGTAGAACTTGCGGAGAAAAACATATTGGTATTTCCGCAAGAAAGAGCTTTTGCCTATATAGATAAACTTCCTTCAATTGATATTCTAATCGTTGATGAGTTTTATAAGGCAAGTACAAATTTTGATCTTGAAAGAAGCTCCACTTTACTCAGTTCAATGGTAGAACTCGGAAAGAAAGCTAAACAAAGATATTATCTTGCCCCAAATATCCATGAAATAGAAGAAAATGTATTCACTGAAGGGATGACATTTCTGCGTATGGATTTTAAGACCGTTGTAACGCATGCATGGCGGTTATATAAAAGCAGACCAAAGAATGAAGATAAACAGAGTTTTAAGACACGTAAACTTATTGAATTAATAAATACAGGTATAGGTAAAGCTTTGATATATACCGGCACATATAAGGGAATTGAAGAAGTAACAACAATTCTTAACAGAAATTTATATAATAAAGACTCTGAACTGCTTGCTAATTTTTCTGATTGGCTGGAATGCAATTATGGAGAAAAGTATATTCTTAAAGATTTAGTCAAACATGGTATTGGTATTCATAATGGTCAGCTACATCGTTCTCTTAGTCAAATTCAAATAAAACTATTTGAAGAACAGAATGGGTTAGATTATTTGGTATCGACCTCGTCTATAATTGAAGGAGTAAATACTCAAGCAGAGAGTGTCGTTTTATGGTCAAATAAGAACGGGGCTCATAAGATTGATTATTTTACCTTTCGCAACATCATTGGACGCGCAGGCAGAATGTTTCGTTATTTTGTAGGTCGTGTCTATATGCTTGAAGAGCCACCAAGTCAAGAAAATACTAAATTGAGATTAGAGTTTCCTGATGATGTAGTAAAAAAACTTGATGGAAATGACCCCGGTATAAAATTGAATAATGAACAATATGTAAAAATTCAACGATATCAAGATGAAATGATAGAACTTCTTGGAACGGATATTTGGCATAGAATTGAAAGAATACCACAAATCAGAAGTTGTAAACCATCAATGTTAAAGATAATTGCGGAAAAATTGAAAACTGATTCCAATTGGCCAACAAATTGCGATGCTTTACAAAACAATAATACATGGGAATGGAGGGATGCTTTAGGAGATATCATAGAAATTTTGGAATATCATCGAAAAGGACATTTACGGTATTATGCATGTGCATGTAGTAATGGATGGAAAATGACTATAAAAGAGCTATATAACACAGTAAAAGATTATGGTATTACATATGAGGATATATTTACATTTGAAAGATATGTATCCTTTAATCTCTCATCTATTATTGCGGTAATTAATATTATACGTCAAGAACTTTATCCTAATTCCTCAAATATCGCCAATTTTGTATATAAAGCATCAAATGCCTTTTTACCTAAAATTGTATTTCAACTTGAAGAATACGGATTACCGAGGATGATTAGTAAAAAGATACAAAATGCAGGTCTTATAAATCTTGAAGACGATTCTAAAGAGATTACAATCGTTATACAGGAATTTAACACGATAGGAATTGAATACCTTGAACAAAAAATACCTAATCTCCATTCATTTGACAAATATATATTAAAACATTTTATGAACGGAATTCGTTGCATAACGACAAATCAAAAGAATTAAATAATAGCCATATTATTACCTCTATATTTTTTGAGATATGATATGGCTATTTAGATAAGGATCCATATAGAAATTCTTTCGTATAATTTTCATTTGATATCTTCAACAGTACGCAGTTTTTCCGTTCTGTATAAACATCACGTATGTTTGCCGCTTCTCTTGTGAGAGAACCTTTCCTACCAGCCACATGCGGAACAGGTAGGTGTTGTAGGTGTTCAGCCGAAAAGCAATCAGAATAATGATTTCAGGCGCGTACACGTCCGCGTACAGCCCGTTTTCAAGCTGCATGTAGCGGCACACCTTGTAGTCGTTCAGCACGTCAGACTTGCGGACGGCTTTGATGACGGCGTTCACTGCCGGGACGGTCGTATGGAACAGTCCGGCTATTTCGGTGGCGGTCATCCACACATCGTTACCGGTTACGCTGACCGCCTTGTCCTCTATGATGATTATGTCACGTTTCATGGCTCCTCTTTTTTAGATGGTGCAACCTGCAAATTCCTCGACGTTGTTTAACCTTGCGGCAAGGTTTTCCATATCCTGATTGAGTTTTTCTTTGGTTATCTTCGCGTAAATCTGCGTCGTCTTTATGCTCTTGTGTCCAAGCATGGAGCTGACCGTTTCGATGGGTACGCCGTTGGAAAGGAAAACTGTCGTGGCTGCCGTGTGGCGGCTTTGATGCCACGTGATATGCTTGGTGATGCCGCAACGCTTGGCGACGGCACGGATACCGGCAAGGCACGTGTTATAATGCGGAACGGGGAATATCCTGCCGTTCTCGCATAGCCCACGGTATTTGCCGATTATGCGGTTGGCGATGTCAAGCAGGCGGATGTTGGACACCACGCCCGTTTTCTTGCGGTTGATGTTTATCCACTCGTGTTCGTCGAAATAGGTACGGATATTCTCTTCCGTGAGGTTGCGCATATCCGCGAACGACAATCCGGTGAACGCACAGAACAGGTAGAGGTCGCGGTACAGTTCCTGTTTGGCGTTTTTCAGTTTCCCCTCCATCAGCAGGCGTATTTCGTCTTTGGTCAGGAAACTGCGTGTCGTTTCCTCCTTCTTGATTTCATACTCGCGGAACGGGTCGCGTGTCAGCCACTCGTTGTTGATGGCTATGAACACCATTGTCCGTAGCGGGCAGACGTACAGCCACACGGTATTGGTGCAGCAGTGCTTGTCCGTGCGCAGGAACATCTCGAAGTCGGAGATGAAAGCCGGGGTAAGCTCTTTTAGGGCGATGTCCTTCACATGGTAGCGGATGTCGAGGAACTCTTGCATGTGCTTGTAAACGGTGCGGTACTTCAGCAGCGTGCCTTTGGCTTTCATGCCTGCCTCCACCTGCTTCTCGTAGTCCTCGTTGTGCTGGCGGAACACCTGCATCAGCGTGTGGTAGCGGTGTTCCAGTCCGAGAAAGGCGTTCTTTACCTTCTCCGCCGTGACGAAGTTGTCACGCTCCATGATTTCCTGATAGTGTCTGTTGATGCGCACCCGCATCTTGTCAAGCATACGGTTCGTTTCGAGTGCCGCCGCGCTTCTGCCCGTGACACGTCCCCCTTTGGTGTCCCACAGCTTCGGATCGACACTCAACTTGCAACTGAACTGCGTCTGGCTGCCGTCCACCGTGATGCGTCCCATGACGGGAACCGTCCCGTCCTTTTTCACTACCTGACGCTTGAGGTAGTAGATTACTGAAAATGTACTCTTCATCGTTCTTAATTTTTGGATTTCAAAATTAGTTGGTGAAGAGTCCGGTGTCGGTACGCAAAACGGGGAGGAACGGCGCAATCTTTTTTCCGTAACCGTATTTGTTACGTGAGTTGTGGGTAACTCACTATAACATAGTGTCTTGTTTCGCCATTCGTACCCGTTTGTCGCATTTTCGGACATGGTTACGAACAAGTAACGTTGCGGCGTCAAGATTTGGCTTCGGCAAGGATTGTAATGGCTTCACGAATTATCGCCACTTTAACTAAAACCCTTGTAACTCAATTCTATCACTATATCTTTCCGCATTTCACTTTTTTGTAGTAACTTTGCAAACCAATATAACAATAAATATATGATTTCTGTTGACGGGCTGACCGTAGAATTTGGAGGCACGACACTTTTTCAAGATGTCTCGTTTGTAGTTAATGAAAAAGATCGCATTGCTTTAATGGGAAAAAATGGGGCGGGAAAGTCCACTTTGTTGAAAATTCTGGCAGGGGTGAGGACACCTTCCCGTGGAAGTATTTCAGTACCTAAAGATACGGTAATTGCATATCTTCCCCAGCATTTGATGACTGATAACAAGCGAACTGTATTTGAAGAGACATCGCAGGCCTTTTCTCATCTTTTTGAGATGGAGAAAGAGATAGAACGACTTAATAATGAATTGGCTACCCGTACTGATTATGAGTCTGAGGAGTATTATAAGCTGATAGAAGACGTTTCTTTGTTGAGTGAAAAATTTTATTCGGTAGATGCAACCAATTATGAAGAAGATGTTGAAAAAGTATTGTTGGGATTAGGTTTTAAGCGATCCGACTTTTCCAGATCCACTTCTGAGTTCAGTGGAGGTTGGCGCATGCGTATCGAGCTGGCTAAGCTGTTGCTGAAGCGTCCGGATATTCTGTTGCTCGACGAACCTACCAATCATTTGGATATCGAGTCGATACAATGGTTGGAGAATTTTCTTGTTTCGAATGTGAAAGCAGTAATCGTAATATCACACGACCGGGCTTTTGTTGATAACATTACTACTCGGACGATAGAGGTAACTATGGGGCGTATTTATGATTATAAGGTAAATTATTCGAAATATCTCGAGTTGCGGAAAGAACGGCGAGAACAACAGCAGAAAGCTTATGAAGATCAGCAAAAAATGATTGCTGAAACAAAAGAGTTTATCGAACGTTTCAAAGGGACTTATTCCAAAACTTTGCAAGTGCAATCTCGTGTGAAGATGTTAGAAAAACTCGAACTGGTCGAAGTCGATGAAGAAGATACCTCTGCTCTGAAATTACGTTTCCCTCCTTCTCCCCGTTCGGGTAATTATCCGGTAATTATAGAAGATGTTTCGAAATCATACGGTAACCATACTGTATTTTCGAAAGCTACGTTGACTATCGAAAGGGGAGAGAAAGTTGCATTTGTCGGGAAAAACGGTGAAGGGAAATCGACTTTGGTCAAATGTATAATGGGAGAGACGAAGTTTGATGGAACACTAACTCTCGGGCATAATGTAATGATCGGCTATTTCGCTCAAAATCAGGCTTCTCTGTTGGATGAAGAACTCACGGTTTTTCAAACGATAGATGATGTTGCCAAAGGGGATATACGAACAAAGATAAAAGATATATTGGGTGCATTTATGTTCGGCGGTGAGAATTCTGCCAAAAAGGTAAAAGTGCTTTCCGGCGGTGAGCGTACCCGTTTGGCAATGATCAAGTTATTGTTAGAACCGGTAAATCTGTTGATTTTAGACGAGCCGACGAATCATTTGGATTTAAAAACAAAAGATATTCTTAAAACAGCTCTTAAAGAATTTGACGGCACATTGATTGTCGTTTCTCATGACCGTGATTTTTTAAATGGTTTGGTGGATAAAGTATATGAATTCGGGAATAAGCGAATTATAGAACACTTAGGGGGAATATACGATTTCTTGGAAAAGAAGAGAATCGATAACTTGCGTGAGCTGGAACGGAATAATTAGTATATATTGTGTTATGGTAAAGCAAAATTCTTTTTGTCTTCCTGCTTTCAGACGTGGTTTTCATCTGATTACTCCATTGATAGAAAAGGAACTTCAGGAATTGCCGGAAGAAGGGCTGTTGAATTTGTTCATACAGCATACTTCTGCAGGATTAACTATAAATGAGAATGCCGATCCTTCGGTTCGTACAGATTTTGAGCGATCATTCAATCATTTAATCCCGGAGAATCAGTCCTATTATACGCATGTATTGGAGGGAAGCGACGATATGCCCGCTCATTTGAAATCTTCTGTGATAGGGGTGTCACTGACCGTTCCTATTCGCAATAAAAAGTTGGCTTTGGGAACATGGCAAGGAATATATCTGTGTGAGTTCAGAGATTATGGAGGCCCTCGTAAATTGATCGCCACAATTTGGTATTAATCAGAAAATAAAAGAAATATATAGCTTATGAAAATATCGGTCGTACATACTATTTTTTTCTCTCCGACACATACATCTTTGAGAATTGCAGATGCTATTGCCGAGGGAATGGGTACTTGTGAACATAAAGAGTTGGATATTACGTATGAGAAACCTGTAAAGGATATTTTAATAGAGGAGGGTGTTGCTGTCATTTCTGTTCCTGTATATGGTGGGCGAGTTGCCGAAACGGCTGTAGAACGCTTGCGTTCGATACGGGGTAATAATATTCCGGCCGTGGTTGCCGTTGTTTACGGAAATAGAGATTATGAAGATGCATTGATAGAGTTACGGGATATTGCAAAAGAGCAAGGCTTTATTCCGGTGTCGGGAGGAGCATTTATCGGAGAACATTCGTACAGTCGTCCGAATCGTCCGGTTGCTGAAGGACGCCCGGATAAAGCGGATATAGATACGGCTTTTGCATTCGGTTCGAAAACCGCAGCTTTTTTAAATGATTGGTCGGGAGAGTCTGTTGATTTGCAAGTAAAGGGAAATTTCCCATATAAGGTAAAAGGAAATAAAACACCTCAAACTCCGGTTACGATTTCAGAACTTTGCACACAATGCGGATATTGTATCGAAATATGCCCTACACAGTCTATCGAATTGCAAGATGAAATTGTAAGTGATCCTGAATCGTGTATCAAGTGTTGTGCTTGTGTTAAGGAATGTCCTAATCAGGCAAGAGTGTTTGAAACACCGTTTACCGATTATCTGTTTAAGAACTTTTCATCTCGGCGTGATCCTGAATTGTTTTTTTCTTATCGGAAAATTTAAACAGACTTGAAAAATAAAATCTCCTTATTGCAGTTTTTAACAGGAACTCAATAAGGAGATTTATTATATCCGTTATTTTAGCGCTCAAAAAGCGTTATCGTTATTTCTCGGACTTTTTATTTTTTTAGAGCTGCTATGACAGCATCATAATTCGGTTCTTGAGTAATTTCCGGAACGAGTTCTTCGTATATGACATTGAAGTTTTCGTCTATTACTACTACCGCCCGGGCTAATAGTCCGGCTAACGGTCCGTCTACCATTTCTATACCATATTGTTGAGAAAAATCCGAGGCTCTGAATGCCGAAGCCGGGATCACGTTTTCTATCCCTTCTGTCGTGCAGAACCGGCTTTGAGCAAAAGGTAGGTCTTTAGATATTGCTATTACAAGCGTATTATCCATATCGGCTGCAAGTTTATTGAATTTACGAACCGATGTTGCACAGACGCTCGTGTCCAGGCTTGGGAAAATATTAAGAACCAGTCGTTTTCCTTTCAGGTCGCAACAACTTAATTCACTTAAATCTGATTTTACCAAACTGAAGCAAGGTGCTTTACTTCCTACTTTGGGTAATTCTCCGTTGGTAGAAACGGGATTCCCTTTAAATTTTATTTGAGCCATAATTTTTAATTTTAAATTGTGTTTATACTATTGTTTATTTTGAAATAACAAATAAAAGAAATATTCCGTTTAATCTTTTATATTTGTTTCTAATATTTGTTGTAAATTTTGGACCATATCAGGATCATATCCTATTTGTACCCCAATAATTCTTTTTTCGGGAGAGATGACAAATAGAGTAGGATAGTTTGCTATACCGTATTGGGCTGCTATATTTTGAGCATCACAGATAACGATTCCGGGCAGTACGTTTTCTTCTTGATATTTTATCAGATCATCCGAATTTTTTTCAGATAATAAAGTAATCCATAGGAGGTTTTTATTATCAGAGAAATATTTTGCGCAATCCAATGTCTTTTTGCAGAAACTACTTGTAGTATCGACAAATGCAAGTATCAGAGGTCGGCCTTCATGTTCCGACAAATCGAATCTTTTCTCATTATTCAGTAGCGGAAGCGAAAAGTTGGGAGCAGTTTTACCTGCCAGGTTTTGGGCTTTGAAATAGTTGCTTCGGAACGGTGCGATAATATTGCCTTTCTGTTTTATGAAATTCTCTTCTGAAAAAAAATTGTTCGGAAAAGGTGTTTTTATATCTGATGATAGGTATTTGACGGTGACTGTTTGAGATCCTAAATGTCCGGGATTATTTTCTATTTCCTTAAATATCGGAGTGCCAGACTCTGAATCGAATATGTAGACCGATGATCGAATTGTTTCCCCGTTGATATACTCATCTATATACAAAGCATTGCATTTACGGTTATTTATCAATGTATCGGAGTATGTTTGAATGCGGTTTTCCGGGTTGTTGAGACTTTTTTGCAATTGAGATGCTATTTCCATAGGAAATTCTTCTATAAATAATCCCGAACGATGTATTCCCGGCAATTCGTTTTTATTGTTCATTTTGTTATAGAATGGTGTAGCATCTTCTTCCGCATGATATTCTCGCAATCTGTGATTGCTGAAATTGTAATAGTTTCCGGAGTCGTAATAGATGAAATTTCCGTTTATTGCCGGATTGCTTTCTGATGTAAGATCTATCAAATAAGAATATCCGTATAAGGTATCTGCCGGGTTTTTCTGATATTGAAGAGAGAGTTTGTATTCTACTTCTTCATCGGTCATCGGTAATGTAACGCGGAATAAGGCTTCTCCCCGGTAATGTTCTATTTGGTTTAAACGGGAAATGATTTGTGAGACTTGATTCGTTTCGGAAAAAACGGTTATAAAATAAAAACTGATGCCAATAAGACAGGTTATTTTCTTTATCATATTCTGTGTTGTTAATGACGATACAATAATAACAAAATATGAAAAAAAATGTTTTGATTTTTTGCTTCTTAAACGTTAAGTTTTTATCTTGAATCGGGCACAGATGTTTTATCTGCTGGAGAGCAAGAGAATTTGCCTTGTATGAAATATTCGGTAGGTATGTCGCATACCCCTTGTCTGTTGTCGATAAACTTAATGAGTTTCTGAAAAATGGCATTGTAGGAAAGTATTTGCGGATTGCCTATCAAGAACAACTGTTTACGGGCGCGAGTCAATACGACATTCAATTTCCTGTCTATAATCTGGCCGTTATCTTTAAATACATTTCCGGTGAGAAATTCGAGCTGGTAAATTTTTTGTACGGTAAACCCGTAAATAATAAAATCCCGTTCACTACCCTGATACCGTTCTACTGTGTCGATCGTGATATCCGACAATGCTGGGATATTTAGTTGTTTTATCTCTTTTCGTATCAGAGCGATCTGATTGCGATAAGGAACGATTACCCCTACGGTTTGAGGGTTGAAATTATTTTTGTTTATTGTATAAATTGTTTTTAATAAAGCCGATATACGTATGGCTTCATCTTTGTTCGTTTTATCGGATATGGGGTTCTTGTCTCCTTTTGATACGATAAATGCCAATCGGTGAGAGGCGATAAGATTTTGTAAGCCGTCAGATTTGTCGTAAATAGGACAATGAAGTATTTCTAATTGATGTTTTAAAGGAATGGGTTTCAACTTTTTTTCATAGAAAATTTCATTTGAGAAAGATGAAATTTCCGGATGCATGCGCCCTTGTTTAAACAACATATGTATGAAATCTTCCGAACCGTTTTTCTTTTGTATGTTAATCAGTCGTTCGAATAGAGAATTACGACAATCGCTCATTCCTATCTTTATCAATTCTGGTTCTGATACGATAGACTCTCTTTCGGATTGTTGAACCACAGCAGGCAGTTGTTTGTGGTCTCCGATGAAGATAAATTTATCTATGGCTGTTTGATTCTTATGTCTGGCACATAGTATTCCGAGTAAATTCGGTTCGAGAATTTGAGATGCTTCATCGATAATAGCCAGATCGAAATGTTTGATGTCGAATAAGTTGAGTTTTCCCGATATGCTGGTTATCGTTCCTACGAACACCTGGGTCTCCTGAATTACTTTGCGAAGAATATCCGCATTCGGATTTAATCGTATTTTCTCATCCAACAGATTTTTTCTAAAACGTTCGTCACAAGATAATTCCGAACCGATTCTGATATATTGGATCTTGTGTTTATCCATCTTGTCACAGATTTCATCTACTGCCCGGTTGGTATAAGCCGACAGTAGTATCGAAGACGATTCGGAGAGGGCTTCTTTCACCATTGCAACCAAAGCATACGATGTTTTTCCTGTACCGGGAGGTCCTATTAGCAAAAAGTAGTCATTGGCTTGTTTGGCTTTCAATATTACATCGTTGAGAAATACATTTTCGGTGTTGTAGTTTCCATTTAGTTTTTTTGTAGAATCTTTTGTCGGCAAACGTAAATTCAATAATAACTCTTTTCTTTTTTTATCGGCTGATAAAAAGGCGAATAGGGCTTGATAAATCGAGGTATAGGAAGATTCCCAAAAGTCGTGTTCTATCGCCCATTTTTGGTTTTCCGGGAAGATACAAGTATTTTTTTGAGGAGACTGCAGTCTGACGGTTACCTCTGTATAACATATATTCTTGATCGTTCCGCGTAATATTTTCGCTTTACAGGCATTGGGGATATCTCCCTCCGGATATGAATAGAGTAATACTATATCGCCATTTCTGAAGTTAGGCAGTAAATCATCTTCTTGTGACGGGACGGAAAATGTAATCGTATCATATCCTCCGTATATTCCTGATTCTTCTTTATTTACAAGATCAAGTCCTGTTAAAATATCTCCGGTAGATTCTTTTTCTGCTATTTCGCATCTCCATATTCCTGAGAATCCTCTGTTTTTGCTTGAATTTCCGGTTTTTGCAAGAAGATGCTCTTTAGAGATAAAGGTAAAAAGTCTTGCAAAATAGCATTTTTCGAGATCTGATGCGTTTTGATATATACTTAATATTTGTCGGATATGAGGAAGCTGGAATTTTTTCCAGAGTACGTTTGTTTTCGCATTTATATTTAGCTCTTCCGAAGTCAGATTTTCGAGAATATTTTTTACTGCACCTTCTGCGTAGAGCATTTCATATTTGACGATACGGTTTCTTAACCTCAGAATTTTTCTCATAAGGTTGGGGTCGGAAGAACTTTCGAGCATCAGTCCGTCGGGATACTTCGAATATAACAGATATTGTTCCGAATCTTTACTTTTGATGTTGAAATTATAAGAGAGCAGCAAACGGTATAGTAACATTTGGATATAATGTTCTTCTTTATGCCCGTTGGTATAAATATCTCTTTTACCAGACTTTTGTTCCATCAAAATTTTGTAATTATTCTGTAAAAGGTCTACACGTCCTTGAATTCCCAGTTCTTTGCAGATAAAAGACGGTTCGAGAATGAGCTTGTCCCGTTCGATGTTATGAATTTCGGGAAAAATTTTTTCAACGAAATTCCGGATATTTTTCATCTGTTCTTTTGCCTGATGATGAAAATCTTTCAGACTTTCCTCGCACGTGATTATTTTTAGTGCAGACTTAATGAAGAAGCGTTTGATCGAGTTATTATAACTGTTCTCATGCAAATCTTGTGTATTGATAGTTTCATCGAGAAATTGTCCGGCCAGATTTCCTAAGAGCATAGCCGGAGTGTTTCGGGCAGGTGATATTTTTTCCAGCAGATAATTGCAGGGATGATCACCATATTCTTTCCAGCAACGGGCTATTGTAGAGATCTCGAGTAGATAGTCCGGTTCGTAAATGATTTGTTCCGGACAAAAAATCCCGTTTTTTTCGATTTTCGTGTTCAACAGATATAATTGTGTATTCTCGGCTAACAAATCGGCTATGTAGTCGAGATCGTTATTTTGAGCATATTTGTGATAATCTATTTTTACGAAAACCGAATTATCATCTTCGGTGTAGCCTGTGATGAAATCTTTATCCCAAGACGAAACGGTGATTCTTATATTAATATCGGGTGCATAGTCGGCAGGTGTGATTGACCGGGTTGCATGAGGAAGACATTCTTTTAAGTTTTCGGGAATCGGTCTCCCGTATATTTTTGCAATGAAATCGGACAAGCTTTTCAGGTCATATAAATAATCCTCGTATGAAGGAATATCTCGATTTTGTCTTATCCGGTTACAATGAATGCGGAATTTGTTGAGATGATATATTTCTGTATCCGAAAAATCATGATTTTTACAAATATAGGTCATTCTTGGAAATACACCGGAGAAGCTGATGCGACAATTTTGCGTCTTTTCTTCGATTATATTGATAAAGACGGTATATAAGCCGGCATATTTCCTTTTAACGGAAAATCCTTTATTATTATGTATCTCCGTTATATCTTGAAAATAAATATCGGGGAAATGATACTGTTTCGATTCAGAGTCGGATACTTTATTTTCTATGTACATTTTTTTATACAGAAAGCCATTTATAAGAATCTTCTATCGAAAAATTTCTTTTTTTACAATATTCGGCCCGTTGTTCCATATCGATTTGTCCGATATGGAAATAAACAGATTGCGGATGAGCTATCATAATTCCTGAGACCGTAGAGTTTGGTTTCATCGCACCGTTTTCGGTTAATGAAACATCGATTTGGTCGAATCCGAGCAGTTTGTCGATGTCGAAAGCAAGCGATTGGTCGGGAAGAGATGGATAGCCGATTGCCGGACGAATTCCTTGATAATGTTCTTTCAGCAAGTTTTCTACCGTTGCGGTCTCATTCGGTGAATATCCCCATATCTCTTTTCGCACCCGATAATGTAGAAGCTCGGTTGCAGCTTCGGCGATGCGGTCAGAGAGAGATTGCAGTAAAAGAGCATTATAATTATCATCTTGCTGTTTGTAGTATTCGATCCGGTTCTCGATTTCTTTTCCTGCCGTTACTGTAAAGACTCCAATGTAATCTGTCTTTTGGGTGTCTGCTGGCATGATGAAATCTGAAAGCGAATAATAGCAGGCTTCGCTTCCTTTTTTTTGTACTTGCTGTCGCAAGCAAGGTATGATGTGCGATACGCCTTCTTTCTGAATATATATAGACTCATTTTGAGAATTTGCCTCGAATATTCCGACCAAAATATCCGTTTCAGTTTGGTCTTCGATCAGTTTGTCGAGCATTCGGGAAGCCTCTTTATATAATTGCATCGCTTCGGCAGCCTTTGCTCTTTCTTGCTCCGGAAATTGGGTAAGCCAAGATGCCTTGCAGTGGTCACATCCGTTTATGAATGCGATAGATGCGAATTTCCCTCCTAATTTCCATGCATTGAAAAAGAATATCCAATTGATGTAAGGGCGAATTTCTTTAATTGAAAAATGCAGTTCTTGAACCTGTCCGGTCAATAACGGCTTTACCGGATTATATTTTTCCCACTCTATTTTGATTTTATGATTTCTCGCGTTGCTTAACGGTGTGAGAAGTATTTTTTCTTGAATAGATTCTCTGAGTTTTTCTTGTTCCTTTTTTAGTTGTTCCAAGAAAATTTTTCGGGTTTCGCTGTTTGCCAGTTGTGCTGCGATCAGAGGATTTTGAGAAGCGTCTTTCACATGAATCACCGGACCGCTGTAACGAGGGGCTATTTTTACGGCAGTATGTATTTTTGAAGTCGTTGCTCCACCGATCATGAGAGGAGTTGTCATCCCTGCTTTCTCCATTTCTTCAGCTACGTGACACATCTCTTCGAGAGATGGAGTAATAAGCCCGCTTAAGCAGACGATGTCCACTTTTTCTTCAATGGCGGTTTTTATGATTTTTTCGGTAGGAACCATAACCCCTAAATCGATAACTTCATAGTTGTTGCACGCCAAAACTACCCCTACGATATTTTTCCCGATGTCATGAACATCACCTTTAACTGTTGCCAGCAAGAACTTGCCGGCTTTTTCCGGAGAACTTTTGTCTGTTTTATCAGCTTCGATAAACGGTTTAAGAATGGCTACCGCCTGTTTCATTGTACGAGCTGTTTTTACGACTTGCGGTAAAAACATTTTCCCGGCACCAAATAGTTCTCCTACCGTGTTCATTCCTTTCATAAGCGGACCGTCTATGACTTTTACGGCCTTGCCATATATTCGCATGGCTTCGGACAAATCGGTTTCCAGATTTTCGGATATACCTTTGATTAATGCATATTCCAATCTCTCGTCTAAGGTCATTTCGTCTCTTATATCTTTTTTTTCTACGGTCTTACCGTTTTGCCGATTTTTTAATTCTTCGGCGAGAATTATCAGTTTTTCAGTAGCGTCCGGTTTCCGGTTCAGTATTACATCCTCGATGACAGAAAGAACCTCTTTCGGTATGTCTGTATATGTGACGGAAGTTCCGGGATTGACGATTCCCATATCCATTCCGGCTTTAACAGCATGAAAAAGAAATGCTGCATGCATTGCTTCTCGTATGTAGTTGTTCCCTCGGAAAGAAAAAGAGAGATTGCTGATTCCTCCGCTGACTTTTGCTCCGGGTAGATTCTTCTTGATCCATGTCGTAGCTTTGATGAAATCGATGCCGTAATTCAGGTGTTCGTCTATACCTGTTGCTACGGCCAATACATTCGGATCGAAAATAATATCGTTTGGATCTATATCTGCTTTTTGGGTCAATAGTTTGTATGCCCGTTTACATATTTCTATCTTGCGGTCGAAGCTGTCTGCCTGTCCATTCTCGTCGAATGCCATGACAACCATTGCAGCTCCCAGCTTCTTAATCATACGGGCATGCTCGAGAAATATGGTTTCGCCTTCTTTCAGGCTGATCGAATTGACAATAGATTTACCCTGTACGCATTTTAGTCCTGACTCTATTACTTCCCATTTGGATGAATCGATCATGACAGGAACTTTCGATATTTCCGGCTCGGAAGCAATCAGGTTTAGAAATGTGATCATTTCCGATTTTGCGTCGAGCATGGCATCATCCATGTTTATATCGATGATTTGAGCACCGTCTTCTACTTGTTTTCGGGCGATGCCCAAAGCTTCTTCATAATTTTTTTCCGAAATGAGGCGGAGAAATTTACGAGAGCCGGCAACATTGCATCTCTCTCCTACATTAATGAAATTGTTTTCCGGCTTTATTTCGAGACGTTCTAATCCGGAAAGCCATAATACATTCGGTTTATCAATGGGAATATGAGGCTGTTTCCCGTCGATTAACTCATTATATAGTTTTATATGTGCAGGAGTAGTGCCGCAACATCCCCCTATGATGTTGACCAGTCTTTCTTCAACGAATTCTCTCATTTGATTTGCCATGGCTTCGGGAGTTTCGTCATATTCTCCGAAACGGTTCGGCAGTCCGGCATTGGGATAAGCACTGATATAATACGGTGCGATTTCAGATAACTGTTTCAAGAAAGGTTTCATGTCTCGAGCTCCAAAGGAACAGTTCAATCCTAATGTAAGAATCGGGGCGTGTTGTATCGATGCGAGAAAAGCTTCTAATGTTTGTCCCGACAATGTTCGACCTCCGGAATCGGATACTGTGGCAGAGACCATGATCGGAACGTGAATTCCGGTTTCTTCCATTGCCTCAGTAGCGGCAAATAAAGCTGCTTTTGCATTTAACGTGTCGAATACGGTTTCGACCAATAGAGCATCTATCCCGCCGGAGAGCAAAGCTTTTATCTGTTCCAGGTAAGAAAATACCAGATCATCGTAGCTCAAAGATCTGAATGCAGGATTATTTACGTCCGGAGACATTGATGTGGTTTTGTTTGTCGGTCCGATAGATCCGGCAACAAAACGAGGTTTATCTTCTGTCGTGTATTTATCGGCTGCTTTGCGAGCTAATTGCGCTGCTTTTATATTTATTTCCCGTATATGATTCTGCATGCCGTAATCGCTCATCGATACGGATGTCGCATTAAATGTATTTGTTTCGATAATATCCGATCCGGCTTGTAGATAAGCTTCGTGTATTTCACTGATGATTTGGGGCTGGGTAAGACATAAAATATCATTATTGCCTTTAAGCTCTTCGGGATATTTAGTAAAAAGTTCTCCTCGATAGTCACTTTCAGACAGGTTATAACGTTGAATCATAGTACCCATTGCTCCATCGAGAATCAATATTCGTTGCTTCAGCGCATCTTGTATTGTCATATTTTTCTGAATTTGTGATCTTTTGCTTTCTTACGTTTTATTCTTTTAAGCGAAAGCAAAGTTATAAAAAAATAGGAAAGAGCCGGAGAAATATTTATTTCTTAATTTTTGAGGGATTTTTTGCAATATAATCTTTCCAACTTGTATAAGCTTTTTCCGTTTGCGGGCGATTTGTTTGGAAAAAATGGCATAAAGCGGCAGCTAACCCGTCTGTGGCATCTAATTGCGGCAGCATGTTTTCTTCCGGAATATGTAACATTCGTTTTAGCATATCTGCGACTTGTTCTTTAGAGGCGTTACCATTTCCGGTAATAGACATTTTTATTTTCAGAGGTGCATATTCTGTAATAGGAATATCTCGGTATAATGCTGCCGACATCGCTACACCTTGTGCTCTTCCGAGTTTTAACATAGATTGGACGTTCTTTCCGAAAAAAGGCGATTCGATAGCCATCTCATCCGGATGATATTGATCTATCAGTCCCAACACCCTTTCGAATATCCTGCGTAATTTCATATAATGATTATCGAATTTATTAAGCTGCAAGATACCTAAAGTAATAAGTTCCGGCCTATTACCGTTTATTTTTAGGACTCCGTATCCCATGACTGTAGTTCCGGGATCGATACCGATAATAATTCTTTCCTTCGGCATATTATTCGATAATTTCGAGAAGAGTAGTAAACCCTACGACTTGATCTTTGAATTTTTCGGTCAAAGCATGTGCCAGATCATCTCCGGTTTCGTTATACCAGCGAGACAAAGATGCCGTATCTTTTACGTGAAATTGGAGTGAGAAATTTTCTCCTTCATTTTCGTTTCCTGCTATTATACGACAAAGCTGGGGTTCGCTTAATTCTTCACGTTGTAAAGCTGTCGGAATATATATTTCCTTTATCCAGTTGATGAATATTTCTTTTATATTGTCGGATGCGTGATATGTTGTATTGATTATGATCATTGTTTTTATTTATAATTATTAGTGCTGATCGAGGTAAAACAAATTCGATTTTTTAGAATTTGAAATGCAACTTATTAACTATGAATGAACTGTCAAAAGAGATTTTCATAAAATTTGAATAACTCTGTATTTCCCGTTTTTATATATTGCAAAAATAGAAAAACTTCGTGATATATTGTGATTATTCGAAAATGATTCTATCTTTGCATCAAGAAAAGGGGGCATTAGCTCATCTGGCTAGAGCGTTTGACTGGCAGTCAAAAGGTGGCAGGTTCGAGTCCTGTATGCTCCACAAAATATTTTATTAGTTTTTATTGATTTATATGTGTAACAGTCTTTTATATGCAATGAGTCATATTATAAACACTGTAAAATATCAACAAAAATATAAGCATATATAACATTTTCATCCCCCAATTCATTCCCTGTTAATTTGTAAATTTCATTATTCTTTCATATCTGTTTCTAAAAGTTCAGCTAACGATTGTTTAAGTTGTTCCCGGATACGATGTATCTGGCTTTTTACCGTACCTTCCGGAATATTTAGAATTTCCGATATTTCGGCATATCGTTTTCCTTCAATGAGGAGTTTTATTATTTTTCTACTTTGGTTGTCTAAAAGATTCAAAACTTCCAAAATATAATTGTAATCATAATTTATTTGAACGGGTTCATTTCCTTCGATTTTATATTGGTCTTGAGGATCGAGAATTATGGCTTTTTCCTGAAGTTGTTTTATCTTTCTTCTGTCTGAAATAAAAAGATTTTTAATAAAAGTGTAACCTATTTTAATCGGATAGCAATGGTTTTCGAATTTATTACGGTTCTCCAATATTTTAACATTTGTTTCTTGAACTAAGTCCCATGCGTATGCCGGATTATGAGTCAAAGTTAAGGCAAAATTTAGGAATTTTTCTTGAATGCAGAGTAATTCGTGTTCTAAATTAAAGGGTTCCATTCATTTTTGGATTTATCGTTAACAAAAAAGAATCCTCGCCGGTTAATCAATTGCTTAATCTTAATTAACGGTACACAAACATGCACACGACGAGGATTCTAAAGATCTTCTTCGTGCATGTTTGTGCATCCGTACGTAAGATTAAGCACCTAAATGTACATAAAATTTTCATCGCATAGTTTTGTGGAATCTTATTTTTTCTTTTTGCTCAAAGACTTGTTATGTTAAATTTGTCTTCGATATTGTTAATAATATGAGGCTTTTATGTGAAATGATATATCTATAATAATTATAATATATGTGTAATTTAATATATTTATATTGTGTGTTTTTGAGGGGAATAAAATTTTTTCGATCCTGATTTTATATATTCATTTGTATGTTACCGATAGGTAACATATATTTGTTTCTGACTGTTATATTTGAACTATATGGAGAGAGAACCTTTAAGAAACAGAAAAGCGACAGAACGACGTTTATTGTCAGCTATACAAGAATTGATTGAAGAATTCGGTTTCGAGAAATTAGGGATAAATGCTGTTGCATCTAAAGCTGGAGTATCGAAGATGCTTATATACCGATATTTCGGATCATTAGATGGACTTGTGGCGGCTTATATCGAACAGTATGATTTTTGGATAAACTTTAAGTCGAATTTACCGGATAGGGAGGGATTGGAGATTTTTATAAAAGAGATGTTTCATTGTCAGATCGCTGTTCTTAGGGAAAATTACACATTACGTCGGTTATATCGATGGGAGTTGATGTCTGACAATAAATTTGTCAAAGATTTGAGGAGACAGAGAGAAAACAAAGGTGTATGGCTTATAGAGGCTGTGTCCCGGTTGTCTGGGCATCCTTGTAAAGAAGTTGCCGTTATTGCGACATTGTTGAGTGCGTCGATCAGTTATCTTGCTTTACTTGAGGAAAATTGTGATTTCTATAATGGTATTTCTCTTCAGACAGATGAGGGGTGGGAACAATTGCAGGAGGGGATAGACGCACTTATCTCTCTTTGGATTTCAAAATTGAGAAATTAAATATTAGAATTATGAATAGAGAAGATGTTTTGTTTATTATAGAACAGACTGTAAAAGCGCCTTCGGGGCATAATACTCAGCCTTGGTTATTCGGAATTGATGAGAATTATATACGTATATGTCCGGATATAAGCAAATGTTTACCGATAGTTGATCCTGATAATCGGGAGCTTTTTGTATCGTTAGGTTGTGCTGTTGAGAATTTTTTTTGGGCCGCTCAAAAACGGGGATATAACGTGACATTTGATATTCGGAAAAATGGGGAAGTTTTTGCAATTCTGACATGTGCGAAAGAAAAAAATAATTCAGTTTTAGAGATGTTTAATCAGATTTCTGTACGGCAGACTAATCGAAAAATATATTCAGGAGAAAAAATTCCATCTGATATAATCGGGGCGTTGGAGTCGATGTCTCGGACAGAGTGCGTAAAAGTACATTTGTTCCCGAATCGGTCGGATTCGTTTGATTTGCTGAAAAACTATATTGTAAACGGGAATACTATACAATTACGGGATAAGGCGTTTAAAAATGAGTTGAAAAAGTGGATGAGATATAATTATAAACATGCTATGGAAACTAAAGATGGTTTGAGTTATTCTGTTTTTGGAGCACCCGATTTGCCTCGTTTTGTTTCGGAATTGGTTATGGAAATCTGTTTGAATCCGTTGATTCAGAATCGTAGTGACTCAAAAAAAATAGAATCTTCATCTCATTTTGCTTTATTTACTGTGTCTGAAAATAATATTACCGACTGGATTATGTTGGGGCGTGTTTTGCAACGCTTTTTGTTAAAAGCTACACAATACGGTATTGCATGCGCTTTTATGAATCAGCCTTGTGAAATAGCAGAATTATCGGTCAAATTGAGACAAAACTTATCTCTTTCAGGATATCCGGTAATATTGTTGAGAGTCGGTTATGCTTTACCTGCGGCGCATTCTTTGCGTCGGCCGTTGTCTTGCTTTATCGAGGAATGATTAGAAAGAATCAACTGTTTGTTTTTATAGAACCTATATCCCGAGTATTTTCGTATCTCTCGGGATATGTTTCTAAAAGCCTGAATTTTCTTATTGGAAAATTTAGACGGAACGTCTAAAACGGCTTCTGAAACCTCTGGTTCTTCGGTCTTGATCCATGTCTATTCAAAGTTATTTATATTTATAACAAGAGTACAAATGTACGACCGGTTCTAATAATTTCCTTTAATTTTTTTCCATAGAATATCGTTCGATGCCTAAACTTTCATAAGCCTTTTTCAACTCTTCTTCGTTATCGCTGATTACAAGAAGTTTGTCTCCCGGATTAATCGTTGTGTGCCCTTTAGGAACAAAATATTTGTTGTTCCGTTTCACCATTACGGCGAGAGTATTGTCCGGCAGTGTCAGATTCATCAATTTATTACCGTTTGCAAGAGCGGTTTCGGTAATTTGTATTTCCGACATAGATGATTTTATTTCATCCGGTAATGATACGTCGAACTCTTTTTTCGTTTCGTCTTCAGAGTCCAACTTTAACCATCTGGCCATAGCGCTCACAGTAGTGCCTTGTACCAGTAAGGAAATGATCGTGATGAAAAAGACGATATTGAATATGAATTTTGAATTTTCGATGCCTGCGATTAACGGATAAGTGGCAAAAATTATAGGTACAGCTCCTCTAAGTCCTACCCATGATATATATACGCGTGCTTTAGTGGTAAAATATTTGAATGGTAACAAGCACAGAAAAACAGTGATGGGGCGAGCAAATATGATCATAAAAATACCGATCAATAGACCGATACCGATAACGGGTAATAATTCGGAAGGATTGACCAATAACCCTAATGTGAGGAACATGACGATTTGAAACAACCATGAAAAGCCGTCGAAAAAAGTCGCCGTACTCCGTTTGTGTACCATTTTTTTATTCCCTACGACCAGTCCGGCAATATATACGGCAAGATAACCGTTTCCTTTCAGCAGGTCTGTAAAAGAGAATATAAAGAACGAGAAAGCTAATAGTAATACTGGATATAAAGATTGGTTGTCTATATTTATACGGTTCATAACCCAAACCGTTACTTGTCCCAGAATATATCCGGACAATGCTCCTACACTTAGTTGAATGAGTAACATCCCGATCGATTGCCATACATTAAATTCTCCGATCTGTATAATTTGTATTAAAAGAATTGTGAGCATGTATGCCATAGGGTCATTACTTCCGCTCTCTAATTCTAATACCGGTCGTAATCTTTGTTTGAGTCCTAATCCTTTGGAGCGTAAAATAGAAAAGACCGAAGCTGAGTCTGTAGAGGACATAACGGCAGCAAGCAGCATTGATTCCATTAGGGTCAGATTCGGACAATTCGGTATGTATCCGGAGATGTAATAAATAAAACCTCCTGTAATGATTGTGGTGATTAATACACCTATTGTTGCTAAAATTACACCCGAACCTGCTATCGGTTTGATTTCTGTGAATTTGGTGTCCATACCTCCGGAAAAGAGTATGATACTTAATGCTATTACTCCGATAAATTGAGCTTCATGCGGATTGTGAAATTGTATTCCTAACCCGTCACTGCCGAAAATCATTCCTACTCCTAAAAACAGAAGTAATGCCGGGACTCCGAATTTGTAACCGGCTTTACCGGCAATAACACTGATAAATAGTAAAATAGATCCTATTAAAAGAATGTTTCCTGTGTCTAAAATCATAATTCTCCCGAATGAATATATTGAGTTATAACAAATAATATCAAAAGTTGATTATTATCTTTATATGTTTTAGAATGAATAACAGATAGATAATACTTAGATATGTTTATTTCTTCAAATATAAGTATAATTCTTTAAAAGAAATAATATGGGAGAAAATATTTTACTCGGATTTTTCTCTATGAACAAACTGTGAATATTTGGGGTTATTTATAAAAGGTTAATTGGAAATTGACATACATATCAAAAAAAATGAATTATGAAAGTTGGAGACTTGGGACTGATCGGTTTGGGCGTAATGGGGGCGAATCTGGCTCTTAATTTTGAACGTAACGGTTATGTTGTGGCCGTATATAATCGGAAAGAAGGAGAGGGACAAGATGTCGTATCTCGTTTTATGGAAGAGAGTGGAAAAAATAAAAACTTTATACCGGCCGATACGATAAGAGAGTTGGTCGGTAAAGTATCTCGTCCTCGAAAAATAGTATTGATGGTAACTGCCGGTGATCCGGTAGATGAGTTGATAGATCAGCTTTTGCCGCATTTGTCTTTGGGAGATATTGTAATAGACGGAGGAAATTCCGATTTCAGAGATACGGACAGAAGGGTTCGTTTTATGGAAAGTCGGGGTATCTGGTTTGTTGGATGCGGTATTTCCGGAGGAGCTGAAGGAGCTTTAAACGGTCCTTCTATAATGCCGGGCGGATCGGTAGAGGCTTGGCCGTTTATAAAGGACATGCTGCAGTCGATCGCTGCAAAATTAGAAGACGGTTCTCCTTGTTGTCTGTGGATCGGTCCGGGTGGTTCCGGACATTTTGTTAAAATGGTTCACAATGGAATTGAGTATGGAGATATGCAACTCATCGCCGAAACGTATGCGATATTGAAACAAGCATTGGGTTTAGGCAATGATGAAATATCTCGCTTGTTCGAATTATGGAATCATGGAGATTTGAATAGTTATCTGATCGAGATAACGGCATCAATATTACGTTATAAAGAAAAATCCGGAGAGTATCTGGTTGACAAGATAAGAGATGTTGCCCGTCAAAAAGGTACGGGACGCTGGTGTGTTGAAGTGGCGTTGAACGAAGGAGAACCTTTGACGTTGATTACGGAAGCCGTATATGCACGGATGCTTTCTGCTTTACCCGAAATTCGACAAGAAGCGGCATTCTGCTATCCGGATAGTGTAACAGAAAAATGGCATGATACGGACTTCGCCGTTAATATGGCACGGGATGCGTTATATGTTTCCAAAATGATTTCCTATGCACAAGGCTTTTCGTTATTACAGCGGGCTTCGTCTCATTATGGATGGCATTTAGATTGTGCATCTATTGCATATATTTGGCAAAACGGTTGCATAATCCGATCTGCATTTTTGGGAAAGATCGTTTCTGCGTATAAGAAAGATCCGTTTCTCGGCAATCTTTTGTTCGATGGTTATTTTAAAAATACGGTTATTTCTTTGCAAAACGGGTGGAGAACTCTGATATCTCGGGGATTGTTTTCGGGAATTCCTTTACCATGTATGACAGCCGGACTTACTTATTTTGATGGTTTACGTACTGAAAATTCGACAGCTAACTTAATACAAGCACAACGAGACTTTTTCGGAGCACATACCTATGAACGGACAGATACAGATTCTGGGGTCTTTTTTCATGCCGATTGGAAAAATTTTTAATAATAAGATAAGAATAAAGGTTTGGAATTATGGAAAAAGCGGATGCTCAAATGTTGCTGATTTTTGGAGCTTCGGGTGATTTGACTACTCGAAAATTGATTCCGGCGTTATATGAATTGTATGTCCGTAATTTATTGCCTGAAAATTTCGTCATTTTGGGTGCGGCACGTACGGTATTGACAGATGATGAATTCCGAAAAAAACAGCGTGACGGTATATTGACTTCACAAAAAGAACTTTCGGCTAAAGACGCTCGCTTGAGTTTTTTCCTGAAACGTGTTTATTATATGGGTTTTGATACGCAAAATACAGATGAATATGAACTATTGAAAAATCGAGTAGAGGAGTTGCAAAAGCTTTATTCTTTACCCGATAGTATCGTTTTTTATATGGCAACACCTCCGGAAATGTATGAGGTAATACCCCTTGGATTGCAAAAATGCGGTTTGGCTTATGCATCTGATGGATTTCGTCGGATTGTTGTTGAAAAACCGTTCGGGATTAATGTGGAATCGGCTAAACATCTTACTCGGTTATTGGAGTCGATATTCGATGAGCATGATATTTACCGAATTGATCATTATTTAGGAAAAGAGACTGTTCAGAATATTCTTGTACTCCGGTTTTCGAATGGCATATTCGAACCTTTATGGAACAGGAATTATATAGATCATGTGGAGATTGTTTCTTCCGAAACATTGGGAATAGGGAATAGAGGAGGCTATTATGAATCATCGGGAGCTTTGCGGGACATGGTGCAAAATCATCTGTTGCAATTAATGGCTTTTATTGCAATGGAACCTCCTGTGGCATTCGATCCGGAGTCTATAAGAGACGAGATAGCTAAAGTATTCAAGTCCTTGCATCATTATACTCCTGAAGAAATGCAAGAGCAAATTGTGCGCGGACAATATACGGCGGGAACGATAGCCGGGGAGAGTGTGCAGGGTTATAGAGATGAAAAAAACGTAAGTGGCGATTCGGTCAGAGAAACATATGTGGCTATGAAAATCGAATTGGATAACTGGCGTTGGGCAGGGACTCCATTTTATATTTATACGGGAAAGCGGTTGTCTGAGAAAAAAACAGAAATTATCATTCATTTCAAATCGACTCCACAGCAATTATTTGTAGGGCAGTGTTCTGGAAGTTCTTGCAATCAGTTGATTATTCGTGTGCAACCTAATGAGAGTATAGCTTTGCGTTTCGGTCTTAAAATTCCCGGTTCGGGATTTGAAGTTCGTCAGGTGAGTATGGACTTCTTATATAGTTCGTTGTCCGATAAAAAGCTGCCGGATGCTTACGAACGCTTGTTATTGGATGTTATGTTGGGAGATTCTACGCTTTATTCCCGGGCAGATGCACAGGAAGCAAGTTGGGATTTTATAGATCCGATCATAAAAAATTGGGTTAAGAGAGGAAAGGACGGCCTCGCTTTTTATGCTTCTGGAAGTGATCCTGAAGAAGTAGATCGTTTAATGCCTCATGATAAAAAATGCAATTGTTGTAATGAAATGATGTGATAAAATAAATGCTATATGGAAATTTATTATGCTAAATCTCCCGAAGATGCTTTGAGGAGGATGACAGATAAACTGATAAAGATCATGCAATCGAAGCCAGGTCTTGTCCCTTTTAATTTGGCGTTGTCAGGGGGGAGTACCGCACAACGGATTTTTGCTCTTTGGCAAGAGGAATATAAACAGCAGATAGATTGGAATCGAATCCGTTTTTATTGGGTGGATGAACGATGCGTGTCTCCTGAAGATGATGAAAGTAATTTTAAATATGCCGATCAACAATTATTCAAACCATTAGGAATACCTCGGACGCATATTTACCGTATTTTTGGAGAAAAAGACCCGTCTATGGAGGCAAATCGTTATTCGGAACTTATAAATCGGCAACTCCCTAAGAAAAACGGGCTTCCTTATTTTGATGCAATTATATTGGGAATCGGTCTTGACGGACATACAGCTTCGATATTTTCATCTTGTAATTTTTTATTGAATGATACGAGATCGTATGCTGTAGCGGTACATCCGGAATCGAAACAGCTGCGTATAACGTTGACCGGTCCGGTAATATTGAATAATACACCGTTACTTGTTCCGGTAATAGGGGAAAATAAAAAAGCGATCTTTGAACGATTGCTGGAAGCCCGTACGATTACTGAGAGTTTCCCGGCAGCGTGTATTATGTATCGGGCAGCATCGACATCGGTTTTTACGGATATAAAAGAACGGTAATTCTAATCATCGAGTAAATCCGGACGAAGGCGACGGGTACGTTCAATAGATTGTTCATGTTGCCATTCTTCGATTTTTCTCTGATGCCCCGATAGGAGTATCTCGGGAACTTTCCACCCTTTATATTCGGCCGGTCGTGTATATACGGGCGGTGCTAATAAATTGTCTTGGAAAGAATCCGATAAAGCCGATTGTTCGTCTCCGATTGCGCCGGGTATAAGCCGTATTATGGCATCCGATATTATGGCAGCCGCTAATTCTCCGCCGGTAAGGACATAATCTCCTATTGATATTTCCTTGGTAATCAGATGTTCTCGAATGCGGTAGTCGATACCTTTATAATGTCCGCACAAGATAATTAAATTTTGGCATAACGATAAAGAGTTTGCCATCGGTTGATTGAATGTTTCGCCATCGGGAGAAGTATAAATGATTTCGTCATAATTTCTTTCCGATTTCAGTTTAGAAATAATTCGATCTATCGGTTCGACTTGCATCACCATTCCGGCTGAACCACCGAAAGGATAATCATCTACGCGTCGATGTTTGTTAGTAGAATAATCCCGGAGATTATGTACCACTATCTCTGCCAGCTTTTTATCCTGAGCACGTTTTAGTATGGAGTGATTTAACGGTCCTTCCAATAATTCCGGTAAAACGGTGATGATGTCGATGTGCATACTTCCTTAATTTGGCTGCAAAAATAGGACTTTACGGATGATTATGCAACCCTTTTATTTTGTTTATTTTTTGCATATAGGCTATAAAGTTCGCTTAATTGCCCGTATGAATCATTTTAAAATTTCCTATATTTGCATACCGTAACAGGCATAATCAATGAATGAAATAAAAGAGAAAATAGAACATTTGCGGCGGGAACTGAATGAACATAATTATAATTATTATGTATTGAATGCTCCTGTTATATCAGACCGGGAATTTGACCGGATGATGGAAGAACTGCAACAATTAGAAAAAGAATATCCTCAATATAGCGATCCTAACTCTCCGACACAACGGGTAGGCAATGATATTAATAAGGCTTTCACTCAGGTGAAGCATAAATATCCTATGCTTTCTTTGGGAAACACTTATACGATCGATGAAGTGGCATCGTTTTATGATCGGGTGCGTTCGGGACTTAATGAAGATTTTCGTATTGTAGGAGAATTGAAATATGACGGCACGTCTATATCACTTACATATCGGCACGGGAAGTTGCTTAGGGCTGTAACGAGAGGCGACGGTGTACAAGGAGATGATGTCACGGAGAATGTGAAGACGATTCGTAGTATTCCTTTGCAATTAAGGGGAACTGGATATCCGGATGAATTTGAGATACGAGGCGAGATCTTGATGCCTTGGACGGTTTTTGAACAATTGAATGCAGAGAGAGAAAGAGAAGAGGAAACTCTTTTTGCCAATCCTCGAAATGCCGCATCCGGTACATTGAAACTGCAGAACTCTGCGATTGTAGCATCCCGTAATTTAGATGCTTATTTATATTATCTTTTAGGCGAAGATCTGCCGTCTGATGACCATTATGAGAACTTGCAGATAGCACGTTCTTGGGGATTTAAGATTTCAGATGCCATGCAGGTGTGCCATTCTTTAGAAGAAATGAAAGCATTTATCGATTATTGGGATGTAAACAGAAAAAATCTGCCTGTTGCAACTGACGGTATTGTTTTTAAAGTAGCTTCTTTAAGGCAGCAAAAGAATTTGGGATATACCGCAAAATCTCCTCGTTGGGCGATGGCATATAAATTTCAAGCGGAACAGGCACTTACCCGATTGAATTCTGTCTCTTATCAAGTGGGACGTACCGGAACGGTTACCCCGGTTGCTAATCTTGATCCGGTTCAATTATCGGGAACTGTCGTAAAAAGGGCTTCGTTACATAATGACGATATTATACAATCCCTTGATTTGCATATCGGAGACATGGTATTTGTAGAGAAAGGAGGAGAGATTATTCCGAAAATTACAGGAGTGGATTTTGATGCGAGAGGGTTATTGATAGGAGAGAAAGTGACTTTCATAAAACAGTGTCCTGAATGTGGAACGCCTTTGGTTCGTTATGAGGGTGAAGCTGCGCATTATTGTCCGAATGAGATGGGATGTCCTCCTCAGATAAAGGGACGGATAGAACATTATATCAGTCGTCGTGCTATGGACATAGACGGCTTGGGACCTGAAACGATAGATCTGTTTTACCGATTGGGAATGGTGCGGACAGTTGCGGATTTATATAGTTTGAATGAGTCGGAGATCGCTTCTTTAGAAAGATTGGGAGAAAAGTCGGCACGTAACATTATAGAGGCTGTCGATAGATCTTTACAAGTACCTTTTGAACGGGTTTTGTTCGCATTGGGAATTCGTTTTGTAGGAGAGACTGTCGCAAAGAAGTTGGCGAACTCTTTTGTTTCGATAGAAGCTTTGGAGGCAGCAACTTTAGACGATTTGGTCGATGTCGATGAAATCGGTCCTCGTATAGCTCAAAGTGTACGGGCTTATTTTGAGAATGAGCAGAACCGGAATTTGATAAAACGTTTGAAAGAAGCTGGGGTTCAAATGAGAATTTCTGAAGATCGCCTTTCTGTTTTTACCGATAAACTCGATGGAGCTACGATTGTAATCAGCGGAACATTTACACACCATTCTCGAGATGAGTATAAGCAGATGATAGAACAGCACGGCGGGAAAAATACAGGTTCGGTGTCTGCTAAAACAACATATCTTTTGGCCGGAGAGAATATGGGACCGGCTAAACTAGAGAAAGCTCGGAAATTGGGAATAAAAATTATTTCTGAAGAAGATTTTCTGCAGATGATACAATAACCCGGGTAGTAATTTAAAATCGGATGATATGTGGACATACTGGATAAAAAAAGAGATCGCCCGGCAGTTTGCTCGTTCTCAAGAAAAAAGGAAAAAGCGATTTGTCGATTATCGAAAGACCGAAATTTTGACGCTATTGATAGAACGGGAAAGTCTCGATTCGATTCTTCCTATTGTTAAAGATTTGTCGAAAGAATCGATAAAGCTTTCGTTGGTTGTGTTGGGAAATGGGAATGCCCTTGATGTATCTGCTTATCCTGAAATGGATATTTTAGAATTGACTCCGGAAAATTTGAGATTCGGTAAACGGTTACCCGATAAAAATGCTGTCAGAAAGTTTATCGGGTTTAATACCGGAGTGTTATGCGATTTGAGCCTTGTCGAGCGGTTGCCGTTTTTATATTTGATGAGTATATCGATGGCCCGTATGAAAATCGGATTGCAAAAAGTCTCATTGAACCCGTATGATTTTATGATTCGTACGTCGGGGGATATAACTGCACGGGATTTGCTGGAAAAAATACTCTTTTATTGGCGTAGTATTGATATAAAAGATAATAATTTATAACTTTGAGCCCTCAAAATAATATTTTTTGAATAAGAATATATATGGCACAAATAAATTTAAAAGGAATGGGGGTAGCTTTGATCACGCCATTCAAGGATGACGAATCGATCGATTTTGACGCTCTTTCCAAATTAATAGAATATCAGATACAAAACGGTATAGATTATTTAGTAGTATTAGGGACTACAGCTGAAACACCAACTTTGACCGAACAAGAAAAAAATGAAGTACTTTCTTTTGTTATCGAGAGGGTAAAAGAACGGGTACCTATAGTTTTAGGGTTAGGTGGAAACAATACGAGAGGAATAGTGGAACGTTTGAAGACAGAGTCTTTTCAGGGTGTAGATGCCATACTGTCTGTCGTACCTTATTATAATAAACCTTCTCAAGAGGGTATCTATCAGCATTATAAAGCGATTGCTTCGGCAACTAAACTTCCCGTTATTCTTTATAATGTGCCCGGTCGTACCGGTGTGAATATGACAGCAGAGACCACTCTGCGTTTGGCCCGTGAATTTGATAATATCGTGGCGATCAAGGAGGCATCCGGAAATATAACGCAGATGGATGATATAATCAAAAACAAGCCGAAAGATTTTATGGTAATATCCGGAGACGACGGTATTACTTTTCCTTTGATAACGTTGGGTGCTGTTGGGGTAATATCGGTAATAGGGAATGCATTTCCGAGGGAATTTAGTCGTATGGTGCGTTTGGCTTTGGAAGGAGATTATGCAAATGCGTTGTTGATACATCATAAATTTACCGAATTGTTTGAGTTGCTTTTTGTCGATGGAAATCCGGCCGGAGTAAAAAGTATTTTAAGTTCTATGGGATATATTCGTAATCGGTTGCGGTTACCCCTTGTTCCCACCCGTATTACTACGTATGAAAAAATACGAGTTGTTTTGCAGAAATTAAATATTATGTGTTGACAATACAGGCCTTATTTTGAACTAAATAGAGTACGGACCGTTATGGTGTCGTATTTTGTAATAGTAAATATTTTTATGGCATAGGGGTGTGGTAGGAAACTCCATGATAAAATCAATATTTTTAACTATGATACAGCGTATTCAATCTTTTTATCTTTTTTTAGTCGCAGCATTGGTACTTTCCATGCTGTTTATGCCGTTGGCCGGTTATTCTAATGCCGATGGAAATTGGCAATTTTTAGCAATGGGAGTTTATACAATGGCAGATCCTGCACAAATGGTGTTGCCTGCTTGGCCTATTGCTATCTTGATTGCATTAATGGGACTATTGGCCTGTATATCTATATTTTTATATAAAAACCGTATCTTGCAAATGAAATTCTGTTTGTTTAATGGCTTAATGCTACTTGCTTTTTATCCGATATTTTTCTTGTATCTGTGGGTGAACGGTAAATCGTTGGCTGCAACCTCATCATTGGCAGCAGCATTAGTCATTCCTTTGGTTGCAGTTATTTTGGAATATATGGCGTATCGGAAAATCAATCAGGACGAGCAATTGGTGCGTTCGGCCGATCGTATAAGATAATGCAAAAATAAATTTATGAAGAAGGCGCTGTAAGCGCCTTTTTATTTATCCGATCAGAAGATCTGATTTTTGATGAATGACATGATTTCACTTTCTTGTTCAGGAGAAAACCACGTAATTTGAGGGTCTCGCTTGAACCAAGTCATTTGTTTTCGGGAATAGATTCTCGTATTTCGTTTAATTTTCTCTATAGCTTTTTCAAGACTCCATTCACCGGAAATATATGCGAACATTTCTTTATAACCAACTGTATTTAATGAATTGAACTCTCGGTGAGGATAAACTGACCGGGCTTCGGATTCGAGCCCTTCTGAAATCATTTGCTCTACTCTTCGGTTAATACGTTCGTATAATTCTTCCCGATCTCTGGTCAATCCTATTTTTAAAATACGAAACGGACGTTGTTTATTCGAATGCGTACGTAATTCAGAATACGGTTTTCCGGTCATATAACAAATTTCGAGTGCGTGGATGACCCGTTTATGGTTTTTTAAATCTACTTGTTCATAATGAATAGGGTCGAGTCGTTTCAACTCGTTGCACAGGCTTTCTAATCCTTCATTTTTATAACGTTCGATCATGAGTTTTCGCACTTCGTCTGATACGGTAGGTAATTCGTCTATACCATTGCAAACGGCATCGATATACATCATGGATCCTCCGGTCATTAAAACTACATCGAGATCGGAGAAAAGACGATTTAAAAGGTTTATAGCATCTTCTTCATAGCATGCAGCGCTATAATAGTCTTGTAGTTCCAGAGTCCCGACGAAGTAATGTTTGACCCGTTGCAACTGTTCTTTAGAGGGAGCTGCTGTCCCGATTTCCAGACCTTTATACAGTTGTCGGCTATCACATGATAATATCGGACAATGAAGTTGTTCGGCAATTCGGAGGCTGAGATCTGTTTTCCCGACTCCGGTAGGACCAAGCAAAACAATCAAAGTTTTTTCGGACATATTGATTATACAGATATAAAAAAATTGTATCGAGAATGTAGCTTGCTGCATACTGATACAACTTTTATAGTAGTTTATTTAAAACTTCTAAGGGCCTGTCTAAGTTTTGCACGGGTCACACATTCTTAGACAGACTCTTGGACTTAATTATTTTTCTGCAGCCAGTCGAGCGATTTGTATAACGATATCACGGGCTTTTTCCATGGATTGTATAGGTACGAACTCATATCGTCCGTGAAAATTATGACCGCCTGCGAATATATTGGGGCACGGTAGTCCCATGAATGAAAGCTGAGCTCCGTCAGTTCCTCCTCGTACCGGTTTTACGATAGGCACGATCCCGACCTCTTTCATCGCTTGAGAAGCCAAATCGACAATGTGCATAACCGGTTCTACCATTTCACGCATGTTGTAGTATTGGTCTTTGATTTCGAGGCTTGCACAATTAGGAAATTCTTTATTGATTTTGCGAACCAGATGTTCGAATTCCTTTTTGCGGCGTTCGAAACGGTCTCGGTCGTGGTCACGAATAATATAAGTCAATGTAGTTTGCTCGACAGTCCCTTCACAAGAAATTAGATGATAAAAACCTTCATACCCTTCGGTATGTTCTGGTGTTTCCCAACGAGGTAGCATAATGGCGTATTGATTGGCGATGCGTAATGAATTGATCATTTTATGCTTGGCATATCCAGGGTGAACATTGCGCCCTTTAAACAAAATTTTAGCGATAGCAGCGTTAAAGTTCTCATATTCCAGTTCACCTATTTCTCCTCCGTCGAGAGTATAAGCCCATTCTGCTCCAAATTTTTTAACATCAAATTTATGAGGACCTTGCCCGATCTCTTCGTCTGGAGTAAATGCTACGCGTATTTTTCCGTGTTTGATTTCCGGATGTTGTATCAGATACTCCATAGCCGAAATAATCTCGGCAATTCCGGCTTTATCATCAGCACCTAATAACGTTTTACCGTTTGTGACGATAAGGTCTTGTCCTATATATTTTTTTACTTCCGGAAAATCTTCGGTACGTAAGATAATGTTTTCTTCAGGACATAATGGAATGTCATTGCCGTCATAGTTTTTTATGATACGAGGGGTAACATGCCGCCCTGAAAGGTCGGGACTTGTATCGAGATGGGCGATAAATCCGATGACAGGAATATTTTTGGATGTATTGGGAGGAAGGGTTGCCATCAAGTATCCGTTCTCATCGAGCGATACTTCGGTCATACCTATTTTCCTTAATTCTTTCTCGAGTTCTTGTGCAAAAATCATTTGTCCCGGAGTACTGGGAGTCATGTGTGTCAGTTCGTCCGATTGTGTATCGAAACTTACATAGTGCAGAAAACGGTCAACTAAATTCATAAAATTCTCAATTAAGTTTGTCGTCTTTATGACATTTGTATTTTTATTTGGCAAATATAACAACATTTTTCTACAATCAAATATAAAAATGACATTTTTTTTGTAGCAAAACACTATTTTTTGTGACAAAAGGGGAAATGTGAAAAGGAGAAATAAATTTGAGAAGTGCTCCGTTTCCTTATTTCAAGCAAGTTCGGCATGGACGACGCATGTCAAACGACGACATATGCCGATTCCAGCGCGAAACCACATATACAAATGAAAAACAGGATTTTCAATGGTTATAAGACGCCAAAGGCTGTCTCAAAATAAAAATTTGAAACAGCCTCTCACTTTCTTAATTACAAGAACGAAAACACATTATCTTATGAATGTACAGCCGGACATTTACTCCGGCTTATTTTTCCGTCATGAATTTCCAAGTCACGGACGCTATATTGTCGGGTTTGCCCTTCACGGCTTTTGAGATAGAACCTTTCAGCTTGCCATTTCCATCGCGCGTGACCTTAATCTCGCGCCAGGAATATTCGCCTTTTTCATAGCCGAACGTCTCGCCGTCGTCATCATACAAATAGTATGTCCCGTCGGACTTTCCGTAGTGGCGTATTTCAAGATTCATTTTCTGGCCCGTTTTCGGTGCATGTAGAGAAGCCTCCATCATCGGTATTATGGCCCCGTCCTTAACAAACACGGGAATACGGTCAAGTCCCGGCGACACCGTAATCCGCTCGCCGTTACCCACATACTCTCCCGTATAGAAATCATACCAGTCACCCACCGGAAGCACCACGGTACGGTTCGTCTCTCCAGCGAACATTGGAGCTACCAACAGGCTTCCGCCTGCCATATACTGATCCTTGATTTCCTTGGAAACGGCTTCAAGATAAGGATTATCCTCCAGATCCGCATCGGTGAGACGTTTCTCATTCTTCTGTTCCCGGAAAGCGAATCCCGGCTCAAGGTTCACCGCATAAAAAGGAGGAATGCCGTCGAAATGATAGCGTGCGAACTCCGTGTACCAGTAAGGAATCATCTTCATGCGGAGCAGCGCATATTCCTTCACATTGTCTGCCACTTCAGGGAACGACCAAGGTTTGAGTCCGCTGGACCATGCGTCAATCATGGCCATTGGCGAGAACACAACAGACTGGATACGCCGCAACCATTCCTCCGCTGTCTTGGAACTGCGTACCTCCGGAGTCCACAACACACCGCAAAATCCTGAATTAATCAGTGCCGTAATGAAGTCGCGGTGATTATAATAGTCATTATAGATGACATACGGAAAGGAACTTGCCCCAGCATTCGACGCACGTACCAGACCGTAAGTGCGCCGGTTGTGCTTACGATAAATCCCATCAGTGATGCGCTGCACCCACAGCCCGTATGTCTGACGCATCTGTTCTGCCGTCACTCCGCTAGGAAAGGTAGCCACGTCAGGCCACAGATAACGGTCGTATCCGTCCACTTCGTCTATCTTGTATCCGCCGACTCCGATGCTTACATGTTCACGTTCCAATTTGTCAGCCCACAGTTTCCGGGCTTTCTCGCCTGCCAGGTCGGGTACTATCCCGCACCATACCGTGTGTGATCCGCTTACGGGATACATCTCATCGTAAATTTCCGAATCCGGAGAGACATAAGGATTTGTCCACAGATTGATACGTATCCCCCTGTCCGCCATATCCTTTACGAAACCGGAAGGATCGGGGAAACGCTTCTTGTCCCACTCGAACGTACACGGATATGCCTTGCTCTGCCATCCCGGTTCCAGACCGATAAAGTCCAAAGGGAAACCTTTCTGCGCAAATTCGTCCGCTTCCTTTCTGACATCGCTGTCCGAGTAAAGTTTATGGGTACGCAATGTAAATCCAAGTCCCCAGCGTGGAGGCAGCGTGCCTCCACCACACAGCAGGTTGTAACGGCGAACCACATCCATCGGTGTAGGACCGGCAAAAAGATAAATTTCCACGCCGGAAGCAGGAACTAGTATAGAAACCGCATCCGAATAAGGAGCCGCCGTCCACGTCTTGTCCGTATTACGATCTTTGGCCACAGGTGCGTCTGGACTATCCTTGCGTGCCCCACTTCCGGCATACACCGTCAGGTAACGGGCTGAATTGACAAGTACACCGTAACCGTTGCTGGAAACATAAAACGGAACCGGGGCATGAGTACGGCCATCGTCCTTCCTCCCGTAATGGTCAACGTGAAGGTTCAAAATCTTTCCGCGCTGATGTACCGTCTGGAAATTAAGGCCGAAACCATACAACTGTTCTTTCCTGTCCAATGGGATGCGGAGGGCGGTCTTCCCGTCCTGGAGCGTCCCGACAATCTCATGCGCAAGTGAAGGCAATTCAACATCCGGCAGACGGGAAAAACCTTCCTTGTTAGGGGTCACTCCCGCCACTCCTAACAGAGAATACTTTTCAGGAATACCTACCACTCCTTTCCACACGCCCGGTTCCACAAGCTCCCATACAATCTGCGACCTTAGAGGAAGAAACATGCAAAGTGTCGTAAACAATCCCAAAACAAACCTTTTTATTTTCTTCATTCTCAAGTTCTTTTTTATGATAACAACTCTGAAAAAAATGTTTTTAAAAGCATTTTAAACACCGTTTAAATGCCGTTTAAATGGCACAGTTTCTACATCAGTTTTCCTTACGCATACTGTAACCGTAAACCACAATCACGACAAAACATATCAACGGCAGTATAAACGAAACATTTACAGCCGGCATGCCAAAAAGAGTCTTGCAATCTATGATAGAAGCCTGAACAGGTGGCAATACAGAACCTCCAAGGATGGCCATTATAAGTCCGGCAGCACCAAACTTCGCGTCATCACCCATTCCTTTCAATGCAATGCCATAGATTGTGGGGAACATAAGTGACATACATGCCGACACTCCCACAAGACAATACATTCCCCAAATATTTTCCAACATGATAACCCCCGCCGTAAGCACAACCGCAGATACGGCCAAAACCATAAGCAACATGCCCGGCTTGACAAAACGGAGCATAAATGTACATATGAAACGGCTTACGCAGAAAATTATCATTGCCACGATATTATATTTCTGAGAAAGCACTTCGGCTGCCTGCTCCTCCATACCTTGCGACATGAAAAAATGAGTTCCGTATTGAATGATAAATGTCCAACACATGATTTGCGCACCAACGTAAAAGAACTGTGTTATGACACCGTATCTATATTTTTTTTTCGAGAATATACGTTTCAACGTAGGTATGAAATCGATAGAATGAGACTGATCGGCGTTTCTTGGCATCTTGGCCAAACGAATTACAACAAGCATCGCAAGGATTACCAGCCCTATCACCAGATATGGAGCGATAAGCACCGACAAGTCGGAATCCCTCACGGCTTCAAATTCAGCCTGGCCAAGTTGCGCCCTCTCAGCCGTATCCATTGGATGCAATTTGTTCTGTATGAAATTCATTGCCACATACATCCCCATAAGAGATCCTATAGGGTTAAAGGCTTGCGCCAAATTAAGACGACGTGTCGCTGTTTCTTCAGTCCCCATGGAAAGGATATACGGATTACAACTTGTTTCGAGGAATGACAAGCCACAAGTCATAACAAAATATGCCAGCAGGAAAGGGTAATAATCCCCCGTCAACTTAGCCGGGAAAAAAGCCAATGCGCCCAAGGCATACAATCCCAAGCCTAACAGGACACCTGCCTTATAAGTATATTTTCTGATAAACATAGCAGCAGGAAAAGCCATGGCAAAATATCCCCCATAGAATGCTACCTGAACCAAGGCACCGTCGGTTACGCTCATCCTGAAAATCTTGGAAAAGGCCTTCACCATAGGGTTGGTTATGTCATTTGCAAATCCCCACAACGCAAAACACATAGTAATCAATATGAACGGGAACAAATAGCTTACCCCGTCTTTGCTAATAATAGATTGTTTCATGGATAATTTTAAGTTTTGGTTAATGAACAATGATGGAAAACGTTTTCAATACAAGTAAAACATTCTCTCCATAGGTTGCCATTTCTCCGACGATGTACTGCCAGGTTCAGAGCACTGGAATATTGACATGTAGTCTTCCCATTCTTGCTGCCTCGGCAATCCGGCCAATTTTTCCATTGCCGAATCCCAATCAAAATCCAACGGAGTCTCTACAATCATGAAAAGTCTAGTGGCAAGTATATAAATTTCCATTTCAAGTATGCCTACACTGCGTATGCCTTCAAGTACCTCCGGCCATATTTTCCCCTTACTATGGCGTAATCTGTATTCCGCAATCAAATCCGGATTATCCCTAAGGTCCATTGTACGGCAGTATCTCTTTACATTACAATCGTGTTTTTTGGAGTTGTATCCTATATTTTCCATCAGTTATTACATTTTAATTTTAAATTTATTTACGCGAAGTTTGAACCATTATGTTACCTATCGCCGTAGCCTCTACAGGACCGGCATTGACCTCAAGGCCCGTAGCCGTGGCAGTAAGCCTGTTCAGATACTTATTTTGTGAGCCACCGCCTATTATGTGAAGCCTCTCAACAGGTTTTGGCAATAATCTGTTCAGCCCTTCTATTCCTTTCTTGTACCTTTCAGCCAACGACATAAGTACACACTTTACATACTCACCCCGAGTGGCCGGAATTTGCTGCCCGTTTTCATTACAATATGCAGCTATTGCTTCCGCCATATTGACAGGACTTACGAACATGTTGTCGTCAACATCAATCAATGACGATATATTCGCATTTTCAGCTTCAGTTATCAACACATCATAATCAATACATATCCCCTCAGTTTCCCATTCCGACATTAATTTCTGAAGAATCCACAGCCCAGTGATATTCTGTAGGAAGCATATTTTTCCGCCCACACCGCCTTCATTAGTAAAGCCATTTACTCTTGCTTCTTCTGAAAGTACAGGCTCGTCAAGAACCACTCCAAGCAAAGACCATGTTCCTGAACTGAGGAATGCAGTAACCTTGCCGTCGCCCGATTCCGGAACTGCATATACGGCACTCGCCGTGTCATGCGATGCCACTGCCATGACTTTTACATCATAGTCCAAACCTAATTCTTCTTTAATTTCCGGTTTCAGCATTCCTCTCTCCTGTCCAGGCATAACAATATCACAGAAGATGCGTTCTGGCAAACCCAACTGACGGATAAGCTCATAATTCCACTTACGAGCCTTGATGTCCATCAATTCGGATGTCGAAGCTATGCTGTATTCATTATTGGCAACCCCGGTAAGAAAATAGCTGAACAAGTCAGGCATAAAAAGCAACTTGTCCGCTACGTCTAGCAACGGACTAGCCTCTTCTTTCATAGCATATAGCTGGAACAGACTGTTTATGTCCATAACCTGAGTTCCAGACACGGAATAGTGTTCGGACTGGTTTATCAACCCGAAAACCTTTCCTGGCATTCCATCCGTCCGGCCGTCACGATAGCATACCGGATTTCCCAGCAAGTTACCATTCTTATCTATAAGCCCGAAATCGACGCCCCATGTATCTATACCTATGCTTTTAATCTTATAACCTTTGTCGGAAGCCATACGTATTCCGATTTTCATGTCTTCAAACAAAGAAAGGAAATCCCAATATATATGACCACCCATTCTCACCTGCCTGTTACGGAAACGGTATATGGTGTCCAACTGCAATCCATCATCGGAGGCGTAGCCGGCGATAACCCGCCCGCTACCTCCTCCGAAGTCTATAGCCAAATATGCTTCTTTCATTTTGTTTTCTTCCCTAAAACATATGTTTCCAAATCGTCTATCTCGGCATTAGTGAGTGTTTCATACTTACCTCCCGTAAGGATTATGATGCGACAAGCCATTTCGAAGAACATAGCCCTCTCGAAAGCCTCATCAAAGTCTTTACCACAAACCACTTGACCGTGTTTCTTCAACAGTACTGAGTTATGGTCTTTCAAGGCCGCTATCACCCCCTCTGCAAGTTCCCTAGAACCTGGCCTGTAATACGGTACTACCGGAATTTCAGCACCTACATGGCATGGAACTTCTGCCGTAACGTTATAATCCTTGGGCAATTCCTTCATACATGCTACAGCCGTCGCATACGGCGACTGAAAGTGAAGCACAACGTTTACATCCGCTCTTTCTCTCAACACTCCCAGATGGAAACCATGCTCCATCGAAGGTTTTACACCATTCAGAACTTCACCTGTTTCAAGTTTGCATATTGCAACTTTCTCTTTTGGTAACGACGGTACCCAAGATCCTGTTCCTGAAAGAAGTACTTCATCGCCTACTCGCCAGGAAATATTACCGCTACTACAAATTGTCAAACCGGCATCACCCACACGGTGAGCTTCTGATATGAATTTTTCTATTTGTTCGTTAGTTATCATAATACTTTCTTATATAAATCCAAAATTATTTCTTCCGTCACCTCACGCGGGTTACCCGGTGTACACACATCCGCATATGCAGCCTTGGCAAGGCGAGGAAGGTCTTCGGCCTTTATTCCAAGTTCAGACAAGTGTTGAGGTATTCCTACACGTACAGCCAGTTCCTTAACTGCTTTCACAGCTGCATTGGCAGCCTCTTCATTACTCATTCCTGAAGAATACACATTCATCGCTTTCGCTATCTCGACATATTTGTCGAGTGCCGCAGGAGCATTAAATTCCATAATTGTAGGCAAAAGCAATGCGTTGGCTACGCCGTGAGGTATATCGAAAATAGCACCCAACGGATGCGCCATTCCGTGTACTACTCCCAAACCTACGTTAGAGAATGCCATTCCGGCTATGTACTGTGCCACTGCCATGCCGTTGCGCGCGTCTGCATTGTTTGGTTCATTTACCGCTGTCTCAAGATAACGTGAGATCATCTCGATAGCTTTGATTTCAAACATGTCGCTCATTTCCCATGCACCTTTTGTTATCAAACCTTCTATGGCATGTGTCAGAGCATCAAGCCCCGTAGCTGCAGTAAGGCTCTTTGGAAGAGTGTACATAAGTTCGGCATCAACAATCGCTATGGCAGGGATGTCGTTGGGATCGACACATACCATCTTCTTGTGGTTTTCCTCATCGGTTATCACATAGTTGATTGTCACTTCGGCAGCAGTTCCGGCCGTAGTCGGAAGAGCGATGATAGGTACTGATTTCTTCTTTGTGTCTGCCACTCCTTCAAGAGATACCACATCCGAAAATTCCGGATTATTGGTTATGATTCCAATAGCCTTTGCCGTATCCATGGATGAGCCTCCACCTATGGCAATGATGAAGTCTGCCCCCGAAGCGGCATATGCGGCAAGACCTGCCTTTACATTTGACACGGTCGGATTAGGCTTGATTTCGCTGAACACCTCATAAGGGATATTGGAATCGCGCAATACGGAAAGGACCTTATCTGCAACACCGAACTTAATCAAATCTTTGTCAGTAGCCACAAATGCTTTTTTCAGGCCCAGACGGGATATTTCTTTTGGAAGCACCTCTCTAGCTCCCGGACCAAAGTAGGACACTTCGTTCAGTATGAATCGGTTTATCATAATAATCTGATTTAACAAAGAGTCATGAACAGGCTGTGCGGTTTTTCCACACAGCGCATTCATAACTTCTCAAATTCAACTATAATCTTATATTCACGCATTACTTATAAATCGGACCATAATTCTTGCATGCCCTATAGTCCGCGCCTTCCTTGTCCATGCCGAATGCATTCCATGCCGCCGGACGGAAAATCTTGTCGTCATCAACATTGTGCATACATACAGGAATACGGAGAATAGAAGCGAGTGTTATCAAATCCTGACCGATATGACCGTAACTGATTGCTCCATGGTTTGCTCCCCAGTTGTTCATTACAGAATATACATCCTTGAATGCAGGTTTATCACACAAACGTGGCACGAACCATGTAGTAGGCCATGTCGGATCGGTACGCATATTCAACTTCTGATGTATTTCAGGATCAATATCTACAGTCCATCCTTCTGCTATCTGAAGCACAGGACCGAGACCTTTTATAAGATTCAGACGGCTCATGGTGACTGGCATTCCTCCCTTAGACAAGAAATTAGAAGAGAAACCTCCGCCACGGAAATAATCCCTATCTGCCGGATACCATGTAGTTGCCTCCAGACATTTATCCATATCACTTTCCGTAATGTCCCAGAACTGTTTCATCACACGATTACCTTCATCATCTACCTGCTGACCTGTGGCATCAAGAGTTGTCGCACCTGAATTAATCAAATGTATCATACCGTTCTTTGCCAATCCGGTAAGTTCTTTTCCTGTTACACGTTTCACAGCCTCAGGACTCCAATAAGTACGAACATCAGAGAATATCTGCGCACGATTTGTCAACAAATGTCCGAATAACATAGCGACCCCGTTGCATGCGTCATTCTCTGTAGCCACAACAAAAGCTTCACGAATGCCATTCCAGTCAAAAGAAGTATTGAGCAACGCTTCAGAGAAATCACCGTTTGGATAAAAATCAGTCCACTGGCGCTGTCCCTGGAAACCGGCAGCTATCGCATTGTGTCCCAAAGCTTCTTCCTTGAAGCCCATTTCTTTCAACTTAGGATTGCCGGTCATAAGGTCACGCATGATGATAGTCATCTTGACTACAAACTCCCAATCTGCGTCTTTCTGATCACGCGTTTTACGTTTCTCTACTCTGTTCTTAAAATCATCGCCTTCGTTTTTCTTGCAGTACTTCTCAGTCCAAGCCATAGCCTTGGCATACTCCTCCTTATCATATATGCCTTCAGTCATACGACGGATGATTTCGGTAAGGTCAACAGACTCGTTGCGCATTCCGAGATATTCCTGGAAGAAATCAGGATTTACGATGGAACCTGCTATACCCATTGACACACTACCCATAGAGAGATATGACTTGCCACGCATTGTAGCAACAGCCTGTGCCGCACGCGCAAAACGAAGTATCTTTTCTGCCACGTCTGCAGGAATAGTATTATCTTCTATATCCTGTACATCGTGTCCGTAAATACCGAATGCAGGTAAACCTTTCTGCGCATGACCGGCAAGTACAGCCGCCAGATAAACAGCTCCCGGTCTTTCTGTTCCGTTAAATCCCCAAACGGCTTTCGGATAGTACGGATTCATGTCCATGGTCTCAGCACCATAGCACCAGCATGAAGTGACCGTGATGGTGGCACCCACACCCTCGCGTTCAAATTTTTCTGCGCAGGCAGCACTTTCAGCCACACGACCTATCGTGGAGTCGGCTATTACACATTCTACCGGACTTCCGTCGCCATTCTTAAGATTTGATGAAATCAACTCTGCAACGGCTTTTGCAAGATTCATTGTTTTTTCTTCAAGACTTTCACGGACACCACCCTGACGTCCATCGATTGTGGGACGAATCCCGATTTTCGGATAACTTTTCATTGTTTCAATAAATTTTAAATGTTTACACTAAAAATATCTTTTAATTATACTCTTGTTGTAATAATCACCATGCCAAACTATGCTGAACCGTACTGACGATAGACGACACAAAATGAACTATAATCCGGCTCATTTGCCATGTTTATAATATTATACGGAATTACGAAGATGAACTTCAGTAGGAAGATACTCACGAACAGGTTCTCCTCCAAGTATAAACTTTGCTGCCTTTTTCCCCATATCATCCCAGTTTATACTCAGTGCAGTGATACCATCGTCTATAACTTCGTATGCGGGAGTATCGTTATACGCTATCAGACCAAAATCCTGTCCGCATTTCATTCCCTTCACCCTGCTACTCTTTATTATGTTGACAACATCCGTCTGCCTTATTACTATATATACCGTTCCGGATTCTATATCGTTTATTTCTTCCATACAGGATACCTCCGAAATAAAATCATTGTCGTGGCAATACTGGCGGAAACTTTCTACCGATATCTGCGGATGCTTTGAACTGACCGGCAGATGAAACACTATTTTACGGTACTTTTTCAGTCTTTCCGTCAATCGTGACAATGCACCGTAAAAGGCATCATCGAAGTTCTGGCAGATATAAGAATAGTTTTCTTTTTCGAATTTGCCAAAATCCAGCAACAACAGACGCGAAGGAGCTATCTTATCGAATAACGGCGAAAATTTCTCATTGTCAAAATTCATTACTACATAGTAATTATAACGTCCTATGGCTTCATGCAAGACCGTGTTGAATATATGCTCATTATACTGGTGGAACCACAAATCTACCTTGTACGATGTTGAAAGTTTTCTTACGAAGCTATTATAAAGCGTATTTTTGAAAGGAGAATATTCGTCAAGAAGAAGGAATATCTTTTCCTGACGGTTGGTAACATAATAACCTTTGCCCGGAGTAGAATCAATCAGCTTTCTTTCTCGCAAATCCGAAAAAGCCTTAAACACCGTATCCCTCGAAACATTGTAAGCCTTGCTCAGATAGTTAATGGAAGGCAGGCTGCTGTCTGTCTTATACTTACCCATCATGATATCCTGTTCGATGATATCAGATAGCTGCTTTACTTTCGTGGACTGCTGTCCGAAACTAACCTTTTTATCCATATTCAAAGCGAGCAACTGTGCTGAATTGTTCTGACGCAAAGGAATGAATTTATTTTCGTTCGGCAAAAAGATAGCACTATGTTTAAAAGCAGATTTTCACTTTTTTCAAAAAAAATAATAGGATAGAACACAGAATAAAGCGAATTTGAACATTCTCGCCGACCATCAGAAAGTTTGGCTTCGAATGGCACAAAATAGCATAATGACGGGAAAACTGATTTAGACAGATTGCATCAGCAGATGTACTTCCAAACCATTACCCTACGCCGAATGCACATTTAACGTTAACAAGCTATATTTCTGCGTTATGGGCAGGTTTACATTCCGCCTTTACAACTCTCATAAACTATTTACACCAAACAAAATAACTGTGCGGAGCTCTTTCAAGACGGTTTTCTATCTTGGCACTTTCCTGTTCGATTTCCCACATACGCGACGTTCATATATAAAAAAAGACGGTTATCGGCTGCATGACCGCCATTAAGATGATGTATCTGGAAATAATTTGTATTGATAAAGGTACTCTTGTCATTTCATATCGTTCAACGATGCCCTGATACGACTCAATGACTGCACTGTGACACCCAGATAAGAAGCGATGTACTTCATCGGGATTTGCTGGATGACCTCAGGATATTCGTCCAAAAGGATCATATAACGCTCAAAGGCATTCTGTTTCCACAAGTCCATAAGCCAGTTCTCGTAAAGCAGGATAAAGTTCTCCAGCATCTTGCGCCCCAAATTTGCCATAGCGATAGAGGTGTAAAAAAGCTTGTGCAGTTCCTCTTTTGACAGGCAAATAGCTTCGCTCTCCGTCATAGACTCAAACGACAGGCGCGAGGGCTTGTCGGAAATATAGCCCCAGACGGAAAACACCAGTTCGCCAGGTACAGCAAACCATGCTGTAGCTTCCTCTCCGTTTTTGAAGTGGTAAGCCCTCCAAATGCCTTTTGTGATAATATATACATTGCTGTCTGTCTCATCCTTGTGGAATACGATTTCGTTCTTGGCAAAAGACCTTCTTTCCTGATTGTCTGTCAGCAAATGAATTTCGTCTTCGCTCAATCCCTCTCTCTCAGAAAGCACTTTCATCCATTCTTTCATACCAATAAATATCTTTTTTATGCGTGAACACTAACTCACCATTTCTTCAATCTCTTTCTCAGCAGGTATATGCTGGAAACAAAGGTGAAGAACTCTGCCAACGGAACCGTGAGCCATACACCGTTATCCCCTAAGATGATTGGATATATCATAATTCCAAGCACGATGAACAACAGCCCTCTTTGCAAAGACACAAGCACGGATGTACGCGCATCGCCCAACGAGGTGAAGAAGCTGGACGACAAGATGTTCGAGCCGTTCAACAGGAATGCGAAGGCGCAAACAGCCGCACCGATAGAGGTTATCTTCAACACATCGTTGCCCCCGTCCGCAAAGAATTGTGAGATGATGAACTCATTTCCGAAAAACATGACGCAGAACAGGATAATGCCGATAGTTACATTGGTCTTGAAACCCAAGAACAACGTTTCTTTCACCCGGTTCAAATGACCGGCTCCGTAATTGAACGACAAAATAGGCACAATGCCGTCCGACAGCCCCACGAACATTTGGACACCCAAATTCAGCATATAGTTGATAGCCGTGAATGCAGCCACACCGACTTCTCCCCAATTTTTCATCATAACCCAATTGAAAAGGAATACAGTGATGCCGGCTGACAACTCCGACAAGCCTTCCGATGAACCGTTGTACGTCATCTGACCCAGCAACCTGAAAGAGAAACGTCCTTTCCGGAGACTGACCAGACTGCTTTTTTTCAGCAATGCGGGAGCCATGACCGCAAAACCGCTTGTAAATGCGATACCAGTAGCCAGACCTGCCCCTGTCGTAGCCCACTCGAATACACCGACAAAAAGGAGGTTCAGAAGCAGGTTGATCACTACCGTCCCGCCAAGCACCAGCATGGCAAAGTAGGGACGTCCCATAGCTTTCAACATATAATCGCATAGAAACGTTAGCAACATGAACGGGAAAAACAAGGAGAAAGCCCGCACATAGGAAACCGTATAAGGCAGCAACACCTCATTCGCGCCCAAGAAACGGCACAACGGCTCTGCCGCAATCACAAAAGCACATCCCATGACAAGGGCCAGCACAAGCAGCGACCAAAAGGCTGTCTTGAAAGCGCTATGCGCCCTGACATAATCCTTGCTCCCCAAAGCCATGCCGACAATAGCCTGGCAACCCACGCCCACTACGACAGCCAACGCACTCATGAACGTATATATCGGGACAAAGATACTTATGCTTGCCAACGCTTCCGTACCGACAAAGTTGCCTAACACCGCACCGTCAATCATCGGTTGCAAGCCGATAAACAACAGTCCGACCACTCCGGGAATTGCAAATTTCCTGAACAGCACACCGATTCTTCCTGTAGCTAATAATTGTTCTTCTTTTGTAAGATACATAAAATATGATTTTATTATTTCATTTGCAAAAGTAGAGCATTAGCTTTACTTAGGATTTACCATTATGGTAAAAAATGGAGAGCCTCGTGATATGCCATGTTCACGGCATCATTTCTTTCTCGAATACAAAATACTCGTCATGAAAGGATAATTCGCTGATAGGTCTGTCCGGGTCGCGATGGACTTTATTGAAGAACTTCACAATCTTAAACCCACATTTGTTTACATAAAAGTGGACGTTCCGCTTTTCAAAATAAGGCGTAATCAAACGCCAAACTTTTGTCTTGGGGTATTTGGATTCTATATTCCGCCATATCTGCAGCCCAAGTCCTTTACCATGTTTGTTTGGATACAGGTAAAACAAATCCAACCAATTATGGTGGGTGTTTTCATCTATATTAACTACTACGCCGCCTACTTTTTCATTATCTGCATAAATGGCATACGCCTCACATTGCGGATTATACAAAGAAGCGTCAATGTCCTCGTCGGATATAACACTTTCATCTTCTTTTGACAGGCCGAACTCATTTATAACCGAGATGGAAAATATATCTTTCACATCATTGCGGAACTCGTTGTAATCCAATTCAGCCAGACGTTTGAATGTAATATTTGCCATTTTGCATCAGATTTATACGTTTTATGGCAAAGATATAAATTTTTAAAACAAACAGCTTGGTAATTGGCTTGTAAAATAAAAGCCCGTTTAAATTCTGTTCAAGATTATTTCGAAGAATCTTTTCAGGGATATTTTATATTATCGTTAAACTTATTAATGTTATAACAATAGAATATTAAGACATTAACAATGTCTTTTAATCACCTCTTAATAATAATGTATTATTAATTTCGGACATTTAATTTTATCAATGTCCAAGAACTTTAGCGAGTCTTTTCAGACCTTCGATAAGAAGCTTTCTGGGGCAAGCAATATTTAAGCGGATAAATCCTTCTCCACCTGGGCCGTATAATGTACCGGAATTAACCATTAGTTTCTGTTTGTTTTGCAAACATGAAGTTATGTTGTCTGATCCGATTCCGGCGGCTCGGCAATCGATCCAGACCAGATATGTACCTTCAAGCGGAAGTACAGAATATTGAGGTAAATGCTGTTTAAAAAAGTAACGAATATATGTGTAATTTTCCCAGAGATATTTTCGTAAGGCATCGAGCCATTCTTCGCTTTTCTCATAGGCCGCTATTGTGGCGATGACACCGAATGGATTGACGTCGCACACTTCATTGTCGTTGATCGCTCGGTCTATCCGGCTGCGGATATTGCTGTCTGCTGCCACGATATTAGCAATCTGTAAACCTGCAAGATTAAAAGCTTTGCTGGGTGAGATGCAGGTTGCAGAATGCAATCGGAATTCTTCGGATAGAGATGCAAAAGGGGTATAATTGTGACCTTCATATGTCAGTTCGCAATGTATTTCATCTGCAATTATAAATACTCCGTTTTGCAGACAAATATCACCGATACGCTGTAATTCTTCTGATGTCCAAACTCGTCCGACTGGATTGTGCGGATTGCATAACAGCAAAAGTTTTGTTTCTGGATCGGCAGCTTTGTGTTCGAGATCATCAAAATCAATTGTGTAGCGTCCTTCTTGATAAATAAGATTGTTAGCTATCATTTTACATCCATTATTTCGGATTGACGAATAAAAACAGTTATAGACAGGTGTTTGGACGATTATTTTGTCACCGGGTATGGTCATGGCCTTAATAATAGCCGAGATCGCCGGAACTACTCCGCTTGTATAGATAATCCATTGAGAATCTATTTCCCATTGATGGCGGTTTATGAACCAACTGACTATTGCATCATAATAATTTTGCGGTACTTTGGTGTAACCGAAGATTCCGTGTTCCACTCTTCGTCGCAAAGTTTCGATAATTGCCGGAGCTGTGCGGAAGTCCATATCTGCTACCCACATAGGCAGTACATTCTCTTCCTCAGGAGTATCCCATTTATAGGAGTTTGTCCCGCGACGCGGGATTATTTCATCAAAATTGTATTTCATAATTTATATTTTTAGTCGTACTTTATAAATCCATTTGCCTTGCCATAATCTGAAAAGAAATATCACTCCGCGGAAGCAGAGTTCGATACACATAGCCAGCCATACGCCTCGTAATCCCATTGTTGGGGCGAACAAAGCCGCCAGTGTTAGTCTTATACCCCAAATACTTCCGAAATTCATCAGGCTGGGAATGAACGTATTGCCCACTCCGACAAATATGCCATAGGTTACGATAGCTGCTGCAAACATAGGCTCGGCAAAAGCCTCTATCCTTAAGATATCAGTTCCCAACGTTCTGATTTCTTCTATCGGAGTCATCACGCCGATGATTTGTGGGGCTGCTATATACATAAATACACCCATGATTCCCATAATCGATATTCCCGACCATACGGCTATATTTGCAAAGCGACGAAGCAATTTTAATCGGTTTGCACCAAGACTTTGCCCGACTAATGTTGTTGCTGCCTCGGAAATACCGTATCCGGGCATATAGCAGAGACTTTCGGCAATGATGGCAAATGAGTTGGCGGCAATGGCTATGATACCGAGTGGTGCTACTATAATTGTTGTCATAATCTGAGCACCGCATATAGCTATATGTTCGAATCCCATTGGAAAGGATATGCGGACAGCATTTCGTAATGTATCTTGCTGGAGTAAAAAATGTCCTCGTTCCCCGGATAATTTCAGTATGGGTGAACGGTAACAGAGATACCACATCATTCCTCCGGCAGTTACCAACTCGGCAAGTACTGTTCCCAATGCTGCTCCTTTTACCCCTAAACCTGCGCCATAAATGTCGATATTCAGACCCATGATTTCGATCTGTCGTTTCGGAAATATCAGAAAGAAATTGAATATTATGTCAAGCAGACACATCAGTATATTTAATATGCTCGGTATATACATATTTCCACTACACCGTAACATTCCGCTGGCCAAAAAAATCATTTGTAATACCGGTAAAAAGAGAGAAAAAATCAGAAAATAGACAGATGAATCTTTTCTGATTATCTCGTCTCCGCCCAACCAGCCGGGAAGAGAGTCACTGATGAAAACTCCGATAGTTGCTAATGAAGAGCCGAATAGCAATGTCGCAGTAATGGATTGACGTAAAATTTTTCTTGCTCCGGCAAAATTTCCAGCTCCGATAAGATGTGCCACTTGCACGGAGAAGCCTGTTGCAGCTGCTGCACACAATCCCCAAAACAACCATGTCGTTGTCGATACCAGTCCGATAGAAGCCGATGCATTTGCTCCCAAACTGCCGACCATCGACGCATCTACGTATTGCATGACAATAGAAGACAGTTGTGCCATAATAGCTGGGATACTGAGGTATACAGTTAGTTTTAACTGCTGTTTCAGGGTCATTTTTTTACCTTCCCGGATAAGAGATAAAAGATAGTCGGTTTTATTTACCCTTGTTCTCATCGATACATAAAGAATTTATTAATCGGAGAAACAAGTTCTTTCATCCCAAAGTTTCAATTTACAATCAGCTGGAGACTTGATATTCTTGTCAAGAATGATTTTACCGTAACTATCAGCCGTTATACTGCCGGTACGGGGATTTTTTACACTATGTATAGGCCCCTTGATCGTGGCATTTACACTGCTGTACTCAAAAGCAAGATCGCAATCATCGGCCATAATGCAGTTTTCCAATATGAGATTTTCGGCATAGCATAATGGTTGAGTACCAGAAATTTTGCAATTTATAAGACGCAGGTTGCGTGAATGCCAACCTAAATATTCACCGTTTAATTCAGAATCGTAAACTGTTACATTTTCCGTTTCCCACAAAGCATCTTTCGTAGTAATTTTTGCATTGTGCAGCTCTAAATTTTTCACGTATTGGAATATATATTTGCTGTCACTTTCCAGTCCGTCGATATAAATATCGTTACAAAACATAAACGGGTAAGTCCCTCCGTGTAGTTTCAAATTTTTTATATTCAGTCTGTTGCACCTCCAAAATACTTCGTCGGCATCTGTCATCTCAACATTGTTTATTTCGATATCGTGCATCTCACGAAACATTTTAGGCGCATCGATCCGAGTATTGGTCATTTTTAAATGATCGGAATACCACAGGGCAGAACGTCCTCCGATATCGAAAAAGCATCGGTCAATGGTAAAGCCGTGAACATGCCAAAAGGGATAATTTCCTTCAAATTTGCAATTTATAGCCTCTATATTACTGCATTCTTTAATAGCCGATTCTCCGGCATGAATAACCACATTTTCTAAACGAAGGTCATGTGACTCGAATAAGGGGCGTTCACCTCCGAATTCGGCATTCGATATAGTTTTCATTTGTTGTAATTTTAGTGTTATTTATTTTCGATCGATTTGATAAATCGTGCAGGACTTCCGCCTACAATTGTATTAGCCTCTACATTTTTTGTCACAACCGCTCCTGCTCCGATAATGGCATTATCTCCGATACTGACATCTTGAAGAATAGTTGCATTAGAACCTATCCAGACATTCTTGCCGAGTATAATGGGTGCAGGATAAGTCGTTTTACGGTCTTCCGGAGCTAATCCGTGATTGAGTGTAGCAAAAACTACGTTGTGTCCGATTTGGCAACCATCCCCGATTGTTATTCCCCCGTGGTCTTGGAAATGGCAACAAGCGTTGATAAATACATTCTCACCTATGGAAATATTCTTTCCGAAATCAGTATAAAATGGAGGGAACACTCGAAGTGTCTGCGGAACAGAATAGCCAAACAGTTCGGAAAGTAATTCTCTGACTTTACCGGGAACATGATATGCCGTATTCAGCCGGAATGTGATGCGTCTTGCTTCATTGCTCATATCATCCATGAAGTGGTGAATCTCCTCTGTATTAAGAGCCTTACGTGCTTTTACATATGCTTTAAAACTTTCGATAGTCATATTAATTAGTCATATTATTGTTGCTCGATTTTTACTTGTATGTCTCCATCAATGCTTAAAGCCTCGATACCATTACCGTTTATATGTCCTATTTTTATCAGATCATTACTATGTGACCAATTTTTGCAGAAAATGGCGACATTTCCCCATGGAACATAAATAGTAATGTCACCGGATATGGGAGTACAACCGCGAGTAACACCTTCAGTTGTCAAGGCTGGAGAAGGATAGAAGATTTTTTCGGTTATATTATTGTAGTCATTTAACGTTACTTCCAATGGCAGACGGGAAAGAAAATCTCGTGCAGCAGCGTTGTCTTCCATTGTTGCGGTAATGGTGCGGTCACCGATCTTGATGTTTATAATTGGGGAAGAACTCTCCGGTATATCCGATTCCTCCCGATCAGCACCTATTCTGTCGAGCCATTCAGTAATACGGCTCTCCATTTGCGGAAGGGTTGAAGAGGTCAATAGTAATGACTGCTCAATCAAGATAGACTCGGTACAGATCGATTGTGCTTCGTTAACAGAGGAGGTAATACCGCTGCTGCCGCTTGTAGCAAACAGGGCTATTTGTTTTCCGGAAAGTTTTGAAGCATGTTGGCGCAAAAAACTCTGCATCGGTGTTGCCATGCTTCCGTACCAGATCGGATAGCCGATAAATATAATGTCATAATTGTCAAAATTATCGACAGAAGTTTTGATAGCCGGATAATTGCCTTGGCGGATTTCTTCTAATTCTTTTTGTGCTCGATTGAGCATAGAATTATAGTCATCATCGTAGGGAATCTGAGGTTCAACCTCTAAAATATCGCAATCGAGTATTGATTGAATCGTTTGTGCCACATGTTCGGTATTATTTGTACGTGAACTGTAAAGGACTAAATAATGTCCATTTTTTCCGGAGATAGGTGTATCGGTTTTATCGTTATTCTCATTTCTGTTTTCTGTTTGTTCCGAAATAAACGATTCATCTGATTTTCCACAGGCTGTTATTGATAGAACAATAAACAGCAGAAATAAAATTGATAAATTTTTTTTCATTGTTTTTATTTTTGTAGTTAATATTCAACTTATGTTTTGAGGTAGAGTTTGGAAAATTTTTAAGTTTATGTTTTCGTTCATTATTGTATGACAAAAATAGAGAGTCTTAAAAAGAACTTTTGTAGATAAATTATCGGTTTGTTTAACCAAATTACGGATTATTGTTTGAAGGAAAATCAGGAAGAAGTCTCATAAGTAATGTCTTTTTAGGGGGGACATACTCGCTCAATAGGGGATAAAAGATGTGTAAAAACGCATAAGATTTTAACTTCTAATACGAAACAAACATAAACATAGCGTAAAGATTAATCTGTAAAGGAAATATGTTCTGATAATATTTTCTTATTGGAAAATTTATGGACAGCTTCTTCATACTCTTAATAAGAGTTCTATCGAGAGAGAAACAGTAATAAATAAATTTTTTAATTATAGGCACGATATGTTATTTTATTATTTTAACATAGTAAATCCGATTAACAAAGATTAAACAGGTAAGTTTGCATTCGTATTGGTTCGCCTGCGTTTTTCTGCTCAGGTGATTAAAAGGGAATCAGGTGCAAGTCCTGAACAGTCCCGCTGCTGTAATTCTCGTTGATTCCGGACATTCATGTCACTGGGAAAATCGAAAGGCTCGTTTCGATTATGCTGGGAAGACGTCCGAAAGAGGAGAGATAAGTCAGAAGACCTGCCGTACATTTTCAGAATATCTTATGCTTTCGGGGGTTAAAGCAAAGGTAAGTATAAAATGTAACGTTAACGGGTTACGCTGGCTCTATACTGTATCTTTTCCTATAACTTTTTGTAAGTATAAGTTATTCGGTGATTTGAATATTATGTTTTGATTCAAATAATTGTTTAATTTAAAATGCTTATGAAAAGAATTGTTACATTCTTGATTGCTTTTACTCTTTTATGTGAGGCGAGGCAGGTTTGGGGCGAGACGACTGCCGTTACAATGCCGTACGGAGAAACAAAAACCGTTACGGTAACCGATCTGATAACATTTTATGATAGTGGCGGAAGCTCAGGCAATGCCGAATCGTGGAGCGATTATCCCGCATCAGTGTGTTTTGTGCCGGGAAATGCAGGCGAAGTTATAGAAGTCTCTTTTGAAGCAGTCGATGTAAAATCTGCTCAATTTAGAATTTATGACGGTTTTGTCGATGTCGGTTATGATGATTTACCCGACGGAGACAAAGGTGTAATTGCAGCAAATTCTGTTTTTCAGTCGGCTTCTCCTGACGGGAAGATGACAGTCGGCTATTATTGTCCGGGAATGTCGGGTACAGGCTGGAAAGCGGTCGTGAAAAGCGTATCTCTTAAAGATATGATAATCGGTGAATGCATCGCTCTTTCTACGGGTGTTTCTTCCGTTCCAGTAGGTGCAGAATGTCAACCGGTAATGCTCATTAACGTAAAGGCGGAAGGAAGCCTTAATCCGTTAACGGTAAGTGAATTATCTTTTAATCTTAACGGTACGGTTTCTGTCTCGGATTTACAGAATTTAAAAGTTTATTATTCGGGAAATAAATTACAGTTTAATGATGCTCATCTTTATGCTTCCGAATCGTCAGGTAGTTCCGATATTAAGGTATCCGGCTCGCAAGAACTTGCATCGGGAAATAATTATTTTTGGTTGGTAGGAGATGTAACGGCGGCGTCTGTTGTCGGGAATAAAATAGCGGCACAATGTACGTCGATAAAGGTTGCCGGAAACGAGGTGCTTGAGACCCCGATTGCTTCTGTAGGAGAAGTTTATATTGGCAGTGAATTGAACATGTCTGCGATGTGGCAGAATTGTTATGTAGGCCGGACATCTTTGAATTTTTATGATGATGGCGGGCCTGACGGAAAAATATCGGAGGGTTTTAAAGGGAAGACGACTTTTATACCTTCGACATCGGGTAGGCGGATTCAAATTGAATTCAAGAAAGTGGCATTATTCAGTACCACGACCAGCGATAAAAGCGATATACTAAAGGTGTATAACGGTAAATCGGAAAATGAGACTGACTTGAATATTCAAATTTCCAATGGAGATATAATTACCGTAACATCTTCTTCAGACGACGGAGCATTGACTGTTGCGTTGACCAGTGTAACGGGTGCATTGTTCGGGGATGGTTTTGAAGCCGTAGTTTCTGAGGTCGATCCCAAAGAAATGACTGTGAAATCTATTGTTGCTACCCAATATATCGACGGAACAATTATGGCTGGAGATGTTTTGCAACCTATATTGTCATTGAATATACAGACAGAGAATATCCTTCCTATAATAGCGCAGACTTTTAAGTTTACTACATCCGGAACGACCAATACTGCAGATGTGACAAAAGCATCGGTCTATTATACGGGTAAAAAAGCGGAATTCGGTTCTTCCAATAAAATAGGAGAGGTTATTTTAAACGGTAGTTCTGATTTTGAAATAACCGGTTGTACTCAGGAGCTGGGAGAAGGAAACAACTATTTTTGGTTGGCATACGATATAGATCCGAGAGCTGTAGCCGGAAATAAAATCGATGCGGGATGCACCGCTGTTGTCTTGTCGGGTAAGGAAGAGATTATTGCCGATCCCGATCCGGAAGGCGACCGTACGATAAAAAATGAATACGTTTCTACGGTAGGAACATTTGAAAAAACGGTTTATGGTAGTTGGACTTATACGCATACCCCCAAAAAGTATGGTAGTGGATATGAAGCTGTACAGGGGAATCAAATCGTTACATTTATTCCGTATTCTGAAGGTAAAATTATAGAATTGGAGTATCAGGATTTTGCCGTGAGTGCAAGCTCTGGATATTATGGAGTGGATGCTACTTATATAATTTATAGCGGTAAAGGAACGACCGGAGATGTATTGTGGGAAGCAAATACCGCAGATAAGCGGAAAAACGGGCCGGAAACTATTATTCGTTCTAAATCGGAAGATGGAGCTGTTACTGTCCTTTTCAACGCCAATGATTCGTTTTATAATGCAGACGGCTGGCATGCTTTTGTAAGAGAATATCAATCGAAAGATATGTCATTCGACGGGATAGATGTCGTGCAGGCAAGTTCGGACTTTGTAGCCGGAGGTACTGCCGATCAGGAAATTTTGCGGTTTAAGATAGTGACCGGAGGCGATAAAAACCCGTTGTCTTTAAATAAAATTGCTGTCGATCTGAAAAACAGTCAATCTTGTGTAGATAAAGTTTCCGTTTATTATACAGGTAAGAATGATACGTTTGCAACAACAAATAAAATCGGCAGTGTCGATGTTGACGGTTCTGTCGGGAATCTGGAGATTCCTGTGTCGTCTGACTTTATTCTGGAAGAAGGAGATACTTATTTTTGGATAACTTACGATGTCAAAGTCGGAGCTACACCATCACAGAAGTTAGATGCAAAATTACTGTCGGTTACCATAAATAATGTTTTGCAATCGGTCGAAAACGGAGATCCGGAAGGCGATCGAGAAATAAAGAATGTTTGTCTGTTACCGGTATCGGGACATGATACAATCAATGTGGGAGATTTTCCTTATGTTTGTTATGATGACGGAGGTGCAGACGGAGAATATAGTGAGGCCCAAGAAGGTACTCTGACATTTGTTCCGAAACCGGGAGATGTAATAAAGCTGACATTCAAACGGTTCAAGACCAGTGTCCGTGATTATTTGGAAATATACGATGGTACAGGAGTCGAGAATGAAAATTTATCGGTGAAATATGATGGAGATCTGAATGAAAGTTTACCGGAATCGATTATCTCTAAGGCAGAAGACGGTTCTTTGACAATCAGATTTAACAGAACGGGATACATAGTCAATGACGGTTGGGAGATAGAGGTGAGTTCTTATACGCTGAAACCGTTGAGCTGTGGTACAGTGAAGGCGACATCTGTTAATGAAAAAAGTGAACTTCTGGGTGGTTCTCTGAATGAAAAAATGCTTAAGGTTGCCGTTGAAGCTATCGGAGATAGAGGTTCGTTTGTTGTTGATGAACTTTCATTCGGAGTAACGAATTCGGAGAGTTTGATGAATACGAAAGTTTATTTTACCGGTACGAGTGATGTATTCAGTCCTGAAAGTCAGTTCGGCACAGAACAAACAGGCGATACTCCGGTATTTACGGGAGAACAGAGTATTTCAGCACCCGGAACTTATTATTTCTGGCTGACTTGTGATATAAGAAGCGATGCTGCAATCGGAACGGCATTGAGCTTTGTTCAATCCGGTATCAAAGTTAATGGAAATTCATTTGCAATAGAATCGTCAGAAATTGCAAATCTGAAAATTAAAGATGGATTCCATGGTACGCATACTATCGGAGAGAATGGAGAATATAAAACTATTACTGCTGCAGTCGAAGCAATGAAAGATGGTATAAATGGTGCTGTCGTTTTTGAATTAGAAAACGGAATCTATAATGAGGAAGTGATAATTCCGGAAATTCCGGGGGCTTCTGCTGCGAATACGATTACATTGAAATCTAAAAGTGGAAATTATAGCGATGTGACGATTACGGCAGAAAACCATTCCGGAGGATATGACGAACAAAACTCGGCTGTAATGACCATATTCGGAGCTGATTATTTGACGGTAGAAGGAATTACTTTTACTAATCCTGATAATACATATTATTATTTGATGGATGTGAAAAATGCAAGTAATTATGTTACTATTCGGAATTGTTATTTTAAAGGAGAGGTCATGACTTCTGAACCTGTTACATCAGATCCTCATAAATTATTGCATACGAATTTTGTAAATCAAGCTGTAGAAAATACTCCGGATACCTATATGACCGTTGAGGGCAACCTTTTTGAAGGAGGTTATATTGCGGTTCAGGCAGGTGGAGCAAATCCGACAGATACGAATAAAGGAACGAAGATTATCGGAAATACGTTCAGGAATCAATGGAGTAAAGCGATTTATCTGAATTATGATGTAGATGGAGTTATAGAGAAAAATGTGATTAGCAGCAACTGTTCATCGAAAAAAGAATATAATGGGATAGATATGAATACTTGTTATAATACGGTTGTGCGGAATAATGTGATATCTGCGACAATGCCCTATATCTGCGGCATAAAGCTGAGACCTGTTTCCGGTTCAGAAGAAAAGCACTTCCGCGTATATAATAATGTATTGAATCTGAAATCTTTGACGTCATCGGATAATGCGTATGCAATTTCGGTAACCGGAGGCTCTACGACAAATAAAATCAGCTTTGTGGATATTGTGAACAATACGATACGTTTGAGTGGAAATAATACCGAAAAATGTGCCGGAATATATAATATTTCCAATTTCAGCGAATCGATTACGGTACAGAACAATATTATACAAAACGAAGCCGGCGGTTATGTTTATTGGATAAACAGCAAGCCGCTGAAAGCAACGACGCTCAATAATAACGCTCTTTATACTTCCGGAACTGTTTTTGCGAAAAATTATACTACGATCGAGAATTGGTTGACCGGTTCTAAAGAATCTAATAGTATTAATCAAAAAGTGACTTTTCAGTCAGACGAAATACTTGCACTGAAAACTTTGGACGGCCTTAATGCCGGTATTCCGTTAGATTTTGTTGCTATCGATATTGTCGGAAATGTGCGTGATACGGAACATCCGACTATCGGAGCTTATGAATTTGTTGTAGCAGAATTGCCGGCGATGGAATCCGGATATCCGGTTTTGTCAGGAGATGTGACTTATAATTCGGCGGTTGTTACTGTCAAAGTAACGGCTAATGCAGAAGTCTATTATTTATTAAAGAATGACGAAAAAGAGCCTTCTGTGGAAGATGTTATTGCTGCCGATAATAAAATTTCGGTTTCTAAAGGACAGGAAACTGCAATTCCGTTGACCGAATTGAAACAGCATACTGAATATTATGCGTTTTTTGTTTTGAAAGGTTTGGCAGACGGTCAATTATCAGAGGTTATCGCTATGAGCGCCTTTACAACAGTTTATGCACCGACATCTGTGTCCACATTTGAAGATGTAACCGTTACGGAAACCGGATTTGAAGATGGAACGGCTCGATTCAACGGTTTTGTCGTAGAAGAGATTTCTGATGGAATAGAAGATAGCCGGAAAGCAGCAAAACTCCAAACAGAAGGAACTGTTACTTTGATAAATACCCCTGATGGATTGATATTGACCGGATTTTATTTGAAGTCGGATGCCGATGTTACAATATCTGCATCGAAAGGTCAACTTGAGATTTCTAACCGGACTATAGCCTCGACTCAGGATCGGTGGATATATCACAGTTTAAAAGAATGGGGAGAAATAACTTCTATAACTTTAAGTAGTAAGGGTAATGTTTATATAGATAATTTCAGCGGTAAACCACAGAAACTGACGATAACGGCAGACAATAAGACTGTTTCGGAAGGTGAGTCCGTAATTTTGACGGCCGATGTTTCAGGAGGAGTTTCTCCATATACATATAGCTGGAGAAATTCGAAAAATGAGGTCCTTTCCACTGAAGAACAGTATTCTTTTATTCCTCAGGAATGCGGTGACTATACTCTGACTGTGACGGATGCTTGGGATGAAGCTGCAACAATAACGGTTCGGGTAATTGTAACCGGAGAAGCTGCTGCCGCAACTTTTGAAAATTTATATCTTGATTCTGAAAGCTATTGGATGGGTGATCCGGAAGAGTCTATGAGTTCATTTGTAAGCGGTTCTTATAAATTCTCTAATTATTATGAGCCGGATTATGCAACATGGGCTTATTTCGGTTATTCAAATGTGACTTCAACGGTTTATAATCCGGCGGATTTCCCTTCGAATCAATTTGGATCGGCAGCCGGTAGCGGGGTACATGAATCTGAAAATTATGCGGTTGCGTATGCTTCAAGCTATTTTGGTCCGACGCAGGTAGAAGTCTTGAATAATCCGGAGGGTGATGTTGTCAAAGGCTGTTATGTAACGAATACAGCTTGGGTGAAATATGTAACGGAACAGGGTACGGGAATGAACTCGAGCGGGAAGGAAGATGCGAATCTGCCGTTTACTATCGGGGATTATTATAAAATAATAGCTACAGGGGATAATGGTAAGACTGTAGAGTTTTATCTGGTAGATTATCGGAATTCGGCAGAAGGAATCGTTGTAGATACTTGGGAGTGGTTTGATTTAACTTCTTTAGGGAAGGTTAAGAAAATCACTTTTACGGTGGACGGCTCTCGAAAAAATGATTGGGGAACGACTATCCCGACATATTTCTGTCTGGACGATTTCAATGGGACGGAAAGTATACCTGAAGGTCTGTCGAATTCGGATACCGATAATTGTAAAGTGTATCTTTCGGGTGATATGTTGAGATTTGAGCAATGTTCTGGATATACATTCAGCATATACAACATTAATGGAACTTTGTCGGATAAGTTCAATATAAATGACAATTATCAGACCATCCGGTTGAATAAGGAAAAAGGGCTTTATATCATTGTCGGAACGAATGGAAAGAACACGATTACTCGTAAAATACAGTTACGGTAACAGACTCTAATAAAAAATGGCGTATCGATTATTTTCGATACGCCATTTTTTATTTTGTATAAATCGGTCAGTAATCATATACTTCATCTACGGTATAGTTTAGAAAGCGGTTAAGCGGTTGCAAAACTTTAAAATCGGCAGCCGTCTTTTGTATCCAGTTATTGTCCTCGAAAAAACGGTCTTGCTTTTTCCCCATTACGACATAGTCTTTTCTCATTAACAATTCAGGATATTTGAAATCTTTTGGGAATGGTCGGGGAATTGTTTTAAGCATTTCACCATCGAAAGCCGGATATACTTTTTTAAACTCCGGGTTTTCCGTTATTTCGATAAATTCATCGCAATGTTCATATACCGCTTCTCGTAATTCTTTCAATAGTTTTGATTCCGGACACCATACACCTCCGCCTAATAAACAGTTTCCCGGCTCTAAGTGTAAATAATATCCGGCACGTAAACTTTTTTTACCGCCTTTAGAAGCTATATATGCTGAAAAAAATGTTTTATAAGGCGTTTTATCCGGAGAAAAGCGCGTATCTCTATAAATTCGATATACGCAATCTTTTGCCTCTAAACCGGCAATTTCTTCATCGAATATCGAAATGAGGCGGATCAGTTCGTCGACCCTATTTAAAAATGTAGCCCGTAATTCATTAAACCGATCTTTACGCTCATTAAACCAATCTCTATTGTTGTGTTGACGCAGTTCTGTTAAAAAATCAAGTATATCTTTCATCGCTATTCATATTTTATAGATGCAAACATAGCTAAAATTGACGCTATTTTTATTTTTCGTTACTGAAATTTCTGTAAAAATTAGTAACTTGCCGTTCTTTTATTATAATTATGCTAACCCAAACTTTATCAAAGACATGAAAGAGGAAGAAAAGCAACCGGTAGAGTTGCCTGAAAATGCATTCAGAGAATTAGGTGAAGGAGAAGAGTACCAGCCGGTTATGTCGCCTTCTAAAAATTATCCAGAGGTTACTTTATGGTCGGTCTCGTGGGGAATTATAATGGCTATTCTGTTTTCTGCGGCTGCTGCTTATTTAGGACTTAAGGTCGGTCAGGTGTTCGAGGCGGCTATTCCTATCGCTATTATTGCAGTCGGTTTGTCTAACGCTACTCGTCGTAAGAATGCATTAGGAGAAAATGTCATTATACAGTCCATTGGAGCTTGTTCGGGCGTTATTGTTGCCGGAGCGATATTTACGCTTCCTGCACTTTATATTATACCTGGACTTACTGTCGATTTTATGCAGGTATTTTTGAGTTCTCTTTTAGGTGGAATTTTGGGAATACTGTTTTTGATACCGTTCCGAAAATATTTTGTATCCGAGATGCATGGCAAATATCCTTTTCCTGAAGCGACAGCTACTACACAAGTGCTTATATCCGGAGAAAAGAGCGGTAACCAAGCAAAACCCCTGATTTTTGCAGGGTTGATTGGCGGCATCTATGATTTTGTCCTTTCTACATTCGGTTGGTGGAGCGAGGTACTATCTACACGAGTATTGCCGTTCGGTGAGACAATTGCCGAAAAGGCAAAAGCTGTTTTCAAAATAAATACGGGAGCGGCTGTATTGGGACTCGGTTATATTGTCGGTCTTAAATATTCTTTGATTATTTGTGCCGGATCTATATTTGTCTGGTTTCTTATCGTTCCCTTTATGGGACTCTTTTGGGGAGATTCGGTCTTGACTATGGGAAACAGCGATATTACTGTCTCCATAGGACAAATGACTCCCGAACAAATATTTACTACTTACGGACGTCATATTGGTATAGGAGGTATAGCCATGGCGGGAGTTATCGGCATAATACGTTCTTGGGGAATCATAAAAGGCGCTGTCGGTTTGGCATCCAAAGAACTTGGAGGCAAAGCCGGAGCTGTTGTCACTTCGGTGAAACGTACGCAGCGAGATATTTCCATGAAGTTTATCGCTATTGCCTGTATTGCTACTCTGATTCTGATTTTATTATTTTTCTATTTAGGTATTATTCATAATTTTACGCAAGCCTTTATTGCTTTTATCGTGGTATCTGTCATTGCTTTTCTGTTCACGACGGTTGCGGCCAATGCAATAGCGATAGTCGGAACAAATCCCGTGTCGGGAATGACGTTGATGACATTGATCTTAGCTTCTGTTATTCTTGTAGCTGTTGGCCTTAAAGGTACATCGGGTATGGTTGCCGCCTTAATTATCGGCGGGGTTGTTTGTACGGCTCTTTCTATGGCCGGAGGGTTTATAACCGATTTAAAAATCGGGTATTGGTTGGGTTCTACTCCGGCAAAGCAGGAGAGTTGGAAATTTTTAGGAACGCTGGTTTCTGCAGCGACGGTAGGAGGGGTTATATTGATCTTGAATGATACATACGGTTTTACTTCTGAAAACGGTTTAGCTGCTCCTCAGGCGAATGCTATGGCAGCTGTTATCGAACCTCTTATGTCGGGGAAAGGTGCTCCTTGGCTGTTATATGGTATCGGGGCATTGATTGCCGTAGTACTGACTTTTTGTAAAATTCCGGCTTTGGCTTTTGCTTTAGGAATGTTTATTCCTTTGGAACTGAATACCCCTTTGGTTGTCGGAGGGTTGGTAAGCTGGTATGTCAGTACACGCAGCAAAAATGCCGAAGTAAATAAATCTCGGTATGAAAGAGGTACATTGTTGGCATCCGGATTTATTGCCGGTGGGGCATTAATGGGAGTTGTCAGTGCCGGATTGCGTTTCGGAGGATTTGAATACAGTTGCGAGATGAATGATACAATAAAACAAGTGCTAGGTTTAGTATTATATTTGGCATTGATAGCTTATTTGTTGAAAGACAGTATGAAAGCCCATAAAAATTGACGAGACCTCTTTTATATAAGTAAAGTCGCATTATTCTGATTATCGGTAATGCGGCTTTATTTTTTCTCGGATGTTTATTTATAATTGTTTTAAATGAGCCTTAATTTCTTTCTCTCCACAATAGATTTGATGTAATACTTTTCGAATCGGGATACCTGTTTCACGAGATATTTCTTTAACTCCTTTACCGGCTAAAAAGAGTTTTGTAGGTAGTTGATATTCTTTATTAATTTCCTCGATAATGATATGGAGAGTATCAGTAGATAAGTTTCTGTATAAATCGCGGTTGAGCCGTAGTCTTGAACAATTGTCTTGCGTTGATTTTGATGGGATGAAACTGGTAATATACTCTACAAAAATATGTGTTAAATAAATTAAATAATCAAACATTTCCCCGAACTTTTTGGTTATTACTTCGGAAACATCGTATTTATTGCTCATGCACTTTCTCTTTACAATTATATAAATAAAAAGAGCCTCCGGTTTTAAAATAAAAAGGACCAATTCTTATTTTTAACATACATGACGAATCATGTAACGGAGGCTCTAATACCTTCTTTACATGATTCATCTATGCTAAATAAAAAAGAATTGGTCTTCGTAAAAGTACAAAATACCTATAAAATGGCAAATAAAATAAGAATAATTTATCGATTATTTTATAAGATATTTGGACTTTTGTTTAAAATAGATTTTTATTTGGGAAACTAAGAGCCGGTCGTTTAAATTTTCCCCCTCCAAAAAATATCATTAGGTCGTTTTTATGTTTTCTTTAGGTATATAACGGTGTTGACGATATCAATACAGTTTTCCTTTCGAGAGAGGAAATGTCTATTCATGTGGATTTCTTTCAGACTTGATCTATAGTCCCTAAAAACAAACTTGTTATTATGAGGTGGTCTTAGATGTTACAATAGTTGAAAATGATATTTTATAATCCGTACCTAATAATGATTTATATTGTTTGCAGAAATTGTCGTATGTGCTTTTGGCAATACTTCTTTTATCTTTTTTGTATAAAATAGAGCATTTGACCCTCAAGGCTTCTTCATTGAAAATATCATGCAAGAAAATAGTGTCTGCGATCAATAATTGAATATCTTCTTTATCTTCAAATTCTTTCTTTTGTAAAAGAGAATGTAAAAGATCTAACGTTATGTCTGAATAATCGCTTTTGAAATTATCGATCCAGTCGGCTTGAGTATTAGGTAATAACGGACCGAAAACGAGTAATTCTAATAATCTGTATAGTGTAGCCTCTTTGGTAAAATCATCGAAAGAGGTATCCTGAATAAATTGTATTGCGGCAACATAATCGCAAAATACTTCGTTTCCGAATATGATTTTCCAGAAATTATTTTCAAAAACAACTTGTATGTCTCCGACTTTTTCTAATAAAACTCGTAATTTGCGAATAGAAACATTACGGTTATTTCTTGCAGATTTTTCATCTTTATCTTCCCATAAGATACTATCCAGTTTGTTACTGTTAATTCCTTGCTTTGTTTTTACGCTATATAATAATATGATTAATAACAAAGATTTTAGTATTGGAGTAAATTGGTTTGTTATATCTCCTCCCTCTTTATCTTTGACATTGAATCCACCTAATAAGCTGATGCAACTTTTTGATCTGTCAAATGTCTTTTTGATTTCTTCCTGAGGAGCTGTTTCTTTTTCTTTTATTTCGATAGAGACCGGTTTCTTATCTTTTTTTCGACGAGAGAATTTATATAAACCGTAGCCCGATAAAAAAATCAGAAAGGTGATAACTCCTACCCATAACTTATTTTTCGAAGGGGCTTTTTGAATCGTGTCTTTTAATGCAATCGGCGGGAAATCTATCGAATAAATAGAGACTTCCGGATCGCTATTCCTTATTTCCCTGTTAAATATTGTATATAGTTTGCTGCTGTCGGGAGAGTAGTACAGATTACAAAATAAATACCCTGCCGACATGTCTCCTATATTGGTTGAACATCTTTTTATTTCAGGACGATTTAACGAAATCCGGACTAAATAACCTTGTGATTTTGAGACATTTATTGCGTAAAAACATGAATCTGTCGGGCTATAAATCATATTCCCTCTTAACAAAAGCTCTGTCTCTTCTTCAATATTTGATTTGATTTCCCATATTTTTTTTACTTCGAATGTTGTTAAATCGACAGCATACAGGTCATATAAGTTATGACTGACTTCTTCTTGGCGTCCGTTTTTGCTTCCTTTGCCACCGAAGATATAAAGAGTATTATTTATGATTGTCGATACGGCGGAAAATCGGGGTGAAATCTCTTTGATTTGAAGGCTGTCCCATCGATGAGTATTTAAATTTACCTTGAACAACGTGTTTTTATACAGATAATATCCATACCCTCCGAACGTAATTAAAGAGGTATCTTTAGGAGATATAGCCACAGTGTGGTGTATATAGGCCGGATCTATACTGTTCGTGAAAGTCCCGCTCCAAGAATTGTTCTCCGGTGAGAATACCGAAATTGATTTCTGGTCAAGGCTGTAAGATATAAGCCTGTGATTGTATGGGTCATAAGTTATTTGGTTGTTTTTTTCGCTGGCTAATTTCCCTTTGATATTATTTATCGAATATGACTTTTGTGTGATAGGATTAAGTACGGTCAGTTGATTGCTCCCGTTAATGATGTAAAATAAATTTTTGTCAGAATTATATGTGATTTGGGGATTTCCTTTAATTTTTTGTTTGTATAATTGATTCCAGGAAGAGTGATTATCGATGAGCCATATAGGATTCTCTGTAATTGCGGGACATTGTTTTATGAGATCATAACAGATACTATCTGCATGTTGCTTTAGCTCCCAATGATATATTTCGTTGTCTTTATTGTCTAATACTCGTACATTTTTAATGTTGATGGGAGCGACATCTCCGACTTGAAAGTTTTTGATTCCGGAAGTCCCGAAATGGATAGTCACATTTTTACATCCTGAAAAATCAAAAGATTGAGTGCTTTGAATCGATCCGAACGAAAAAGTGATTTTATTATCTTTCGGCATTAATTTGACGCTTATCGGTATCCATTTATTGTATGTCAGATCTTGTGTAATCGGATGTTGACTTTCGTTGAGTATCCATGCCGGATAACGATCGTTTTTCTTGTTGGCAAGATATACGAGATCTATATTTTTTTGTGTATTTGTAATGATTCTCACGACATATCCCCATACAATCTCTTTTCGCAGCATGAGGTCGAATGATATGGTTCTTCCGTTTTCTATTTTTATAGGTTTTCCTCCATTCAATACAAGTCGTGTGCGTATTGTTCCCGGTTGTTGGTGTGATCTGAAAAATAATCCGCCGTTTATGTCAGAAGAATAAACAGAAATGCTGCATAATAAGCAAAATATGACAAAAAGTTTTTTCATGATGATAATGTGTGTGTTATATCTTGATATTGTATATCCATCCTGTTTTGACATTACAAATGTAATAAAAAAATGAAAGGAGAACATTTATTCTGCTATTTTTTGAAAAAGAGATATTTCTAAATATAATTATTTTAAAATGTATATGCATGGCTGGAGTCTTTGATAAAGGTTGCCGATTAATTTTTCAATTTACCGTTTTTTTAAGTGCATTTTAATTCTCTATAAAGTGAAAAGATAATTGTTCAAGAATATTTTTGTAACAAATTTTGTAGTCGGGAGAAATTTCCGGTTGCTTGGCTCGTTTTAAATTACTAATCAATAATTAAAAACACACACAGAATGAAAAAAACATGGAGAATTGTTTTGCCTGCGTTACTGGTGGGGTCGTTTATTTCTTTTGCCGACACGAAAGACAAAAGAGAAATAAATGATAAGGCAGTAACGGAAGAGATCTGTCCTTGTGAAATGGAAGGTATGGATCTCGAAGAAGCTTACAATCGTTCGATGGCAAATGCGGGCGTATCTCAACAAGTGAGTAAAGAGACTCCAAAGTATTTAAATCCGAACATTCCTATTGAGGAACGTATCGATGACTTATTGCCCCGGCTTACTCTTGAGGAGAAAGTAATTCAATTGAGTGATAGCTGGGGTTCAAAGGGCATTGCTCGGTTGAAGATTCCTGCAATGTTGAAAACCGAAGGATTGCACGGCCAGTCTTATGCTACCGGTTCTACCATATTTCCACACGGGATTAATATGGGTAGTACGTTTGATACGGAATTAATACAAGAAGTCGGTAAAGCTACGGCAATTGAGGCTAAAGCTGCAAATTTACGGGTTTCTTGGTCTCCGGTGTTGGATGTGGCGCGTGATGCCCGTTGGGGACGTGTCGAGGAAACTTATGGTGAAGATCCTTATCTCGTTGGTCGTATAGGTGTCGCATGGATCAAGGGTTTTCAGGGTGAACACATGTTTGCCTGTCCTAAGCATTTTGCCGGTCACGGACAACCGGTCGGCGGTCGTGATAGTCATGATTACGGATTGTCGGATAGAGTAATGCGTAATATTCATTTAGCACCTTTCCGCGATGTTATTAAAGAGGCGAATGCATTCGGAGTTATGGCGGCTTATGGGCTTTGGAACGGAGTGCCTGATAACGGTTCGAAAGAGTTGCTTCAGAAAATCCTTCGTGAAGAATGGGGATTTGAAGGTTTTGTCGTTTCTGATTGTAGCGGCCCTGAAAATATTCAGCGGAAACAGTCTGTTGTGGGTACTATGGAAGAAGCTGCCGCTATGGCTGTTCGTGCCGGAGTAGATATCGAATGTGGATCGGCTTATAAAAAGGCGTTGGCTTCGGCAGTAAAGAAAGGCATTATAAAAGAAAGCGAATTGGATGCCAACCTGCGTCGAGTATTCAGAGCTAAGATGCGCTTGGGATTGTTTGATAGACCGAGTATTGAAAATATGGTTTGGAACAAACTTCCGGAATATGATACTCCCGAACATCGGGCTTTGGCACGTAAAGTAGCAGTAAAAAGTACGGTTCTTCTGAAAAATGAAAATAATCTTCTTCCGTTGGATAAAAATATCAAGACAATCGCTGTGATCGGTCCGAATGCAGATCAGGGACAGACTGGTGACTACTCTGCAAAATATGCACCCGGTCAGATAATTTCGGTTTTAGAAGGTGTCAAAAACCATGTGAGTCCTTCTACAAAAGTTTTGTATGCGCAAGGTTGTACGCAACTCGATATGGATACTACAGGTTTTGCAGAGGCTGTGAATATTGCGAAACAGGCTGATGCCGTGATTCTTGTTGTGGGAGATAATTCGAACCGACATGAGAACGGAAACAAAAAAAGTACTACGGGAGAAAATGTTGATGGTGCTACTTTAGAAATACCGGGAGTACAGCGACAATTAATTAAAGCTGTCGAAGCAACAGGAAAACCTGTCGTGCTGGTTTTGGTAAATGGTAAACCGTTTACATTGACATGGGAAGATGAAAATATCGAGTCTATTCTTGAAACTTGGTATCCGGGAGAAGAAGGCGGTAATGCAACTGCAGACATTATCTTTGGTGATGAGAATCCGTCCGGACGTTTGCCTATCTCATTCCCTCGTCATCCGGGACAGTTGCCTTTGTGGTATAATTATGAAACTTCCGGACGTAATTATGACTATTATGATATGCCGTTTACTCCATTATACCGTTTCGGTCATGGATTGAGTTATACGACATTCCGTTATTCTAACCTTAAAGCTACTACTAAAAGCGGAGATCCCGGTTTTGTGACTGTTTCAGTAGATATTGAAAATACCGGGAAAAGGCCGGGTGAAGAAGTAGCTCAGTTATATATAACCGATTTGGTAGCTTCGGTAAATACCGCAGTTATAGATTTGAAAGGATTTAAGCGTGTTTTCTTGAAACCGGGAGAAAAGAAAACCGTTACTTTCGAACTGAACCCTTATTTGCTTTCTTTATTGAATCCGGATATGAAACGAGTTTTGGAAGCTGGAAAATTCAGAATGCATGTCGGAGGAGTTTGTCCTGAACCGCCAAAAGGTTCTACCGAACATAAGCAGAAAATCGGTTTTAAAGATCCGAGCCAAGGTATTTCCGGTGAGTTTACGGTCGATAAAGACTACAAAGCAGATTTTGAATATACCGTATCGGCACCGAAAAGTGTAAAAGGCGGAGAATCGTTTAAGGTGGTCGTAAAGGTGAAGAACAGCGGAAATTTATTGGATATCGCTGATGTTAAATTGTATGGAAATAGTTTCTTAGATGATCGTCGTGCTGAGATCGAAGCCGGAGAAACAAAAGAAATGGTTTTTGATGTGCAGATGTATGCAAGCGGCAATCAGACTTTAACCGTAATTTTGGATGATCAGATAAAATCCGTTCCTTTAAAAGTTTCGAAAGTTCCGGCAAAACTCGTTTTGGAAGGTAGTTCGATCAATATGACCGAGAAAGGAGAAATGGTTTATGTCGCAGAGGCACGAAATGTAGGAAGTGAACCTTTTAATAAGAGTTTGGATGTGAAAGTAGAAGGCGTAACTATTGCATCACAACCGTTGCGTTTGGATGCTGGAGCTAGTCAGCGTGTCGAAATTAAATACGCATTCCCTCGTTCCGGTACATTCCGTGTGAAAGTCGGTACTGAAGCAGAGCAACAATTGATTGTTCCGGGAGGAATCGGATTGGCATTGCAAGACCCGTTGGCTTATATAACTTTCGAAGGAGCGACAGATAAAGAAGTCAAAAATGAGATTACCAGAAAAATGTTGCCGATTCAAGGTAAAGCCCAAATTATCAACGGCAAAAACGGAAAGGGTTTTAAGAAAGACAAAAAAGAGACTTTTGTCGATGCAGGTGGTATGGACCTGTACCGGAAACCGTTTACTTTGGCAGCATGGGTTTATCTGAACCAGATGGATAACGGTCAGGCTATGTTCTTCGGTGGACAAGCTCCGATGGGGGCGGATGTCGATGTAACCGGAACACGGTTGGCAGCCGGTATTTTCCAAGAAAAAACGATTCTTTCTTACGAAAATAGCGACGTTCGCGGTAACAATAAATTGCAATCGGGAAAATGGATACATTATGTTTATACCTACAATCCTGAGAAAGAAGAAGGAGCGATTTACATAGACGGTCGTTTGGATAAGAAGGCTTTCCAGAAACCTTTTGCCGGACCACTGGAACGTATTGCCGGGTCTCAGCGTTTTTCATCAGGTAAATTTATTATAGATGATGTTCTTGTTGCCCGTACGACGATGGATGAGAAAGCCGTAAAAGAACTTTATACAAATGGTGTGGAAGCTATGCGTAAAGCTCAGAAAGTAACCGATTGGCGTCCTATGGATTCGGCTGTTGAAAAAATGAAAGCGTGGGCAGAATTAAATGCCGGTGGAAAAATTCAGGTTTTTGTTGAGGTTGCAGATAATAGCGGAAAAGTAATCGATTCTAAATCGGTACAGTTGAAGAGCGGAGAAAATGAATATTCTTTGGCAGGATTAAAAAAAGGTGACAAAGTTCGTTTACGTATAGATTTGTCATCTACAGCTTGGGACGGTGTCCCAGCCTTGCAAACGGTCGTTTTGGAAGGTGCTTCACCGATCCGTTGGTCGACGGTTGAAGAATGGATGAAAGGTTCTGCTTCTAATTCTTTGTTAATAGGATTGTGAATCGTAAGTATATAGAGTTAGTTTGTTGAGTAAAGGCGGTGTTCCATTGTGGGATACCGCCTTTCTTTTAGACAGACTTTAATATTCCCGAACTTATATGGTCATCGATTTGAAATAAGATTTATATCTTTGCAACCTTTGATTTGATAAAAGTGTAGTATGTTGAAAAAAACATTTCGATTATACCGGGATCATTATGTAGCATTGTTGAGATTGGGAGTTCCGATTATGATAGGACAGTTGGGTATTATCATCGTCGGATTTGCCGATAATATAATGGTTGGTCATCATACTTCGGAGGAGTTGGCTGCAGCATCTTTTGTAAATAATCTTTTTAATCTTCCGTTGATGTTTGCTTTAGGCTTTTCTTTGGGGCTTACTCCGTTGATCGGGAATTTGGTCGGAAAAAATCAGGTAGCAAAAGCCGGTCAGACTCTTCGATATGGTCTTATCGCCAATTTGCTTTTAGCGATTTTACTGATCGGGGTTATGTCCGTAGTTTATGTTAATATAGACCGGATGGGACAACCGGAAGAACTTTTGCCTTTAATTAAACCCTATTTCTTGATTCATTTGTCGGGTTTGATTTTTATCATGCTATTTAATGCTTTCAAGCAATTTGCCGATGGTATTATGGATACTCGTATCTCGATGTACATACTTTTGTGCGGTAATGTGCTGAATATTATAGGTAACTATTTATTGATATTCGGCCCGGGTTTTTTCCCAGAACTTGGACTGCTCGGAGCAGGATTCTCTACATTATTATCTCGTATTTTCACGTTGTCGGTTTTTGTGTATCTGTTTTTCTTTACGTCTCGTTATGGCAGATTTAAAGAAGGCTTTCGTCATCTTAAAGGTGATTCGGGGAAGCAATTGCTTCATTTAACCAAAATGGGAATGCCTATTGCTTTGCAAATGGGGATGGAAACCGGATCTTTCAATTTGAGTGTTATTATGATGGGATGGATCGGTACGGCAGCATTGGCGGCACATCAGGCCGTTGCAACTTTTACTACGATCGGTTTTATGCTTTATTACGGTATCGGGTCGGCTATTACGATTTTGGTAAGTAATGCTAAAGGAGCAGGAGAGATGAATAAAGTAAGATCGATAGCAAATGCCGGATTTCATGTAATAATACTTTTGGCCGTATGTATTGTAATCATAATGGCTTTGTTCCGACAACAGGTGGGTTATCTGTTTACAGATTCGGAAGAAGTGAACGGAATCGTAGCATTGTTGATAATACCGACTATGGTATATCAGTTCGGAGATGGCTTGCAAGTTGCCTATGCAAATGCTTTAAGGGGAATAGGAGATGTGAAACCTATGGCCTTAATTGCGTTTGTCAGTTATTTCCTCGTATGTTTGCCTGCGGCATATTTATTTGGCTTTGTTTGTCGGGGTGGTGCTATGGGTATCTGGTGGGGATTTCCGATTGGTCTGACTTTGGCAGGAGTCTTGTTTTATTCTCGTTTCAGGTATAAGATGAAGAATTCGAAAATCGTGTAGTCCGGATCGGATAGTGAAAATATTCTGAATTTCTTTGTTGCAACAGGAGCTAAGCAAGTTCTAATGAGTTGGCCGGCAATGAAAAATATTCCGTACTATCGGACATTCTACCGGATAGTACGGAATATTTTGATTATTTATTATCTGTCTCCGAAATAAAAACGGATACCTCCAAGTAAATTAAACCGGTTTAAGTTTATTCTGTCATAGTCGTTATAAACTATGGTACTATGTACATTTTCCATCTTTATGTTTTTCAGGAATGCAGAACCTATGATTTCATTGAATGAGATACCTATTCCCATGTGTTTGTTAAGTTTATATTCGATTCCGATTCCATAATTAAACCCGATAGTCGATACATAGGTTTTTCCTTTTTCAATTCCTGAAGATATTTTGTCTGAGAATTTTAAATATCCGATACCGACTTCTCCGTTTATCATCCAGTTTTTATTGAACGAATATTTTGTGCAAAATAAAGGTGCGATATATGAAAATAAGGCATTATGATCCATGTTCGTCTTTTCGTAATAACTGTCAGAACTGTACCCTGAATAAAAAATTCCCCATCCGAAATTTTTAATATAATGATGGAATACCAAATCCCATGCAAGTCCGGAAGTCAGTTTATCATCGAATTGTTTATCTGCCCTGGTGAGCCCTTCTGTTTTAGGTAACCATCCGTAACCGACATTGAATGAAAAATCGACTCTTGGAGGTAACGGGCGTACTTTGTTTAAGACATTATTTACACTATAATTGTAGAATGTCGTTTGTGTGTTGTATGTAGAATCGGATATGCCGGATTTGAGAATATTTCCTGAAATTTGGTGGCAGGAACTTGCGACACCCGGTAAAAGGTGATCGGTGATTTGCAGAATATCTCCTCCGGCTTTTCTTGTTTCTTCTTTGGCTATTTTTAGTACTTGATCATATCGGCATCGAATAGTAAAACTTCGGTCTAAAATAGCAACTTGTCCTATCAAAGTTGCAGCGACCGGGACTTTTTCTCCCTCATTTACGACCATAATTGTATCTTCTTGAGATAAAGACGGATATTCCTGTATCTTGTTTAATACAATTTTAGGAGAACAGGAAAAAAGAGTACATAATAATACTCCGGTAAGAATTTTATTTTTCATGGATATGTGTGTATATAGTTTGTGTATTGCAAATATAACAAAAGTATGTTGTAATTTTCAATTATAAATACTTGTTTTTTTGAATAAAAAGCGGGCGCAAAGACTTTGTATAAAACCTTTGCGCCCGCTTTCTACGTTTGGGATAACTTTATTTCTTTTCTTCCGGTTTTAACCAATGGTCGAGCCAACGGAAAAATATCCGTTGCCATAAAATGGCATTTTGAGGTTGCGCAATCCAATGATTTTCATCAGGAAAGACAACCATTTCGGCGGGAACTCCTCTTAATCGGGCGGCGTTGAATGCCGACATTCCTTGAGAGGCAAGTATTCGGTAATCGTTTTCTCCATGAGTAATTAGTATAGGAGTATCCCATTGATCTATAAAACGATGTGGAGAATTGGCATAAGAACGCTGAGCAACTGCATTGTCTTTTTCCCAATAAGCGCCACCCAAATCCCAGTTGGCAAACCACATTTCTTCTGTTTCTACATATTGTTGTTCTAAATTGAATATTCCGGCATGAGCGATAAATGCCTTGAATCGTTTTTGATGATGCCCGGCCAACCAATAAATAGAAAAACCTCCATAACTTGCCCCGATTGCTCCGAGACGATTTTCATCGATAAATGGTTCTGCCTTTACAGCATCGATAGCAGAGAAATAGTCTTTCATATTCTGACCGCCGTAATCACCGCTTATTTGTTCCAGCCATTCCTGACCGAACCCGTATAACCCTCGGCGGTTAGGTGCAACAATGACATATCCGTTTGCTGCCATTAACTGCAGGTTCCATCGATATGACCAGAACTGGCTTACAGGGCTTTGCGGACCTCCTTGGCAATATAGTAATGCCGGATATTTTTTATTCGGGTCGAAATGGGGAGGATATATGATCCATGTCAACATTTTTTTATTGTCTGTTGTGGCAATCCAGCGTTCTTCCACTTTGCCCATAGTAATTTGATCTAAAGTTTCCTTGTTCTCGAATGACAATTCCGTAATTGCTTTATCATTTAGATTGATACTATAAATTTCATCCGGTTTTGAGAAAGAATGCTGTAATACGATCAGTTGATTATCATTTATCGGTTTTATATCGGCGTAATCGACCTGTCCGGTTGTGATCTGTTCTATTTTTTTATCATCGATATGAATGTTGAAGATTTGCTCTATTCCTTGATATACGCTTAAGAAGTAGATCGATTGTCCGTCTTCTGCCCAATTTAACATGTCTAAGCTGTAATCGAACTCGTCTGTCAAATATTTCTTTTCTCCATTTTGCATATCCATGACGAACAAGCGGTTTTTATCTGATTCGTATCCGTCACGTTCCATACTCATCCATGCTAAATAACGCCCGTCGGGAGAAAAACTCGGATGCGTATCATAACCCATCATTCCTTCGGTCAGGTTTTTGGTTATTTTCGTCTCGGTATCGTATAGATAAATATCGGAGTTGGTAGATATGGAATACTCCAATCCGGTTTTTTTTCGGCAAGTATATGCAATACTTTTACTGTCCGGAGTCCATGCAAAACCTTCTGTACCACCGAAAGGTTTCATCGGAGCTTCATACGGTTCGCCTTCGAGAATATCATTAATATTTTCTAACGTGCTGCCGTTAAAGTCTGCTATAAAAGGGTGAGGAATGGCTTCTACCCATTCGTCCCAATGTTTATACATGAGGTCGTCGATAACACGTCCGGTTGCTTTGGGCAGGTCCGGATAAATATCCGAGGCTCGTTGACCGTATTTTACATTCGAAAAGAATACGACCTTTTTCTCATCGGGAGAAAAGAGAAAACCGTCTATTCCTTTTTCTTGATTGCTGATTTGTTTTCGGTTCGATCCGTCGGCATCCATTATCCACAATTGAGAACTTCCGCTTTCGGATGTTAGAAACGCTATTTGTTTTCCATTGTTGATCCATACAGCATTTTGTTCGGATTTAGGAGTATGGGTGATTTGAATTTTATTACTTCCGTCAATGTCCATAACAAATAGTTCCCGATTGCTTTTGTTTTCGGGTATGCTCACGTATGTTACTCCATAAAGGATTTTTTTCTTATCCGGAGATATTTCTATACCCCCGACGCGCCCAAGAGTGTACATGACTTCCGGAGTCATGATTCCGTTTTCTACTTTGGGATGGCTTTTGCCTATGATCCCTTCGCTGCTCTCTTTCTGTGTCTGACAAGCAGACAAAAGTACCGCACTTGCCATAATGAGTTTGCTGATTGGTAATTTCATAAGTTTTACTATTATTTGTATTTCTTCTTTTTGTATTTTGTTTTTGATGGTGTTTCTGTTTTTGTATTTTTTATGGGAGGACCGTATAGACGATTGATTAGATCCGGCCGTCCCATTCTTTGCAGTTCCGATAAAATCTGTTTTCGTTGATCGGGTTTATACCAGAAAAAAAACTGCCTTTGAGCCAGTTTCTCGTTTTGGTTGCGGGCTGTATATATTTTTTCTCCCGTATAAGGGTGATATCCTGTATAATATATCTCGGTCGAAAGCGTCATCGGGGTAGGGGTGAAATCTTGAACTTGCTCGAGGTGAAAGTTCAATTTTTTTGTGATAGCGGCCAGTTCGGCCATATCCTCTTCTCTACAACCCGGATGGCTTGATATGAAATACGGAATGAGCTGTTGGTTGAGTCCGGCTTCATCGTTTATTTTTTCGAATGTCCGTTTAAATTCTTCGAATTTTTTGAAGTTAGGTTTCCGCATTAGCATCAGAACATTGTCGGACGTATGTTCCGGAGCAACCTTTAATCGTCCAGATACATGTCGGGTAATAACTTCATATGTATATTTCGAAGTACTTGCATTTACTTTTTCATCCTCATGACGGTGTTGTAATAGATCATATCTTATCCCGCTGCCGATAAAAGACTTTTTGATTCCTTTTATTTGATCTACGCTATGATATATATTTAACAACGGAGTGTGATCGGTATATAGATTTTTGCAGACTTCGGGATGTATACAAGACGGACGTTTGCATTTACGACATATTTCCTGACGGGAACCTCGCATCTTGTACATATTGGCCGAAGGTCCTCCTAAATCGCTGATATATCCTTTGAATCCGGGCATTTCCGTAATTTGTTTTACCTCGTTCAGAATCGATCGTTTCGAGCGGGAGGCTATGAATTTGCCTTGATGGGCGGAGATCGTACAAAATGCACATCCTCCGAAACAGCCTCTATGTAAATTTACAGAAAACTTGATCATTTCGTATGCCGGAATGTTTTTCCCTTTATATTTAGGATGAGGCAGACGAGTATAAGGCAAGTCGAAAGATGCGTCTATCTCGTTTTCGCTCATAGGAGGATAAGGTGGGTTTACCTTTATAACCGAGTTTTTATATTTTTGCCATAATCGGCGAGCCTCATATCGGTTCGATTCCTCTTCGACATGGAAAAAATTGCGGGATTGTTTCTTTTTGTCTTGCAAGCATTCTTCATGAGAGAACAAAACGAGATCGGTTGCGCTTTCATGTGCGTGAGGCAACTCGTTTTCAGGTGTAATAACGGCGGTCTGTCTCAAGTCTTTGATCTGACCTGTTTTTTCACCGTTCCGAAGCCGCTTTATCAATTCTCTGATCGGGAGTTCTCCCATACCATAGATGAGCATATCTGCTCCGCTATCGATCAAAATACTCGGTCTTAAACGGTTTTCCCAATAGTCATAATGAGTAACTCGTCGCAGTGAGGCTTCTATGCCTCCGATAATAACCGGTATGTGGGGGTAGAGTTTTTTTAATATTTGAGTATATACTATTGTCGGATAGTCGGGTCGCATTCCTGCTCGTCCGTCTGGAGTATAAGCATCATCGGAACGAAGTCTTTTATTTGCCGTATAATGGTTGACCATTGAATCCATAGCTCCGGCAGAGACCCCGAAAAATAATCTGGGTTCTCCTAATTTCTTAAAGTCCCTTAGATCGTCGCGCCAGTTCGGCTGGGGAACAATAGCGACACGTAATCCTTCGGATTCCAGAATACGTCCGATTACTGCAGCTCCGAAAGAGGGATGGTCGACATATGCATCTCCTGAGAAAATAATTACATCCAGATAATCCCACCCTCTGATCTCAAGCTCCTTCTTTGTAGTCGGTAACCAATCTTGTAGTTTATATTCTTTCATTGTCGTCCGATTGTATCTTTGTTTTATCCGGTTTATGAAATTCAGTTTGCTGTATTACAATGAATCGTATCGGTCTTGTAGTTTTACCAATTCGTCCCGGTATTGGGCAGCTTCGATAAATTCCATTCGTTTAGCAGCTTCAACCATTGCTTTCCGGGTATTTTCAATAGCCTTTTTCAATTGGTCTTTATTCATGTATTGGACTACCGGATCGGCAGCTATGTTGACATGCGAAATATCATATTCCTCTTTATATAAAATCGGTTGACCTTTTTCGGTTTGAACATCCGCTTCTTTTGTGAGAATAGAGTTTCTGGCTTTTTGTATTGCTTGAGGCGTAATATGGTTTGCTTCGTTATAAGCCAACTGTTTTTCTCTGCGCCGATTAGTTTCATCGATCGTTTTTTGCATGCTTTCGGTAATTTTGTCTGCATACATGATTACCATTCCGTTCAGGTTTCGGGCGGCCCGTCCTGCCGTTTGAGTTAAAGAACGATGAGATCTTAAAAAGCCTTCTTTGTCTGCGTCCAGTATGGCGACTAATGAGACTTCTGGCAAATCTAAACCTTCACGAAGAAGATTTACTCCGATAAGGACATCGTAAAGCCCGTTGCGTAGATCCTCTATGATTTGAATACGTTCTAACGTATCGACGTCTGAGTGAATATAATTACAGCGAATGTCGAGTCGTAACAGGTATGTGTTCAATTCTTCCGCCATACGTTTGGTAAGAGTCGTTACCAGAACCCGCTCGTCTTTTTCGATTCTTTGTTGTATCTCTTCGAGTAAATCGTCTATTTGATTGAGACTTGGTCGGACTTCGATTATTGGATCGAGCAGTCCGGTAGGGCGGATAACCTGTTCGACGATAACGCCCTCGCTTTTCATCAACTCATAATCTGCCGGAGTAGCGCTGACGTAAATAGTCTGTTTGGTAAGATCTTCGAATTCTGAAAATTTCAGCGGACGATTATCTATTGCAGCCGGCAATCGGAATCCGTATTCTACAAGATTTACTTTTCTGGAATTATCCCCTCCGTACATTGCCCTTATTTGAGGTATTGTAACATGGCTTTCATCGATAATGGTTAAGAAATCTTTCGGGAAATAGTCTAACAGACAGAATGGTCTGGTGCCGGCAGCCCGTCCGTCGAAGTATCGTGAATAGTTTTCTATTCCGGAACAATGTCCCACTTCTCTGATCATTTCAATATCGTATGTTACCCTCTCATACAAGCGTTTGGCTTCAATTTCTTTTCCTATCGACTTAAAAAACTCGACTTGTTTTCCTAAATCGAGTTCTATTTCACCGATTGCCCGGTCTATTCGTTCTTTAGTAGTTACAAAAATATTAGCCGGATATATTTTATATTCATCGAATAGAGTAATCGTGTGCCCGGTCATCGGATCTACGCTTTCTATCGATTCTATCTCTTCTCCCCAGAAGATAATGCGCAAAATGATTTCCGTATAGGCCAGATATATATCCACCGTATCTCCTTTGACCCTGAAATTTCCTCGATTCAGTTCGATTTCATTACGGGAATACAAACTGCCTACGAGTGCTCGTAAAAATGTATTCCGTTCTATATTTTGACCGACACGGACATCTATCACGTTGCTATGAAAATCTTCCGGGTTGCCGATACCGTAAAGACATGAAACCGAAGATACGACGATAACGTCTTTGCGGCCTGATAATAAAGCTGATGTCGTTGAAAGCCTGAGTCGGTCTATTTCTTCGTTGATTGCCAAATCTTTTTCTATATAGGTATCGGTTGTTGGAATATAGGCTTCCGGCTGGTAATAATCATAATATGATACAAAATATTCTACGGCGTTATCGGGGAAAAAACTTTTAAATTCTCCATACAGTTGGGCTGCCAAAGTTTTGTTATGACTCAGGATCAACGTCGGTTTCTGAACTTTTTCGATGACATTAGCCATGGTAAATGTTTTACCTGACCCGGTAACTCCCAGTAGGGTTTGAGCGGAAAGTCCGTCTAAGACTCCCCGGCTAAGCTCTTCTATTGCTTCCGGTTGGTCACCGGTCGGTTGGTAGGGTGAAACGATTTTGAACTCCATAAATGCCATATATATTTTGATTTGCGAAGTTACGAAAAAACTCGGAGAAACGGCTGTATCCGTTCTCTTTTCATACTATTACCTTCAAACTTTCTATTGTCTTCTTAATCATATATTTTACTTTCATTTTATTGTATTTTTGCTAAACAAATAGTAGGATTGATATTTTTTTATTTACTTTGTCGTCATAGTATGAAATTAAACGAAAAATAAAAGTTGTAATATACCATGATTTGGAATGAAACGATCGAATGCATGAGTCGGGATGAAATGCGCAAGTTACAGGGAATCCGGCTGCGGCAAACCGTAGAAAGAGTTTATCATAATACTCCGTTTTATCGTAAGAAAATGCAGGAACTGGGAATAACCCCTAACGATATAAATAGTATTGATGATATCGTCAAACTCCCTTTTACGACAAAACAGGATTTGAGAGATAATTACCCCTTTGGGCTTTTTGCAGTTCCGATGTCGGAGATTGTGCGTTTGCATGCTTCTTCGGGGACGACCGGTCGTCCTACTGTCGTAGGATATACTCGCCAGGATTTGGCGACTTGGGGAGAGGTTGTAGCTCGTTGTCTGTCTGCTTATGGTACGGATAAGCACGATATATTTCATGTCTCTTTCGGTTACGGGTTGTTTACCGGAGGTTTGGGCTTGCACTATGGTGTAGAGAATTTGGGCGCGACGGTTATTCCCATGTCGAGTGGAAATACGGCTAAACAGATACAGTTGATGCATGATTTTGGCTCTACGGCTTTGGCTTGTACCCCTTCTTACGCTCTTTATTTAGCTGATGCGATAAAAGATTCCGGTATCCCTCGTGAAGAATTTAAGTTGAGGGTCGGTATGTTCGGAGCAGAGCCTTGGTCTGAAAATATGCGCCGTGAAATAGAATCTAAATTGGGTATCAAAGCTTTTGATATTTACGGTTTGAGTGAGGTAATGGGACCTGGTGTGTCTTATGAATGTGAGTGTCAACATGGTGCGCATATCAGTGAGGATCATTTTTTCCCGGAAATCATCGATCCCAAAACATTCGAACCATTGTCGCCGGGAGAGTCGGGAGAATTGGTATTTACGACGATAACGAAAGAAGGATTGCCTTTGCTTCGTTATCGTACCAAAGATTTATGCTCTCTCATATATGATAAATGTGATTGTGGACGGACCACTGTGCGTATGAGCCGGATTACCGGACGCAGTGACGATATGTTGATTATTCGGGGAGTAAATGTATTCCCTTCTCAGGTCGAGAGTGTAATTCTTGAATTGGAAGAATTCGAACCTCATTATATGCTGATTGTTGACCGTAAAAATAATCTGGACACACTGGAAGTTCAAGTAGAGGTTCGGGAGCAATTCTATTCGGATGAGATCAACAGAATGATGGAGCTGAAAAAGAAAATAGGACACCGACTGCAAAGTGTTCTCGGTATTGCTGCCAATATAAAATTGGTAGAACCTCGTAGCATAGAACGCAGTCAGGGAAAAGCTAAACGAGTGATTGATAACCGCAAGATTGATTAAAAAACAATACGATTATGATTATAAAACAGCTATCGGTTTTTCTTGAAAACAAGACCGGACGTATTAACGAAGTAACCCGTATATTGGGAGAAGAAGGTGTAAACCTTTCGGCATTTAGTATGGCTGAAACTGCAGATTTCGGCATTCTTCGTGTTATTGTTTCTGACCCGGATAAAGCTTTGGAAGCTTTGAAGAAACACCATTTCGGAGTCTCTTTGACCGATGTCGTCTGTCTTAACTGTCCGAATACACCGGGAGCTTTGGCTAAAGCATTAGGGTATCTTTCCGATGAGAATGTTTTTATTGAATATATGTATGCATTTGCAGCCGGAGATGTTGCCCATGTCGTTATTCGTCCGGATAATATAGAGAATTGTATTCGGGTATTGACCGAACATCGGCTCGAATTGATGGCTGCACATCAGTTGTATAAACTTTGATAAAAAATTTGATGAATATAGAATAGTGCCGTATATTTGTTTTCATAAGACGGATATACAGCACTATTTCGTATATTTGGAGACATGTGAAAATTCAAATGGATTTTGAAGTGTCAGTCTGAATTTTGCATAGAGGCTCTCAAATTTGATAACTCAAAACAGTTTCTTAATCCGTTAAAATTCATTTTTTTGTTTTCGTTATTCAATCAGTTTATCTACATTTGCACATTATTTGTCTATATGAAGAAGAGAATTTTATATTTATTTGTATCGGTATTATTTCTTGCTTCGTGCAGTGAGTATAATAAAATACTTAAAAGTACCGATTATGATATGAAATATGAATATGCCAAGAAATATTTTGAACAGAAAAAATATGCTCGGGCATATACTCTGTTAGGAGAGTTGGTGACAATATATAAGGGTACAGATAAAGCTGAAGAATCCCTTTATCTGTTGGCTCGTAGTCATTATATGGCGAAAGATTATTCAACATCGGGACAGTATTTTACAACATACTATACAAACTATCCTAAAGGCCAGTTTGCAGAGCTTTCCCGTTTTTATGCCGGTTATGGTTATTATTTGGATTCTCCCGAGCCGGAACTCGATCAGTCGGGAACCTATAAGGCAATAGATGAGATGCAGATGTTTCTGGAATATTTTCCGAGAAGCGAAAAAGCAAAGGAAGCTCAAGATATAATCTTTGCTTTACAGGAAAAATTGGTAGAAAAAGAGTGGTTGAATGCACAATTATATTATAATTTGGGCAACTATATGGGTAACAATTATGATGCGGCTGTGATTACTGCACAGAATGCTCTGAAGGATTATCCCTATACAAAGAGAAAAGAAGATCTTTCGATGTTGATCTTGAAATCGAAATATCAAGAAGCTATACAGAGTGTGGAAGAGAAAAAGATAGAACGGTTCAGAGACGTGATCGATGAATATTATAGTTTTATCAATGATTTTCCCGATGGAGCAAATGCAAAGGATGCTAAGAAAATTTTTAATGTAGCAAGTAAATACGTAAAAGATTAATCAATACAATAATATGGATTACAAGAAAACAAATGCACCGACAAACACTGTTACCCGTGATATGATCGCTTTGTCATCGGATACAGGAAATGTTTATGAGACTGTTTGTATTATAGCAAAAAGAGCTAATCAGATTTCTGTAGAAATGAAAAATGATCTGGAAAAGAAGTTACAGGAATTTGCTTCTTTTAATGATAATCTTGAAGAAGTATTCGAAAACAGAGAGCAGATTGAAATCTCAAGATATTATGAAAAGTTGCCGAAACCTACACTGATCGCGGCTCAGGAATATCAAGAAGGTAAAGTATATTACAGAAATCCGGCTAAAGAAAAAGAGATAATCTAAATTCCTTTTGAAATAAAACAAAGAAAAAGACGACTCCGAAATTTTTTTTTCGGAGTCGTCTTTTTCTTTGTTTAAAATTCTGCTTGTTCGGGTTCTATCTCAGACAATTTTGATTTGAGTATTTATCGGATTGGAACATAGCCGTTATCTTTGATTATGCTCTGTCCTTCATCGGATAGTAAATATTGAATAAATGGAGAGATCGTTTTCTCATTTTGTTTATTATAGTAGTAATAAAGCGGGCGAACGATCGGATACAATTTCCGGGAAGCATTGGAAACTGAAGGTAATGAGTAATTTTTGTTGTCGTATGATATAGCTAATGTCTTGATTTTAGGACTTACGTATGCTAATCCCACATACCCTATAGCGCCTTTAGTTTGACTTACCGACTGAATTACAGCTCCGGTTGCCGGCATAGAGAGAGTTCCGCTCATATAATTTTTATTTTTTAGAACGCTTTCTTTGAAAAATTCATAAGTCCCCGAGGATGTTTCCCGAGTATATACGACTATCTTTTGATCTTTACCGCCTACCTGTTTCCAGTTTTTTATTTTTCCCCGAAAAATATCTTCCAATTGTTTTCTCGTGAGTTTATTTACCGGATTGTCTGGATGAATGATAACAGCAAGAGCATCGTAAGCGATAATAACTTCTTGAATATTTTGTTTCGCCTCTTTCAATTTCATTTTTTCACTGAACTTGACAGGACGCGATAGCATTGCTATATCGGTAGTATTGTCCATTAAGGAGGATATTCCGACACCGCTTCCACCTCCTGTAACGGTAACATGTGCTTTAGGATATTTTTTCATGAAATTTTCTGCTGCTTGTTGTGAAACAGGCAGAACGGTATCGCTTCCCTTAATACGTTGTGCATATAATGATGTTGTGACGAGGAATAAAGAAATAATCAGATAACTTTTTGTTCGTTTCATATTTTTGTTTTATTCGCAAAGAAATAGAGCTGATATTACAAAAGGTTTACAATGGTGTTATTTGACAGTTACAAAACCTCTCTCGGATATTTTTGTAATATGAATGTAATAATTCTGAAACAGTTTATTCAAATCTCCTTTACACGATCTTAATATGAGTTTCATTCCTTTGTGCCAACAAACAGAAACACGATGAAAAAAGTTTTTGAAAAGATTGTAGAAGGTATCCTCACTTGTAGCGGATATATAACAAGTATTACTATTTTGCTGATCGTAGCTTTCCTTTTTACAGAAGCTTTCGGTTTATTTAATAACAAGGTAATAGAGGACGGTTATGTTTTGGTCTTGAATAAAGAAAATGAGACCGGAAAGTTAAGCAGCAGAGAAATAAAAGATATTTTCGATGAGGAAATCGTTAATTGGAAAGAAGTGGGAGGAAAAGATTTACCTATAAAGCTTTTTAGACTGGAAGATTTGACTGCTTATTATTCTGAAGCTGAATTGGGAGAATCTTATGAATTTGCATCATCTAAAATAGAGACTCTGATTAAAGATGACCCCGGAATCATCGCTTTTATACCCCGAAAATTTGTTGAGAATCCTCAGAATGTTCATGTTTTAGAAGATCAAACGATTTCATTAAAAGAGGTATTTGCCGGAACAGAGTGGTTCCCTACGGCAACGCCGGCACCGCAGTTCGGATTCTTGCCTTTGATTACGGGAACATTATGGGTAAGTTTCTTTGCCATACTTATAGCATTGCCTTTCGGTCTATCCGTATCTATCTATATGTCTGAAATTGCCACTCCGAGAGTTCGGAGCATCCTTAAACCTCTTATTGAATTATTGAGTGGAATTCCTTCGGTAGTTTACGGATTTTTCGGTTTGATAGTCATCGTTCCTATAATACAGAAAGTGTTTAATTTACCGGTTGGAGAGACTGGTTTGTCCGGAAGTGTCGTTTTAGCGATTATGGCTTTACCTACTATTATTACTGTTGCAGAAGATGCTATGCGAAACTGTCCCCGCACGATGCGCGAAGCAAGTCTGGCTTTGGGGGCTTCTCGTTGGCAAACTATATATAAAGTTGTTATTCCGTTTTCGATTTCCGGAATTACTTCGGGAGTAGTCTTAGGAATCGGTCGGGCTATAGGAGAAACGATGGCGGTTTTAATGGTTACCGGGAATGCGGCGGTAATCCCTGTTTCTATTTTAGAACCTTTAAGAACGATACCCGCTACTATCGCTGCCGAATTGGGAGAAGCTCCTTCTGGAGGAGCTCATTATCAAGCACTTTTTATGCTTGGTGTAGTGCTTTTCTTTATTACGCTGATAATAAACTCATGTGTAGAATACGTATCATCAAAAAACAAGTAAAAACATGAATATCCGAAATATTTATCCATCCGGGTATGAGGTCCGGAAAAGACGTTCTCAACACTTTGCATTCGGAATTTTTTCTTTTCTGAGTGTTCTGGTAGTAGCTATTCTGTTTGCTATTTTGGGCTTTATCATTTACAAAGGAATCGGGGTTATTAGTTGGGATTTCCTTACCGAATCTCCGACAGACGGGATGACTGCGGGAGGTATATGGCCGGCGATCGTAGGGACATTTTATTTGATGATCGGGAGCGCTCTATTTGCATTTCCGGTTGGTGTGATGAGCGGTATATACATGAACGAATACGCTCCTAAAGGAAAGTTGGTGCGTTTTATACGGGTTATGACAAACAATCTGAGCGGAATACCTTCCATTGTATTCGGACTGTTCGGTATGGCGTTGTTTGTAAAATATCTGAATTTTGGGGATAGTATTATAGCCGGTTCATTAACTTTAGGGTTGCTTTGCGTGCCGCTGGTGATTCGGACGACAGAGGAATCTCTGAAAGCTATTCCCGATAGTCTGCGAGAAGGTAGCCGGGCTTTGGGAGCAACTAAACTGCAAACGATATGGCATGTGATTTTACCGATGGGAATGCCCAATATTATTACCGGTTTGATTCTTGCGTTAGGGAGAGTTTCAGGAGAAACAGCCCCCATATTATTTACTTGTGCTGCTTATTTTTTGCCACAGTTGCCCGAAAGTGTTTTTGATCAGTGTATGGCGTTGCCTTATCATCTGTATGTTATCTCTACAAGCGGAACAAACATGGAAGCTCAGTTACCGTTGGCATACGGAACAGCATTGGTTCTGATCGCTATTATTCTGTTTATCAATTTACTGGCAAATGCCTTGAGAAAGTATTTTTCAAATAAAGTAAAAACAAATTAATATAAAAAGAAAATGAATAAGATCGATGCCCGAGACGTAAACTTTTACTATGGGAATTTTCACGCTCTCAAAGGAATAAGTATGCAGATCGAAGAGAAATCTGTCGTAGCGTTTATAGGTCCGTCGGGGTGTGGAAAATCTACGTTTCTCCGATTATTTAACCGTATGAATGATTTGATTCCCGATACACGTTTAAATGGGGAAATTTTGATTGATGGGAAAAATATATATGATAAGGATATACAGGTCGATGAATTGCGAAAAAATGTGGGAATGGTTTTTCAGAGACCCAATCCCTTTCCGAAAAGTATATTCGAGAATGTTGCTTATGGATTACGTGTCAACGGTGTAAAGGATAAAGAATTTATTCGGAATCGCGTAGAGGAAACCTTGAAAGGAGCAGCTTTGTGGAATGAAGTGAAAGATAAGTTGAAAGAATCGGCTTTTGCTCTTTCGGGAGGACAGCAGCAGCGGTTGTGCATTGCACGTGCTATGGCGGTTTCTCCTTCGGTTTTATTGATGGATGAGCCGGCTTCGGCTCTTGACCCGATCTCTACGGCAAAAGTAGAAGAGTTGATTCATGAACTGAAAAACGATTATACGATTGTTATCGTAACACATAATATGCAACAAGCATCGCGTATCAGCGATAAGACAGCTTTCTTTTATATGGGAGAGATGGTTGAGTATGACGATACTAAAAAGATATTTACAAATCCGGGTAAAGAGGCCACGCAAAATTATATTACCGGTCGCTTTGGTTGATATTATTAGAAATAGATAAGGTTATGGTCGAATTTATAGAATCGAAGTTAGTCCGTCTTCGCAAAGAAGTGGATGAAATGTGGGAGCTGGTAAGAACGCAGATTGATAAATCTGGAAATGCAGTGCAAAATTTGAATAGGGAAGATGCACAGACAGTCATTGTAAGAGAAAAACATGTCAATGCCTTTGAATTGAAAATAGACAGTGATATAGAGGATATAATTGCTTTATACAGTCCGGTGGCGGTAGACCTTCGGCTCGTTCTGGCAATGCTGAAGATCAATTCGAACCTGGAACGAATCGGAGATTTTGCAGAAGGAATAGCTCGGTTTGTAATTCATTGTCCTGAACCGTTAAATGAAGCATTGATGGAAAGATTGCAGTTAAAGACGATGTTTATGACAGTTCTTGATATGTTGGATATGGCTAAGCGAGCTTTGGATGAGGAAAATCCGGATTTGGCTACATCTGTTCTTGCTAAAGACAATTTATTAGATGATATAAATTCGGCGGTAACGCCTATTCTTGCCGATTATTTGGGAGAACATCCGGATGATCGGTTGACTTGTCTGAATTTGGTCAGTGTATTTCGTAAGTTGGAACGTGCGGGAGATCATATTACGAATATGGCAGAAGAGATAATCTTTTTTGTAAATGCAAAAGTATTGAAACATCAGGGAAATACAGACGAACATTATATTTGATTTGCCCTAAAAAATATATTTAAGGGGGGAATGAGCAATTTTAACATAGTTCATTCCCCTGTTTTTTTATAATTATACGTAGGCATGTTATAGTTTTCTTGAGAAATTGAGTCGTTACTTTTTTGATTTTACCATATTTCCGATATTAAGCTATTTATTAATTTTCAATTAAGTTCGTTTTCCGAAAATCGTTAAGCGCTCATTCCTATATTTGTTTATATAAAGACACATTTTATATATTAATCATTAACTTTTAAAATCATGAATGCAAAAAGAATTACCGTATTTGTTTTGTGTGTTATCGTTTCGATCGGAATGTTACGAGCTGCAACGAATAATGAGAATAAAGAAAAGAATACTGACCGTACGGGATGGACTGTAACAGCATCTAATTATAAGTATGATTTTCAAAATCCTTCTAAAACTGTCGATGGTGATCTCGATTCTCGTTGGACATTGGGAAAACCGCAAGTTGCGGGAGATTGGATTATTGTCGATATGAAGACTCCTCAGAAATTTAGTGTGATCGAATTACAGCAAGGCCGTAGTGCAAATGATTTCCCTCGAGGTTATGCCGTGTATCTTTCTAAAGATGGGAAAGATTGGGGAAATCCTATCGTTACGGGAGAAGGATTTAAAGGAGATGTGACGGTTATAACTCTTCCTTCATCTGTCGAAACGAGATATATAAAGATCGCATTGACTAAAGATGTTTCGACTTGGTGGAGTATTCACGAATTTCTTGTAAAATAATGTAATGATTTTATGGTAGAATAAAATTGGAATAATATCATGAATAAATTATTATCGATAAAGCAGATAGCTGTTATTGCCGGAGCATATCTTTTATGTAGTTGTCCGGTAAAAGCCGATATTCGTATGCCACGAATTTTTGGCGACCATATGGTATTGCAGCAGGACTCTCAATTATCTATATGGGGATGGGCCGATCCCGGAGAAAAGGTGGTCGTGACTCTTGCCGGAAAAAAGGGGAAAACGATTGCCGGAGCAGATGGTACATGGAAGATCTCCTTGAAGCCCATAAAAACGAAATCGAAAGGGCAAACCCTTACGATAAAAGGAAATAATAAGATCGTATATGAAGATGTATTGATCGGAGATGTATGGGTCGCTTCGGGACAGTCTAATATGGAATGGGGTATTAATAAAAATCATTACAAAAAAGATGTAGATGCTTCGGCAGATTCCCTGTTACGGTTATTTTTTGTCCCGAGAAATACTTCGCTTGATCCTCTGTCCGATATTTATATGCCCGAAGATACCCAGAACCCCGAATGGGCTGCAAAATGGGTTTTATGTACACCTGAGGCATTGAGGAAAATAAACGGACAGGGATTTGCAAGTGCTGCTTATTATTTTGCTCGGGACATTCGTCAAGCGAATGACCGTCCTTTGGGAATAATACAAAGTGCATGGGGAGGTACACGTGCTGAGGCTTGGACGAGTCTGTCTGCTTTGAAGGCTGAACCTAAGTTGAAACGTTATGTCGACCTTTATGAAAGAAATGTCAGGATAAACCCTGAGGTTGTTGCTAATTATAAACAGAGGAAAGCCGAGTTTGACGTAGCAATAAAAAAGTGGAATAATACTGTGGGTAAAGAGTGGGACAAGGCGCAAAAAGAATGGGCTATTGAGGTAAAGAAGGCTCAGGCGGCCGGACTTCCTGTTCCGGAAAAACCGAAACCGAGTTCTCCCCGTCCTTCAGATCCGCCCAAACCTAATGGGGGAAATAACGGACCGACCAATTTGTTCAATGCGATGATCAATCCCTTAATTCCCTTGTCGATAAAAGGAGTAATATGGTATCAGGGAGAATTCAATTCCGGAGGATCAGGGAAAGAATATGCTACGCTGTTCCCTTGCATGATAAACGATTGGCGGCAAAAATGGGGAATAGGAGATTTCCCTTTTATATACGTACAGTTGCCGAATTTCGGACCTGTCGATCAGAAACCTTCAGAAGAAGGACAAGGCTGGCGTTGGGTGCGTGAAGGACAATTAAAAGCTCTTGCTTTGCCCAATACGGCTATGGCTGTGACTATCGATGTCGGTGATCCTTTCGATCTGCATCCGATCGATAAATATGACGTAGGACATCGTTTGGCATTAGCAGCAAGAAAATTAGCATACGGCGAAAAGATAATTGCTTCTGGTCCATTATACCAAAGCATGACGATAGAAGGGGATAAGGCGATTATTCATTTCAGTAATTGTGGAAGCGGATTGACAATAGCATCTTCTCCCTATACACCTAAAGGAGAAAAGCCTAAAAATCCCGAGAAACTTACCGGGTTCTGCATTGCCGGAGAAGACCGCAAATTTGTTTGGGCTGATGCCGTGATCGATGGAGATCGAGTGATTGTCTCGAGCCCGAAGGTGCTGAAACCTGTTGCTGTGCGTTATGGATTTTCCAACAGTCCGGTTTGTAACCTGTACAATAAAGAGTTGCTTCCGACATCTCCTTTCCGTACGGACAATTGGGAAAAATAATTAGAATAGCGATTATTGAGGTTTTACCAACCCGATAATCGCTATTTGTTTTTCATTAATTTGTGATTTTGTTGGAGTAGGACCATAATAGAGCTAATTAGTCTTTAGATATTATGGTGAAGACACTTTAGGAGAGATTACTATTTTCCATGAGGCTATCGGCTGTTCCTGAGGCGTATAATTATATATTTTGTCGATTCCCACTTCTATAAAATTTTCTATTCCGGTATAAATATATACAGGATGTCCGTTTATGAATGATATATTAACCGGATGTTTTTTCAATAAATAATCCGGTTCGTCTTTTCGAAGATCTATTGTTATTTCATGGTTTTGATAGTTTGTTTTTTGCACCTTTAATTCAATAATCCCGTCTTTTATCCGGTTCTCTTTTATAAATGAAGCTATTATTTTATATAAATTGGTGGATAAGGCAAATAGCCCTGTCGATTTGATTTGAGGTAAGTTTTTGAGGGTATAGATGTGCTTAATGAATGAGTCGAGTGGAGCAACAGAATCTTCATATCCTTGGGTTATTCCACTAAAAGCAATATCAGATTCTTCAAGTAAAAAGGAGGAGTCTTTTTGCAGAAATATACTCCACGGATTATGTCCACCTTTTATAGATGTATATTCCAATAAAAATTCGAGAGTGTCGTTTTTTTGTTTGAGAAGATCTTCTATTCCGGAAAAAATAAATATATTTTTGTTTTTTATAGTAATATAGTTTAGCGGTTTCCTGCATAATATATATAATTGCTCAAACAAGGAAAATGCCTGATTGGTAATAGTGTCTATGGATAAATTGCTATTGAAATTCTGCCCTTTCATACTTTTATATTCTATTTCAAACCTATACTTCGATGGTTTAGGATATTTGATCAGAGCTACAACATAATCATCCGGTAACCGTTTGTCGATATATAATGCATATATGCAGCTGTCATCAAATGAAATATAATTATATAGTATATTGGCTAACTGATTGGAAATAAATCGGTTTTCTAATGTTGAAACTTCACTTTCTGTATTTTGTGAGATACGGTTGTTATTACAATTAATAATAAAAATGAATAATGGTATAAATAGAAGCTTTTTCATAACATTATCTTTTCAATTTATATTTACCATTTAATAAATTTTTTAGAGTAGAAACTTTATATATAGGGATATATTGATTCTTATAATCTTTAGGTACAGTTCCTTTATATATGATTCCGTCATATCCCAATACATGAAAAGCTTTATTGGGAGTGTAAGTCCCAAAATATCTTTTGTCTTCAGAGCTTGGTCTTGCCCATCCGTCATCGTACTCTTTTTTCCCGGGATGAGTATGTATTGTTGTTTCTGTTGGAATTTTCTTTTTTGTTATATTATCAATGAGATTCCCATTATCCCATGAATAACCATATTCCTCTACCTTCGCTTCATTCGGAGTATTTAGAAAATTAGGTAAGACAAATATTTTATCCTTTGTTACTATAGCCATTTCCTCGTTTCCTGTTTTGAGAGTATTGTTATTTATTCTTTGATAAGCTTTGGTAGGATTAGAAAAAACAATACTGCCATCTGCTCTATAATTTTCCAAAATATTACCGTTATTATCTGTAATCTGATAGGTTTCTCCCAAATAAGTATATCCATCTTCCAGCTTAGAATTCTTTTTTATATTAGGATCATATTGCACACTATTATCTTTAGTGCGAAACCAATCCATTCCGTCAGGATCAATATAGTTAACCGGATTATTTGCGCAGAACACGTATGGAGATAATGCAAAATATTTCTCGCAGAGAGGGTCAATGGCGATAAACCTTCCTGCGGCTGGGTCCATTCCGCGAGCGAGATAGTCATACCAGTTCAATCCGTGAAAAAGATCGAGCTCTTTACCGTTAAACTTGTAGGGCTGAGTTTCCGGATTCTCGTTGTCGGCAAAAGACAACCCGAAAGGGTAGAAGTGGTTTCTTTGCACGACCGATCCCGAAGCGTCTGCAACGACACGGATGCTTCCCAAATGATCGGTCAGGAAAAAATAGTAAGTACTATTTTCGATATATCCTCCATCGATCAATATCCGTTTCAACGTATTGTCCTCATACACCAAGTTTCCGACAAAATCGGTAACCGATCCATCGGATAGATTCGAGCGGTAATATTGGTCAGTTCCCATCAGCGGTATGTTTAACAGTCCGGGATCGTTGTTATGAGATACCCGAAGTTTCATTCCGTTTGCCGCATACAGATATTTCGTGCATCCGACGGTAAACGGAGTACTTATATTTATTTCCGAAGGTAAATTTAATAAATTATATTGAATATCGGTAATACCTTTGTTTAAATCTTTTGTGAGCGCACCGTTTTTATTATAAGAGTATTCTACATCCGCATCGGCATAATTTTTAAAATCGGCAGAGAGATTGTTGAATATTTGGATAGCCGCATCATCCGCTTTTTTCAGTTGATTTCCGTTATAATAAAACGATACCAGATCTGTAATACCGTAATTACCCGAATCTGTATTTCCGAAACGGGACAGTTTGGTAATATTCCCGTGTTTATCGTATTGATAAGATGAATAGAAATTTCCCGGACCGGAATAATCGGCTTTTGTAATCCGAGATAATCCATCATACGAGAATCGATAATTGCGGGTTATATTGTTCGTTGTCCAGCTTATTCCCGAAATATTTCCACCGTATATGGCGCTCCCTTGAGGCATAGGATTTTCATAAAACAATTGTTGAGAAAACAAGTTCCCGCTAATTTGGATGTTTCCGATACTTCAAAGATACTAAAATGAAAGCAAATCACAACGGCGATGGAATTTTCAAACAAATTTCCCCTGATGTTTCCGATACTTCAAAGATACTAAAATGAAAGCAAATCACAACTCGTCGTGATTTGGAAACTAAGTCTTTGTGATGTTTCCGATACTTCAAAGATACTAAAATGAAAGCAAATCACAACCAAAATAACACGGAGGATTATTCTTATTTGATGTTTCCGATACTTCAAAGATACTAAAATGAAAGCAAATCACAACAGATAGTAAATAATCCTTTTTGTTAGTTGCGATGTTTCCGATACTTCAAAGATACTAAAATGAAAGCAAATCACAACCCAACACATCGGGGTTATCGAACTCATCGTGATGTTTCCGATACTTCAAAGATACTAAAATGAAAGCAAATCACAACGCTTTTGCGATATGGCTCGATAATTATTATGATGTTTCCGATACTTCAAAGATACTAAAATGAAAGCAAATTACAACTCTTTGTCTCTTTTGTAATGCTCTTTTTCTTCATTGATATATTTATCTGTATAGTTTAACAATCTGTTTAAATATTCCCCTTCATAAATAGCAAAACTTAAACCTAATGCCGGAATCATTATATTAGTAAACTTTTTTATAAAAAATCGGAATGTCTTATAACTGAAAAACGGGCATATCGCTATAAATAAGACAATCAAAAAAAAATATCCTATAATAAATATCGCTAAAAGAATCATTAATGTATTCATACTTTAAGTTTTTTATAATATCCTCGGCAAAGTCTTTGTCCAAATTAAAGTACCTGTATTATATCGTCTTATTCCCGTCATAAATGCACAACAGATGTTTCCGATACTTCAAAGATACTAAAATGAAAGCAAATCACAACTGTCAGTGCTAAATTCATTTATCTTGCCCGGATGTTTCCGATACTTCAAAGATACTAAAATGAATACAAAATTCTGTATAAAGGATTAATAAATTGAGAATGTAAGATTATATAATAAATGTTGATCATACTCATTTCTATAAAAGTAGAGAAAAGTGCTATTATGATATTAATATAGATGTAGTTAGACTGAAGAGATCACAGTGTAAAGAAGAATATTTGATAAGTTGTAGGAATAATAGATTTTATTTTTCCCCTCAAATATAAATTAGGCTGTAATATTTTGTATTACAGCCTAACTGATATTGTAAGATTAAAGGGGGTTAGTCCTCGATAGCAGCCTGGGCGGCAGCGACCCGTGCGATAGGTACACGATAAGGACTGCAACTCACGTAATTCATGTTGAGAGAGGCACAGAACTTGACAGATGATGGTTCTCCGCCGTGTTCACCGCAAATACCGACTTTCAGTTTCGGTTTGGTAGCACGACCTTTTTCTGTTCCCATACGTACCAATTGTCCTACACCTTGTTGATCGAGGATGGCAAACGGATCGTTTTTTAATATTCCTTTTTCTTGATATATTTTCAGGAACTTACCGGCATCATCTCGAGAAAATCCAAATGTCATTTGGGTCAAGTCATTTGTTCCGAAAGAGAAGAAATCGGCTACTTCCGCTATTTTATCGGCAGTTAATGCGGCGCGGGGAACTTCGATCATTGTTCCTACTTTATATTCGATTTGATCGTTGCGTTCCGAGAACACTTTTTCTGCAGTTTGATGAATGATAGCAGCCTGCATTTTCAATTCTTCGACTATGCCTACCAGAGGAACCATGATTTCAGGAATCACTTTTGCTCCTTTGGCTTTTGCATCGAGTGCAGCCTCGATAATGGCACGAGCTTGCATCTCGGTAATTTCAGGATATGTACATCCCAATCGGCAGCCACGATGTCCTAACATAGGGTTGAATTCTTCCAGAGAATCACATGCAAGTTTTACTTCTTCTATAGAAAGTCCCATCTCTGCGGCCAGTTCTTTTTGTGTAGCTAACTGGTGAGGTACGAATTCGTGCAAAGGAGGATCGAGAAGACGTATCGTTACTCCGAAACCGTCCATTGCCATAAAGATACCTTCGAAGTCCTGACGCTGCATAGGAAGCAGTTTCTTCAAAGCTTCTCTGCGGCCTTCTTCATCTTTAGAAAGAATCATTTCTCGCATGGCTTTAATTCGATCACCTTCGAAGAACATGTGTTCTGTACGGCAAAGTCCGATACCTTTTGCTCCGAATTTACGTGCAACAGTAGCATCCTTAGGCGTATCGGCATTGGTTCTTACATCCATTTTGGTGTATTTTTCCGCCAACTCCATAATTTTTGCAAAATCTCCGCTTAAATCGGCATCAACGGTGTTTACCTGTCCGTCATAAACTTCTCCGGTCGATCCGTTCAGAGAAATCCAATCTCCTTCTTTATAAATGTGACCGCCCATTTCCAAAGTGCGGGCTTTATAATCAACTTTTATTTCTCCAGCTCCCGATACACAGCATTTCCCCATGCCACGAGCTACTACGGCTGCGTGGGAAGTCATACCTCCTCGAGCTGTCAGAATACCTTGAGCTACGTTCATTCCGCGTAAGTCTTCCGGAGAGGTTTCGATCCGTACCAAAATTACTTTTTTCCTTTTTTCCGCCCATTCTTCCGCATCATCTGCGAAAAATACGATCATTCCGGTTGCTGCACCCGGAGATGCAGGAAGTCCTTTGGCTACTACTTTAGCCTCTTTCATCGCTTTTTTATCGAATACCGGATGTAATAATTCGTCCAGCTTTTGCGGTTCCATTCTTTTGAGTACGGTTTTCTCGTCGATAACACCCTCTCGAAGCATATCCATGGCGATTTTTACCATAGCAGCTCCGGTACGTTTTCCGTTACGGGTTTGCAATAACCATAACTTACCGTCTTGAATCGTAAATTCAAGGTCCTGCATATCTTTGAAGTAGTCTTCGAGTTTCTGTTGTGTTTCGATCAGGTCTTTAGCACAAGCAGGCATCGCTTCTTCCAGTGAAGGATATTTGCTTGCACGTTCTTCTTCCGATATACCTTGCAATGCAGCCCATCTGCGAGATCCTTCGATCGTGATTTGTTGTGGAGTTCTGATTCCGGCAACGACATCTTCTCCTTGTGCGTTGATCAGATATTCACCGTTAAATATATCTTCTCCGGTAGCGGCATCTCTCGTAAATGCAACTCCAGTAGCAGAAGTTTCACCCATATTCCCGAATACCATTGCCTGTACGTTTACGGCAGTTCCCCATTCTTCGGGGATTTGGTTCATGCGACGATAATAGATGGCCCGTTCGTTCATCCAACTATCGAATACGGCACAAATAGCTCCCCATAGTTGTTCCCACGGAGAATCCGGAAAATCTTTACCTGTGCGTTCCTTTACAGCAGCTTTGAACTTCTTTACTAAGAGTTTGAGATCTTCGACTTCCAGTTCGGTATCGTTTTTTACCCCTTTTTGTTTTTTAACTTCGTCCATTACTTCTTCGAACGGATCGATATCTTCTTTACTTTTGGGTTTCATTCCCAATACGACATCTCCGTACATTTGAACGAAACGGCGGTAAGAGTCCCAGGCAAAACGAGGGTTTCCCGATTTTTTTGCAATACCTTCTACCGCTTCATCTGTCAGTCCTAAATTTAATACCGTATCCATCATACCCGGCATAGAGACTCTTGCTCCGGAACGAACGGAAACTAATAAGGGGTTTTTTGCATCACCGAATTTTGTTCCCATCAGATTCTCTACATGGGCCATTGCTTTTTCTACATCAGCCTTAATTAATTTTACAACTGCATCTTTTCCTTCTTTATTATAGGCTGTACAAACTTCAGTTGTGATCGTGAAACCGGGAGGCACAGGAACTCCGATCAGATTCATTTCAGCAAGGTTGGCACCTTTTCCTCCCAACAGATTCTTCATGTCAGAACGGCCTTCTGCTTTGCCGTTCCCGAAAGTATAAACACTCTTCATAGTATAAATAAAATTATTAATATGTCTTTGTTCTTAAAATAAATGTAACAAAGGGTTAACTCTTTACAAAAATATGAGTTATGATTAAATATGCAAAAATTCTGAGAATAATTTTGACCTGTCATTGATTTTTGGAGTATCCGTATAGATTGTTTAAGAAATATGCTTAACTTTGACCAAATTTGTTTTTGTTTTAAAAGTACTATTTTGGCACGTAAAAAGAAAGAGCTTCCTGTTATAGAACAGGTCGAAATTACAGATGTGGCTGCTGAAGGCAAGGCGATAGCTCGGATTGACGATTTAGTCGTTTTTGTTCCGTTTGCCGCTCCCGGAGATATTGTTGATTTGCAATTATATAGAAAAAAACATCGTTATGCTGAAGGGCGGATATTGAAGTATCATAAGTATTCCGAAATGCGTGTTGAGCCATTTTGTTCGCATTTTGGTGTATGTGGAGGATGCAAGTGGCAGCATATCCCGTATGAAAAACAAATAGCATATAAACAACAGCAGGTTTTTGATAACCTTTCTCGAATCGGAAAAATCGATTTACCGGAAATTTCTGCGATAAAAGGCTCGGAGAAGACTCGTTTTTACCGTAATAAGCTGGAATTTACTTTTTCGAATAAGTCTTGGCTTACTCAAGAAGAATTGCAGTCTACACAAACTTTTGATTCTCGGAATGCTTTAGGATTCCATATTCCCGGAATGTTCGACAAGGTACTGGATATAAAAACTTGCTGGCTGCAGGATAATATCTCTAATGACATTCGGTTGGCTATTCGAAAATTCGCTCTTGATCATGATTATTCTTTTTTTGATCTGAGAGAGCAGCGGGGATTGATGCGTAATATCATAATTCGTACGGCATCAACCGGTGAGGTTATGTTGATCGTCGTTTTTTTTGAAAATGATAGGTCTAAGATTGACGCTATGATGGAATATCTTGCGGAGACCTTTCCTCAAATTACTTCTTTATTATATATAATAAACCAGAAAGCTAATGATACGATTACCGACCAAGAGGTTCATGTGTTCAAAGGTCGGGATTATATATTGGAGTCGATGGAGGGATTACAATTCAAAATAGGACCTAAATCTTTTTATCAGACCAATTCTGAACAGGCGTATGAGTTATATAAAATAGCTCGAGATTTTGCTGGGCTTACCGGAGAAGAACTTGTTTATGACTTATATACGGGAACTGGGACTATTGCAAACTTTGTGGCCTGCCGTGCCCGAAAAGTGATAGGAATAGAGTATGTTCCGGAAGCGATTGAAGATGCAAAGGTAAATTCTGAATTGAATGGCATTCGTAATACATTGTTTTATGCCGGAGATATGAAGGATATTCTTACACAGGATTTTATAAATGAACATGGCCGACCTGACGTTATTATTACCGATCCTCCGAGAGCCGGGATGCATGATGATGTCATAAAGACCATTTTGTTTGCCGAACCTGCAAAAATCGTTTATGTCAGTTGTAATCCTGCAACTCAGGCGCGGGATCTGAATCTGTTGGATGAAAAATATCGTGTCGAAAAAGTTCAGCCGGTAGATATGTTTCCGCATACTCATCATGTAGAAAATGTAGTATTGTTGGTAAAAAAATAAAGGGGAGATAACGTTATCTCTCGTATTCAGAATAAATAAGGAAAATGGAAAGCTCAGAGAGATTTTTTTGCTTTCCGTTTCTTTTTGTGTATTGATACTTGGAAAATAATTTAAAATAAGAAGATGGAAAAGGGAAAAACTTTAAGAGATTCTGTTCTCGTGCGTTGGTCTGCGTTGGGAATTGTCGCTTTCACCATGATGGCGGCATATTTTGTAAACGACATTATGGCTCCGCTGAAAACTATGTTAGAAGCTAATTTAGATTGGACCAGTCGTGATTTTGGATTCTTTACGGGAGCATATAGCTTTTTGAACGTATTTTTGTTGATGTTGATTTGGGGCGGCTTGATGCTTGACCGTTTCGGAATACGATTGACAGGAAAAATTGCTGCGATTTTGATGGTGTTCGGTACGGCTTTGCAGTATTATGGCATGACAGCGAATATTTCGACAGAAGCAACGTTTTTCGGTTACAAGCAAGGTGTTTTTATGGCAGCAGCCGGTTATTCTATTTTTGGAGTCGGAGCAGAAGTCGCAGGGATTACCGTTACTAAAATTATTGCAAAGTGGTTTAAAGGGAAAGAGCTCGGTACTGCGATGGGAATTCAAGTAGCATTGGCTCGTATAGGTTCACAAGTCGCTTATTCGGTATCTATTCCTTTGGCAAAGAGTTTTTCTATATCGACTCCGGTACTTTTAGGTTTGGTTTTGTTAGTTGTCGGATTGGTGACGTTTTTTATATATGCTGTGATGGATCGAAAGCTTGATAAGCAAGAAGATTATGCAGAAGAGGAAGACGAGAGCAAGTTCAGTTTCAAAGATGTAAAAAATATTTTGATTAATCCGGGCTTTTGGTTGATCGCTTTATTATGCGTATTATTCTATTCCTGTGTATTCCCGTTCCAGAAATTTGCTTCCGAACTTATGATCAATAAATACGGAATCAGTGATAATTTAGCTGGTACAATTGCCGGCCTGCCGGCTTTGGGAGCATTGATCCTAACACCTGTATTCGGTATTTATCTCGATTGCAAAGGAAAAGGTGCGAGTATTATGATGTTGGGGGCAGCAATGCTTATCGGAGTTCACTGTATCTACGCGTTACCTTTCATCACCAATTATCTCGTGGCGATAATCCTGATGATTATTTTAGGTATTGCATTTTCCCTTGTTCCGTCAGCGATGTGGCCGAGCGTTACTAAAATTTTCCCTGCCCGCCAGTTGGGAACAGCGTATGCACTTATCTTTTTTATTCAGAATATAGGTTTGTGGGGAGTACCTAACCTTATCGGATGGGTATTGGATAATTATTGTGTTGTCGGGAATGAAAATAATGCAAATCTTTATGATTATACGGTACCTATGTTTGTCTTTACCGGTTTTGCTACTTTATCGTTTATTGTTGCCTATTTGCTGAAAGTTGCAGATAGAAAATACGGCTATGGGTTGGAGAAGCCGAATATGAAAGACTGCTAAAAGTCGGAACAGTATTGTTGTTTATCTGTCTATAAGGAAACATAAAAGTACGAGGTAATCGGAATTTTAAGTGATGCTTATAAGTTAGACGAGTTAAATATTATCCGATTATAGAAAAGGTTCAAAATGATCTGCACCCCAAAAGTTAGACAAAAACTTTTGGGGTGCAAATCATTTTAACCGGTTACCTGTATTTTTATATCTTATTTTTTGAGATCAAACTAAAGGAAGTGGCTGTAAACCTTGCATTAATTTTTTTATTAGAAAAATACACCGATACCGATTTTAAATCCGTATTCATTCCTTTGGTCGGTGAAACTGTATTTCCAATAAACGTCTGGTTCTATTGCGACATTTTGAGATACGAATATCGAATATCCCAAATCAGCTCCGAAATAAAAATAATCTCTTTTTCGGGTAATATTCGAACTGTATTCTCTAAGCCATACCTTGTCGTACCCCAATTCTGCCGACAAATATAATTTCGAAAAAAGATAATATCGCAATCCCGTGTTTAAGTTTATGCTATTGTCCTTATAATCATTTTGTCGATCGACTTTAAATCCTACACCTACTAATAAAGCCAATCTGTCGCATAAAAAATTACCGCCTTTAAAACCCATTCCGAGTTTAAATCGATTATCTTTATCCAGATCGTTGTTTGTTCCGCTTAAGTCAAATGCCGTGAATTGCGGATTCAATAGCCAATGTCCTCTCTCTGTCTGGGCTGAAATAGAAAAGCTCAGGCAGATCAAACATGTGATGATTATTATTTTCTTTGACATATCGGTTTTGTTTTAGTTATTCAGATAAATCTTGTTGCTGTTGCCGTTCTTTTTTTAACCGTTCTTTTTTGCGCAAAACGACCCTAAGTAAAAATATTACGATTAGAGTAACCAATATAATGGCAAAATATTCGATATATTGGCCGGCTTCGATAAATTTGGGCCAGCCGATATAAGCCATAACACCCAAATAAATTAATAATATGATAGTTATTAAATTCGATTTTTTCATTTTTGTATATACTGAATTAAAGCGAAATTAAATTGTCTCTTGTAATGCTGATCTGTTTTTATAAAAATCAGAAAAACACTTTGTTGAAAGACTTTTATATATACGGACGCAAGCCCATGCGTCGGTTGCCGCATATCTTTTTTGAGCATCAGAAAGTATATCGGCTTCCCAATTGGATAATCTTTGAGATTTGGATATTTTCTTTCCGAAAAGAATTGCATATATCTTTTGCAAGCTCATGTCTTCTATATTGAATTGTTTCACGTAGCTTTGCAGTTCGATAAAACCTTTTGGTTCGAACGGTGCTATTTTGTGAAGCATAGAAAAATCATCTTTTAATGACAACCCGATTTTTGTAATATTCGGATCTTCAAATAATGTTTTCAATGTGGAAGTAAAACCTGTTCGATTTATTCTGAAAAGAAAACATGTATCTTCTGTTGCGATTTGGATGAGAGCAACAGTATGAGATTTTCCTTTTCTAAAAGAGGGTCGGGTTTCGGTATCTACTCCCAGAATAGGAAAATCCGAAAGATATGAAACCGCTTTTTCTATATCTTGTTCATTTTGGGCCACGATAATACGTCCTGAAAAAGCGTCTGTTTCCAGTTTAGATATTTCTTCTTTTGATATTTTTATTGGTTTATATTTATTCATTCCATTTATTCCATTCATCCATGTTCATATCTTCCTTCCATGATTCTTGGCGTTGGGAAAATAGATTATTTCCGTTTGTCGGTTTTCTGTTGTCATAATGATGCGCTTCTATATCTTCCGACTCTTCTAAGGAGTACTTTAACGAATGTAAAGCCCTTAAAACATTTACGAGTTTCTGTCCCCAATAATCTGCAAAATTATTTTTGCATTCGTTCAAGGATACACGCATACAATCTTCGTTTCCCAAGCTATATACCGATATGAAATCTTTGATATCTTGGTATATATCGGTAAGATCTTCAGATATATATGCAATGATAGGACTTTCACTGTATTGCATATCTGCATGGAAAACCTCAAGATATGAATCTTGTTCACCTAATATTTGTTCTATACCATTGCGAATATATTCATAAATTTCTTCAGTAACAAAATGCTCTATATTTATGTCATATTCTTCGTTTTCCTCATTTGAGTCCGGAAGTAATATCGCTTTGAGATAGAGCAAGGGAAGAATCTTTACGGTGGTATCTATAAATTCGCATTTTTCGCTTTCCTGAACTTTTTCCATTAAGGCGCAAAATTCGACACCGACTGTAACAAACTCGATTGTGTTTTTTGAAAAAATATAGTTATCCATAATTTATGTTTGCGGTTGATACAATGCCTTTGACAGAATATATCGATATACATTCGAAGGCATATAATAGTTCATATTTTTTCCTTTGGAAATACCTTCTCTAATAAAGGTTGAAGATATTTCGATTATCGGACTTTTGGCTATTTGAATATTTTTGCCGTTTAAATAATTTTTAGAAGCTATTTCATATCCGAGACGAGGATATATAAAAATAGGATAATTGTCTAAAATTTCCTGGTAATCTTTCCAACGGTCGAAAATGAGCCAGTTATCCGAACCTATAATTAGATGAAATTCATTTTCGGGATATTTTTCTTTTAATGTTTTTAATGTTCGTACAGTGTACGAGGGTAGGGGCAAAAAAAATTCTATATCACAATATTTGAATTTCCGATTTCCACGGATAGCTTTTTTTACCATCGTTATTCTATGAATGTCCGATAACAAATCTTTCTTGGATTTCAGCGGATTTTGAGGTGATACGACAAACCATATTTCGTCCAGCTCTTCAAACTCGCAAAGATAGTTGGCTATAATCAGATGTCCTGTATGTATCGGATTAAAAGATCCGGAGAATATTCCTATTTTCATGATTTAATGAACCGTAAAATTCTGTATAGCTTGCAACGCTTGTTTTTGAGCGTCTTCCAGATTATCATTGACGATAACAATATCGAATTGGGAAGCAAAAGAAAGTTCGTATTCCGCTTTGTTCAATCTGCACTCGATAACATCCGGAGCATCTGTCCCACGACCTGTTAATCTTTGGCGTAAGACTTCCACACTTGGAGGTTGGATGAATATCGATAAAGCCCGATCTCCATAAAACTTTTTTATATTTATTCCGCCAACAACATCGACATCGAAAACAACATTTTTTCCTTTGGCAACAAGTCTCTCCACTTCACATTTTAATGTACCGTAAAATTTATCCGCATATACTTCTTCATATTCGAGAAATTCGTTGTTGGAGATTTTTGTTTTGAATTCTTCAGGACTCATAAAATAATATTCTACTCCGTTCCTCTCGTTTCCTCTCGGAGCGCGGGATGTTGCGGATATAGAAAAGGCCAGGTTGAGATTTTGTTGTAACAAGTAATTTATAATCGTCGATTTCCCTGAACCTGATGGCGCTGAAAATATGATTAGTTTCCCTTGCATAACAATTACATTACATTAAGAACTTGTTCTTTAATTTGCTCTAATTCATCTTTCATGCGAACGACTATTTTTTGTAATTCCGCATGGTTGGCTTTAGAACCTAATGTGTTGATCTCTCGCCCCATTTCTTGACTGATAAAACCGAGTTTTTTCCCCTGTCCTTTACCGGAGGCCATTGTTTCTATGAAATATTTCAAATGATTGTCCAGACGATGTTTCTCTTCGTTAATATCTAATTTTTCGATATAGAAAATCATTTCCTGTTCAAATCGGTTTTTGTCATAATCGAAATTTTCTATTTTGCTTAGGGCTTCATGTATTCTGACTTTAATTTTTTCAACGCGTTCCTGTTCATATGGCTCAACCTCTTTGAGAAGGGATGCGATATTGTCGATCTTTTGGGTAAACAGTTTTTGGAGCATTACTCCTTCTTGTTGCCTGAACTCTTCCAATTGTCCGATTGCCTTGTCTATTGTTTGCATCAATATATCTCCTTCGTTGTCTTCTAATTCCATTGTATCGGTTTTCATCGATTCGGGAAGACGTAGTAAAGTTTGAAACCAGTCTGTCGGTAAAGCTATCTTCAATGTTTCAGAAACCTCTTTAATTTGTTGATAATATCCTTCTATGACAGGCATATTGAGTTGAGTACAAGCATCCCGACCGATATTTTCTATAAAAATAGAAAAATCGACTTTCCCGCGCTCTAATCTTTTGGCGATTTCTGATCGTATTTCCATTTCTTTCTCACGATATATAGCTGGAATACGAGTCGATAAATCGAGTTGTTTACTATTTAGAGATTTTATTTCTACTGTGATTTTTCGATTGGGCAGTTCGGCAATAGCTTTGCCGAACCCGGTCATTGAATGTATCATTGTAATTAATGTTTTTGCAAAATTAATTTTAATTCTGTTTCAATAATCATTAAATCGGAAAAAACCGCTACTTTTGCCGAATACATTTAAATTATTTAGGAAAATAGATGGCGACTCTTTTAAATATAGAAACTTCTACATCTGTCTGTTCAGTAGCGTTGACGCATGAAGGGCAAGTCATATTTCGCCGAGAAAATTATGAAGGACCTTCGCATGCTTCCTGTTTGGGCGGATATGTACAGGAAGCTGTCGATATGGCGAAGCATTACGGATTCGAGTTAGATGCCGTTGCTGTCAGTTGCGGTCCGGGGTCTTATACCGGACTCAGAATCGGAGTATCTATGGCGAAAGGTCTTTGTTTCGGGTTCGGAATACCGTTAATAGGTATAAATACTCTTGAAATAATGACCTGTCATGTAATGTTTAGGGAAAAATATCCCGAAAATACTTTGTTTTGTCCGATGATCGATGCACGGCGCATGGAGGTTTATTCTGCTATTTATGATTTGTCTCTAAATCCTGTGAAGCCCGTATCTGCCGATATTATCGAGGCCGACACTTATGAGAACTTTTTGAAAGAACAATCTGTTTTATTCTTTGGTAACGGAGCTGCGAAGTGCCGTTCGGTATTGACAAATCCGAAAGCCCTTTTTTTAGATAAAGATATAAACCCTTTGGCTTCCGATATGTTGGCTTTGGCAGAAAAAGCTTTCAGAGAGAGAAATTTTAAGGATGTCGCTTATTTCGAACCTTTTTATTTAAAGGAGTTTGTTGCGACTAAGCCGAAACATAAAGTTTTATAACTAAATATTTTTAATTATGCCCGATTATAATACACAACAAAAGAAGTTGATCATGCCCGAATATGGACGTAATGTTCAGCAAATGATAGATCATTGTGTATCGATAGAAGACCGTGAAGAGCGTACTCGTTGTGCAAATACGATTATAAACATCATGGGAAACTTATTTCCCCATCTTAGAGATGTCGATGATTTTAAACATAAGTTGTGGGATCATTTGGCTATTATGTCCGATTTTAAATTAGACATTGATTATCCTTATGAAATTATTCGGAAAGAGAATCTTCGTACTAAGCCGGATAGAATTCCGTATACTTTAACTCCGATTCGTTATAGACATTATGGAAAGACTCTTGAGCGTATGATAAAGAAATGTGAAGATTATCCGGATGGTCCGGAACGGGATCAACTGATTTCTTTATTGGCCAATCACATGAAGAAATCTTTTCTTACATGGAATAAGGAGGTTGTTGATGATGATAAAATATTCAAAGATCTTAGAGAATATTCTCGAGGGAAAATCGATCTTAGTCCGGAAACTTTCCGATTGAAGGAGTCGAAAGAATTTCTTCAGAAAAAGAATAAAAATAATATGAGAAAAGCGGGTAGATAACCGCTTTTTTTGTATCTTTCACAAAAACAATCAAATTCCGACATAATATGGCATCGTTTGTTATAGAAGGGGGACATCGTCTACAAGGGGATATTGTTCCGCAAGGCGCTAAGAATGAAGCTTTACAGATTATTTGTGCTACATTGCTTACATCCGAAGAAGTTAAAATTTATAATATTCCCGATATTTTGGATGTAAATAATTTGATACAATTATTGAGAGACATGGGAGTCACAGTGCAGCATATAGGGGTTAATGCCTACAGTTTTAAAGCGGATAATGTGAACTTGGATTATCTGCATTGTGAAGATTTTTTACGGCGTAGCGCATCATTGCGAGGTTCTGTTATGATTGTCGGACCGTTGGTCGCTCGTTTCGGGATGGCGGTTATACCCAAGCCGGGAGGTGACAAGATCGGCCGGAGACGGTTGGATACTCACTTTATCGGTATTCAAAAGTTAGGGGCAGATTTTACATATTATCCCGAACAGCAGTTGTATGAAATTACAGCGAAAGAATTGAAAGGTGCTTATATGTTATTGGATGAAGCCTCGGTGACCGGTACAGCCAATATACTTATGGCTGCAGTGTTGGCAAAAGGTACGACAACGATATATAATGCAGCGTGTGAGCCTTATTTGCAGCAGCTTTCCAAAATGTTGAATAAAATGGGCGCAAAAATTTCGGGTATCGGATCAAATCTGCTGACCGTCGAAGGAGTAGAATCATTAGAGGGATGTTCTCATACTATATTGCCCGATATGATAGAAGTCGGGAGTTTTATCGGGATGGCGGCAATGACCGGTTCTGATATTCGGATTAAAAATGTTTCCTATAACGATTTGGGAATTATTCCGGATAGTTTTCGCCGTTTAGGGATTACGTTAAATCAGGAAGGCGACGATATACATGTGCCTCATCACGATTATTATGAAATAGAAACTTTTATCGACGGGTCGATCATGACTTTTGCTGATGCGCCTTGGCCGGGGTTGACTCCTGATTTGTTGAGTGTATTTTTAGTTGTTGCAACACAAGCAAAAGGAAGTGTGCTGATTCATCAGAAAATGTTCGAGAGTCGTTTGTTTTTTGTCGATAAATTGATCGATATGGGAGCTCAAATTATATTATGCGATCCGCATAGAGCTGCTGTAATCGGGCAGGGGAAATCCCATACATTACGTGCGGCGACAATGGTTTCTCCGGACATTCGTGCAGGTATTGCCTTATTGATAGCTGCCATGTCGGCAGATGGTACCAGTACAATTCATAATATCGATCAGATAGATAGGGGATATCAGGATATTGATAAAAGATTGAATAAATTAGGGGCGAGAATTACCCGTTTGTAGTCATGATTACGAGAGAAGAATTAATAAAAATAGGACAGTTCAATAAACCTCACGGCATACACGGAGAAATATCTTTTTCTTTTACCGATGATGTATTTGACCGTACGGATTGCCCCTATATTGTGTGCGAGATAGATGGCATCTTCGTCCCGTTTTACATAGAAGAATATAGGTTTAGGGGGGAGATGACCGCCCTTTTCAAATTAGAAGATGTTGATACTGACAGTGATGCCAGAGTTTTTACTAATTTGGACGTTTATTTTCCGAAATCTTATTTAGAAATGGAGGGAGAAGATTATATTGCTCCCGGAGATTATTTCTTGGGATATACAGTCGTCGACAAACATCATGGTATCTTGGGGAAAATTGTACATATAGATGATTCGACAATGAATACGTTATTTGTCGTAGATCGCGATGCCTCTGAACTGCTTATTCCGGCGAATGATGATTTTGTGATCTCTGTTGATAGAGAAAATAAAATTATAAAAATGGATGTTCCGGATGGGTTGTTAAATCTGTAAGTTTTTGAAAGAACTTCCCAAAATGAAATAAAGAGCAAGGCCGAAAATTCCAGCCTTGCTCTTTATTGAAAAAATGAGAAAATTATTGGATATTTAGGCAGGCTCTTAACGTTTATCTAAAGGAATAAAGGGTGCATCTTCCGACACGTTTTTATATGCTGGGCGGATAATACGTTTGCTGTCGAAGTTAAGTTCTTCGATTCGGTGTGCTGTCCACCCTGTAATACGAGACATGGCAAAAAGAGGTGTATATACTTCTTTAGGTAAACCGATCATTTCATATACAAATCCGGAATAAAAATCGACGTTTGCACAAACCCGTTTTTTTACTTGGTTTCCTTTGAATTTCATAAAAGTTTCTATTGCACGCTCCTCTATCAATTCCAGAAATGCAAACTCTTTGTCCAAACCCTTTTCCTTTGCAAGATTGCGAGCCCATTCTTTAAGCAATAAGGCACGAGGATCGGAGATAGTATATACTGCGTGACCGATGCCATATATTTTTCCGCTTTTATTGTATCCTTCCTTACGTAACATTTTAGTCAAATAAGCATCTATTTCGTCTTTATCTGTCCAGTCGCTGATTACTTCTTGCAGATGATGGAACATATCGATAACCCTAAGGTTTGCACCTCCATGTAACGGACCTTTTAAAGAGCCTATTCCGGCTGCGATAGAGGAGTAAGTGTCTGTTCCCGATGAACTGGTAACTCGTACGGTAAATGTAGAGTTATTCCCTCCGCCATGATCGGCGTGAAGCATTAGTGCCAAATCGAGAATACGTGCTTCCGATTGAGTATATTGAGGACCTTTCAACATAAATAGAAAATTTTCCGCGATAGAAAGATTTTCTTTCGGATGTCTGATGTGCAAAGATCTCCCTTGTTGACTGTGTCTTAGAATATTATAAGCGTATGCTATAATTGTGGGAAATTTGGCTATCAGTTCTATAGACTGCCGCATCAGATTGTCTCTGGATGTATCGTCGGGGTTAGGATCGAACGTGTACATTTCGAGAACGCTCCGAGCCAGAATATTCATAATATTATGCCCCTCAAGATCCAGAATATTCATCGTCGTTTTTTGTTCTAAAGGCATAGATTGGTTAAGCAAACGGGTAAATGTTTCCAATTCGTCTTTATCCGGTAAAAAACCTGAAAGAAGGAGAAAGGCCGTTTCTTCAAAGCCGTAACGATTTTCCTTTTCAATGCCTTTAACCAGATCTTCGATATTAATACCCCGATATACGAGTTTTCCCGGAATAGCTTTGAGACCGCCTTCCGGCATACGTTCATATCCTACGACATCTCCGATTTTTGTCAATCCGACAAGTACACCTGAATGATCCTCATTACGTAAACCTCTTTTTACATTATGTTTTACAAACAGTTCGTTATCTATATGGCTTGTACTCTTGATAGAATCAGAGAGTTTGTATATCATATATTCATCTTTCATATCTTTATAATCTTTACTCTCTTGTTGTTACAAATTTCGGATAATTTCATCTCTGAATTCGGTTGTTGTCAGAGTTTTAGAATCGTCCATAAACCGGGCTAAATCTATGGTTGCTTTATGTGACTGGAATGTCTTTTCTAAAGCGTTGACGATATTTGTTGCGGCCTCTTGCCAGCCTAAATATTCGAGCATCATTACTCCCGATAGTAGGAGTGAAGACGGATTGACTCTGTTCTTACCGGCGATATTAGGGGCAGTACCGTGTGTAGCTTCGAATATGGCATGTCCTGTAATGTAATTTATATTTGCACCCGGTGCAATTCCGATGCCTCCCACCATGGCAGCCAACTGGTCAGAAATATAATCTCCGTTTAAGTTTAAGGTTGCAATGACCGAATATTCTTCCGGAATTAGGAGAGTGTTTTGAAGAAAAGCATCAGCAATAACATCTTTAATAATGATTTTTCCTTCTTTTATTGCTTTTTTCAGGGCATTTTCAGCAGCCGGTTCTCCATCTGATTTTTTTAGCCGTTCATATTGCATCATAGTGAATACTTGATTACCGAACTCTCTTTCGGCCATTGCATATCCCCATAATTTGAATCCACCTTCGGTAAACTTCATGATATTACCTTTGTGTACAAGAGTCACAGACGGGAGTTTGTGTTCAATAGCATATTGAATAGCAGATCGTATAAGTCGTTCGCTTCCTTCAATAGAAACAGGCTTCACTCCGAAAGATGAGGTTTTGGGAAATCTTATTTTACTCACTTTCATTTCATTTTGCAGAAAATGAAGAAATTTTTCAGCTTCAGGACTCCCTTGCTGCCATTCTATTCCGGCGTATATGTCTTCCGTATTTTCCCGGAAGATATGCATATTGACTTTATGGGGTTCTTTTATCGGAGAAACGACGCCTTTGAACCAGCGTACCGGACGCAGGCATACATATAGATCCAGTTCTTGCCGTAAAGCAACGTTTAGTGATCGAATACCCCCGCCTACGGGTGTGGTTAACGGGCCTTTGATCCCGATCAGGTATTCTCGAAATGTTCTCATGGTCTCTTCCGGAAGCCATGAGCCTGTTTGTTTAAAGGCTTTCTCTCCGGCAAGAACTTCGAGCCATTCGATTTTTCTTTCTCCTGCATAACATTTTTTTACAGCGGTATCGATAATAGATTGTGTAACAGGCGATATTTCCGCTCCGACACCATCTCCGGCTATGTATGGAATAGTTATATTATTGGGGACTACCAATTTCCCGTTTTCTACTTTTAGTTTTGCCATGATCGTTATTTTTTATTTGCCAGATAGTTTAATGCGCTTCCTGCTTTAAACCATTCGATTTGTAAATTATTATACGTGTGAGAAGCTTCAAAACTTTCAAGACTTCCATCCGGATGAATAATTTCTATTGTCAGATTTTTATCTGGAGCAAAAGATTCCAGCCCTTTGACTGATAAAATATCTTTTTCCTTAATTTTATTATAGTCATCTTTATTGACGAATGTCAGAGCCAACATGCCTTGCTTTTTTAAATTGGTTTCATGAATACGTGCAAAAGATTTGCATAAAACCGCTTTTACGCCAAGAAAACGAGGCTCAAGTGCTGCATGTTCCCGAGATGATCCTTCTCCATAATTTTCTTCAGCTACGACTATTGATGATATTCCGTGCATTTTATAACTTTTCGCGGTCCCGGAAACGGTGTCGTACTCATTTGTCAGTTGGTTGAAAACTTCGTTTGTCTTGCCATTAAAAGCATTTACTGCACCCATTAGTAAATTGTCCGATATGTTTTCGAGATGTCCCCTGAAACGTAACCAAGGTCCTGCCATTGATATATGATCTGTCGTACATTTCCCGCTTGTTTTTATCAGTAAAGGCATTCTTTCGAAATTCGACAGATTAAGCGGTGCGAAAGGTGACAGTTTTTGTAATCGTTTAGAATTCGGATCAATGATAATATCAAAAGAAGACAGGCCTTTGTCTGGAGCTATGTAGCCGGCATCTTTGACATCAAAACCTTTAACAGGGAGTTCTTCTCCTACTGGTATATCCAATTTTACAGACTCCCCGTTTTCATTGATTAAGGTATCCGTCAAGGGATTAAAGCACAGATTTCCGGCGATTGTTAATGCTGTGACGATTTCGGGAGAAGCGACAAATGCATGTGTATTCGGATTGCCGTCTGCACGTTTTGCAAAATTTCGATTAAAAGATGTCACAATCGAATTTGCCCTTTGATTATCATCCGTATGACGTTTCCATTGTCCTATGCAAGGACCGCAAGCATTTGTCATGACAATACCTCCGATAGATTCGAAATCGGAGATCAATCCGTCTCGTTCTGCTGTATAACGAACTTGTTCTGATCCGGGATTGATTCTGAATTCTGCCTTTGCTTTTAAGCGTTTTTTTGATGCTTGTCGGGCTACAGATGCCGCACGGCTTAAATCTTGATATGACGAGTTTGTACAAGACCCGATCAGACCTACTTCCATAGTTTGCGGATATCCGTTTTCTTTAACGATTCGGCCGAATTCCGAAATAGGATGTGCCACATCCGGAGTGAAAGGTCCATTGATATACGGCTCGAGTTCGGAAAGATTGATTTCTATGATCCGATCATAATATTTTTCGGGATTGTCGATTACCTCTTTGTCCGCTTCTAAATAATCTGAAAGTTTGTTTGCCATTTCGGCAATTTGTTCGCGTCCGGTAGCTTTAAGATACCTTGCCATACTCTCATCGTATGCAAATAGGGACGTTGTCGCTCCTACTTCAGCACCCATGTTGCAAATAGTCGCTTTTCCTGTTGCCGACAGATTTTTAGCCCCTTCACCGAAATATTCTATAATGGCATTTGTTCCGCCTTTTACAGTGAGTATTCCGGCTAATTTTAAAATGACATCTTTGGGAGAAGCCCAACCGTTCAGTTCACCGGTTAATTTGACTCCTATTATCTTGGGCATTTTCAATTCCCATGGGATACCGGTCATGACATCTACCGCATCTGCTCCGCCTACACCGATTGCTATCATACCTAAGCCTCCGGCATTGGGAGTATGGGAATCTGTCCCTACCATCATACCTCCCGGGAATGCATAATTTTCTAAAACGACCTGATGTATGATTCCAGCTCCCGGTTTCCAGAAACCGATCCCGTATTTGTTTGAGACATTTTTTAAGAAATCATATACCTCTTGATTAGTAACGAGAGCTTTTTTTATGTCGTTACTTGCATCTATATCCGCTTGTATAAGATGGTCGCAATGTACGGAAGAAGGTACGGCTACTTTGTCTTTCCCTGCAATCATAAATTGTAATAAAGCCATTTGTGCCGTAGCATCTTGCATCGCAACTCTGTCCGGAGAAAAATTGACATAGTCGATTCCTCGTATAAACGGTTTATGGGGATACTCATTATTATATAAATGCGCATATAAGATCTTTTCCGTAAGAGTCATCGGACGACCTAATAATTGACGGCTTTTTTCAACCTTTTCTGCATACGAAGCATATACTTCCTGTATTAATTCTATATCAAATTGCATATTTAAAAATGTTTTGTGCAAATATATATCATTTTGTTTGTTATATGTCTGTTTTTATGTTATTATTTTTGATTTTATTATTTGTATAGATAAAAATGAATTCTATTATGTATGTTTATGTGTTATTTATGCGTTTTTTGATAAAAGTAATTATGATATAATATAATAATCATTTTGATATCCCTATATGCGTTATTTGTATATATTGACGGGGATTTGTCCAATTTTTTTTGTGGTATAGATTGTTTTGGTGTCAGATTAAAATATATTCAAGTAATTATTATATATTTTGTAAATATATTTCTATATATAATAGGATTTTATTATTTAATTTTATATCTTTACTTTTAAAGCATAGAATGGTTCGATTTAAAATGGAGAAACATGAGTTTTGATGTGGATCATACGGTTACTGGTTTGGGATTTCAAACATATTTTGTGTTTCAAGGCAGTACATATCAAATATCTTCCAATGGTAGAGAGATTGAATATATAGTTGTTGGGGCTGTTCGTTATAGGGCTACTACAGCGGGAGAATTAGGTGTTGAAGTAACTGTTACCGAATTTTCAATGCATGGGAAGGTTGCACCAAAAGTTTATTAAATTTTAAATCTAAATATATGGACTTTATAGATTTATTTTTTAGTTATGGACCACTGATTTTGATGGTTATTATTTATATTATCCCTATAATAGTAGGTTGCTATTTATTTCGTCATTATAAAGAAATATCCGTAGGAACTAAAGTGATTTGGTTTGTTATATTGTTGATTACTAATTATATCGGGCTTATTGGGTTGTACATTTATTTAAATACTAAAAAAATGAGGTGAGAAAATGAATAAGTTTATCTCGGTTTAGTTTAAGGGTAGTCCTTAGAACCTGTCTAAATTTTGCTCGGGCCAGGTTTGGGAGTTTTTTTGAGGATATTTTTTTTGTTTTTACGAGGAGGATAGCGGGTTATCCGACGAGGGAAAACAGGAAAAAGACCAGAATAAAACATAAAGATGACCTGATAGTATTTTTTTATTGGAAAGTTTAGACAGTTTTTAAAAGAGAATAGAAATTACTGTATCATTTAAAGGGGGTACAAAAATTCAAAACTGAATTGGTAAAAGTTACAGATTGTAATAAAATAAATAAAGAATGCCACTTTATACCTAATTTTTATAGGTGAAAGTAGCATTCTTTTTATAATCGAAGCCTATCAGTTCTAAATTGAAAGTTTGAATTTGAACTTTCTAACTTTTTGGACAGCCCCTGTTTTTTATAAACTATCCATTTTCTATTTAGAAGGTTGAATATCTTTTATTATCAATTGAATATTTTTATTATGAATGTTTTCTTCGATTGTATAACAAATATCGAAAGGGTGATGAGCTTTTATGTATTCATTATGTTCATGCATACCGAAAGCAATACCGTTCATTATGTTTTCTGAACGGCTATCGACCATTTCTAATTTTAAGTGTTCCAATTCACGTCCGACTAATCGGCTCGTTCCGTAGTCCAAAACCCGTTTGGTGCAAAAAATAGGTTTGGTGTTTCCGGGTCCGAATGGGTTGAACTGTTTTAATGTTTTCAAAAAAGAGGGGGTTATATCTTTGAAATCAATTGTTGCATCGATGTCTATTTGGGGCATCATTTGTTCCGGAAGAATATTTTCTGCCACATAATTTTCAAAACGTTCTATAAATGTCGGGATGTTCTCTTCTTTTAGAGAAAGTCCGGCAGCATATGTGTGTCCACCAAAATTTTCCAATAAGTCTCGACACGATTCTATTGCTTTGTAAACATCGAATCCTTGTACCGAACGTGCCGAACCGGTAACTAATCCATTGGAAAATGTCAGAACAATTGCGGGACGATAATAAAGTTCGGTAAGGCGAGAAGCTACGATGGCAATGATGCCTTTATGCCAGTCCGGATTATATATTACAATAGATTTATGCGATTCGAAATCTTTCAGATTCTCAAGGATTTTATTGGCTTCTCCGGTGACCTGCTTGTCTATTTCTTTTCGAGTTTCATTATATTGGTTGATGTTTTCCCCTTTTTCCTTAGCTCCTTGAGGATCTTTGGAAATCAGAAGATCCACAGCCTCTTTGCCGGATTGTACTCTACCTGAAGCGTTGATACGAGGACCTATTTTGAAAACGATATCGCTGGTAGTAATATCTTTGTTTTTCAAACCGCAGAGGTCGATAATGGCTTTTAATCCGTTGCTTGGATTGGAGTTGAGTTGTTTAAGCCCATGAAAAGCCAGTATTCGGTTTTCGTCCGTTATCGGTACGATATCCGAAGCGATGCTTACAGCCATAAGATCGAGTAAAGGGAAAAGATATTCTTTTATACTTAGATTGTTGCTTATTGCGAAAGCCTGCATAAATTTAAATCCGACTCCGCATCCTGATAAATGTTGATAAGGGTAGGTCGAGTCATCTCTTTTGGGGTCTAATACGGCAACAGCTCCGGGAAGCTCTTTGTCCGGAACATGGTGGTCGCAGATAATAAAATCTATCCCTTTGCTTTTTGCATATTCGACTTTTTCTATTGCTTTTATTCCGCAATCAAGAGCAATGATCAGGGAAAAGCCGTTTTCTTCAGCGTAATCTATACCTTTTATCGAAATGCCGTACCCTTCGTCATATCGGTCAGGTATGTAGCAGTCCAGACCGGAATAGAAATTCTGTAAAAATTTATACACTAAGGCGACAGCTGTAGTGCCGTCCACATCATAATCTCCGTAAATCAGTATTTTTTCTTTGCTCCCCATCGCCTTATTCAGACGATTTACAGCTTTGTCCATGTCGTTCAGTAAAAACGGATCATATAGATCGGATAATTGGGGGCGGAAAAACTTTTTTGCATCTGTTTCGTTTGTCACCCCCCGCAGTACCAGTAGCTCGCATATATAGGGATCTAATCCCAATGTCCGGGATAGAATCTCTTTGGCTTGTTTTTCTTTTTCTGTAAGGGGTAAGTAATTCCATTTACTTATCATTTATATGTTTTTTATTTTATCGAGGTCGGCAAGTTGCAATTCATGGTTTATATGACTGTGTGCAACTTGTATCATCATTATTAAATTAAATGATGATTTTGTATAATGCTAAAGTGTTGATAATTAAATATTAGCATTATAATAATATACTCTTTTTTATGCCTGTTTTCTTGTAGCCTATAAAAGAGCAGCTGTAAAGATAGTAAATTATGAGCTAAAAAAAGAGGCTATCTGTCGCAAAAAAATAAAAATGCGGCAACAAAATTTTGTTGCCGCATTTTTATTTTTTTTGCGACTATTATTCTTGTTCTTTTATAACATGCACATCCATTTGCGGGAATGGTATATTGAGCCCGTATTTCCCAAATTCCTTATAGACTCTTTCGTTCATATCGAAATATACAGACCAGTAATCTGAAGTTGCTACCCAGGCTCTAACGACAATATTTACAGAGCTATCTCCTAAGCTGTGTAAGGCTATAAAATATGCCGGATATTTAAGAACTCGTGTATCTTCATCGAGCATTCGAGATAATACTTCTTTAGCTTTGTCGTAGTCATCACCATATCCGATACCGAAAGTCCAATCCACCCGGCGCTTACCTTCTTTCGAATAATTATTGATAATACCTGTTGACAGTCCTCCGTTTGGTACAATGATTGTCTTATTATCGGGTGTATTTAAAATAGTATTGAATATTTGTATCTCTTTTACTGTTCCACTTTGTCCTTGAGCTTCGATATAATCTCCTACTTTATAAGGCTTGAAAAGGAGTACCATGACTCCTCCGGCAAAATTCTGTAATGTCCCGCTCAATGCCATACCGACAGCGATACCTGCTGATGCAAATAATGCGACAAATGAAGAAGTATTGACACCGAGAATACCGATGACGATAACGAGTAATATCAACATAAGCGATATGTTGATAAGGCTTAGAAGAAAAGTGCGTAATGAAAGTTCTACATTTCTTCGTATTAGAATGCCGGAAACGAATTTCCTGATTTTTTTCATCAGCCATTTCCCTACCCAGAATATGACTAAAGCGATCAGTATTTTTATGGAAATATGTATTATTCCACTGACCATTTGCTCTAATAACTGTTGCAGAGACATATTGGAAGCACTGGAAAGTTTTTCAAAAAAAGAAACAACCTTGGTCGTGTCTGCCGGTGTCGGTACGGTTGTCGGGAGACCTCCGCTAATAAGTAAATCAAGCATTATCGTAGTATTTTTAAGTTTGACTTTTGCAAAATTAATATAAAAAAATTTTATATCTAACTAATGTATTAAAAAACACGATATGAGATGTTTTTGTTTGGTATAGATTTTTGACCGATTCTTATAAAAATATAATTCTTATGAATTTGCGGTATTTCGATATTTCATTACTTGCAAAATAGGTATTTTTGCTTCTTATTCATAAAAAGGCTAATCGATTATGAAACGTATATTGTTTTTCGTTTTCTTTATGGCAGATTTTTTGTTTGTTTCGGCTCAGACTTATAATGAATGGATCGATAAATCGTTTGAATGTATCGAGTCAGAAGATTGGGCAGGAGCAGAAAAAGCTTTGATCGGAGCATTGAGAGTTCAACCGGCTAATCCGCAAAATGCTTTGTTGCTGTCTAATTTGGGAACTATTCAAAGAAAAATGGGAAAAAACGATGAGGCGTTGAAATCCTATACGAATGCGTTGATGATTACGCCTCGTTCGGTAACATTGTTGATGAACAGAGCTGCATTATTTTCGGAAATGGAAAAATTTGATGATGCCTTAAAAGATTACAATCAGGTTTTAATGTTAGATGATAAAGAAGAAGATGCTCTCTATTTGAGAGGATTGATCCGATTGGAGAAAAATGACACAACGGCCTGCCGTAAGGATTTTGAACAGCTTCTTAAAATTAATCCGAAAAGTTCTGATGCTCGTATCGGATTAGCTGCATTGATGAAGTTAAGAGGTTATTATACCGAGGCGATAGATCTTTATACGCAGGTAATACGGGTTAATCCCGAACAAACGTCTTTATATTTGAATAGGGGAGAAGCTTACTTATTAAACCGTCGTTTGAATAAGGCCGATGAAGATGTAGCTAAAGCATTAGAGTTAGATCCAAAAGATCCGTTAGTGTATGTTTTGCGTGCTAAATTGAAGTTGGCTCGTTATGAAAAAGAGGATGCGAGTCGAGATTTGGACAGGGCTGTTTCATTGGGTTTTGACAGAAAAGATGCTGATATTCTTTTAAATAAAGAACAATCCGAAAAATAATTCGAGAATCAGGAGAAAATTTCATGATAGTATGATTTCTAATTCTATAAAAAATAACTACATTTGTACTGATGTTAGAATTAGTAAGACATATTGAATATTTGCTGACGGAACACGATTGTGTCATTGTCCCGGGATTAGGCGGTTTTGTTTTGCAATATGTCCCCGCGCGTTTTAGCGAGGATCACAAATCAATGCAACCTCCCGGCAAACAGATAACTTTTAATTCTTCTTTATCATATAACGATGGATTGTTGGCTCAATCGTTGATGCAGTCTTTAGATATAGATTACGGAAAAGCTGTGACAATGATAGAGCATTGGGTCGATGAAATAAAACGGAATTTTTCAGAACCCGGTGATTCTTATGTTTTTGGGGAATTGGGTACATTTGTCCTTTCAGATGAAAGATCGTTGATATTCGAGCCACAAGCATCATGCTTGTTCGGTATTTCTGCATTCGGATTAAAAAAGGTAAATATTTGTCCGTTAGGGCAGTTGCATAAAGATGAAAATATCGCAGAACCGAAGCTCAGAAGCAAGAAACGTGATGTTGTATATATTCCTGTCAATAAATCTTTTGTTCGTCAATTGATAGCAGCTGCGGCTATAATCATTCTGCTTTTAATGATTTCAACTCCTATGTCTGAAATGAAAACGACATCGGACTATGCAAGTCTTGTTTCTTCTGAATTATTTGAAAGTGAAAAAGATAGAGAAATAAAAATAAATGATATCATATCGTTACAACAAGAGAATGATTCTATTATAATGGCCGAAAGTGATTTTTCTACGGTACAGAAATCAGAGCAAGATAATTCTCAAGTTGCTAATATATCTGGCGGTGATGTCGTGCGTCCTTATATTGTGGTTGTTGCAACCTTATCGGGAAAACAAGCTGCTTTGCGACAGTTAGAGCAATTTAAGCAGCAGGGTGTAACGGCCGATCTGAAAATATATGAAACTCCTAAGAAAGTTCGAATATATATAGACTCTTTCTCTGAGAAAGAAGAGGCTCAGAAATTTTTGATGACTTTAAGAAGTGGTGATTCTCCTTTTTCTGATGCGTGGGTAATGTCTGTGAGAAGATAAACAACAAGTACTATAATTGATTAATAGAGGGGGTGCAGTTCAAAGCAAAGGCGCTCCCTTTTTATATGCCTTTACTTATTTTTACGATCTCGCTTTGTTGCATAATTGCAGTGTTTTTGTCAAATTGTTTTTGACATCTTTGGCATAAGAAAAAGTTTGTAGAATGATTTGATAAAAAATGTTATTATTTATATTATGTATAAATAAAAGGGTAGATATGTTATGTAGAATCAGAATAAATAGTGATCTTTGCGATGCAAATTAGGTGTAACTTAAAAATAAGAGTAGTATGCGTTTATCCGATCTGCAAACTGGTGATGAAGCTGTAATTGTCAAAGTCTTAGGACATGGGGCTTTTCGTAAGCGTATTACAGAAATGGGATTTGTCAGGGGGAAAAAGGTTTCTGTTTTATTGAATGCTCCTTTAAAAGACCCGATTAAGTATAAAATTTTAGATTATGAAGTCTCTTTAAGGAGAAGTGAAGCTTCTATGATAGAAGTCCTTACGGAAAATGAAGCTGTAGATATGGTCTCTTGTGAAGATCCTAATGTGCTTCAAAACGATGATGTTATCGAAAATGCAGTGGTCCGATCGGGAAAAACGATTAATATAGCGCTCGTGGGGAATCCTAATTGTGGAAAAACCTCATTGTTCAATGTGGCATCCGGTTCACACGAACATGTGGGAAATTACAGTGGAGTAACGGTTGATGCAAAGAAGGGATATTTCAATTATAAAGGGTATCATTTCAATATTTATGATTTGCCGGGGACATATTCGTTGTCGGCATATTCTCCTGAAGAATTATATGTACGTCGCCATATATTTGAACAAACTCCCGACGTTATCGTAAATGTCGTTGTTGCTTCTAATTTAGAGCGGAATTTATATCTCACTACCGAGCTTATCGATATGGATCTCAGTATGGTTATCGCTTTGAATATGTATGATGAGTTGGAGCAAAGTGGGGCAGTATTAGATTATAAGACATTAGGAGAAATGATCGGAGTACCTATTGTCCCGACAGTTTCGCGTTCGGGTAAAGGAATCGATAATTTGTTCGATACGATTATTCGGGTATATGAAAATCAAGACTCGACCGTGCGGCATATACATATCAACCATGGGAATGTAATAGAGTCGGGTATTAATGTATTGAAAGAAGAGTTGAAAACCGATCCTCAAATAAAACAGCATTTTTCACCTCGTTATTTGGCGATAAAACTTCTTGAAGGCGATAAAGAGGTTGAGTCTATATTGAAAGATAAGGCAGATTATGATGATTTGATTACATTGCGAAATAAAGAGGTGCAGCGCATTTCCAAAACTTTAGGAGAAGATGTGGAAACTGCTGTTTCTAATGAAAAATACGGATTTATTTCGGGCGCTTTGAAAGAAACCTTAGTACCCGGAGATAGGGAAAAAACTCGTACCACTCATATAATAGATTCGTTGGTGACGAATAAGCTTTTCGGTTTTCCGATTTTTATTCTATTGATGTGGGTTATGTTTGAAGCAACCTTCAAATTAGGGGCGTATCCGATGGAGTGGATCGAATCCGGAGTTGCATGGATAGGATCTTTGGTGGAAAGATATATGAGTGACGGCCCATTGAAAGATCTGATTGTGGATGGTGTTATTGGCGGAGTAGGAGGTGTTATTGTTTTTCTTCCGAATATATTGATATTGTATCTTTTTATTTCCTTTATGGAAGACTCGGGATATATGGCCCGCGCAGCTTTTATCATGGACAAGATTATGCATAGGGTAGGGTTGCACGGTAAGTCTTTCATTCCGTTAGTTATGGGTTTTGGGTGCAATGTTCCCGCAATTATGGCATCTCGTACGATTGAGAGTCGCAGTAGTCGGCTTATTACTATTTTGATAAATCCTTTTATGTCTTGTAGTGCACGTTTGCCTATATATGTTTTATTGATCGGAATATTTTTTCCTGATCATGCAAGTCTGGTTTTCATAGGACTTTATTTGTTAGGTATTATTGTGGCTATCATTACAGCACGTTTATTGCGGAAGTTCTTGTTTAAAAAGGATGAAACACCTTTTGTTATGGAATTGCCACCTTATCGGATTCCCACGGCAAAAGCCACTTTACGTCATATGTGGGGAAAAGCTGAACAATATTTGAAGAAAATGGGTGGATTGATATTGGTTGCATCTATTATTATCTGGTTTTTAAGTTATTATCCGAGAACTTCTGTTTCAGATACAGTGGATGCAACTGTAGAAGAAAGTTTTGTTCAGCAACAAAATTCATACATTGGGAAAATAGGACAATTTATCGAGCCGGTATTAGAACCGCTCGGATTCAATTGGAAAGTCAGTATTGCTCTTATTTCCGGTACAGCGGCAAAAGAATTGGTAGTAAGTACTATAGGTGTTTTGTATTCTGAAGGTGCTTCAGAAGATGATGCAACATTGTCGGCAAAACTTACTGCACCTAATCCTCAAACGGGGCATCCAGACTTTACTCCATTGATTGCAATTAGTTTTATGGCATTCGTTTTGCTATATATTCCTTGTATTGCTACTATTGTTGCGGTGGCTAATGAAGCAGGGAGTTGGAAATGGGGGTTATTCACGATTATTTATAATACCGGAGTTGCTTGGATTGTCTCTTTTTTGATCTATAATATCGGGAAATTGTTTATATAAAAAGAAAGGGTATATATGAATCAGAATATAATTGTCGGGATTATCGGTATATTGGTAGCTTTATATTTATTGAGAGCTATTATTCGATTTATTCGTAAAGATAAAAAGTCTGCATCTTGTTGTAGCTGTTCGGGTTGTGGAAAGAAGAGTGATTGTTGTAAAGACATTTTGGAAGGAAAGGTCTCTAAATAATGAAATAAAATTCTCATTTGTCTTGCAGATTAAAAAAAATGCATTACCTTTGCAATCGCAAATGAGAAATAAGGTTCCTTGGCCGAGTGGCTAGGCACCGGTCTGCAAAACCGTTTACGGCGGTTCGAATCCGCCAGGAACCTCAATAGAAGCTCTAAAGTTGTTGAAAATCAATACTTTAGGGCTTCTATTGATTTTTTAGGGGACGGGAATGGGGGCGACGAATTAGTAAAATACAAAAGTCAGACAATCAAAAAGGTGAAAATATCACAACGGTTATTTCTTCTATTCCTTTCTCTAAGGTCCTGTCTAAATTTTACTCGGGTCAGAGTTGAGAATCTCTTTTGAAGAGGTTCTACAATGATCTTCCGATAGATATGTTGATCCTGCATTACCTTATGGATATGGAATATGTGATATGGAAAAGGCTTTTTATTTGGCTGAAGAAATACGACATATTGATTATCGGTGACATGTATCTATATATTATTTTCCTATAGGTTGTATGTCTTTACGTATGTTTCGGGATATTTCCAGGAGAGTATAGAATTTCTTTTTACTTTCTATAGAGATTTTATTTTCTTCGTACCGTTTATTGGCATATTCTTTTGACTTGTTAAATATCGTATATGAAATTTCGTTTTGGCTTTTTCCTACCATAGTCGAGTCTAATTGTTCTTCAGGGAAAAAATCATCTAAATTGACATCACCTATCATTGTAGTTTCTAAAAAATTTTTTTTCGTGTGGCTTTTATCCAGATAATATCCCACGAACATGTGACCGGGCATTCTTACCAAGATCGGATCTATATTGATTGCTTTCAGTAATGAGGCAAATAAAACGCTTCCGTCCACACAATTTATTTGAGCAGATTCCAATACATCCTCGAATAAACGTACTCGTTGAGAAAAGACTACATTTGAAGACAAGCTTGAAGAAGATATAGAACTATATTTCAAATTTCGTTTTTGCAGAGCATTCCAGATTGCATAAACTTGTTTTTCTACATACTTTCCCTGATATTGATAACCGAGAAACCGGTTTACTATGCGTGTATTTAATGCTTCTCTTAAAATAATATCGATCATCGGATGGTCTTCATTTACATAAGCTGCAAAAAATATTCCGGTGTCATGGAATTTTTGTTTTTCATCGATATAACCCAATAGACATTCGTTTATACTCCTTACAGACATGGTTTTAACATGTCTTCCCATTTTCTTGTAGTTCATTTCGACCTGTATTGCTACACTGACAGGAGAGGGCTGTATGGCCTGTTTTAAAGCATCGTATTTCCAAATAATATCCGGATATATCCTATATTCGGTTTTAGGTTTTTCCAAGATAAATTCAGAAACCGATTCTTCAAAAAAAGGTGTCGCACCTACTGTAATTCTGACTTTGCTATGAGGTTTTCCCGATTTTATGAGAATTGCAATTCCCGATTTAGGATTTCCTAAATATGCAGTATCTGCCGGAACGACAATTTGTGTGTCGGAAACCGCAACGGAAAGAATAGCCGAAGGAAATATGTTTCCCCCTAAATCATCGACAATCTCGAATGTTGTATGTTCATTGTTATAACGATACCAGAATAGTCCGGCAATCATCAAAAGAAGGACAGAAAGTATGATCGTGGATACTATCCATGGATTCTTCTCTTTGCTCATTTTAGTCTATTTTAATCTGGGAACAAAGATAACAATTCTGAATCAAGAAACTCTTGTAGATTTTCTTTTAAATGGAGCGAGATAAACATTATCGGTTTTTTATCTGTTCTAACTTCCAAAATAATGAAATTATGGATAGAGTCGCAATGCAGATACGATTGCTAAAAATAGAGGAATTGTCTTATAGAGATAAAACAAAGCTGGGAGAGACTTTGCGAGAGCCTGTTTTTGTAAAATTGTTATTGAATATAATCTGATATTGGTCGAAATATCATAGAACTGATTGTCGGCGTAGTGTACCATTCGAATTCTGAAGATTTGCTGACTTATGAAATCAAATCAACTTTCGAGATAGGAGAAATGAAAACGGTGGTATGTGTCCGGGATTATAGTGTTTCTCTAGCTCCCGAACTGTTGTGCATATTGGTTGGGGGGTCGATCGGTGCTTTGAGGGGAATGTTGGTTTTGAAAAGTGCAGATTCGTTTTTTTTGCAACTACCCGCTACCGATAATTAATATTACAGAACTTATCGCCTCCTTACAAACCGAAACGGTAAAGCAATCCTCTTATTTCCCGTTTTTTAGATTCAGATATGAGTAGTAGATTCGGCTTCATTTTTTAGAAGTTCGTATATTTCTTGTTGAGCTCTTACCGGTTTTTCAGAATTTTCGACTACAGGAATATTTTGTAGGTTTTCATCGATAATACGAGCCTGAGTATTATCCTGCAATTGAAGTTGTAATATCTTTATGATTTTTTGTTTTATCTGTTCATCTGTGATAGGAAATGCAGTTTCTATTCGGCGATTCAGATTCCTTTTCATCCAGTCGGCAGAACTCAGGAAAACTTCTTCTTTACCTTCGGCGTTAAAGTACCAAATGCGGGCGTGTTCCAAAAACTCATCGATAATACGGATAATCTTTATGTTCCGGCTATATGGCTGGTTGGGAACAAGGCAACAAATACCTCGAATGATTAAATCTATTTTTACTCCTGCTTCACTGGCGTCATATAGTAATCTGATCATTTCTTCATCTTGCAGGCCATTCATTTTCAAAATGAGATATGCATGTTTTCCCTGTCTTGCAAGTTCGATCTCGTGGGCTATTTTTTCTTTTAATGAAGAGAGCATGTTAAACGGAGATACGATTAATTGCTCGAAATGAGGATATGCGGTTTTACCTTCAAGGATGTTGAACAATAAGTTCAAATCTTGTATCAATGCCGTATTATAAGTAAACAGACCCATATCAGAATATATCTTGGCTGTTTTTTCATTAAAATTTCCGGTACTCAAATAAGCAAAACTTTTTTCAATATTTTCACCTCTTTCCGAACGGCGTAGAATCAAAGCCACTTTTGCATGAACTTTCAATCCGGGAGTACTATATATTATTTTTATTCCATATTTTTTCATTCGTTCAGAAGTGGCGATATTGTTTTCTTCATCAAATCGAGCTTTCAACTCTACGAAGACCGTGACTCTTTTTCCGTTTTTTGCAGCAGTGATGAGGGCATTTACTACTGCCGATTCCTCAGCAACCCTATATTGGGTGATTTTTATCTCATCGACTTTAGGATCATAGGCGGCTTCGGTAAGGAAACGGATTAGATAGTCGAACGATTGATAAGGGTAATGCAATAAGACATCTTGGTTTTTTATGACTTTGAACATCGAACCTGATCGGTCGAATAGAGAAACTCGCATGGGGGAGAATGTTCGGGACGAGAGACTCGGAGAACCTGGATTGGGAAGTTTGATAAGGTCTTCCAACGTCAAATAACGTCCGGCCGGAATACACTGAGATTCCGGGATATGATATGTCTCACATAAATATCGGAGCATATCTGCCGGCATTCTATGATTGTAAACCATGCGGTTCGCTCTTCCCGTTTTTCTCTTTTTTACGCTTTTTTGGATCTCTTTTACCAGATCATAATTCCGGTGCGGATCGATTGAAAAGTCTGCATCCCTGGAAATGCGGATGCTATAGTAGGAATCTACGATAAAACCCGGGAATACGATGTCTAGATTGTATCCGATTGCATCGTCCACGAACATCAAATAATGAGTTTCTCCGATAGACGGAAGAGAAATGAATCTGGGGACTTTGGAAAACGGAATTTTTATCAGAGCATAACACAGCTCGGCATTGCTTTTTTTATAAAGTTTTATGACCAAATAAAGTCTGTTATCCCGCAAAAAAGACGAAATATCGTCTTTTAAAATTAGAACGGGTTGTAAAAAAGGGAATATTTCGTCATAAAAATAGTTTCGGATAAAAGCCCGGTGCATTTCTATTATAGGTTGTTCTCCCTGATATAAAATGATATTGTTTCGGGCGAGTTCCGGTAATATTTCATCTCGAAATATAAAAAAGAAATCTTGCATTTGTCGACTTACCTCTTTGTTGATTTCATATAGAGTCGCCTTTGCACGAGATTTTAGCTCGGGTTCATTGTTTTCCTGAGCAATGGTTTGACGATATTCCGATATGCGTATTTTGTAAAATTCCTCTAAGTTCGAAGAGAATATAGATAAAAACTTAATTCTTTCGAATATTGGTAATTTCTTATTTCTGGATTCTGATAGAACCCGATAATTAAAAGATAACCAACTGATATCTCTTTTAAAAAAAATTCGATTCTCGTCCATCCCTGTAAACTTTTATACCAGATAGGTAAATATAAGATTTATTTCGTTATTTTGTATCCGATTTTTTGAAAATAATTAAACAGAGTGTCGAGATATTTTGTTTTGTCTTAATGAAAGATGATTATTTTGAAAAACCGAAAAAAAAGTGTAATATAGCATCCGAATTGTTTAAATAATGGTTACGTGGAACATAAACAATTTATAGAAGAACTTCAAAGCAGATTGGGAAAAGATAAAAAAGAAATAGATAATCTTTTTTCAGATATGTTGCAAATATTAAAAGATCGTTGCGGCCAGATGGATACATTGTCTATACAAGGATTCGGGACTTTTGAGCCTCGAAAAAAAATGGAACGGGTATCTGTAAATCCGGCAACCGGCAAGCGAATGCTCATTCCCCCCAAAATAGTATTGGGTTTTAAACCGGGAACGGTAATCAAGAATCGATTAAAAGATATTTCTGGAGATGAACAATAAAATAACTATGCCCGATTTGGCGGATCTTCTTGCTCAAAAGGCCAAATGTACCAAGAAAGATGCAGAACTCTTTTTAAGGGAGTTCTTTGGGTTGGCATCTGAAGTTATCTCCAAAGGAGAGTCTTTGAAAATTAACGGATTAGGTGTTTTTAAAGCTATCTGGGTAGAGAAAAGGGCTAGTGTCAATATCCAAACAGGATTACCTTTTGAAATCCCCGGACATTATAAATTGACTTTTACTCCGGATAAAAATCTTAAAGAAGCAGTTAACGCTCCGTTCGCTTGTTTTGAAGCGGAAATCCTTCCTGATGATGTTATGACCGATGCCGTCTTGACAGAGGAGGAAGATGAGGAGAGCGAAGATCTTTTGGATTTTGATGAGGATGAGGTCGGTGTGATAGATGGCGATGAAGCTGCAACGAAAACCACAACTTCAATTTCTCATGAAGATCGTGACGAAGAGGAAAAATATTCTTCATCGAAATCTGAAAGTGTTTCGGAATCTGTTAATGAGGAGAAAAATACAGATAAAAAGGAAGTTTCATTACAGCCTTTGCAGAAGTCTGTCCGGCCTGAAAATGTAGATATAGAAGGTGAATTTAGACGCCGTACCAAAATGGGGTATATTTCAGGATTTCTGTCAGCTTGTCTTCTTATTTCATTGTTCGCTTTGGGTTGGGTATATTTTGATAAAGCAGATTCGTATAAAGAAGTGAATCTGACAATGCATCCTGTAACTTTTACCATAAAAAAGAATAAAACGGACGTAAATGAGAACAAAGATTCTCTGTCAGTTGTTGAAACGATGGTAACAGATTCTATAAAAGCGACGGCAGTAATGAAACGGAAGTCGAATGCGGCGGATGAAGTTGCAAAGCAAAGGAGTGATGTCCGAGATGAAGAAAAATGTCAGAAAGTTGATTCGACAGATTTGCAACAACATCAAAAAGAAATAGAAGAACCGAAAATTCCGGTTATTGAAGTTGTAAAGCCCGGTATTTTTTTGACAACTATTTCGTTAAAACATTACGGACACAAGACTTTTTGGGTTTATATCTATGAGGAAAATAAAATGAAAATAAAAAACCCGAATAATGTTCCGATTGGTACGGCCTTGATTATTCCCGATCCGGATAAATATGGAATAAATTCGGGAAATAAAGAGTCTGTTGATAAAGCAAAGGCTCTCGCGGCGGAAATATTGAAAAGATATGAAAAATGATCTATAATAGCCTAAGTCGTCCGTTGGATTCAGCCGGGCGACTTAGTTTTTTTTAATATATAGTTCTTTCTTTTTTAACATCTAAATTGTTAAATGTAAAAGCAACATGGCTACTTTTGCAACGTTACATAGAATAAAATAAACCGATAACTATAAATAACTCATTTAAAAAGAAAAAATATGAGTCAAACAGTTGATATTCGAGAACTTAATGAACTTATTGCCAGCAAAAGTTCTTTTGTCAATATGATTACAATGGGTATGGATCAGGTCATTGTGGGTCAAAAACATCTTGTGGATTCTCTTTTAATCGGATTGTTGTCTAACGGACATATTTTGTTAGAAGGTGTTCCCGGATTGGCAAAAACATTGGCTATTAAGACACTTGCTTCATTAATTGATGCTAAGTATAATCGTATTCAGTTCACTCCCGATTTACTTCCGGCCGATGTGATCGGTACGATGGTATATAGTCAGGCAAAAGAGCAGTTTCAAGTAAAGAAAGGACCTGTTTTTGCAAATTTCGTTTTGGCAGATGAAATAAACCGTGCACCGGCAAAAGTACAAAGTGCTTTGTTAGAGGCGATGCAGGAACGTCAGGTGACAATCGGAGAGGAAACTTATAAACTGGATGATCCGTTTCTTGTCTTGGCTACTCAAAACCCGATCGAACAAGAAGGTACATATCCTCTGCCTGAAGCACAAGTTGACCGTTTCATGTTGAAGGTAATCATAGGTTATCCTAAAAAAGAAGAAGAAAGATTGATTATCCGTCAGAATATATCCGGAGAAAGAGCCAAAGTTCAACCTGTATTAAAGGCTGAGGAAATTATCGAGACGCGTAATATTGTCCGGAAAGTATATATAGATGAGAAAATCGAACGTTATATCGTTGACATCGTATTTGCAACTCGTTTTCCTCAAGACTATGGTTTGGGAGATATAAAGGACATGATTTCATTCGGGGCTTCTCCACGTGCATCTATCAATCTGGCTTTAGCAGCTCGCTCGTATGCATTCTTGAAACAACGGGGATATGTGATTCCTGAAGACGTTCGTGCTGTGTGTCATGACGTGATGCGGCATCGTATCGGTTTAAGTTATGAGGCAGAAGCAAACAATGTTACGTCTGAGGAGGTGATCAGTGAAATATTGAATAAGGTAGAAGTTCCCTAAATAAGAATATTCCGGAGAATTATAACGTATGGAGACGACAGAATTATTAAAAAAAGTCCGCCAGATCGAAATAAAGACGCGGGGACTATCCCGTAATATCTTTGCGGGGCAGTACCATACGGCTTTTAAAGGGAGAGGTATGGCCTTTTCCGAAGTTCGGGAATATCAGTTTGGAGATGATGTCCGGGATATCGATTGGAATGTAACAGCCCGCCATCATAAACCTTATATCAAAGTTTTTGAGGAAGAGCGGGAATTGACAGTCATGCTGCTTATCGATGTTTCCGGTAGCCGTAATTTTGGTGCTGTAGGTGAATCGAAAAAGGAGGTGATGACCGAGATTGCCGCAACATTGGCATTTTCTGCAATACAAAATAACGACAAAATAGGAGTCATCTTTTTTTCAGATCAAATAGAGAAATTTATTCCGCCGAAAAAAGGAAGAAAACATATCCTCTATATTATTCGGGAGTTAATTGATTTTCAGCCTGAGCATACGGGTACGAATTTATCTTTGGTATTAGAATATTTGACTAATGCGATCAAGAAAAGGTGTACGGCATTTTTCATTTCGGATTTTATTACCGAAGAAAATTTTAAAAATGCTTTATCGATAGCCAACCGTAAGCATGATGTTGTAGCTGTTCAGGTGTACGATAAGAGAGAGTCCGAACTTCCGAATGTCGGATTGATGAAAATGCAGGACTCCGAACGGGGTGAGGAAAAGTGGATCGATACTTCTTCCAAGAGAGTGAGAGATACATACTCTCAATGGTGGTCTCAACGTCAAGATCGTGTGTTGGATGCTGCTCGCAAGAGCAGAGTCGATATAACTGCTATCGCTACGGATGAAGATTACGTATTGGCTTTGATGAATCTGTTTAAGCATAGGGGATGATAAGCTTTATAACGGATAAAAATAGAAATTCTGAGATGAAAGATATTTATAAGGAATTATTGATGAAGTTTTTTGCAGTGGTGTCGGCTATCTTTATAGTTTGTCCGGTTTTTGCCGGAGACCCTGTTGTTCGGGCTCGGATGGATTCGGCATCTATATGGATGGGAGAGCAGACGCGGATACATCTGGAACTCGTACAGGATAAAAATAAAATGATTTCTATGCCGGTTTTTAATGATACATTAGTTACCGGAGTAGAAATATTGAATGTTTCGAAGCCGGACACCGTGTTGTTGGGTAATGATCGCATTCAAATCAATAGAGATATTTTAGTAACCTCTTTTGATTCGGGTTTCTATTATATACCGCCATTTCGGTATATTTTAAACAATGATACATTTTCTACTCAGACATTGAGTTTGAAAGTCGTTCCGGTAGAAGTTGATACGACTCAGGCTGCGATTGATATAAAAGGAGTACAAGAGCCTCCGTTTGTATTGTTCGATTATATTTCGGATACACTTCTTACAATTATAGGTGTCGTTATATTATTGGCTTTGATCGTTGCCGGATATCTTTATTATAGGAAGAAAAAGAGACCCGAAGAGAAGACTGTTTCTCCGGAGGATCTGTTGCCTCCACACGAGCGTGCATTAAAAGCTTTGGCGGTTTTAAAGGAAGATAAACTTTGGCAGAATGGGCAGGAAAAAGAGTACTATACTCGGTTAACTGAGATTTTGCGTGAATATATTGATGATCGTTTCCATATTAATGCAATGGAAATGACATCATCCCAGATTTTGTCTGTTTTGCGTTCTAATAAAGAGACTAAAGCTGTTGATACACAGTTAAAACAGATTTTGGAAATGGCTGATTTTGTGAAATTTGCAAAAATGAGACCACTTCCAGATGATAATGAAGCAACAATGCGGGATGCAATAACTTTTGTTGAAGAGACGAAAGTCGTTGAAGAACAGCCCTCTACAAACGAAGAGAAAAAAGAAAACGGAGTACAGGTCGATGAAGATAAAACCTCTATATCCGGTTCTGATAAAAAAGATGAATTATGATATTTGCGAATCCTCTATATTTATGGTTGTTACTTTTGCTTCTTCCGGCAATAGTCTGGTATATTATGAAGCAAAAAAAAGCCCAAGCCTCATTGCAGGTTTCGTCAACTTTCGCTTTTGATAAATTGCCGACGACTTATAAGGCTTATTTGCGACATTTGCGTTTTATTTTGCGTTTGGGTGTTGTTGCATGTGTAATCGTAGCGTTGGCCCGTCCTCAATCGACAGATAAGTGGGAAAACCAAACGACAGAAGGGGTTGATATTGTCGTCGCTTTAGATATATCGACAAGTATGTTGGCACGAGATTTTAAACCCAATCGTATCGATGCGGCAAAAGATGTTGCAGCACAGTTTATCACAGGACGTACACATGATAATATCGGGTTGGTAATATTTGCAGGAGAAAGTTTTACGATGTGTCCGATGACTACAGACCATGCCGTCTTGTTGAACTTATTGAAAGATGTTCAGTGCGGTATGATTGCCGATATGACAGCCATCGGAGACGGACTCGCGACAGCTGTAAATCGTATTAAAGACGGTCCGGCAAAGTCGAAGACGATAATACTGTTGACAGATGGTACTAACAATGCCGGAGATATTGCTCCGGTTACGGCTGCACAGATTGCAAAATCGTTCGGTATTCGAGTATATACGATTGGAGTAGGGACACAAGGAACAGCACCGTATCCGGTTCAGACCCCGTATGGTATCGAATATCAGAATATTCCAGTAGAAATAGATGAAGTTACTTTGAAACAAATTGCCTCTACTACGGGAGGAGAATATTTCAGGGCTACGAATAAAGATGTTTTGAAAAATATATTTTCAGAAATCGACAAGTTGGAAAAAACAAAATTGACGGTAACAGAATTTAGCCGTAGAGAAGAGAACTTTATGCCGTGGGCAATGATGGCTCTGATTTTGTTGATTTGTGAGATTGTTTTGAGAAATACCCTATTAAGAAACATTCCTTAAATGATTTGATTATGTTTCGATTTGCACAACCAGAATATTTATATCTTCTTCTTATAGTACCGCTAATATGGGTGCTTTACTTTTATAGTGTGTATAAAAAAAAGAAAAATCTGGCAAAGTTCGGTCATGTAAAAATACTTGAACCTTTAATGCCGGATGTTTCAAAATATAAACCGGGAACAAAGTTCTTTTTACAACAGTTGGCATTGATTGTTTTGGTATTTTTGATTGCCAGACCTCAAATGGGGGCAAAAGTGGAGACTGTGAAAAAACAAGGTGTAGAAATCGTAGTGGCGTTGGATGTTTCTAATTCGATGTTGGCTCGTGATATTAATCCGAGTCGTTTGGAAAAAGCCAAGATGATGCTATCTAAGTTGGTTGATGAATTGGATAACGATAAAGTCGGATTAATCGTGTTTGCCGGAGATGCATATACGCAATTACCGATAACTTCAGATTTTGTTTCGGCAAAAATGTTTTTGTCCAGTATCGATCCCAATATGGTTCCTACTCAAGGGACAGCAATAGGAAGGGCGATTAGTTTGGCAATGAATTCGTTTACTCCGGATGAAAGTGCCGATAAAGCGATTATCGTGATTACAGATGGCGAAAATCATGAAGATGATGCGGTTGCAATGGCTGCAGAAGCTGCAAAAAAAGGCATTCGTGTGGATGTGATCGGAATAGGTTCTCCACAAGGATCTCCTATTCCGATGAGTAATGAAAGTAGTGATTTCAGAAAAGACAATGAAGGAAATGTTGTCATTACTAAATTGAATGAACAGATGGGACAAGAGATTGCTAAAGCCGGAGAGGGTATTTATGTAACGGCGGATAATACGAACAGCGCTTTACGGGCTCTGACCGGCCAGATAAAAAAAATGAAAAAATCAGATATCGAAAGTAAAGTATATTCGGAATATGACGAACAGTTTCAAGGACTTGCTTGGATTGTACTTTTGTTGTTGCTGGTTGATATTTTTATTTTGGATCGGAAAAACGAGTGGATGAAGAAATTCAATTTCTTTACTAAATAAAATTGTTTTTGGTCGATAAATAGACTGAACACTTAAAACGGAAAGGTTATGAAATATATAATAATGATAGTTTCATTGTGTTGTTTTACCGTACTTTCTGCTCAGAATTCGGCAAAAGAACCTATGTCCTCAAGTAAAGAAGTAAATAAAAAGGCTGAACGAAACAGCATTCGTGGCGGAAATAAACTATATTCCGATGAGAAATATACCGAATCGGAAATTGAGTACAGAAAGGCATTGGATGCCAATCCCGACTCATGGATGGGAATGTATAATTTGGGAAATTCATTGTTTCGTCAAGGAAAATATGAAGCAGCTTTCGAACAATATAAAAAAGCGGCGACATTGGAAACCGATAGTATAAAAAGTGCTCAAGCTTGGTACAACATGGGAAATGTATTTATGCAGGATAAAAAATATGCTGAGAGTATAGATGCGTATAAAAATGCATTGCGGCGTAATCCGAAAGATGACGAAGCACGCTATAATTTGCGTTTGGCCCAGCTGCTTTTAAAGAAACAACAACAAGACCAGAAAAATCAGGATCAAAATAAAGATCAGAATAAAGATAATAAAGACCAAAAAGATCAAAATAAAGATAATAAGGACCAAGATAAAAATCAACAGCAAAATCCTAAAGACAATAAACAGGATAAGAAAGACCAGGATAAACAACAGTCATCTTCTCCTCAAATGTCTAAAGAAAATGCACAACAGATATTAGATGCTATGCAGCAAGATGAACGGAATACTCAAGAAAAAGTCCGTAAAGCTATGATGCAACAGCAGAAACGAAAGAAGACGGACAAGGAATGGTAATGATAATGTAAAGATTAAAACTTATTCGGCATGATAAAAAAAGCAAAATTCACTGTGTTCATATTTTTTCTCATAAGTGTTGCGACTTATGGAAGAAATGATGTACGTTTTGAATTGATTGTTCCGGAAAAAGTTTATTCAGGTCAGGAATTTACGCTGATTTTTCGTCTTGAAAATGCTGAAGGGCAAGATTTCAGAGCTCCGGAGTTTAGCGGATGCCAAGTAATAAAAGGACCAGTAGTTTCTCGTCCTTCACAATATATAATGGAGTGGGGAATAGGCTGGTCTCAGAGTTATACAGATTATACATATATCTTGAAAACCGATCGTAAAAAGAAGGTGAAAATAGGTTCTGCAACAGTCAGAGTTGATGGAAATTTATTGAAGACTACCTCACGCACGATTTTACTTGACAAATCCACGGAACAAGAATATTCTGATAATGTTATATCATTTACAGCTGTTGTCCCGGAAAAAGTAGAAGTGGGGAAAACATTTAAGGCTGTTTTTGTTTTAAAAAATGCACAAGGAGAAAATTTTAATCTTCCGATAGTAAAAAATTGCGAATTTGTTTACGGACCGGAGGTTTCTCGCAATGGAGGTTTTTCGTTTTGGGGGCGTACTCCGGTCGAAACGGTATATACATTGATATTGAAGGCAAAGAAGACCGGAAGAGTTAAGTTTCCTTCTGCTTCAGTAGATGTAAATGGTAAGGTTTTGAAGACAAAAAAAGTAAAAATAAAAATATTGCCGGAGAGTGAAAAAACTCGTGAAAAGAGGTTTAATGAAGCTCAACGGAAATATCAATCTATATAAGTAATAAAAAATAGTATATATAAAAATGAAAAAATTATTTTTCATAATAGCGGTTTTTTTCAGTACTGTTTCATCCGGTTTTGCTGATGGGGTGAAATTTTCTGCTTCGGCGCCGGGACAGGTAATTAAAGGGCAGACATTTCAGATAACATTTACATTGGTCAATGCAAATGGTCAAGATTTAAGAGTCCCGGAATTTCCTGGATGTAATGTCCTTTTTGGTCCAGCAGTTTCTCAGGGGTCGCAGTTTACCAGTATAAATGGAAAAACAACAACTCAAACAGAAGAATCTTACACTTATACGTTAAAGGCGATTAAAGAAGGAACTTATAAGATAGGATCGGCAACTATTCGGGCAGGCGGAAAACAATTGACATCCAATACTCTCAATTTGAAAATTTTACCTCCGGATAAAAATTCCGATGCTGGTTCTGATGATGACAGGGAATATGCATCTTCGGCTCAGAGTTCTGCAGGAACAGACGCAACGACATTTGCCCGTTTGATACTTTCAAGAACAAAAGTGTATGAGCAAGAAGCCATATTGGCAACTATAAAATTATATACTAAAGCTGCCAATATGGGACTTGAGAATTATACTTTTCCGAGTTTTGACGGCTTTGTAGTTCAGGATATGCCGATTCAGAATCCTCAGTTTGAGTTAGATCACTATGATGGAGCTAATTATACGACAGTTGTGATTAAGAGAGCTTTGCTATTTCCTCAACGTTCGGGAAAAATAACGATTAATCCCGGTAAATTCGATATGGCATTGCAGGTCGTTCGTCCTATGAGAGGACCTTTCGGTATGATGCGAGGTTTGCAGGAAGTAAAAAAGACAGTGCGTACACAACCGGTTACAGTAGAAGTATTGCCGTTGCCTGCAGGAAAACCGGCCTCATATATGGGAGCAGTAGGAACATTTACGGTTACATCTTCTATAAATAGAGAGAATCTGAAAACCAATGAAGCCGTAACTGTAAAATTGCAGATCAAAGGGGTGGGAAATCTTAAATATGTAAAGAATCCGGAAATCAAATTCCCTGCGGATTTCGAAGTTTATGATCCAAAAATTGATGTGAAAACTCAAAATACGACGTCCGGAGTAGAAGGTGTCCGCACGATAGAATATACAGCGATCCCTCGTAATGCAGGAGATTTTGTTATTCCGGGAATCGATTTTTCATATTTCGATGTTCATTCGGATAGCTATAAAACTTTGACAACACCGGAATATCATTTAAAAGTAGAAAAAGGCACAGGCGGTTCTTCATCTCAGATTTCCAATTTTACGGATAAAGAAGCTTTGCAAATGTTGAATCAAGATATTCATTTTATTAAAACCGGAAATTTGCATTTGCAAAAATCTCCGTCTATTATGTGGGGAAGTACGGGGTATTGGCTGTGGTATATTTTGCCTGCATTGTTTTTTATTATATTTGTAATTATCAATCGGAAGCAGGCCCGGGAGAATGCAAATGTTACTTTAATGAAAACGAAGAAGGCCAATAAAGTAGCGACTCGGAGGTTGAAAACTGCGGGAAAATATTTAAAAGAACATCAAAAAGAGGCGTTTTACAATGAAGTCTTGCAGGCTGTATGGGGATATTTGAGCGATAAATTAAGTTTACCGTTGTCAGAATTGACTCGAGATAATGTGGCTGTCGAATTAGCAAAATATGGAGCAAGTGAAGATTTGGTAAATCTTTTTATGGAAATATTGGATACCTGTGAATTTGCTCAATATGCACCTTCCCAATCAGACAATGCAATGGATAAACTGTATGCAGATACGGTGGAAGCGATAGGGAAAATGGAAAATACCGTAAAAAATAAATAGAGATATAGATATGAAAAAAATATATAGTATTCTGTTTTTTTTCAGCCTCACTGCTGTTGTTTGGGGACAAGAATTATTGAATCAGGCAAATGAATCATATAGCCGGGAAGATTATAAAAAAGCAGCAGAATTATATGAGAAAGTTCTTCAGGATGAAGGAATCTCTTCAGATTTATACTACAATTTAGGAAATGCCTATTATAAAGATAAGCAATATCCAAAAGCCATATTGAATTATGAAAGGGCTTTGTTACTCTCTCCGGGAAACGAAGATGCACGTTTTAATTTGAATATGGCGAACAGTCATATAACAGATAAAATAGAACCGGTAGGCTCGTTCTTTTTGACCGTTTGGATTCATTCTCTGATAAATACTTTGTCGTCAAACAGTTGGGCTATATTAGGTATTATTAGTTTTCTGCTTTTTATTGTAGGTATTTATTTGTATTTCTTTACAAGAAATGTATTATTGCGGAAAATAGGATTTTTTGCCGGATTATTATTGTTATTGGTTTCTATATTTTCAAATAGTTTTGCATCGGAACAAAAAGATAAAATAACCGAGCGTAACGAAGCCATAGTGTTTGCACCGACGATAACGATTAAAAGTTCACCAGCTGAAAGCGGAACAGATCTTTTTGTTTTGCATGAAGGTACGAAAGTGAAACTTTTGGATAAAGTTGGAGAATGGTCTGAAATTTTGTTGGCAGACGGAAATAGAGGTTGGATACCGACAAATCAAATCGAAATAATTTGAGGTAAAAATATAAAAAACGCTTATTAAATTACACAAAGCGGCGGAAGCATTTTGTCGCTTTGTGTAATCTTATTTTATAAAGACATTATGCTTGAGGAACTTATCAAGATAGATCAACAAATATTGTTATTGTTCAATCGATATCATACTGTATATTGGGATCAGGTTATGTGGGTATATACCGGAAAATATATCTGGATACCGCTTATTTTGTCATTTGTTTGGGTATATTTTCGAAAAAACTGGAAAGATGCGTTATGGGCGATACTGGTGATGATTCTTGTCGTTACTGTATGCGATCAATTCGCTTCGACGATTTGTAAACCTTATTTTGCCCGTTTCAGACCGGCTCAAGATCCGGACTTTTCTCAGTTCGTTACTATTGCAAACGGATATCGGGGTGGAAAATTCGGTTTCATCTCAAGTCATGCTGCGAATGCTGCCGGTTTGGTAACTTTTACTGCATTATTATTCAGAAATAAATTATATACGATTACTGCTATTATATGGGCTTTGCTGACATGTTATTCCCGTATGTATTTGGGAGTTCATTATCCGGGAGATATTTTAGCAGGAAGTGTTTGGGGAATATTGACCGGATGGGGAGGCTACTATTTGTATGTTGCAGGACGCCGTAATGCGGTAAAACGGGGGTGGCTTCAAGGAAATCTTTCTCCTTATTATAATAATAAGGATGTTCGTATAATTGTTGCTGTAATTTATGTTACGTTTTTAGCGATATTGATTATATCTCCTTGGATTAATTTCAGAATAAAGTAAACACTGCTAATTTATACCGAAAACTCACAGAAAATTTTTCCTGTGAGTTTTTTTATTAGAATGAACGATAAAAAAGCCCGATAAATTTGGAAATGTGGATTTTTAAATATAAATTTAATGCGTATTACAAACCATAGCTATTAACCATTTAAAACATTAACGACTATGACTAAAACAATAACATTTAATGAACTTCGCCGTATCAAAGATTGTTTACCCGATGGTTCTATGCACAGAATTGCAGATGAGTTGAATGTAACAGTACAGACAGTACGTAATTATTTCGGTGGAAATAATTATGAATACGGGAAAAATTGCGGTCTGCACATAGAACCAGGTCCTGACGGTGGTATAGTCGTATTGGACAACACTACTATATATGATATGGCGATGTCTATTCTTCAAGAAGAGAATAGCATGGCCGAAGAAAAATAGAAGTAAATAATTTTAAAAACTTTTGCGTTATGGGCGATGACAAATTAATCACTATAGCCATTTATACGTACGAAAAGGCTCAGATTATAAAAGGCATTCTGGAGAACGAGGATATCCCGGTGGCTATCCAAAACGTAAATCTGATACAGCCGGTAATATCGTCAGGCGTACGCGTAAGAATCAGAGAACAGGATTTACCGCATGCTCTTCAAATTTTAGAACAATATTCGCTTTTCGATGATAAAGATCATCAAAAAGATAAAAGTAAAAATCACGAAAAGAAAATTCTAATTCCGGTCGATTTTTCCGACTATTCTTTTAAAGCCTGTCAGATCGGCTTTGATTTTGCAAAGGCTCATAATGCCAAAGTGATGCTATTCCACGCTTATTTCAGCCCGTATTTTCCGGGTGCTATACCAATCACCGATACATTTACTTATGAAGTTTCTGAAGATGAAGCGCTGAAACAGGTGCAAGATCGAGTAGGAAAAGATATGGCTCGTTTTGTCGAGACTTTACATAAGCAGATTGCCGAAGGGTTACTGCCTGACGTAGAATTCGATTATATTCTTCGGGAAGGCATTCCGGAAGATGAAATCAATCATTACAGTAAGGAATACAACCCTATGTTGATTGTAATGGGTACGCGTGGAAAAAACCAAAAAGAACTTGATTTGATAGGAAGTGTCACGGCAGAAGTTCTGGATTCTACAAAATTCCCTGTATTTGCCGTTCCGGAAAGTGTTCCGTTTACGATGATTGATGAGGTAAATAACATCGCGTTTTTTACAAACTTCGATCAACAGGATTTGATAGCGATAGATACGTTTATGAGATTATTCGGTTCGTATGATTTTAAAGTCAATTTCGTTCATATGAATACGAAACGGGACGCTTGGAATGAGATCAAATTGGCAGGGATGAAAGAATATTTCGATAAACATTATCCGGGGCGTGAAGTTGCTTATATGATGTTGAATGGAGATGATTTCTTGAATAGTGTAGAAAAGTTTATCAGAGATGAGAAAATAGACATATTAACAATGACGACACGAAAGAGAAATATATTTGCAAGGTTGTTCAATCCGAGTATTGCTCATAAGATGCTATTCCATGCAGATACTCCATTATTGGTAATTCCTTCTGTCGGCTGGTGAAGGTTTTAAGCGAGGTAAAAATATATTCCCTGAAATTACTTATTATATTTCAGGGAATATATTTTTTAGATATGGTTTAAAATCTTATTTCGTATTTTATTTTTATGAGGATGATAGAGTGGGCTGTCTGACGATTGAAAATGGGAAACAGGACGAAAGAAAACGTAAAGATGGCCAGATAATATTTCTTTGTTGGAAAATTTAGGTAAGCTCTTATTGTAACTAAAACGAATAGTTAAAAAAATATTTGTGTGAGATTTTGATAACCGATATCTTGGATAAATAATTTATATATAGTAAGATATATATTGTTTTGTCATTTAAATTAAGATCTGTATTATCCCTTTATTCTTAAGAAATTCAGAGCAACTCTAAAAAAATCTGCTATTTTATATCGCTATTACGATCATTTTGCATAATTTTGGTTCATTAATAATACACACAATTGACCTCAGATGAAAAACAAAACTTCATTATCGGCACTTCTTGCAGTGCTGTTCGGATTCTTTATCATGGGATTCTGTGATGTAGTCGGTATGGCTACCTCTTATGTAAAAAACGATTTCGGATTGTCCGAAACATTAGCAGGTTTTATCCCTTCTGCAGTATTTTTTTGGTTTTTACTTCTGTCTGTTCCTACAGCTATCGTGATGAATAAAATTGGAAGGAAGCGGACAGTTTTGGTAAGTATGGTTGTAACCATTGTGGGAATGATGTTGCCTTTTATTTCTTACAACTTGGTATCTTGTATGGTCGCTTTTGCGTTTTTAGGAATTGGAAATACGATTTTGCAAGTTTCTTTAAATCCGTTATTGACCAATGTCGTAAAGGGCGATGCTTTGACCAGTTCTTTAACCGGAGGACAAGTTATTAAGGCAATATCATCATTCTGCGGACCGTTTATTGCCGCATTTGCCTTGAGCTTTTTTGGATCTTGGGAGTATCTTTTCCCTATTTTTGCTGTAATAACTTTGATTTCTACGCTTTGGCTGTTGGTTAGTCCTATTCAGGAAGAAAAACCCGATTCTGCTTCATCATTCGGGGCGACATTCGGACTATTGAAAGACAAAACGATTTTACTTCTTTTTTTGGGAATCGTGTTTGTCGTAGGTACAGATGTGGGAATGAATACGATTGCTCCGAAGTTACTTATAGAACGTTGTGGTATGGCTGTTGATGCTGCGGGATTCGGTTCGAGTGTATATTTTGCTTGTCGTACAGTCGGAGCTTTTGTCGGTACGGCCTTATTAGCGAAATATTCACCTGTTAAATTTTTCCGGATCAATATTCTTATAGCGATTTTAGGTATGTTAGCTCTGTTTTTTGTGAATGATTTGATGTTAATATACACAATGATCGGGTTAGTAGGGTTTGTATGTTCAAGTATTTTCTCTGTTATTTACTCTATGGCATTACAAAGTCGTCCCGACAAAGCGAATGAAATTTCCGGTTTAATGATTACGGGAGTTTTTGGTGGAGCGATTGTCCCTCCTTTAATGGGATATGCTACAGATTTGGTCGGAAGTCAGAACGGATCTGTCGCAGTTATTTTGGTTTGCATATTATATCTGACATATTGTTCTTTCGGCATTAAGGTGAAGAATAATTAAGAATTTAATAATTTATGAGGTTCCGGGAAGTTACATTGTAGCTTCTCGGATTTTTTATGAGATATAGCTTAAAGTTCTATTTAAGATCTGTATTTTTTACTGACAGAATAAGCCGAAAAAATATTTCCATAAAATTTAGATAGGCTCTAAAATAATTTGTAATAAAAGTATTATCTTTGCTTCGCTTCGGTTCATAGTTTCTATCCAGAAACATGATTAAAAGGGAATCAGGTGAGAATCCTGAACAGTCCCGCTGCTGTAAGCTCTGTAAAATGTTTTGACAAAATACTTTGCCACTGTTTATTTTTCGTAAATGGGAAGGCGTTCAAAACAGGAGTAAGTCAGAAGACCTGCCGGACAAATTTGTTTCAATAGCTTTCGAGGAATAAGCTTTTGAGTATTATTGCGCGGTATTTTACCATATAATGTTCACTCCCTTATTTTTAGTTGGCTATTTGATTTTGGTTAGAATCAAATAAATATATCAGTATGCAGAAATTTTTACGTTTTAATTGTGAAAAAGATTTTGTTTTGCAGGGTTTGAGAAAGTCTCGAGTATTGCTTTGTTGCAGTTTATTGTCAGCTTCGTTAAGTGTGACGGGGCAAACGACATCAGTAACTAAAGTGTTGGAATATGTTCCTGCGCCTGGGCAATTTGTAAATGCATCTTTGCCTAAATATGAAGCAAGAGATACAGGTGAATCGATTCGGGCAAAGGCAGAATCGACAATGAAAGCCGGCAGTTCGTTTATCGGGTTAGGGGCTTATGGAGGTTATGTGGTTGTCGGTTTTGATAAACCGATTGTGAATGTTCCCGGTGAGTATGATTTTAAGACAGCGGGAAATGCGTATGTGAATAATGCCGAGTGTGGAATTATTATGGTATCTCAGGATAAGAATGGAAACGGCCTTCCTGATGACGAGTGGTATGAATTGGCCGGTTCGGAATATAATAACCCCAAGACAGTTCATAATTATAAAATAACTTATTACAGGCCTCAATACGATATAAAAATACGGAAAGGAGAAACTCCTGATGAAAATTATATAAATAATCCGGCTTCATTTCGTACAGAAACGGAAAATAATAATATTGCGGATGTAATGTGGAAAGATAATTTGGGAAATACAGGTTATGTGTTACGTAATACTTTTCATAAACAGCAGTCTTATTATCCGATGTGGATCGAATCGGATGAGCTGACGTTTTCGGGTTCTTTATTACCTTCAAATGCGGTACAGTCCGGGAATATATGGCAATTTCCGGCTTATGACTGGGGGTATGCCGATAATTGGAGTGCCAATGAGCCGGATGAGAAAATTGGGATGAAAATAGATTGGGCTGTCGATAAATACGGAAATCCTGTTCGTTTGACACATATTGATTTTGTGAAAGTATACACTGCTTTAAATCAATGTGTCGGAGCTGTAGGAGAGACATCGACAGAATTTAAGTCTGTCATAGATCTTCATCCCGATGCTCAAGTATCTGAAGACAAATCTGTTGTTTTGGATTTATCCGAAGCAGTTTTAGATGAATCGACGGATGTTTCGGATTTTCTTTTCGATACAGAAACGAAATTCTTTGATTTTAATGATTTGTTCCGTTTTTCACATTCGGCGACGGATTGGGGTGGGGGGACTTTCTCTTGGGACGGTTTTGTTTGCAGTAAACAGCAACCCGATCTGAATGAACCCTCGGATTTATACAATCCGGATGGCAGTGTAAATACAGATGTTGTAGGTTCGTGGGAACGTTTGCCGCAGAATACTTACGCTGCAGTGACCGGAGCAGGCGTAAACGGGGATAATACCCCATATATTTTCGGATATTGGGACTCATATAATGATCAAAGTATTATATCTTTTGCAGACGGAATGTCTCATAAAGTAAATGGTGTGTATGTGACGAATGCCGTCATAAATTATATTTCGATGAAATATGGTGATTCTTATGGGAAAAAGTTTGGTGGAGAAAACGGAACAGACCCTGATTTCTTAAAATTGACGGCTGTTGGGAAAAATGGTAATACCGAGACCGGAAGTGTCGATTTTTATTTGGCTGATTATCGTTCAGATTATAGTTGCGACGATTACATTGTCACAGACTGGAGTTGGATGGATTTGTCTTCTTTGGGAGAGGTTTCTTCGATAGAGTTTTCTTTGTCGTCTTCAGATAACGGAGATTATGGGATGAACACTCCGACTTATTTTTGCTTAGATGGCTTGTCGGTAAATCCTCAGGCTTCAGAGCCGTCTGCAATATCAGAAAGTGAGAAAGCAGTTTCTTGGAGTGTATATCCTAATCCGGCATCAAATTATATTAGCATCAAAGGTTATGAATATAAAAAAGCTGATATTTATACGTTAAACGGAGCTCTTGTTCGTTCTGTTTCAGCATCGGAACAAATTTATGTAGGTGATCTGACTACCGGACTATATTATATTCGGATTACAGATGATACATATACTTCTACATTGAAATTTATCAAACAGTGATAAGTTAAGTTTTCCTTTACAAATTAATCTGCGCAAAAAGAAGCTGTGTCGAAATACCGACATGGCTTCTTTTATATCCTTTTTTATAAACAAAGCATAATCTTTTCCCGTTTGGTATAGAAAAATTTACGGATTTTGTAACGGTAATATCTTTATTGAAGAGCCATGTTCTATATAATAAAAAACTGTAGTCATAGGCGTATGCTACTTGGGGACTTTATTACATGGAAATCGAATTGTTATCAAATAACTTGTATGGCGAGACATGTTCCCGAAGAAAGCAAAATCGGGTAGCCTTACCCGGGATAATAGACAGTCGGTATGTTCGTGAAATAACCGCAACCCAAAGGCTTTAACGAGAACAAGACGGTCAAGGGTATCAAGTGACAATTACAGTAGACAAGACCGGCTTTCCCATAGTGGCAATGATGGACGATGCAGTGTTTTTATTTTGAATGGGTTCTATAATAAATATATATGTTTCTCTTTTCTGTATTGTTCTAATATGAATAAATAATTACATTTTTATGGTATAAAACTCGCTATTTGTGGTGTTTTATTCATATAATATGATAAAATGTATATGATAAGTTTTGAGGTTAAGATAAAATGGTTACTTTTGCACAGTTTTTAATTAAGTGTGCAAAAGTAGAAATCATTTATATGTCTAAAACTCGTGAGATGCTGGTCGATGTAGCACGTCAATTATTTGCTAAGTCGGGGTTGGAAAATACTACGATGAATGACATTGCCGTTGCATCTCGTAAAGGAAGACGAACTCTCTATACGTATTTTAAAAATAAAAACGAGATTTATTGGGCTGTAGTAGAATCGGAACTTGCACATTTATTGCAACGGCTTAAAGATATAGCTAATAAAGATCTCCCTCCTGAAGAGAAACTTACTAATTATATTCTTACCAGACTTGAGGCGGTTAAAGAAACCGTTTTGCGTAATGGTACTTTAAAAGCAGAGTTTTTCAGGGATATTTGGAAAGTAGAACAAGCACGTAAGAATATCGATATGCACGAAGTAGTGTTGTTAAAGGGAATTTTGAAGGAGGGTGTCGATAGAGGAGATTTTAGAATTACCAGCGTTTCTGCAACAGCGACGATATTGCATTATGCTCTGAAAGGTTTGGATGTACCCTATATACGGGATAATTTTACCGAGATGGGTCTGGAAAGGCTTCGGGTAAAAGAATATATAGCAGATCTTGTGTTGTATGGAATCAAGAAATAAAGCAATAGAATTAATAAATTACTAATTTAAAATTGTATGTATATTAATGCGACCGGGTATTATATCCCTACAGAAAGAGTGTCTAACGATCATTTTTTTGAAATTAATGGGCTGACCAGTGACTGGATATTACAGCGAACGGGTATAAATACGCGATCTAAGGCCGGAGAAGGAGAAAATTCAGATACAATGGGGTTAGAAGCGATACGGGTTGCCATACCACATTTGCCGTACGACATAAAAGATGTTGATTTGATTGTTTCCGCATGTTATTCTCCTCGTGATACGGTGGCTACTTTGGCTCATGTTGCCCAACGCGAATTTAAGATAGAAAAGGCGAAAGCTTTGTATATATCATCGGCTTGTTCTTCATTCAGTAATGCACTTGAGGTTGTTGAGGGCTATTTTGCCATGGGAAAAGCAACCAAAGCTTTGGTTGTTTGTTCAGAGCATAATACTTATTATAGCAATGAAAGTGATCCCAAATGCGGACATTTATGGGGTGATGCCGCAGTCGCTCTTTTTGTTTCTAAAGATTTGCAGAAAGAAGGCGAAGCGGAGATAACCAGTATTTATACTCGAGGTTTGGGGCATATCGGTAAAGGCCCGGATGCTGTGCATTTGAAACCGAAAGAAGATGGGATTACAATGCCTGAAGGTCGAGATGTGTTCATGCATGCGTGTAAATATATGGTTGAAGTTCTTGAACATTTGACTTCGGATAACCAGATGTCGATTGACGATTTGAATTATATTATATGTCATCAGGCAAATATGCGTATCGTAGCGAATGTCGCTCATCAGTTGAAGCTCGGAGAAGACCGTTTTCTGAATAATATTCGGGAGTTGGGAAATACAGGTTCGGCAAGTGCCATGCTGGTTTTGGCGCAGCATATCCATGAAATGAAAAAAGGAGATAAGGTCGCTGTCACTGTTTTTGGTGGAGGTTATTCAAGTGGCGGATTTTTAGTGAAATTTTGATTTTAATCTATTTAATAAGATAACTTATGAAATTATTGCAAGGAAAAGTTGCCGTTATTACAGGTGCGGCTCGTGGAATAGGCAAAGCGATTGCCATCAAATTTGCAAATGAAGGTGCGGATATTGCGTTTACCGATTTGGCCATTGATGATAATGCAAAAGCTACAGAAGCTGAAATAGCAGCTTTAGGTGTAAAAGTAAAAGGGTATGCTTCGAATGCAGCGAATTTTGAAGATACACATAACGTTGTTACTGAGATTGTAAAAGATTTTGGACGCATCGACATTTTGGTAAATAATGCAGGAATCACTCGGGACGGTCTGATGATGCGTATGTCAGAAGCCCAATGGGATATGGTAATCAATGTGAACTTGAAATCTGCATTTAATTTTATACACGCAGTTTCTCCTGTTATGATGAAACAAAAGAGCGGGAGTATCATAAACATGTCTTCTGTTGTCGGTGTATCGGGTAATGCCGGACAATGTAATTATTCAGCATCGAAAGCCGGTATGATAGGTCTGGCTAAATCTATTGCAAAAGAGCTTGGTTCTCGCGGTATTCGTGCCAATTGTATCGCTCCGGGATTTATTATTACCGATATGACAGGTGCATTATCTGATGAAGTGAAAGAAGCTTGGGCAAAACAAATTCCATTACGTCGTGGCGGTACACCCGAAGATGTTGCTAACGTATGTACTTTCCTTGCTTCCGACCTTTCTTCATATGTTACCGGGCAAGTTATTCACTGTTGTGGCGGTATGAATATGTAAAGAATATTTTATAACATATATTCAGAAGGTAAAAGAATCATTACGATTCTTTTACCTTCTGTTTTTTTATCCCTATCTTTGTTTCATATCTAATGTATATTTTATGACGGTATTGTATGAAGATAATCATTTGATTATTGTAAATAAAACGACATCGGAGATCGTACAGGGTGATAAAACCGGAGATACTCCTCTATCTGAAATATTGAAGTTATGGCTGAAAGAGAAGTACGGTAAACCCGGAAATGTATTTGTCGGGGTAACCCATCGGCTCGACCGTCCGGTGAGCGGATTGGTGATTTTTGCTAAAACAAGCAAAGCTCTGACACGGATGAATGAGATGTTTCGCAATAACGAGGTGAAAAAAAAATATTGGGCGATCGTAAAAAATCGTCCGCCGAAAGACTCGGATGAGATTACTCATTATATTGTGAGGAATGAGAAAATGAACAAGTCGGTTGCATGGGACAGAATGAAACCTAATGCTAAAGAAGCTGTTCTTGCATACCGGATAGTTGCTCATAGCGATAAATATTATTTATTGGAAATAGATTTGAAAACAGGAAGACATCATCAAATTCGATGCCAATTGTCTAAGATCGGGTGTCCTATAAAGGGTGATTTGAAGTATGGTGCTGAGCGATCTAATCCAGACGGAGGCATTAGCCTGCATGCTCGTCATATTAAATTTATTCATCCAGTATCCAAGGTAGAAATCGATATAACTGCCCCGGTTCCGGATAATAACCTTTGGAAAGCTTTTGAGGAGTTGGCCGGATCTTTTTCAGAATAAAAAATTATACACACACTAATTATTTTATATTATGAGAACACATCTTAGATTTGCGGTACTGTTTTTGATTACCGCATTCGTTTTTGCCGGATCGTCGGCGCAGACCTTTATCCATCCTGGTATCGATATGTGCCGGGAAGATCTTGAGTTGATGAAGAATAAAACATTGGCGGGAGAACAGCCTTGGCGGGGAGCTTTTGAGCGTCTAAAGGCGGAAACACCTCTTTCTTTCGAAGTTAAGACTTATGCGCATGTTATCAGTGGACCGTACGGAAAACCTGATATTGGTGGATCAGATCTTTCTAAAGGTGCGGTAATGGCTTATAATTGTGCTGTTTTATGGTATATTACAAAAGATAAAGCCTATGCAGAAAAAGCGATTGAAATTATAGGAAAGTGGTCTGAATCATTGCGTAGTCTGGACGAAAACAACGCTAAGTTGCTGGTTGCTCTTTCCGGATATAAATTTTGCAATGCCGCTGAAATTTTAAGATATACTTATCCGGGTTGGACTGAAAATCACACAGCGGCTTTTACAGAAATGATTATGAGCGTGTATTATCCGTTATTGAGATTCTATTTCCCTCAGGCAAACGGAAATTGGGATGGAGCGATTATGCATACTTTATTGTCGATCGCTATTTTTACCAATGATCGGCCGCTTTTTGATAATGCAGTTTATCATTATTTGCATGGAAAAGCAAACGGCAGTTTGATTAAATATATTTTCCCGAATGGACAATGTCAAGAAACTACCCGGGATCAGGGACATGTACAAATGGGGCTTGGTGAATTTGCCGGGGCAGCTCGAATTGCCTATACACAAGGTGTTGATCTTTTTTCTGCCGGAGATAACCGTTTGGCATTAGGGTATGAATATACTTCTCGTTTTCTTTTAGGAGAAGATATTTTCTCTTACGGAGAACCTTCTCATCGTGATAAGGATTTACGCAATGATTATGGGATAGAGTATGTCTATCAACACTATAAAGCCCAGGGAATAGATATGCCCTATACTCGTTCTATATGTGATAAAGTCCGGGATAAGTCTTCGTTGATATTGCTTACAGCTTTCCGTGCGGCTTTTCAGGGAAAAACGCCCGAGCAGAGACCTTTGATTTGCAGTGAGATTGCTTATCCTGCAGGAGCGTTAAGAGTATCGGATTTTAAAATACCGGAAGATGCGATTGTCGTATCGCCTGGAGATTCGTTACAGCAAATATTGGATAATGAGGCGGGACACAAGTGTACAATTTTTTTGAAAGCCGGAGAGTATACGATGAATAAAACTCTGAAAATCCATTCGGGGACGCATTTGATCGGAGAAGGTACAAAAACAGTTCTTATGTTTACACCGTCTGTACGAACTGCTGCAATTATGGCTGCCACGCCAGACATGAGTGATGTCGTTATTGAGAATTTGATAATAGAAGGCGCTCGAGAACATGCTGCAGGTTTTGATCCCAATGCCGGACGCTTTGAAAGACAAAGACGTTATGCAAATAATTTGGCCGGAATTTCTTTCCGTAGTGAAAAGAATTATACACTTTCCGGGATAACCTTGAGAAATCTTTCTGTAATTAATTTTTCTCGTACAGGAGTATATATTTCAGGTGCAAAAAATGTAAAAATAGAAGCTTGCGATTTTACTGAGAACGGGACATTTGTCGTACCGGGGCCGAGACTTCAACATAATTTATTGTTGCAGCGTGTTGATGGTGGAGTTGTGCGGGATAGTCGTTTCGATACCTCTTTACATGGAGCAGGTGTTGTGTTGGATCATTGCCGTTCATTAGATTTGAAAGATTGTGAAATAGCCCGGAATGCATGGCATGGAGTTTTATTGTCCGAATGTTCCGGTATAAATATTTCTGAAAATTTGATAGAAGGAAATGACGGTTGTGGTATTTTATCAGAATTTTTATATAAGGGATCGAGCAATCTCAAAATTCGAAAAAATCGAATCCGCTATAATAACGGATATGGAGTCGAAGCTTTTGCGGTTAAAAATCTTTCTGTGTCAGGTAATTGCTATGATCGTAACGGAAAGTTGGGAGAGCAAGAACATTTATGTTCAGATCTTACTTTACAAATGGAAAAGATCTCAGTCGATTAAATAAAAAATGAGTATGATGTATGTTTAAACAAACTCTTAAAACCCGTCTAAATTTTGCTCGGGTTAGTTTTTAGAATTTCTTTTGAGGATGATAGTGGGCTATCTGACGGGTGAAAATGGGAAAATAATCTGGTAATATTTTTTTATTGGAGGATTTGGGCAGTTTTTTAGAATAAGGATTTAAATTTTATTGCTATGAAAAAATGTATTTATATTTTATGTAGTTTGAATTTACTGTTTAGTTTAGGTTGTACTATAAGGAATACGACAAATAAGCTTATAAAAGTACCTGTCCCTGAAAGGGTAGAAGGGCAGGCAGATGTATTGGAGTTAACAGCCCCTAAATTGGATACAGTTCGTGTCGGTTTTATCGGATTAGGTATGCGTGGAATAAGTGCTGTTGAGCGTTTTATTCATATTCCTGGTACAAAGATTGTTGCTTTATGTGACATTCGCCCTGAGTGTGTTGATAAGTCACAGAAAGTTTTGATTGATGCTGGACTTCCAAAAGCTGTGACTTATACGGGAAATGAAGAAGCATGGAAAAAGTTATGTGAGAGGAATGATATTGATTTGGTGTATATTGCAACCGATTGGAAACATCATGCTCCGATGGCGATCTATTCTATGGAGCAAGGAAAACATGCTGCTGTAGAAGTACCGGCAGCTATGAATATGGAAGAGATATGGGATATTATTAATACTTCTGAAAAGACACGAAAGCATTGTATTCAACTGGAAAATTGCGTTTATGACTTTTTCGAGCTTACGACATTGAATATGGCCCAGCAGGGAGTTTTTGGAGATATTCTCCATGTAGAAGGTGCTTATATCCATAATCTTGAAGAATTTTGGCCGTTGTATTGGAATAATTGGCGTTTGGATTATAATCGGAATCATAGGGGAGATGTGTATCCTACTCATGGCATGGGACCGGCTTGTCAATTACTTGATATGCATCGAGGAGATAAAATGGATATTCTTGTAGCCATGGATACAAAAGCAGTTGCGGCTCCTGCATATATAGAAAGAAAATCAGGAGAAAAGGTAGAGAATTTTAAAAATGGCGACCATACAATGACGATGATACGGACAGAAAAGGGGAAAACGATCCATATACAGCATAATGTTGTTAGCCCTCGTCCATATAATCGCATGTATCAACTTACTGGAACAAAAGGATTTGCCAATAAATATCCGGTTCAGGGTTATGTGTTGGAATCGGGACAGATCCTATCGGGGGTTGTTCCGGGTCATGAAGATTTTTCCGGACACAGTTTTGTCTCTGATGAAGTAAAAGATACATTGATGCAAAGATATAAACATCCTATTCAGATCGAACTTGAGGAAGTTGCCAAAAGAGTAGGAGGTCATGGAGGTATGGACTATATTATGGACTATCGTTTGATATATTGTCTTCGGAATGGCTTGCCTCTTGATATGGATGTTTATGATTTAGCTGAATGGTGTTGTTTAATTCCTTTAACTGAAATTTCCATTGAGAACAACTCTGCTCCGGTAGAAGTTCCAGACTTTACCAGAGGAGGATGGAATAAAGTGAAAGGATTCCGCCATGCTTTTGTTCGTTAAAATTTTTTTATTTGAGAAAAATAATAAATCGTTATTGCGTTTAATAAGATTTGTATATCTTTGAAAGTTCTATTCATTTTATTAAAATTAAATAGTCATGTTAAGTAAAAAGATTGAGGAAGCTTTAAATGCTCAAGTAAATGCGGAGTTTTGGTCTGCATATCTTTATTTGTCTATGTCTACTAATTTTGCAGTAAAAGGAAACCCCGGATTTGCGAATTGGTTTGAAACTCAGTTTAAAGAAGAGCAAGATCATGCGTTGATTTTTACAAAATACATTCTTTCTCGAGGGGGAAAAGTAACATTAGCTCCTATTGCCGAGGTAAAGACCGAATGGAACACTCCTTTGTCTGCTTTTGAAGATACTCTCGTTCATGAACAGAAAGTAACTTCTATGATCAATGATTTGTATGCTTTGGCTACAGCGGAAAAAGACTATGCAACTCAAAGTATGTTAAAGTGGTTTATCGATGAACAAGTAGAAGAAGAAGAGACGGCTCAAGGCATTATTGACAGTCTTAAAATGATTAAGGACAATGGATTCGGTATTTATACTTTAGATAAGGAACTCGGTGCTCGCACTTATACACAAGCTGCTCCGTTAGCCGGAAAATGATAAATCCGGTTAGGCTATTATAATAAGAGGGGGTGTGTCAAAACTCAATTTTTGAAGGTATGAACTTATAATTTGAAATTTTAGCACCCTCAAAAGGCTAAAAAAGGGTCATATCAAGCTCTGTATTGAGCAATGATACGACCCTTTTTAAATGTCATAGTTACAATCTATAACTTTCCGGAGGGGACATTTTAGTTTTGACACACCCCCTTTTATGTTTATAGTGTTTTTTTAGTTCTGATTTTCATTTAAAAGAAGATTGCATACATGTGTAACGATGTACGGTTTCCATTCTGCAAGCATTTCGTCATAAGTTTCATTTTCTTCGAGCAAAATATTTTGGCATAGGTTTTTTATTGAGAATGGCATTACCAGTAACGAATAAAATGTGAGAAACAGAAAGCGTATGGGAACTGTTTTGAGTTTTCCTTTTTTCATTTCGTCTTGCAATCCGTTTCTTATTGTATTAAAATAGTTGACAGAGTGTATTTCTGTTATAGTTTTAGAAAAGTAATCGAAGTCGCGGAGCATCTCCTTCATTATAAATATGGGTAGACTGGAGTTGGTTTTAAATACTTCGTAATATGCATCTATGACTTTTCCTATGCGTTCTCCGATCGGTATGTCTTGTTGTAATATTATATCCTGGACTTTGGGTATCAAGGATTCTACAATCGATCCGAACACAGCTTGGAACATTTTATCTTTTGTCCGAAAGTAATAATGCACTCCAGGTCGGTTTATTCCTACCTTTGTTGCGATGTCGCTCATGCTGGTCTCAGCAAAACCGTTTTCAATAAATAACTCTTTGGCAGCTTCTATTATTCTTGTTTCCAAATCTTCGCTCTTTTTATTTTCAGTCATGATTATAGTTATTTTTTTAAATTATCAATAAAAAGGAGTATCCGGTTTCTTATATTGACATCGCTGACTCCACTATCGAAATCTAAAGATAGAAGATTTATTTCTGGATATAAATCTTTTATTCGTTTTTCCATTCCTTTTGCCACGATATGGTTGGCGATACAACCAAAAGGTTGTAAACTTATAACATGTTTTACTCCTTGTTTGGTCATTGAGAGAATCTCTCCGGGCAGTAGCCACCCTTCACCGAATTGAGCGCAAAGCGATATCACTTTGCTGGCTTCCTCTGCTTTGGCGAAAATACTTTCGAATGGAGTGAAATAACGGAATTGACGACTGACGGTATTTGCTCGATCTATTTGTTTTTTTACCCTATTGTATATCCAATGAATAACAATATCCGGCAGAATTTTTTTTGAAAGTTTATTGTTTTGATTGATTTTTGTATTTACAAAACTCTGCATAAAAAAGTCTGTCAGGAGAGGAGGAATTACTTCTATACCCTGCTCTGTCAGCCATGATGTAATGTCCTTTTGTGCAAACGGATTGAATTTCAGATAAATTTCTCCTACTATACCTACTTTGTTCGTGTCTTTTTCTAAAACAATTTTATTGAAAGCTTGAGCTGCAGATGAAAGTAGATTCCAAATCTCATTTACACTGTTTTTTCGGATAGCTTCTATCGCTGCATTCATGTAATGATTGAGTAGGAGAGCAGCCATTCCTTTTTCTTTTTCGCGAATAACCGATGCATAGTAAAATTTTGCCAGGCAGTCGCTGTATAGTAATGACGTAACAACAATTGGAAGAACTTTTATCCAATTGATTTTGAATCCGGGCTGGTTATTGTTTATACCCGAATTGGCTGTGATCGATATGACCGGGACATCTTTAAATCCGGATTCTGTCAGAGCTTTTTTAATGAGAGAAATATAATTGGATGCCCTGCATTGTCCCCCGGTTTGTGTAATTGCAACAGCCGTATTTTGAGGGTCGTATTTCCCGGTTTTGAACGCTTTTACTATATCTCCAACAATAAGTGTAGCAGGATAACATACTTCGTTGTTAGCGTATTTTAATCCCCATTCACATGATTGTGAATCACTGACAGGAAGGTTATCGACATCATAACCGGCAAGTCCCATGAGCGGAGGTATTAGCGGAGAAATAAAAGGCGTGAAAAAAGGAGCTATGATTTTTCGGTATTTATCTTTTTCCCTGAATATGGGAGTTTGTATAAATGGTAATATCTCACTCTCTTGTGTTTTTTGTATCGAGAGTTTTAGGCTCTCTATTACCGAGCGTACACGTAATTTGAGTGAACCGAGATTGCTCACATCATCGATCTTCAATAGAGTCAGAGTCTTTCCATGACGTTTTAGCAGATTGTGTGTCTCGTCGGTCAAAAAAGCATCCGGTCCGCATCCAAAAGAGGTCATTTGCATGAATTGGATGTGCTTATCCTGTTTTGCCGCCCATTCGGCAGCTTTCAAGATGCGGTTGGTATAAGCCCATTGAGAAATGAAGTTTACGTCGTTTATTTCAATGTCGAGGCCTCGTACAATGTCTTCTGTTATTACATTTGCTCCCATTGCGGAGATCATATCCGAGAGCTTATGTTGAATCAGCGGATCGGTATGATACGGTCTGCCCGCAAGAAGAACTGTAAGCTTTTGCGTGTCTTTATTCTGTTCCAATATATCCCTGTTATATTTTGTGATTTCCGCCTCATATTCATTCGATGCGGCTATTGCTTTTTCAAAAGCTTTTTTGATGATGGAGCGGGCTATGCCGAATTGTCCCAGATACGCAGTGCACTGTTTGAAGAGCAATTGCTTGTTCTTAAAGGTTATTGCTGGAGAATCTATCGGAATATTGTCATGTTGTACCCCTTTTATGACTTCGGTATATCCTGACACAATAGGACAATTATAACTGTTTTGTCCTCCGTCGAGTTTCTCATATACAACGAAAGGCATAAAAATACGGTCGACTTTTTTAGCGATTAGATTTTTGATGTGACTATGCACCAGTTTTGCCGGGAAGCAGATATTGTCGGACATAACCTGTTTTGCACTTGCTTCATAGTCGGCAAACGTAGAAGCGTCAGAAAGTATAACATTGATATTGCAGTGTGTAAAAAGCGTATGCCAGAAAGGATATTCCTCATACATATTAAGACAACGGGGCATCCCGATCGTTGTTATGGGAAAATCGATATTGACTTTACGGTCGAAGAGTAGCTCCAGCTTGCGTGTATATGCGTTAATGCCGTGTTCGTTTTTTTGACCTTTATTTGTAAATACCTTTTCACAACGATTCCCGGAGAAATAACGGTTGCCGTTGTTAAAATGGTATACTGTGACTAAACATTGATTTTCACATCCGTGACATTGCTGTGGGTGTGTAGTATAATCAGAACTGCCGATAAGTTTTTCAAGAGATATTATATTACCCTGTTTTTGCCGGGCATAAAGGGCACAACCTATAGCTCCCATCAATTCGGGATGATTGCAACGGAATACTTCATGTCCCGTTAGTTTCTCAAATGCATGCACTACTGAGTCGTTTTTCATGGTACCGCCTTGCACTACAATATGTTTGCCGAGTTCTTCTGTATTTTTTAAACGTAGTACTTTATAAAGGCAGTTTTTAACTACCGAATAGGATAGTCCGGCGGCTATGTCGCTTACCGTGGCTCCTTCACGTAGGGCTTGTTTTACTTTAGAATTCATGAAAACGGTACAGCGAGTGCCGAGATCATAAGGTAATGTTGCTTCACAGGCTTTACGGGAAAATTCATCTATACTATACCCTAATGATTTTGAAAATGTTTCTATGAAAGAGCCGCATCCTGAGGAACAGGCCTCATTTATTTCCATACGGTTTATTACACCGTCGTTGATAAATATCGCTTTCATATCCTGTCCTCCGATGTCGAGAATAAAGGATACCTTATCTGCAATATGCCGGGCAGCCATGTAATGGGCAATGGTTTCTATAATGCCATAGTCGAGATGAAATGAAGCTTTTAGCAGATCTTCACCGTAGCCTGTCGAACAACTTCCGGTTATGACTATTTCTGCCCCTGTCTCTTTGCATTTATCTTGAAACAATCTCAATCCGTTCTGTACCGTAGCGATCGGATTACCGTCATTGTTATGATAATAATGAAAAACTATCTCGCCATCATTATTCAGTGCTACGATTTTTGTCGTTGTAGAGCCCGAGTCTATCCCGAGAGTTACTTCGGTTTTACCACGAGTGAGTGCTGTCTCTTTTATTTCGTGACAAGACATTCTTGATTTCCAAGATTTATAGTCTTCTTCATCTTTAAATATCGGCTCTAACCCTTTGGCGATCGTAACAGTATTATTCAGTCCTTTTTGTATATTTTCAATTAGTGAAGATAATTTGATCGCTTTATTTTTATCTGCAGAAAGGGCAGCTCCTAACGCAGGAATTAGATGGCTGTCTTGAGGTATGACAATGCCGTCATCCGTTATTTTAAGGTAGTCTTTAAATGCTTGTCGCAGTGCCGGTAAAAAAGTGAGAGGTCCGCCGCAAAATAAGACTGGTGTTTGTATATCGCATCCATGAGCCAGTGTGACAACGACCTGTACGGCTACGGCATGAAATATAGAAGCGGCAATATCATCTTTGTTCACGTTTTTTGCTATCAGATTTTGTATATCGGTTTTACTGAACACTCCACAACGTGAAGCTATCGGATAAACGTTCTTTGCCCTTATTGCCAGTTGATTCAATTCTTCAGTAGGTATTCCGAGAAGTATCGCCATTTGGTCTATAAAAGCTCCTGTTCCTCCGGCGCAATTACCGTTCATTCTCAAATCTGTCGCTTTGCCTTCGTTAAAGAATACGACTTTAGCGTCTTCGCCTCCGATGTCTATCATAGATTTTACATCGGGATGGTATTTTTGTACGACTTTAGTTGCGGCTATTACTTCTTGTATGAATGGAAATGAACATTTTTCTGATACTCCCATGCCTACCGAACCAGTAATATCAATCGTTACTTCTACATCACCGATTTGAGATTGTAGATTTTTCATAAACGATATAAGCAGATCTCTTACTTTGGCGTTATGCCGTTCGTATGCGGAAAATATGATTTTGTCATACTCGTCAAGTACGACAATCTTGGCTGTTGTAGAGCCTATATCTATACCAACCTTAATCATTTGTGTTTTATATATTATTTTACACTATTGTCAAACGCAAAAGTAAAAACTGGTGGGCTAAGATCCAAGAGCGGTTGAAAATAAATAACTGTTATTAATATTTTTTTGATAGAATCCGGGATATAGTCGGTTGAAAATCAACGGAAGAAAACACAAAAATGATCAGATAATACTTTCTTATTGGAAAATTTAGAAAGGCCGCATAATACTTATTGTTGAAGTAGAGTAAGATAGCGAAAGAATTAATTTTAGATTTGAGAAAAATTGATTTTATAAAGTATTGTAGTGCGTTGTTTTTATTGATTGATTGATACTATTTTGTGATATATATATTATTTATTAAGTTTATTACCATTTACTTGCATATATAGATAACTTTTACGAATATTGCGCATAAATAGAACATGTAGTAATCAGATATCGGACTTCTATTTTGTAATTCTGCCGACAAGATCAGGAAAATTTAATTCATTTGTTTTTATGAAGATAGAAAATGATAAAATAGATGAGAAATCTTCTTTAGATAGAAGACAGTTTATTAAGAAAACATTATTTTCTATACCTATACTCACCTCTATATCAATAACTTCATTACTTACTTCTTGTGAAAAAGATACAGAAGATTTAAGTTCTGGTGGAGGTGGAAGCCATCTTGGTTGTAATAATTCATGCAGCTCCTCTTGTAGCGGAGATTGTTCTTCGGGCTGTGGTGGAGACTGTTCTAATATTTGTACTGCCACATGTGGTAATAATTGTACGAGTGGATGTATTGATGCGTGTACTGCCACATGTGGTAATTCTTGTTCTAATACCGGATTAAAAAGCAGTATAGAGCAGTTTGGTTGCGGGTTACCTCCGGGATGTAGCAGTTCTTGCAGTTCAGGATGTTCTAACGCATGTAGTAAAGCTTGTAGTGTGGGTTGTATGGGGGCATGTAGCAGTAGTTGTGGCGGCACTTGCTCGGGGACTTGTAGTACTCAGTGTTCGGGAAGTTGCAAAGGTTCTTCTACTTCCAGTGGCTGTAGTGGATGTTCTGCCACTTGTAGTGGGACATCAAGATCCAGCTCATGTTCTACTTGCGGGTCGGGATGTGCGAATAGCTGTATAGCCGGATGTGGTGCTTGTGGAAAAAGTTGTACTACCGGTTGTGATAATACGTGCCGTTCGGGATGCGATACCCAGTGTTCACTTAATTGTGCTTTTTATTAATTAGTATGGTACAGGAAGAAAGCCAACGTGAATGGATAAAAGGGAATGCCCGACATATAACTTTTATCGTAACGGAAAATTGCCAGTTGCGCTGTAAGTATTGTTATATAACAGGAAAAAACAGCATTAAGAAAATGTCGTTTGACATTGCTGCTAAATCTGTGGATATGGTACTTGATATGCCGCAGTTGGTGTTTGGAAATGAGGGTGTCGTATGGGAATTTATAGGAGGAGAACCTCTTATGGAAATCGATCTGATCGATCGTATCTGTGATTACATCAAAATTAGGATGTTTGAGATGAATCATCCTTGGTTCAATTCTTATCGAATAAGTATATCGACTAATGGACTGTTATATGGTTCTCCCAAAGTTCAAAAATTTATAGAGAAAAATAGCAAGCATCTGAGTATAGGTATATCTATAGATGGAAATAAGGCGAAACATGACAGCCAGCGAATATTTCCGAATGGAGAAGGTTCTTATGAAGAAGTGTTGAGGAATGTGAAACTTTGGTTGGAGCAGTTTCCTGAAGCAACGACAAAAGCTACGATTTCTCATGATGATCTTCTGTATGTCAAAGATAGTGTCTTGCATTTATGGAGTATCGGTATAAAGTATGTGAATATGAATACTATTTTTGAGAATTGTTGGGAAGAGGGCGATGATCTTATTTTTGAGAGGCAGTTAACCGAACTTGCGGACGAAATAATAGCAAATAAGTATTATAATAATTTTTATTGTTCTCTATTTGACCGAAGTTTAAGTGAACCGGTAATAAAAGACGGTAACGATTCGAACTGGTGCGGTGCAGGTAAAATGATTGCGGTGGGATGTGATGGCGGTTTTTATCCTTGTATTCGATTTATTGATTATTCTTTAAATAATAAATCCGGATTAAAGATCGGGGATTGTAAAACGGGTATTGATAAAAATCTGTTACGGCCGTTTGAAACATTACGAAAATCGACGCAAAGTAGTATGGAGTGTATGGACTGCGAAGATAGCAATGGATGCGCTTGGTGTCAGGGGGCTAATTATGATTTTGCTGATTCGGACACAATTTTTCAGCGAGCTACTTATATTTGTAAAATGCATAAGGCTCGTGTCCGGGCTAATAAATACTTTTGGAATAAACTGGACAGAATTGAAAATGGAAAATAGTAAGTTGGAATCTGTCGTTATTGTTACAGACGATATTGCTCCGTCTTTTTGTTATTACGATAGCAAAACAAAAATGACTGGATTGATGCCGATTGACGTATTGAAAGATGGTATAAATTTTTGTGAAAGGGGAGGCTATGCGGCAACGGTCTTGTATAGTGCCAGAATATCGGAAGAGCATCTAAAACTTTTGGATGGTTTTGCTCATATAAAAGTGCTGGATATAGATGCTCTGAAGTTTTGTTTGCCAGATCCGGAAAATGATATTATAATTGTCGAATTAGGAAAATTTCAAAATTTAGACACTCTTCAAGGTAAGAAATATAATATTATTTTGAGAATGGATCTTGAAGAAGCTAAACAGTTGCCGATGCTTATATATCAGTATCACCATTGTTTTCGAAGGTTGAATGTTCTTTTTAAAAATGTAGGATCGGTAACGGAGTCGGCTTTAAATCAGTTCAGGATAGATATAGAGCCGTTAAAAAACGTTATGTACGATTTGTTAGTATCGGGCAATGCATTTGAGTTTAATATGGTAACCGATAGGATGGTTTTGGATAGCGTAAATTCTTGTGATGCGGGAATAAAACACCTAACGATAGCTCCGAATGGTTGTTTTTATATTTGTCCGGCATTTTATTATGAAGATGAGGATCATGCCGTCGGTTCTTTAAATACAGGTATCGATATACCTAATAGTCATTTATTGACAATACAATATTCTGCTTTGTGCCGTATTTGTGACTCATATCAATGTAGAAGATGTGTATTTTTGAATAAGAAGATGACACATGAAGTCAATACTCCTTCTCATCAACAATGTGTATTGAGCCATCATGAACGGAATTTGTCCGGTATTTTATTGCAGAAGCTGCAAAGCAAGCATTTTTTCAGTCATATAAAAAGTATACCGCCACTATATTATTTAGACCCGTTAGATTATTATCAAGATATAGTAAAATGAATAATGTAATAAAAAGATAGAAAATGGAAAGAAGGTTAATAGGTTCTGTATCGGAGCAGGAAAGAGATGAGATTAGAACATTATTTGAAAGAAAAAATGGTCTTAATGAGTTATTTAAAGTTCTTGATGCGGAAAATGAGGCATTATATAATAAGTTAGTAGCAGATATGAGTGTAACGGCAACCAAGTTTCAATCATGGTGGGATGAGAAAGCTCAGAAATATCAATGGGACTCTTTACCGGATCATAGGTGGGAAATAGATTTTGATACTTGTGAAATTTTCTTGGTTAAGCGTTAGTCTTTATACGTATATTTTATTAGAACAACAAAGAAATATAAATTCATTTTCTTTGTTGTTCATTTTTATACTCTGTAATTTATTTCGGAGCTTTTCGATAAAGATAAACAGCTATAATACTATATACGATATTGGGTAGCCATACGGCAATACGTGGAGATGTCGCTCCGGATACGGCAAAAGTTGACGAAACGGTACTGAAAAGGATATAAGAAAAACTTAAAAGCAGGCCGATACCGATATTGACACCCATTCCTCCTTTGACTTTTCTCGAAGAGAGGGACATTCCGATTACGGTAAGGATAAAAGAGGCTGCCGTCATCGCAAATCGTTTCTCGTATTCAATTTCAAAATCTTTGATATTGGCTACACCACGTTTTTTTTGTCTGTCGATGTATGTTTTCAGTGCGCTGGTCGTCATTAATTCACTGTCATATCTGGATATGAGGAAATCTGAAGGTTCTATGGTGATGATAGAATCTAAGCGGCTACCCCGAGTTAGCTCTTCCCGCATTCCATTAAAATTTCGGATCATATAATCTTTTATAATCCAATGGTATGCAGAATCATAAGTAACAGTTTGAGCAGTTAGTCTCGATTTCAAAATTTTTCCTTCGAACTTTTCTAAAGAGAAACGATAGCCGGTCTTCGTATTATTATCGTATCGACTCATATAAGCGATTACACCGGGCTCTACTTGTAACTGTATATTGCTGGCATAATCTACTTTTTTGTTTTTTACATATTTGTTTTGAAACTCGATACGGGTGACATTGGCAGGAGGGATTACATAGCTGTTAAGATAAAATGTAACACCTGCGATAATCGCTGCCGAGATCATATAGGGAATCATCAATCTTCTGAAACTTATACCACTGGATAACATGGCGATAATTTCGGAGTTGTCGGCAAGTTTGGATGTAAAGAAAATAACGGCGATAAAAGTGAATAATGGACTGAATAAATTAGCGAAATAGGGGATGAAATTCAAATAATAATCTACGACTATGGCTTTTAACGGAGCGTTGAGGAACGAATCCAGTTTTTCATTTATGTCGAAGACTACCGCAATCGATATGATAAGAGCAATGGCGAAAAAATAAGTCCCCAAAAATTTCTTGATAATATATATGTCGATTTTTTTTAGCATGCGATAATGTTTATAACCGGTGTGTAACCCGTATTATCATCTCGTCTTTCCAAGTTTTAAAAGTACCGTTCAGAATATGTTTTCGGGCTTCTTGAGTAAGCCATACATAAAAAGCGAGGTTGTGCACCGATGCAATTTGCATGGCGAGAATTTCGTTACTGATAAACAGATGCCTTAGATAAGCTTTCGAGTATTGATGATCTACATAGGATGTGCCGTCCGGATCGATGGGTGAAAAATCGTCCGCCCATTTTTTATTCCGCATGTTCATGATACCGTTTGCTGTAAATAACATTCCGTTGCGGCCGTTGCGAGTAGGCATTACGCAGTCGAACATATCGACTCCTCGTTCTATACCTTCCAGAATATTTGCAGGAGTTCCTACACCCATGAGATAACGGGGTTTATCGGTTGGTAATATTTCGTTTACGACATCGATCATTTCATACATCTTTTCTGTCGGTTCTCCGACAGCCAGACCTCCGATGGCATTCCCGTCAGCCCCTAACTGAGCTACATGTTTTGCCGCATCTTTACGCAGGTCGGGATATACACATCCTTGTACGATCGGAAAAAATGTTTGTTTGTATCCGTATTTGCCCTCTGTTTCGCAAAAATGTTTCCATCCTCGTTCTAACCAGCGTTGCGTAAGTTGTAAAGATTTCTTTGCATAAGAGTAGTCTGATTGTCCGGGAGGGCACTCATCTAAAGCCATCATAATATCCGAGCCGATAATGCGTTGAATATCTACAACTTTCTCAGGTGTAAAAAGGTGTTTCGAACCATCTATATGAGAACGGAAATGTGCCCCTTCTTCAGTTAACTTCCGGTTTTCTGAAAGAGAAAAAACTTGAAATCCTCCACTGTCGGTAAGAATAGGTCTGTCCCAACCGTTAAATTTATGTAGCCCTCCGGCTTTCTCAAGAGTGTCGAGGCCGGGTCTTAAATAAAGATGGTATGTATTTCCTAATATGATTTGGGCTTTTATATCCTCTTTCAGTTCATGCAGATGCACGGCTTTCACCGATGCGACAGTACCTACCGGCATAAATATAGGAGTATTGATACATCCGTGATCCGTAGTTATTTTCCCTGCTCTGGCGTGACTGCAAGGATCGGTATATTGTAATTCGAAGTCCATTCTTTTATTTAAAATTTGTCGCAAATATAGTGCTTTTTAAAGATAGAATTGCTATTCGCAACAGATAGAATATCGAAAATTCTCTATGAAAAGAGAAAATTTATCTTCAAGATAAGAAGTTTTGTCTTTAGATGTTTTTTTACAGGTGTTTTTTGTTTCTTATTGTTCAAGTAGGTTAATGAAAAATGATTTTCTCTTTTTCCCCGGATGATAAAATATATTTGTATAAAAATTACTCAATGTTATTATGACACGGAAGGCGGTACTTGTTTGGTCGTATTTTGTCGGACTGATTTTATATCCGTCTTACATGTCTGCGCAAGAACCGCCCGTAGAGACTCCGAAACTACTTTTTGATGGAAAAACATTTACACTTCCGCTTGAAAGCCCGGTATTGCAAAAGCGTCAAATTGCAGACACGCTTTTAGTAGGGATGCCGATAGAGGCGTATATAGAACCGCTGAATCTTAAATTGTCGGAGTATAAGTTTGCTTTACCTAATAATCCTTCTCAGACAATAAAGCGGGCATTACTTATTCATATGGCGAATTATAAGGGAGATGAGGAGCAAAACGCATTAATGTTGAGAGCGAGAAATAATGTAGCTCAAATGTTGAATTTATCAGGAGCTAAACGAACGAAAAGTGTTGGTTTCAGTCTTGATCCGGTCTATTATATCCGGCATCGGAAGGAGATTAAAAGTGCTGAGAGAGCGCGGTTGATCATCCGGGATCTGAATAAATTAGATTCTAAATAACACCTTTTATATAAATAGACTCTTTGAAGAAGTATTAGTTTACTGCTTCTTCTTTATTGTTTGTCGAACAAAGCTGAACTCGAGTTGTTATAGGTGATATAGGTCAAAATGTCAGTTTATGGAACTGTTTAAGTGTAAATACATTTTTTTATCGGTAGGTTGTTCGTAATCTTTAATGTGGTCATTTTGTCATTTTAACCGATTAGTTACCAGTATTTTTGTCCGTAAATTCATTTGGCATCCCTTTTGCGAATAACTTCTTGAATTTAACTAAAAAAGAATGGAAAGGAGAAAAAAGATATGAACTTTAATAATTTTACAATCAAATCGCAAGAAGCTGTTCAGAAAGCAGTCGAGATAACTTCTGCCAATGGACAGCAGGCTATCGAGCCGGTACACTTGCTGAAAGGTGTTGTTGATGTAGGAGAAAGCCTTGTCAATTATATTTTTCAGAAATTAGGCGTTAATGTCAACTTACTGAAAACAGCGGTTGATCGGGAGATTGCCTCTTTACCTAAGGTGAGTGGCGGTGAGCCTTATTTGAGTCGTGAAGCAAATGCGGTATTGCAGAAAGCTTCTGACTACTCTTCTAAAATGGGAGATCAGTTTGTTGCTTTAGAGTCTATTCTAATGGCTCTATTACAGACAAAAAGTTCTGCATCGTCTTTTATGAAAGATGCCGGAATTAACGAAAAAGAATTGGGAGCGGCTATTGATGAATTGAGAAAGGGACAAAGTGTAAAGGATGCTTCTGCTGAAGATACTTATAATGCTTTGAGTAAGTATGCAATTAACTTGAATGAACGTGCCCGTACCGGAAAACTTGATCCTGTTATCGGACGAGATGATGAAATTCGTAGGGTATTGCAGATATTAAGTCGGCGTACGAAAAATAATCCTATATTAATAGGAGAGCCGGGTACTGGTAAAACTGCCATAGCAGAAGGTTTGGCTCACAGAATTGTACGTGGTGATGTTCCTGAAAATCTGAAAAGTAAACAGATATATTCTTTGGACATGGGAGCTTTGGTTGCTGGAGCTAAATATAAAGGCGAGTTTGAAGAACGACTCAAAGCTGTTGTTAATGAGGTGACTCAGGCTGAAGGAGAGATTATTCTTTTTATAGATGAAATACATACTTTAGTCGGTGCGGGAAAAGGTGAGGGGGCAATGGATGCCGCTAATATCTTAAAACCTGCATTGGCAAGAGGAGAACTTCGTTCGATCGGAGCTACTACTTTAGATGAGTATCAGAAATATTTTGAAAAAGATAAGGCTCTTGAACGTCGTTTCCAAATTGTTATGGTCGATGAACCTGATGAATTGAGTACGATTTCGATTTTGAGAGGTTTAAAAGAACGGTATGAAAATCACCACAAAGTGCGTATTAAAGATGATGCGATCATTGCTGCCGTACAACTGTCCGAACGATATATTACAGATCGGTTTTTACCGGATAAGGCAATCGATTTAATGGATGAAGCTGCCGCCAAGCTGCGTCTTGAGGTAGATTCTGTTCCTGAGGCTTTGGATGAGATTTCTCGTCGTATCAAACAGTTGGAAATCGAACGGGAGGCGATCAAAAGAGAAAATGATAAAGATAAGCTGAAGACGTTGAATGAGGAAATTGCCAATTTGAAAGAGGAAGAAACGAAATTTAAAGCTAAGTGGGAATCCGAAAAGGAATTGGTCAATAAAATTCAGCAAAACAAAATCGATATAGAGAACCTTAAGTTCGAGGCCGACCGTGCGGAGAGAGAGGGCGATTATGAAAAAGTCGCTGAAATACGGTATGCAAAGATTACGGCCAAAGAACAAGAAATAAAAGATGTTCAGGAAAAACTGAAGACTTTGCAAGGCGGAGTTGCCATGATCAAGGAAGAGGTGGATGCGGAAGATATTGCCGATGTCGTTTCCAGATGGACGGGAATTCCTGTCAGCAAGATGATGCAGAGTGAAAAAGAAAAACTGCTTCATCTGGAAGAAGAACTTCATAAACGTGTAGTTGGGCAGGAAGAAGCAATACAGGCTGTTTCGGATGCAGTTCGTCGTAGTCGTGCGGGACTGAGTGATCCGCGTCGTCCGATAGGTTCATTTATTTTCTTGGGAACTACGGGTGTCGGAAAAACAGAGCTGGCAAAAGCTTTGGCGGAATATTTGTTTGACGATGAAAATATGATGACCCGTATCGATATGAGTGAGTATCAGGACAAATTCAGTGTGACTCGTCTTATCGGATCGCCTCCCGGATATGTCGGATATGAAGAAGGTGGGCAGTTGACCGAAGCGATACGGCGTAAACCATACTCGGTCGTGTTGTTCGATGAAATAGAAAAGGCTCATCCCGATATTTTCAATATCTTATTGCAAGTATTGGATGATGGACGTTTGACTGATAATAAGGGTCGTTTGGTGAATTTCAAGAATACGATTATCATCATGACTTCCAATATGGGATCAAGTCTTATTCGGGAGAATTTCGAAAAAATTACACCCGAAAATAAAGATGAAATTACAGAAATGACCAAACGTCAGGTTTTGGATTTGTTGAAGCAGTCTATACGTCCTGAGTTCCTGAATCGTATCGACGAAACGATCATGTTTACTCCTCTTAATGAAAAAGAGATCGAACAGATTGTTGCAATGCAACTTAAAGGAATTGAGAAATTGTTGGCTTCGAATGGTGTGAAACTGGATATTACACCGGCAGCTTTGGCCTTTGTCGCTAAAGAAGGTTATGATCCGCAATTCGGTGCTCGTCCCGTAAAACGTATTATTCACCGATATATATTGAATCAGTTGTCGAAAGATTTATTGGCTCAGAAAGTAGATAAAAGCAAACCTATAGTTATCGATGCTGATGAAAACGGGTTGGTATTTAGAAATTAATTGATATTTCTATAATAGAGGGGGAATTTTGCTATTAAAAAGTAAAGTTCCCCTTTTTTTGTTTGTGAGTCTTGAATTTTGATTTAAAATTGATCTTTTTTGAAATATTTTTATTCCTTTTCTTTTCCCCTTTCGTTTACATTTGCATTTAAAAAAATCATAGATTTGTATATCTAATACTGGTTGTATGAGAAATATATTTTTGAGTTTATTGTTTGGAATTGTATGTAATCTCTTTGTGATAGAGGCAAAGAATAGTTTAGTCAGTGATTTTGTGGTGTCAAGAGAGGAAAACCCGAAGAATACAGTTTATAGATACGAGGTTTGCCATGAAGATAAATTTAATGTAAATGATGAAATTCGAAAAGGTGAAATGCCTCGATCTGGCTTTGAAGTTGGGAAAGGCACTTTCCTATTGAACGGCAAGCCTTTTATCATAAAAGCGGCAGAATTACATTACCCTCGCATACCGAAACCATATTGGGAACAGCGCATCAAGCTTTGTAAAGCTCTTGGTATGAATACGATATGTCTCTATGTGTTTTGGAATTTGCATGAGCCTCGACCGGGAGAGTTTGATTTTACCGGGCAAAATGATTTGGCTGCATTTTGTAGGCTGTGTCAGCAAAATGATATGTATGTCATTTTACGTCCGGGTCCGTATGTCTGTGCCGAGTGGGAGATGGGTGGATTACCTTGGTGGTTGCTTAAGAAAAAAGATATACGCCTGAGAGAAGCCGATCCGTATTTTATAGAACGCGTAAATATATTTGAACAGGAAGTTGCACGACAAGTTGGCGGATTGACCATTCAGAATGGAGGACCTATCATTATGGTCCAGGTAGAAAATGAATACGGGTCTTACGGAGAAAGTAAAGAATATGTATCGCAGATACGAGATATTGTACGTACTAATTTTGGAGATGTAACATTATTTCAATGTGACTGGGCATCAAACTTTACCAAAAATGCTTTGCCGGATTTACTTTGGACTATAAATTTCGGCACGGGTGCTAATATTGATCAGCAATTTGCAGGATTGAAAAAGCTTCGTCCCGATAGCCCGTTGATGTGCAGTGAATTTTGGAGTGGTTGGTTCGATAAATGGGGAGCTAACCATGAAACCCGACCGGCTTCGGACATGATAGCCGGTATTGACGAGATGCTGTCGAAAGGCATTTCGTTTAGTCTTTATATGACTCATGGGGGAACTAATTGGGGGCATTGGGCAGGAGCAAATTCTCCGGGATTTGCCCCTGATGTTACTTCTTATGATTATGATGCCCCTATTAGCGAATCGGGGCAAACTACACCCAAATATTGGGCGTTACGGAAAACATTGGAAAAATATATGAATGGGGAGAAACAAGCGAAAGTGCCGGATATGATCAAATCTGTTAGTATTCCTGCTTTCCAATTTACAGAAGTCGCTCCGTTATTTGCAAATTTACCGATATCCAAAAAAGATAAAAACATTCGCACTATGGAAGAGTATGATCAAGGATTCGGTTCGATTCTTTACCGTACGATTTTACCGGAAATAACCTCTTCTGCACAACTTACGGTAAATGAGGCGCACGATTATGCACAGATCTTTATCGATGGTAAATATATCGGGAAATTAGATCGCCGTAACGGAGAAAAACAACTTACTTTACCAGCATGTCCGAAAGGAGCACAGCTCGATATTCTTGTAGAAGCTATGGGACGTATTAATTTCGGACGAGCAATTAAAGATTATAAAGGTATTACGAAAAATGTGGAGCTTTCTATAAATATAGATGGGTATCCTTTTATTTGCGATTTAAAGAATTGGGAAGTTTTCAATATTGAAGATTCCTATGAATTTTATAAAAAAATGAAGTTCCACCCGATACGGTCGTTAAAAGATAAATACGGTCAGCGTATTCCGGGCTGTTATCGGGCGACTTTTCAAGTGAAAAAGCCTGGCGATACCTTTTTGAATTTCGAGACGTGGGGTAAGGGACTGGTCTATGTCAACGGTTATGCATTAGGGCGCATTTGGGAAATCGGTCCGCAACAGACGCTTTATGTTCCGGGTTGTTGGTTGAAAAAAGGAGAGAATGAAATCCTCGTTTTTGATATTATCGGTCCTAAAGAAGCGAAATCTGAAGGTTTGGATAAGCCGCTTTTGGATCAATTGCTTGTTCAAAAGCCGCTTACGCATCGTAAAAAGGGTGAAAACTTAAATCTTTCGAATGAATCTCCTGTTTTTTCAGGATGTTTTAAATCGGGAAATGGTTGGCAAGAAATAAAATTTGATAAACCTGTTACAGGTCGTTATATTTGTTTAGAAGCATTGAATGCCCAAGATGGGAAAGAACTTGCTTGTATTGCAGAAATGCATGTATTGACTGAAAATGGTGAACGACTTTCTCGTGAACCGTGGATTGTAACTTATGCCGATAGTGAGGATGTGTCGCATGTCAATCGTTCGGCAGATAAAATTTTCGATTTGCAGGAATCTACTTATTGGAGTACTGTTGCGGGGATTGATTATCCTCATTCCGTAGTCATTGACTTAGGAGCAGTTTATACATTAACCGGAATTCAGTATTTGCCTCGTATGGAGAGTGAAGTTCCCGGTGGAATCAGGGATTTTAAAATTTATGTAAAGCCTCATCCTTTTAAATTGTGATCTCATGAATTGGATATTGTTCTTAGGTTTTCCGATAAGATTATATATTCAGAATTTTTTATTTTTTTGCTCTATTTCCTTGTTTCGTAGTCCGTATGTTCCTTATTGGAATACAAATACTTGAAATAATAATCAAAATGTTTGTGCAGAATTTAGATAAACTGATGTGATGATTTTAGATAATCGTTCAAATAAATAACCAACCGCAAATTATTCTCTGCGATTGGTTATTTTATCATGTCTTATTTCTTGTTCTAATAAAATCAAGATTAAACGATTACGTTCCGAATCGAATAAGTTTATTGCTTCTACTTTTGATTTGCAGTTTGTTTTATTGTATGTTCAGTTTCCCTCTGAATTGTTTTTCTTCATTTTGTATGTGAATAATATATATACCCGGAGTAAGTCCTGATTTTATATAGTTCGTATCTGTTTTTGCAGAATAAACTTTTTTCCCTTCAAGATTATAAATCGATATTTTATTTGTGCCGGAAAATCCTTTTAAGTGAATATTTCCGTTTGTACAATAGACATTACCCTCGTTTTGAGTATATGTTTCTATTCCGGTTTCTGTGCTATTGTAGATTACTTTTAATTCATATATCGACCAATAATTTGTTTTGGTATCTCCGGTTTGTATTATTTTAAAATACCGGGCATCTTGTGTCGGCATATTAATAATCGTCAATGTTCCTCCGCCTACACCGCTTGCAACAGGTTCTCCCCATGTAAGGTCGTCATTAGAAACATACAGCTCATATTTTGCCGGAGAGTCATTCGGGCTTTTCGATGTGTCCAGAATAATCGTATTGAATTTTTGAGGACTCCGCATATCTATTTTAAACCAGTCTCCCGGCTCTTTTTGCGGTCCGCTGGTCCATCGGGTATCATCTTTTCCATCTATAGCGTTTTTTGCATCGCCGTTATTCTTAGATCCCGAAGCTATCCATCCGCTCCTGTCCAACATCTCGACATCGGCCAGTTCGGGCGTATTCGCTAAGTTATTTTTCCAGAGGATACAGTTGTCTGTGTTGCTATTGTAAGGATCGACAACAGAAGATTGTATCGAAAGATGTGCTTCGCTGCCATTTGTCAATAATGGATTTTTAGTAGATATATTTGAATTGACGATATTTACAGTTCCTCCTTTCAAATCGGCAAAATGATTCTCTCCGGGAGATTGAAACCATGCGTTATATAAATTTATTGTCCCGTTTTCTGCTAAAATACTTTGTTTGGCGCTACCCCAATAGTCGGAATTGAATAAAGTCGCTTCTCCACCGGTGAAATCACTTGAGAGTTCGAGATATTTTGTGTTTGAAAGATCAGACGAGCCTTTAGCGACTGCTACTACTTGCGTGTTTATGAGTTCAAACCCTTCAGGAGACATTCCTCCAAAATACATACTTCTGCGTGCTCCGTCGATTCCTAATCCGACACTTGTTCCTTGAGGCCCTTTTCCATTATCCTGAGAGAATATTACCCCTCGTTGTCCTCCGAAAGCAAAATCATTGTATAACAGTTCGTTTTTACAATCGCCTAAAACCAACCAGTCGAAATTATCGAAACAATAATTTCCGGCAATATCTCCATATTCTTTTACGGAATTTGGGAAACTGCCGAATTTCGATTCATAACCGTTTGTATAGCAGATCGGATTGTATTGTAGATTGCATATCTTTCCATTTTCCGATCCTCCGCCTACACGAATTCCGGTATTGAATGAATGCCCTGAAATATAGTCGATATAATGATTGTCGCATTTGTATGTAAATAGATCGAATCCTCTGTAAGCAGCGCGAATGGCAATATTGACAATATACACATCTTCTCCTTGTACTTGTACCGTATAAGGATATTTTAATATATTATCGGGCAGGAGAGAGGATTTTTGTTCCGGATAGTTAATGGTAACTCCTCGTAAACCGCTATTTTTTTGCATGGTGATAAATGGAGTTCCATTTTCATCGCCTTTACCGTTATATACTTGTATAATGCTACCTCCGCCTACGGGAGTGGTACTATTATCGATTGCTCCTTTTAGTTCTACTCCCGACGGAATATTTAGGTTGCCGTTAAATCGGTAAGTTCCCGGAGGTAAAAATACGATACCTCCTCCTTCTGCAGCTGCTTGATCTAATAATTTTTGAAGTCCGGAGGTACAATCTGAATTTCCGGAAGGATCTACGCCGTTTTTCATCTCTGCTTTATACAACGTCAATCTTTCCGGTTTTTGTTTTTGTGTATCGTGACTAATCTGAGGAAATTCAGGTAATGGTTTTACCGTAATTGGAGAATGATCGATATACCCTTTAAAAAGAGATTTATTATCGATATTACAAGCTTCTTTAAATCTATTTCCTGTAATAATATATTGAGCATTAGTACCTATGTGTATTTGTGGGGAACTATTATTGAAATCGCAACTGGTGCAAGATAAGATTCCTCCGTTTATATTTATTTCGCCCTCTTTTATTTCACAACTTTGCATCATGACACGTGTAGATGCTTCTTTATCTGTCGTGATTGCATTTTGATTTGTCGAGATGTCGCATCCCATCATGTGAAGCGTTGCTCCGACACCCGGAGAAATGACAAACCCATTATCACAATCATCGATATGTATTTTTGAAAATAAAATTCCGGCATTGGAAATAGCGTCTATTTTTACAGCGTTTTTGCAGTTTTTGAATGATAATTCATAGTTGTGCCCGTTAGGGAACGATCCCGGACTTGCTGTGGAGGGTGCGGCATTGAAACCGGTATTATAGCCTTCGATGCTGACATAACAAGTGTAAGACCAGTCATTGCGTCGCATCATGATACCGGTTCCGTTTTCATAAATCCATTGTTCGTGCGGTCCTCCTATTTGTGGAGAACCCTCTAATCCTGAACCGCTCCAGTAAGCCGGAGAAAAATCGACACGGTCTATACGTCCTACATCTGCGATGTTGTCAAATTCTATACCGACCGAAAGGGGTGTTCCGTATATATCGTAAAAAACAGGACAGCCGGCAGTCTGTTCATCGAAAATTTCTATTCCGAAATAACTGTTCACCAAGGTAACGTTTCTGACATTGCAGAAATTGTTTCCGAAAATCCCATTTCGTCCCATTCTTATAGAAACCGGATACGGAACAATATTGTCTGCAGTTTGTTCCGGATACCAGATTGCCATATCCCGAAAACCGGCAGCCGGTTCTAATGTGATCAGAGGAGTTCCGACGGCATCATCTCGTCCGTTGTATGCCATTAGAATAGTCCCTTCTATCGGTTCTCCTTTTACCGGTTTTTTCCATTCTCCCCGAAGTGTGACCCCTTTGGGAATCGTTAGATTACCTTTAATGACATATTTCCCCGAAGGAACAAAAACTGTACCTCCAAAACGGGTTGCTACGTTATTTATAAGTTTTAATTTATTTAATGCTGTTTGAAATGCCTCTGTGTCGTCAGTTATGCCGTCACCTTTAGCCCCCATCTCCTTTACATTAAAAGCATAAACAAATGCATCCGGTGTAGGGTATTGGGGTGTTGCCAATTCCCATGTGATGGTTGTCGGAACAGGTCTCTGACTCCAGACTGTTGTTATACAGCAAAAAAGAAATAAAAATGAAATAATAGGTATTCTTTTTCTCATGGTGTATTTTGTTTTATTAATAATAAACAAAGATATGGGCGATGTATTATGAATTTTCTTATTTTGGAATAAAAAAGGAATTAAATTATGATTAAATAGATCGGATTTAATTGTGGAAAGGTCCAAATGTTTATTTCAAAGAAAAAATAAGGATATTCCCATGTATAACGGAGATATCCTTATTCTTTTTCACGTAATAAATGTTATATTAATATTAAATCGAACAAGTTTTGGTAAAAGATTTATTGAATAATTATTTTCTTACAGAAACTATGATTTTGATTGTTGACGTGAACAACGTATATTCCTTGTTCCATCGGAACTTGCACTTGTTGAGATTCCGATTGGCAAGAGAAAACTTTTTCTCCGTTTATTCGAAATACGTTTATTTTTGATTTTCCGGAAAACCCTTTTAAACAAATATTACCGTTAGCATAAAAAATGTTCGAGTCCTTTTGAGAAGTCGATTTTACGGCATTTTCATAATCATCATTAATGACATACGCTTCGTGTATCGACCAATAATTAGTTTTCGTATTGCCTGTTTGTACGACTTTGAAATAGCGGGCATTTTGTGTAGGAATACTGATGATCGTCATCATGCTACTACCTTCTCCTGTTGCGATAGGTTCTCTCCAGTCAAGGTCGTCATCAGAGACATACAGTTCATATTTTGCCGGAGTATCATTGGGGCTGCCTGTCGTGTCGAGAATGATGAGATTGAATTTTTGTTTGTTTCGCATATCGACTTTAAACCAGTCTCCCGGTTCTTTTTGAGAACCGCTGGTCCATCGGGTATCCTCTTTCCCATCTATGGCATTATTGGCACTATTACTGTTTTTTGAGCCGGAGGCGATCCAGCCTGTTCTGTCCAGTACACTGGACTGTGGTATCGCCAATGTCGGAGTGTTACTCAAGTTATTTTTCCAGAGTTCACATTTCGAGGTTGTTATTCCTTTCCCATCTAAAACGGAAGATTGGGCTGAAAATCGGGATTCATTGTCTGAATTCAATAGCGGGTCTTTCAGTGTAATGTGAGATGCTGTAATATTCAACTTACCTCCGATAATATTGGCAAATCTGTCTTTCCCTGGTTGTACGAAGCTGGCTGCAATCAGATTAACTGTCCCGTTTTCTACTTGTACCCCTTGTAGAGCGCTGCCCCAATAGTCAGAGTTATGTAAAGTTACTCTTCCGGTAAAGTTCGCTGTTGTTTCGATATATCGAGTATTCGGTTCTCCCGTAGATACAATCTGATTATTAATAAAGTCGAACCCTTTACTGTTTAATGCATCGAAACAATATGCTCTTCTTGCTCCATCTATCGCCATTCCTACACTTATACCGTTAGAAGCGTTTTCGGCATTATTGCCGGTAAACAGTAATCCACGTTGAGCACCGAAAGCGAAGTTATTGTATAACCATTCATCTTTACAATTTTCAACCACTAAAAAGTCGAAGTTTTCATAACCATAGGTATATACCATATCTTTATAAGCTTCTATAGAATTGCTGAAGCTACCAAATTTTGTCTGGTAACCGCAAGCATAGACGATGAGATTATATTGTAGATTGCAGATTTTTCCGTTTTTCGATCCTCCACCTACTTTTATTCCGGTTTTTAACGAATGTCCCGAAATATAATCGATATAATGGTTATCGCATTTGTATGTAAATAAATCGAAACCTTGATAAGCAGCTCGAATACCGACATTAACAATATATACATCCTTTCCTTGTACTTGTACGCAATAAGGATAGACGATAGGGTTGGGAAGGTCTGAGGTTTTTTGTTCAGGATAGTCGAATACGACGCCTCTTAATCCGCTATTTTCTTTCATCGTCATAAAAGGTTGGGCGTTTAAATTCCCTTTCCCTGAATATACTTGCAGGATACTCCCGGGACCGACAGGCGCAGAGCTGTTATCCAGAGCTCCTTTTAATTCTACACCTGAAGGAATATTCAGATTCCCTAATACCTTGTATTTTCCCGGTGGAAGATAAACGATTCCTCCTCCTTCAGCAGCAGCTTTATCTAAAGCTTTTTGTATAGCTTGAGTGTTATCGGTATTTCCGTCAGGATTTGCACCGAATTCAGGATCTGTTGCCAGGTACAAATATTCTCTGTCCGGTTTTTGTTTTTGAGTTTCTAACATTGCCATGGGAAATTCCGGAAGTTTTTCCAATGAAACGGGAGTGTGGTCTATAATACATTCCAATAAAGAATGATTCTCTATGTTTACTTTTTCTTTGAAACGATTTCCTGTAATTATGCTTCTGGCATTTCTTCCGAGAACGATTTGTGGTGCGGGATTATAAAAATCGCAGTCGATAAAAGTTAAAATAGCCCCATTGATATTGACATTCCCCTTTTGAATTTGATTTTGAAGAATCATAATACGGGTAGAGCTTTCTGCATCTGTGACAAAAGCGTTTTGAGTTGCATCTATTTCGCAAGTATGAAAATGCAATGCACCTGCAGTACCTTTGTTTACGACTACACCGTTTTCACAGTTTTTTATGATGCTTCGTGTAAATTGTATTCCTGAGTTGGCAATAGCATCGCATTGGATACCCGTTTTACAACCGATAACTTTTAATTGGTAGTTTTGTCCGTTGGGTTTAGACCCTTCATTCGTAATCGATGGAGCTGCGTTGAACCCTACTTTATAACCTTCTACAGTGATATTGGTAGTATATGACCAGTCGTTTTTACGCATCATGATACCGGTTCCGTTTTCGTAGATCCATTTATCGAATGATCCGCCTGCTGCTGGAGAGTCGGGAAGCCCCGATCCGCACCAATAAGCTGGAGAAAAATCTACACGGTCTATACGTCCTACGTCTGCGATATAGTCGATTTCTATACCGACCGATAGAGGACTTCCGTATATGTCATAAAAGACCGGACATCCTCCTCCGTTTACTCGGGAGATTGCAATACCGATATAGGAGTTGACTAATGTAATATTTTTAACATTACAATATTCATTCCCGAAATGTTTGGGCTTACCCATTACGATAGAAGCGGGGTAGGGTACGATATTATCCGGAGTTTGTTCCGGATACCAAATTGCTAAATCCATGACTCCGGCCGCCGGCTCCATTGTAATCAACGGGGTAGCATTCTCATCTCCTCGTCCTGCATATGCCATAAGAATAGTTCCTTCTATCGGTTGCCCTTTTTCCGGTTTTTTCCATTCACCTCGTATTGTCACCCCTTTGGGAATATTAAGATTTCCTTTGATGACATATTTTCCGGCTGGTACGAATAGTATTCCGCCGTTAACTTTCGATGGACCGACATTAGTCAGGCTGTTAAGACCTTTTTGGAAACTTTCTGTATCATCTGTGATACCGTCACCTTTCGCTCCGAAGTCGGTAACCGAATATCCCGCTACAAAAGCATCTTTTGTTGGATAAGCCGGTTTGATGAGTCGCCAGTTCTGAGCGTAAAGCGAACTCAGCCCTATGACTGTCATAAGAAAACAAGTGCAAATTTTTTTCTTCATCTCTATTTTATTTTCAAGTTTAGAATCTGTTTGACAATTTATTGAAAGTGGAGCAGATCGTTAAAAAGTATTTTTATGAGATTTAAATGGGTTTTTAAAATTAAGTTTTAACAAAAATAATTTTACATGCTTATTTTATGGCTCGATTTATTATTAATTGAGAATTAATATTTGTTTGAGATAGAAAATTAATTTGTTTTTATTTCCTCTATTTTTAAAATACTCAAAAAAGAGTGTATGAGTTTGGATATGCCGATAAGGTTGCTTACTTTTACCCGATAAACTTTATAAATTTATCTTTATGAGCCAACAAGATGATTTGCAATATGACGAAGATGATGCCGTGAAATTTATTCGGAATTTTCTTCCTGCAGAAGTCGCTTCCAAATTTTCTGATGATGATATCAACTATGTAATCGATCTGATATATGAATTTTACGAAAGTAAAGGATATATGGATGAGAACAATGATAGTGAAGTCGATATCATAGAAGATGAACTGACCGAGTATGTGATAACGAATGCTCGTAAAAATGGTTTTACACGGTTTGATGCGGATGATGTTTCTATGGTAGTTCAAGGTGAACTTGAATATTGCGATTCTATAGGAATGTTCGAATGATTGTTACTTTTATAATTGTATGAAAAGGGATGATATTTATATATCTTTCCGTTTTTTTGTGAGAGTTTATCTCGAGTACCGTATAGCTTGTTTTTAATGAAAACCAAAATTTGTATTATATATCTACTGACATTGTTGTTATCTTGTCCTTTTTATATGGAGGCACAAGATAATCAACCCGTAAAGGAGAAAAATCGTATCTCCCGTTGGATAGATTCAGGAAAACGTTTTTTTACGAAGAAAGAAAAGAAAGATGAGGTGCATATAAACCTTCATGAACTTACTTTAGAAGAAAACATTAAAATTCCTGTTCCGGCAAGTTCGGCTGTCAATAATTTGAAAACCGCTTTGTCTCAAGAAGTACGTCGTTTGAGCCGGATAAAGCATGCTCAATTATCTACGCCTCGAAGAGGAGAAGTTATAAAGGTCGTTATTCCGATGGACCAGCTTTTTCAACCCAATGATACACTTTTGTGGGATAGAGCAGAATTGATTTTGCGTCCGTTTGTCAAATATGTAGAGAATCCCGATTATTATCATATTTTGTTGGCTGCATATACCGATGATACGGGTAGTGATGCTTATACACGAAGGTTATCCGAATCTCGTGCACGTGCCGTAGCAGAGTGGTTACAAGAGCATGGAGGAGTGTCGGATTACATAGTTCCTTATGGTATGGGAAATTCAAATCCTATAATGCCGAATACATCGGATGCCAATAGAACCGAAAATCGGCGTATGGAAATTTATCTTGTCCCGGGTGAGGCTTTGTTAAAGTTAGCAGGAAAAGGAAAGATTACGTATTAGTTATAAATCTGCATTGCTATATTGATTTTCAATAGTAAAAGCATGAAATAATTCCGCTTTTTTATAATTTTGCATCTCGAAATCAAAATTAGGATTATAAAAATATCATAAATACATGGCAAAAGAACTGAAAGACCTGACAAAACGCAGTGAAAATTATTCTCAATGGTATAATGACTTGGTCGTAAAAGCCGATTTGGCGGAACAGTCGGCAGTAAGAGGTTGTATGGTTATAAAACCTTACGGATATGCAATATGGGAGAAAATGCAACGTCAATTAGATGATATGTTTAAGGAAACCGGACATGTCAATGCCTATTTCCCGCTATTGATCCCTAAGTCTTATTTAAGCCGTGAGGCGGAACATGTCGAAGGTTTTGCTAAAGAATGTGCGGTTGTGACTCATTACCGGTTGAAAAATGCAGAAGACGGTTCGGGCGTTATTGTCGATCCGGCAGCAAAACTGGAAGAAGAGTTGATTATACGACCTACTTCCGAAACTATTATTTGGAGTACCTATAAAAATTGGATACAATCTTATCGTGATCTGCCTATTCTCTGTAATCAATGGGCAAACGTGATGCGCTGGGAGATGCGCACAAGGCTATTCTTGCGTACGGCAGAGTTTCTTTGGCAAGAAGGTCATACGGCCCATGCTACCCGTGAGGAAGCGGAGGCAGAGGCTCAACGCATGTTGAATGTGTATGCCGATTTTGCTGAAAATTATATGGCTATGCCGGTAATCAAGGGAGTTAAGTCGGCAAACGAACGGTTTGCCGGAGCTTTGGATACCTATACTATCGAAGCTTTGATGCAAGATGGTAAAGCTTTGCAATCGGGAACTTCTCATTTTCTCGGACAAAATTTTGCAAAAGCTTTTGATGTGCAGTTTGTTGATAAAAATAATAAACTCGACTATGTTTGGGCGACTTCATGGGGAGTTTCTACTCGTTTGATGGGAGCTTTGATTATGTCTCATTCCGATGATAACGGCTTGGTATTGCCTCCTAAGTTAGCACCGATTCAGGTAGTAATAGTCCCCATTTATAAAAATATGGAGCAACTGGCTGTCATTGATGAGAAAGTTGCCGGTATCGTGGCTAAATTGAAAGAATTGGGAATATCTGTCAAATATGACAATGCCGACAATAAACGTCCCGGATTTAAATTTGCCGATTATGAATTGAAAGGAGTTCCTGTTCGTTTGGTTATGGGAGGACGGGATTTAGAAAACAACACGATGGAGGTAATGCGTCGCGATACATTAGAAAAGGAAACAGTTTCTTGCGATAATATCGAATTGTATGTGAAAAAGTTATTGGATGATATTCAGTCTAATATTTATAAGAAAGCTTTTGATTATCGTGCTAAACATATTGTTGAAGTCGATTCTTACGATGAATTTAAAGAAAAGATCGAGGAGGGCGGATTCATCCTTGCTCATTGGGATGGAACACCAGAAACGGAAGCTCGTATCAAAGAAGAAACTAAAGCGACGATACGTTGCATCCCTTTTGATGGAGATATGACTCCGGGTGTTTGTATGGTAACCGGTAAGCCTTCTGCTCGACGAGTTCTATTTGCCCGTGCATATTAAAAACAGACGGTATATTAGTCAATAAGGAAACTTTGAAAAAGGTTTCCTTATTTTTTTGTCATTGATATAGAAAAACGAAACTTTTATTATTTTTGGTTGTTCTAACACAAAAAATATTATGATTAGTGATTGGGCTTTAGTCTTAGAGGGTGGTGGAATGAGAGGAGTCTTTACTTCCGGAGTTCTGGATTATCTTATGGATAAAAACATCTATTTCCCATATACGATAGGTGTATCGGCAGGAGCTTGTAATGGATTATCGTATGCATCGAAACAACGGGGACGAGCTAAAATCTCGAATATAGATTTATTGGATAAATATCATTATATAAGTCCTAAATTTTTTTGGAGCAATAAAAGTATATTGAATATGGACTTTTTGTTTGATGAGATGCCCAATAAGGTTCTTCCCTATGATTTTGATACCTATTTTGCATCGCCGGATCGTTTTATTATGGTTACTTCAAATTGTGAAACCGGAAAAGCCGAATATTTTGAAGAAAAACGATCTCCGCAAAGATTATTGCAGATATGTAGGGCGTCCAGCAGTCTACCGTTTGTTTCGCCGATTGTATGGATAGACGGTAAACCTATGTTGGATGGAGGAATTTGTGATCCTATACCTTTCCGGAAAGCTTGTGAAGACGGGTATGATCGAATGGTTTTAGTCTTGACACGTAATAAGGGATATAGAAAAGAAGAAAAAGAGGTGAAACTTCCACCATTTTTTTATCATAAATATCCGGCATTGAAAAATCGGCTTTATCACCGTATGCGTGAGTACAATAAAACGATGGATGAAATAGAAATGATGGAAAAAAATAATAAGGCAATCGTTATACGTCCTCAAAAGCCCTTAGTCGTTGATCGGATAGAACGGAATATAAAAAAATTGACAGATCTATACGAAGAAGGATATCATTGTGCCGAAGCTGTTTTTTCGGCTGTTAACTTGTAGGCATTTATTTTTACTTAATATGGTCTTCTATAAGTTTTTTATAGAAAAGGAGTTCTGCGTTTTTGAAGAATGAACGTAAAAAAACAGTTAAAGAAAACCTTATGTTACGATAATATTTTAATTTTGCCGACTGAAAATTTTTAAGGATATGAAAAAAAGTCTTATAGCATTGGCATTCGGTACATTAGGTTTGGGAATCGCTGAATTTGTAATGATGGGAATCTTGCCGGATGTTGCTAAAAATTTGCATATAAGCATTGCTACGGCAGGACATTTGATTTCTGCGTATGCATTAGGAGTTTGTGTTGGTGCACCTATGCTTATTTTAGCGAGAAAATTTCCTTTGAAACGTATTCTGATGGGTTTGGTGGCAATTGTTATGATAGGAAATATCTGTGCATCTTTAGCTCCGAATTATTGGGTAATGCTTGTCGCTCGTTTTATATCCGGATTACCGCATGGAGCTTATTTCGGTGTCGCATCTATCGTAGCTGAAAAATTGGCGGATAAAGGAAAAGGATCGGAAGCCGTTTCTATTATGATTGCGGGAATGACTATTGCAAATTTGTTTGGTGTTCCCTTGGGGACGTCTTTGAGCGCGTCGATATCTTGGCGGTTGACTTTCCTTTTGGTAGGAGCATGGAGTGTTATTATTATGTATTATATTTGGCGGTGGGTTCCTCAAGTCGAGAACTTGCCGGATACGGGGTTGAAAGGACAATTTCGTTTTCTTAAGTCTCCAGCACCATGGTTATTATTAGGTGCGACTATGCTGGGAAATGGAGGAGTATTTTGTTGGTATAGTTATGTAAACCCTTTGTTGACACATGTTTCCGGATTTTCACCTCATTCGATTACTTTTTTTATGGTTCTTGCCGGGTTTGGTATGGTCGTGGGTAATTTGACGGGAGGAAAAATGTCTGATAAATATACACCGGGAAGGGTAGCGGCTTTTGCACAGGGGAGTATATGCATTGTATTGCTCATGATTTTCTTTTTTGCAAAAGTTCCTTGGTTGTCAGTCCTTTTAATGTGCCTTTGTACAGCCGGTCTGTTTGCGGTTTCAAGCCCGCAACAAGTATTGCTGATTCGTTATTCTAAGGGTGGAGAAATGTTGGGGGCGGCAAGTGTCCAGGTTGCATTCAATTTGGGAAATGCTATTGGTGCTTATTGTGGAGGATTGCCCCTACAAGCCAATATGGGTTACCAATATCCGGCACTGATCGGAGCTCCTTTTGCCTTATGCGGTTTTATTTTGTTGACGATCTTTTTTAGAAAATACGAATCTATGAGAATCCGGTCATAATGAAGATTGTGCATCGATCATTTTTTGTATAAGAAGAGCTGCATCACGACCATCCGTAAGCCCATGGTGTGCACTGATAGAGATAGGAAGAGTATATTTCTTTTTTTCTTGTATTAATTTTCCCGTAGAAATTTTAGGTACAGAATCTCCGGTTCTGATAGAATCTGCATGTTTCATGTCGGAAAAAACAAACCAAGGTAAAGCTGAATAGCGTATGAGATCTTTTCTTCCTGTATTTTCAGAGAAAGATAATCCAGTGCTATTTTTTACTCTGTTTATCTCTTTCTCAGCGTTTTGCATAAAAATATTGAAGTCTGTACTATATTCGAAAAAAGCGAATCCGAAAGTTCCGTCTTCTCTTCCGATTGTGGGAGAAATATTGATTTTATCGTATTTCACGACATTTTCACCTTCTATTCGCAGTTTAAAAGCATCTATATCATTGATACATTTTAATAGAAAATGTATAGAGTAAAGAAAAAAAGGTTTTTCTAATTCTTTGCTTAGCAAATAGATTTTGGTAAAATCAACGGTTGTAGTAATACCCCAAAAAGGATCATCGAGTTTTGAAAAGAAATAAAAATGTTCTTTTCTATTCCAAGAGTTTATGTCGATAATTTGTTTCATTTTTCCAAATCCGTATTTTTATTGTATATTTTAGACAGGCCCTAATATCATTATTGAATAATGAAATATGAAAATTCAGCAGGTTGATCAGATTCTCCGCAATGAATAAGTCCGGGACGGGCGACTCTGTCCCAGCGATCTAATTGATTATATCCGTTCTTGTCTGTATTTATTATATGCCAATCTTTTTGATTCTTACTCCAGAAAAATGAACAATTGCATCCTTCTGTTATTTTTATTTTTAGATAAGGTTTATTTGTCGGTAAATTCATTTTTCTTATGATATTTTCTTTTCCGTCTTTTACTTCCTTTAAAATTAACTCGTTATTTTGGTATCCCAATATAACCAGATTTTTGTCATCGCCATAAAAAGTAAGGCCTTTCAAACTTTTGTTCGAGTTTGTTACTTGGGTTTCAAATGAATAATTCGGTTTTACGGATCGTACACATAAGGCAGTTCCGTTTTGACTGTTATTTTTTTGAGTACCGCTGAGCAATAGATGTCCATTACCTGTTTTTGTATCTATATCTGAATAGAGGTAATTCCAGCACCAGTCATTTTTAAGTTTTTTACTTTTGAAATTGTCACGAAATTCGTTTATGATTTTTTGTTTTGTTCCGGTAAATGGTACGGGTTGTTGAAGTTGAGCTATATCTCCAGACTTGAATCGAAGCCATTGATCTTTATCTATGGTCAGCTCTAATAAAATAGGCTGCCTTCCTGTAAAAAATCCCGCTCCATTTAAATAAGCATGACAAAGATAAAACATGCGTCCATCCGGAGTTGTCGTCACAGTACCGTGTCCACAAGAAAGAATGTCGTTACTTCCTGTAAGAATTGGGTTACCCTCATATTTCTCATAAGGGCCTTTTAGTGTTTTTGAGCGGGCGACATAAACCTGATAATCGCTTTTAGGACCGCAACAGTTATTCGTCGCATACATTAAGTAATAGTAGTCGCCTTTTTTAAACCAATATTGACCTTCCATTAAAGTGTGGTCGTCATCCCGTAGAAGGGTAAAAGGTTCTCCTTCAAGCCGTAATCCGTCTTTAGACATTTTGTTACACAATAATTCTATCGGGCGTTTGTCAAGACCGTAAGCTTTCCAAGTGACATATAAATCTCCGTTATCTTCCATGACAAAAGCGTCGATAGCTTCTTTTCCGAACTTGACTAATAATCCATGATCCGTAAACTCTTTTTCCGGATCATCGGAAGTCGCAACACCTATATACGAAACGCCGTTCTTATCTCGAGCAGTATAATAAACATAAACTTTGTTATTATGGTAAAACAATTCGGGAGCCCAGAACGAAGAGAGTGTCCATTCGGGTTGTTTATTGAATATATGTCCGGTCTGTTTCCAGTTGATCAAGTCGTTTGACTTAAACATTGGATAATACGGAGCCCATTCTGAGGATGTCCCTGTCGCATAATAAGTGTTGCCGATTCTGATAATCGTAGGGTCGGCCAGATCGCCCCGAATTACCGGATTATTGTATGTTTCGACTCGCTGTCCTGATGTAAAATGAATACATGATATACAAGCGAATAATAGTAATAATTTTTTCATGTGTGTGTAGTTTGTGTGGTGAATTATTATTTTAGATTATCATCAGTTAGACTTAACCGATGATAAATAAACTTTTAGTGAATTATTTGAAAAATAAAAGGCGACGATTTGCAAACCGTGCGAATTTCAGTGTTTTGAATTGTTATGCTGTCGAATAACTCTTCTAACTACAAAAATAAAACAATCACTTAAAAGAACAAAATCTTGGGCATATTTTGTAATCAAGGATCTGTTATAAGAAGGTTACTTGGTCGTTCTTTATAGCTGTGTTTAACAGCTATAATAGTACTTTTGTTTAACAGAGTGACTTCTATCATCGTAATATTTTTGATGGCATCCTTTATCTTTATCATCATCCAATCATTAGAGTTATCATAAGGCAAATAGAACCACCGGGCTAATCCTATAAAACCAATTCGATATTGTCTATTTTCTTTATCATCTATAATTTGCGTTGGTATCCATTCCATAACACTGAATTGAGGGAGTAGTGTTCCTGTCCTATCTATATAGAACCATTTATCACTCTCCCAATAATGATATTCCCCTTTAGAATTTGGTACTACTTTTTTTTCTCCTTTATTTGTAACTTTCGCTCTTCCATTCTTAAAAGGAAAACCAAAAGCAAATTGAGGTTTAATGATAATTGCCCCTTTTTCATCTATATATCCTATACGCCCCCGCCTATCTATAATGCGGCGCATTCCGTCTTGTATATAGTCTTCACCATTATCAATCTGATAGACTGTATAACATTTATTTGATATACATCCGATAAATAATAATAAGATAAAAAGCCCGATGTAATATTTCATAATAAAATATACTTTATCGTTTTCTTTTGATCAACTATATTGGGTTACAAATATACGTAAAAGAGGCCGTCTCATTTTGTACTGCACCCCAAAAGTTGGACAAGTTAAACATTATCCCGTAATAGAAAGAGTTCGGTATTG
>ERZ791815.18-NODE-18-length-204577-cov-21.114883_pt1 | contig 204577 bp, 160 predicted proteins | sample MGYA00510302_ERZ791815 | MGnify/ENA primary metagenome ERZ791815 (study PRJEB30046, sample SAMN00791995) | human gut metagenome | study: EMG produced TPA metagenomics assembly of the A metagenome-wide association study of gut microbiota in type 2... | reverse complement strand
TAAGCGAAACTAACTACTGGTTATCAATCAATTATCAAACAAAAAAAGTTTGCCAAAAAGAATCGTCTTTTTTTTCTATATGTCTTTATTCTTCCTGCCAAGTTTTGCCGGAGAAGAGTCATATACATACTCTGAAATAAAAAAAGAGCCTAAATCCCCCAAAACCGATTACAAAATCATATATGATTCAGAATGCAATATCCCAGTATCCTCTTTTCAAGCAGAGATTTTGGAATTTCCGGTCAGACTCGATTACGTTTACCGGATAAAAGGATTTCCTGACAAAGAAAAAGATTTTACAAAAGGCATTTCTGCCTGTTTTGCCGGTATTTTCAACGAACATAGTACACTGATGATAGGAGGAGGATGCAATTTTCCCGATATTTCGGCGGCAGACGGAGGAACTAAAAAATATTACCGAAGTATATATGCCGCCGAAGTTACCGAAGACTCGCTTTTCACATGGGAAAAAATCGGAGAATTTCCTCAAGATGTTGCCTATGGTGTTACCATATCTACACCCGACGGTATTCTTTGTATTGGAGGCATGAATGCAAAAAAAAGGCTGAATACAGTATATAGAATTACACTAAAAAACAAAAAAGCTGTATTGGAAACTTTACCGGCCTTACCTTGTACTTTAGACAACATGACAGGTTCATTGCTCGGCAACGTAGTGTATGTAGCCGGAGGTAATAAAAACGGTATCCCTTGTAACGATCTTTATTGTTTAGATTTAGACAGTCTTTCAAAAGGCTGGCAAAAATTACAGGACTTCCCGAGATCTCCACGCATACAAGCCGTCAGTGCAGCACAAATCGGCCCACACGGAGAACAAATATTTTGTTTATGGGGAGGCTTCTCTACTTCTGACGGAAATCGACAGGCAACTTTATCGACAGACGGTTATGCTTATTCTCCAAGTACAAAAAAATGGGTTTCATTACCCGATCCTACAAACAACGAAGGAGAGACAGTTTCTTTAGGAGGTGGTAGCATCATTGCCTTATCCGACAGCTTGATATTATGTACAGGAGGAGTTAATAAAGATATATTTTTACAAGCCCTTAAACACAATGCTCCCGACTACCTGTCACATCCCATAGAATGGTATCGTTTCAATAATCGTTTACTGGTATATAACTCTCGTCAAAAAAGATGGAAAGAAATTGCAAAAGTATCTGAGACCGCCAGAGCCGGAGCATCTCTCATTTTCGACGGCTACGGTTATTTACTTATCAACGGGGAACTAAAACCCGGCATTCGTACTCCGGATATAACAAGAATTCTGCTAAAAACAGAAACAAATTCAAAACCAATGAACCGAATTATCCCTAATAAAAATGAATATTAAAAATAAAGGAACTGATCTTTTAGTATCTTCATTTGGAGATGTATTAAATAAAAAATATGATCTGGTTGTTTTGCCATGGGGAGCTACCGAACCGCATAATTTGCATTTACCGTATTTAACCGACTGTATTTTATCGCATAGTATCGCTGTCGATGCAGCAAAAATCGCAAAAGATCATTTCGGCGTAAACAGTATGGTTATGCCTCCGATTACTTTGGGTGCTCAAAACCCGGGTCAGCGAGAATTAAGTTTCTGCATACACGCACGTTATGAGACTCAAAAAGCAATTCTGACAGATATTGTCTCCTCTCTTCACATACAAGGGATCAATAAGTTAGTCATCATTAACGGTCATGGTGGAAATTGCTTTAAAAATATGATCCGAGATCTGTCGATAGATTATCCGGATTTTTTAATTGCCACAAGTGAATGGTATACAGTACTCCCTGCAAAACAATATTTCGACACTCCGGGAGATCATGCAGATGAAGTAGAAACTTCGGTCATGATGCATTATTATCCGGAATTAGTCAATCTCAAAAACGCCGGTAAAGGGAAATATAAATCATTCGCTTTAGAATCTCTAAGAGAAAAAGTTGCTTGGATACCTCGCAATTGGCAAAAAGTATCTGAAGATACCGGTATCGGCGATCCGGCTCTCTCCACAGCAGAAAAAGGGAAATACTTTGCCAATGCCATAGCCGATAAATACGCCCAGTTATTTGCCGAGCTCAGTCGAATAGAAGAAACAGGTATTTATGAAAAAGAAAACAATAAATAATAATAATCGATAAGATACACATAAGATAAATAGGCAAAACAAAATATAGTATTTACAAGCCGGCCTGAATTTTGCTTGGACAAAGTTTAGGACGGCTCTTATAACCGACAAAAATTAATACTCGATAAATAATAAATCTCCTATCCCTGAAAACAGAAATACAGTTTTTGAATCTATCTCTTCTATCGATACCGATCTGTCCCGGCAAAAAACAAGATCGGAAATAAAGCAAAAGAAAATATTTCATAAAACAAAGAACAAGCAAAAAAGTAATTTTGTTAAACAGATAACTGTTCTTTTGCTATTTAAGCATATCAATTAAAAAAAGTATATAGTATCTCAAAATCATTTTATCCATAAAGATTTGTTCTAAAAAAATCTGTACATTTGACTGATTATTCTTTTTGACTGAAAACTGTATATGAAAAGATTCTTGCTCATATTTACCGCATTTCTGACACTTTCATCCGTTTCTCTTTCTCAAACTGTCGGATTAGTACTCAGCGGAGGCGGAGCGAAAGGAATCGCTCATATCGGAATTATCCAAGCTCTTGAGGAAAACAATGTTCCCATCGATTACATTGCAGGAACTTCAATGGGTGCTATCGTAGGCGCTTTATATGCAATGGGATATACTCCTGCCGAAATGATCGAACTGATAAAGTCCGATGATTTTGCATCTTGGTCAACAGGAAAAATGGAAGAAAAATATATCTACTATTTCAAAAAACCCGATCAAACACCTGAATTTGCTTCTTTCAAAATAGGTTTGAAAGATTCCAGTAAAATAACACCGCATTTTTTGCCAAAAAGTTTAATAAATCCTCTCCCGATGAATTTGGCTTTCATGCGTATCTTTGCACCTTATACAGCACAATCAGGAGGAAATTTCAACAATTTGTTCGTACCGTTCCGGGCCGTAGCTTCGGATGTTTACCATAAACGTCCGGTTATATTCGAAAAAGGAGATTTAGGTGATGCCGTACGTGCCTCTATGAGTTTCCCATTCGTATTTAAACCTATCGAAATAGATAGTGTATTGCTATATGATGGAGGTATCTATAATAATTTCCCGATAGATGTCATGAAAAAGGACTTCAATCCGGATATTATCATCGGAAGCAATGTCTCTTCAAATCCTGAAAAGCCTAAGGAAGATAATCTCATGGCACAAATCGAAAATATGGTCATGCAAAAGACAGATTATAAGATCAAAGAAGAAGACGGAATTCTAATCGATTTCAATTTAAAAGAGTATAATCTCCTCGATTTTCCGAAAGCAGACCAAATTTTCAAAATCGGATATGATAAAGCCGTGTCGATGATGGATTCTATAAAATCAAGAATACCCAGAGAACTGCCATCTGAAACACGGAAACTCCAAAGAATGGTATTCAAAAGCAAAACTCCGGAGCTCTTATTCGAAGATATATCTATTAAAGGAGGCAATCACTCTCAACAAAATTATATTCGTAAACAGTTTCAATTAGACGAAAATAAACTTCTCGATCAAGAAGATGTCAAACAATCTTACTACAAACTACTATCCGATTCGAAAATCTCCGATCTTATTCCGCACGCTGTATACGATGAAGAATCAGGGAACTTCAAACTTTTATTGAATGCAAAGCTCGAGGATAATATAGCCATAGGATTAGGAGGATATATCTCTTCAGGAAATACCAATCAGATCTATTTAGGAGCAAAATACAGAACTTTAAGCCTCTATTCTTTGGATTTCGACTTAAACGGACAATTCGGAAGATCGTATAATACAGGATTGGCTTCCGCTCGTTTCGAACTGCCGGGAACAATACCTATGTACCTGAAATTTATCGGAGTAGTGTCCAAAAAGAAATATTACGAAAGTGAAAAACTTTTTCAAATCGAAGAATCTCCCACATTTATCACTCAAAGCGAAAATTATGTAAAACTCCGTATGGGTCTTCCGTTCCTCACAAATGCAAAAACAGAAGTAACGTTAGGATACGGATATTTGTATGACAAATATTATCAATCAAACACAGTAGATTACTCACAAATTCAGGCAGATAGAAGTTCTTATCGATTGGCAATGGGGTCACTACGTTTTGAAAAAAATACTCTGAACAGTTTTATGTTTCCGGTAACGGGAAATCGAGTTTCCGTAATCGGAGAGGCCGTTTATGGACGAGAAATGTTCAGACCCTCCGACCCCAATTTACACACTGAAAAAGCGACTCACTCATGGTTGCAACTTTCTGGAACTTATGATCAATATTTCAATACCACACCCAAATTCACACTCGGAGTACGCAGTGAAATAGTCGTTTCCAGCAAAAACTTTTTCAGTAATTATACTGCTACTATTATTCAAGCTCCGGCATTCACTCCTACCCCACACAGTAAAATGGTCTTTAATGAGGCTTTTAGAGCAAACCAATATATTGCTGCCGGGATTCTCCCTATTTGGAAAATCATTAACAATTTACAATTACGTACAGAGTTATATGGATTTGTACCCTTTTTTGAAATTAAACAAGGTAAAAACAATCAGCCTTATTACGGACGCTTCATGAACTCTTTTAAATATATGGGAGAAATTGCTTTAGTGTACGATCTGCCTTTTGCCTCGATCAGTATCTATACTAATCATTATAGTTATCCCAAGAAGAACTGGAACTTCGGCATCGGGTTAGGACTATTATTATATAATCCTAAATTCTTAGAATAAAAACTCATTTAAATTTAGCCCGAACATTTCAAGCGTTATCATCTCGTAATTTGCATAATCTATTTTCTGAAAAAAAGATTCCGATTTATTATTTGCAAAACAAAAATTATTTATATCTTTGCATTCGAAAAACGGCTCCGTGGCTCAACTGAATAGAGCATCTGACTACGGATCAGAAGGTTACAGGTTTGAATCCTGTCGGAGTCACGAAAATCCTTTAAGCAAAATTGCTTAAAGGATTTTTCATTTAAATCTATTTTGTCTTGTAAAAATTATTGTATTTTAAGAGCATCCCGCAACTTACCCAAACAAATGTCTATATCAAACGACACAATATATTATAATAAACTAAGGACATTAGCAACAATTGCCGTAGTTACCATACATGCATCAAGCACATTATTTTACCATAGACCCATAGGAAGCGAATCATGGTGGATCGCCACATTTTTCGACACAATAGCAAGATTTGGCGTCCCGATATTTTTAATGATTTCCGGGGCTTTGCTACTACCTAAAAAAGAGGGTATGAAAAACTTTTATTCAAAGAGGCTGCACCGCATACTTATTCCTTTTTTATTATGGCTGATAATTTACTATTTTTACAATCTTCCCGCAAACATTTCTTTATCCGAAAAACTTCATCGGTTATTGAACGGAATATGTTCCGGAAGCAGTTATCACCTCTGGTATATTTACATGCTTGTGGGAATATATTTGGCTATTCCCGCAGTGCGTATATGGGTACAGAATATATCTACCCAAAGTATTCGAATTATTTTGTTGTTCTGGGGAATATTACTTCTACTAAGGCTGACCGACGAAACCGGTAAATTGGTAAAAAGTCTCAATATCGAATTTTTTTACTACTTGGGATATCCTATTGCCGGTTATTATTTATCGATACTCAAATTTCATAAACCTCATCAAATAATACGCAGATTTTCAACTGCAGCTATTATCATCGGAATATTTCTAACTTTATCCGGGACTTACATCCTCTCTCTATATAAAGGAAAAACCGACGAACTATTTTTTAATTGCCTCTCTCCGACTGTTATGCTCATGTCTTTCGGAATTTTTTTATTATTCAAACATATCGAATTCAAAAAAGAAAAAATTCCCGGAAAATGGATATGTACTTACAGTTATGGAATTTATTTATGCCATGTATATGTATTAGAGCAATTAAAATCTGTATATTGGATTAAATATACCTATTATATACATCCGGCAATAGGTATTCCGATATTAGTAATTTCTTGTCTGCTTCTATCTCTTTTATTGATAATGACAATTCACAAAATTCCCAGAATCGGAAAATATATTTCGGGATAAAACAAAAGAGGCCAGACAAACCTGACCTCTTATCTAATTTAGAGAAAGGGTGAAAGATGGGGCTCGAACCCACGACCCTTGGAACCACAATCCAATGCTCTAACCAACTGAGCTACATTCACCATTTTCAATTGCGATGCAAAGATAGTATTTATTTTTGAAACATACAATAGTAAACTATACTTTTTTATCAAAAACCAAATCAGATTTTTGTAATCCCACTTTTATTTACTCAGAAACAGACCCTAAGAGTCTGTTTAATTTTGTTTAGAACAGTTTTGAGAGTCTCTCTCGAGGATATTTTGTTGTTTTTACGAAAAGAAAATAGCAGGCTATCTGATGAGTGAAAATAGGGAGACAGACCGAAAAAACACAAAAATGGTCTGAGAATTTTTCTTTATTAGAAAATTTAAACCGGTTTCTAAGCCTCTCTAAAACTCATACTCTGTAACCGTGCCTTTATTTTGTTGTGAAAAAAGTTTCCTTGTGTCTTGAACAAAACGGGTTAAAGGAATCGACAAAGATGATGGCATCGAATCACCTTTAGCCAGCCAACGAGCAGCCGGAAGTACGACAAAACCTTGTTCTGGAACATGTACAGGTCGCTGAGTAAATATCAGAGCATAACGAGGATTTTCGATACGAATATCCGACGAATCCTTTACGACATCAACTTTGAAAACAATACTTCCCATTGTTGTTCGGGTTTTCATATTAGAAATAAAATTACCTAAAGAATATGCGACTACAGACTTAATTCTACCTATAGAATCCAAACGAGCTTCAATCGGTTGTACTACGTGAGGATGCGCTCCCACTATAAGATGTACTCCGGCATCGACCAATGTATCCGCTAATTTTTTTTGTGAAACATTCGGTAGAGTTCGATACTCGTCCCCCCAATGAGGACACACAATAATCACATCAGCTCCGTTTTTCTTTGCAGTTTCTACATCTCGTAATATGTTCTCGAGTTGTATATAATTAACGATATAAGGAGGACGCACTTGTATTCCATTCGTACCATAAGTATAATTCAAAAAGGCCAATCGTATTCCGTTTTTTCGTAAAAGTAAAGGATGTAAACGTTTACGTTCATTTTCAGAGCAATATGTTCCTGCACGAAAAACTTCCAAAGAATCCAATTGCCGTATAGTACGCTCCAGTCCCTTTTCTCGACGATCAAGACAATGATTGTTTGCCGTTAAAAACAGATCAAATCCGGCCTTTTTGAGAGCCTGAGCAAAAGCATCCGGAGCACAAAACTGAGGATAACCGGAATACGGAAATCCGCCTAAAGGAGCTTCCAAATTAACAACAGCCAATCCCGCAGATTGTATTTCATCCTTGATTTGTACGAAACACGAATCATAATTATACCCCGATGGAGTCCGGGCATCTTCTATTTGTGCCAGATGTTGCATCGCATCTCCTGCAAACAAAAGCGTAATACGTTGTTGAGCTTGTATATATACTGAAACTAAAAAGAAAAGGGACAGGAGATAAAATCGTGTTTTCATAAATTAGAATTTATACGGTTATAAAAATAAACTATCCTGCTTTAATTTCAAAATATTAAAACAGGATAGTTTATTCTCTTTTTTAATTCGTCAATCTTTATAGATTGCTTTCTTTCCTGCCAACAGTGTATTACGCATTAAAGAAACGATTGTCATAGGACCGACACCTCCGGGAACAGGAGTGATATATGCACACTTCGGAGCAACCTCATCAAACTTCACATCACCGGTCAGCTTAAATCCCGATTTTGTTTTATCCGAAGGAACTCTCGTCGTACCGACATCTATAACGGTAACTCCCTCTTTTACCATATCCCCTTTCAAAAATTCAGGAACTCCCAAAGCTGCAATAATGATGTCTGCCTGCAGACACATTTCCTTGAGATTTTCAGAGTAACTATGACATACGGTAACTGTCGCATTTCCTGGATTTGACTTTTGCATCATCAACGTCGCAACCGGTTTCCCAACGATATTACTACGCCCCAATACGACACAATGTTTCCCTTTCGTATCAATGTTATAACGTTTCAACAGTTCCATTATACCTGCCGGAGTCGCCGACACGAAACAAGGCAGTCCGATAGACATACGTCCGACATTAATCGGGTGAAATCCGTCCACATCTTTCCGATAATCAATTGCCTCAATCACCTTTTGTTCCAAAATATGCTTAGGTAAAGGAAGTTGTACGATAAATCCGTCTATATCTTCATCTTTATTCAATCTATCTACCTCTCTGAGCAACTCTTCCTCTGTTACATCACTCTCAAAACGAATTAATGTAGATTTGAATCCGCATTGTTCGCATGCTTTCACTTTATGGGCAACATAAGTTTCACTTCCTCCATCATGCCCCACTAATACAGCCGCTAAATGGGGTATTTTCCCTCCCGCTGCTTTAATTTGCTCAACCTCCTGAGCAATTTCCTGTTTTACCTGATCGGCAATGGCTTTCCCGTCGATTAATTGCATATTATTTAATTTTCAAGTTTTTAGATCAATCAAAACAAATATAATAGACTCCACTCATATTACAAAATAAAGAAAGGAGAAAGTAAAAAACTCTCTCCTCTCCTATATCCAAATTCATATCAGCGTTTCATTCTGGGCATCATTTTTCCCATTTTTCCACCTGCTACCATTTTCATCATTTTCCGTGTCTGGTCAAATTGTTTTATCAACCGATTAACTTCCTGTATTGATGTTCCGCTACCTTTTGCTATTCTTTGACGACGGCTGCCGTTCAACAATTCAGGATTACTCCTTTCTTTCGGAGTCATCGAATAAATAATGGCTTCGACGCTTTTAAATGCGTTGTCATCAATATCTATATCTTTAATCGCTTTACCGACACCCGGTATCATCGAAGCAAGGTCCTTCAGATTACCCATCTTCTTGATCTGCTGTATCTGGCTGATAAAATCGTTAAAATCAAACTGGTTTTTCGCAATTTTCTTTTGTAATCGCTTCGCTTCCTCTTCATCATATTGTTCTTGAGCCCGTTCCACTAAAGAAACAATATCACCCATTCCGAGAATACGGTCTGCCATACGTGCCGGATGGAAAACATCGAGAGCATCCATCTTCTCGCCTGTTCCCACAAATTTTATCGGTTTGTTGACAACCGTCCGAATCGATAACGCCGCACCACCACGAGTATCTCCATCTAATTTGGTAAGAACGACACCGGTAAAATCAAGACGATCATTAAACTCTTTCGCTGTATTAACAGCATCCTGCCCTGTCATAGAATCGACAACAAACAGTATTTCATTCGGGTTTATGGCATCTTTGATCGCTTTTATCTCACGCATCATCTCTTCATCCACAGCGAGGCGTCCGGCCGTATCGACAATGACCAAATCCTGTCCGTCCTGACGAGCTTGTTTAATGGCATTCTGTGCAATCTGAACGGGGTTTTTACAATCCGGTTCGCTATAAACCGGAATGCCGATCTGTTCACCCAACACTTTCAACTGTTCGATTGCAGCAGGACGATAAACATCACAAGCCACCAATAAAGGCTTCTTTCCGCGTTTTCCCTTAAGCAGTTGAGCCAACTTACCGGAAAAGGTCGTTTTACCCGAACCTTGCAGACCTGACATCAATATCACTGCCGGAGATCCGGTAAGATTGACGTCGACAGAATCTCCCCCCATTAACAAAGCCAACTCATCATGAACGATTTTAACCATTAACTGGCTCGGCTTCACAGCCGTAAGGACATCCATTCCTAAGGCTTTAGCCTTAACAGTATCGGTAAATTGCTTAGCAACTTTATAGTTAACATCGGCATCGAGCAAAGCTTTCCGCACATCTTTCAAAGTTTCGGCAACATTAATTTCCGTAATTTTGCCCTCACCTTTCAATATTTTAAATGACCGCTCAAGTCTGTCACTAAGATTCTCAAACATGGTAATATTTCTATTTTAATTTCTGAAAATGCAAAAATACAAAAAAGGTTGAGATTATCTATCAGCCTGTTTAAATTTTCCAATAAGGAAGATCAGGTCTTCTCTATGTTTTCTTTCGGTCTATTTCCCATTTTCACCTGCCAGATAGCTCGCATCCTCTTTTAAAAACAAGACAACACCCTCTCAAACCCGACATGAACAAAATTGAAACAGACTCTATATCTTCTTATTCCACCAATCGGCTTTTTTCAAATATATGACCGAAAACAACAACAAAACTCCCCAATAAACATACTCTACGATCCAACATGCTGCAATATTCGGCCGCAAACGGAATATCAGAAAATAAATGGCCAAAGTATAAGCAACAGCCGTAACCAATTCTGCCAACAATGCAGAGCGTGTATTTCCCGTCCCCGACATCGTATTGAACCAAACACTTCCCGGCACGGCAATAAAATAATATCCCAACATCACATACAGTGCAGGAATGCAATCTTGAAGTAAAGATGCAGAATCGGTATATATCCTCAAAACAGGAGCAGGTATCAGATAAACCAATGCCATCATCGGAATAACGATCATATAGCAAAGACCTATTATCCGACGGCTTATAGGCATCACCTCTTTCGGTTTTCCCGCACCGATTGCATTACTCACCAACGAACTTGCAGTGACTGCAAATGCATTCACAGGCATAAAAAACAACGTCGATATACTACGCACGATATTCGATATAGCCAAAGGTCTTTCTCCCAAATGTTCTATAGAAATAAAGAAAAAGAACCATGTGATAATAGGCAGAAAAGATTGCAACATAGTCCATACCGAGATATTCAATATACGGGCAATTACTTTAACATCGACATGTATCGTCTCAAAAAAAGCATATTTATGAATATCTGCTTTGCAAATTGTATAAATAATAAAGAAAAACAACGAAAGTGCTTCAGCAAGTACAGAGCCTAAAGCTGCCCCGGCTATTCCCATTTGAGGACACCCCCACTTCCCGAATATAAACATATAATTGAATACAATATTTGCAATAGCCATTACCAATGCGTTCACCGTCAATATCTTAGTCCGAGTTATTCCGACATAAAACGCACGGAACATGACAGCAACAAAAGAAAAGAATAACCCATATATCCGATAATCGAGATATTGCATGGTCGCACTGAAAACTACCTCTGAGGAAATGATACTCCGCATTAGATGAGGAGCATAAAAATGAGAAATACCGAACAACACAAATGCGAGAATAACCAAAAACAAGCTTCCCTGCACAACTATCGTTCCGATACTTTCATAACGTTTCTCCCCGTTACGCCTGCCAATAAGAATTTGAGAACCGATACTGAACCCGAATCCTATCATATAGATAGCCATATAGAAAACACCGGCCAAAGCCGAAGCTCCTAATTCGACTTCTCCGACATGCCCTAAATATGCCGTATCAGTAATGTTAATCAAATTCTGAACAACGAGACTGATCAATATGGGATAAGATATTTTCCAGATATCTTTTTTTGCATACATAATTTACAATATTGTCTAAGTGAAAGAAAACCCATCGAAATGACGGGTTTTCTTAATTTATCTCTATCGGAAATGTCAAGTCACAAATTCCGAATTTTCTTATTTTCAATATTAAATCAGCTTATTTGTCTTTGTATCGGGAAATATTACAGCAGGAGTAAAGTGTTTAGCTTCTTCAAAATCCATCATCGCATAAGCCATGATAATCACGACATCTCCGGGTTGCACTTTACGGGCAGCAGCTCCATTCAAACAGATAACTCCTGAACCACGTTCCCCTTTAATAACATAAGTAGAAAAACGTTCACCATTATTATTGTTTACAATATACACTTTCTCGTTAGCAATAATATTTGCAGCATCCATCAAATCTTCATCAATCGTAATACTACCGATATAATTCAAATCGGCTTGCGTGACCGTAACCCTATGTATTTTCGATTTAACTACCTCTACCAGCATTTTTATTTCATTTTAAAGTTCAGGTTCTCCATTAACGACGATAAGCAATATTATCGATCAGTCTCACCTCCCCGCAATATACCGTAATACATCCTACAATATAATCCGAATCTGACCAATCATTTACCGGAAGCAGCGTATTCCCATCCACTATTTCAAAATATTCCACCTCTAGATCCGGCACAGAATTCAAAGTACTCACGACATAATCTATCGTTTCAGCAACCGAATGTTGTTCGGCAAAGGTACGACTTTTAAATAAAGTCTGAGATATACTCACCGCATTTTTTCTCTGTTGGGGGGTCAGACGCAAATTACGGCTGCTCAATGCCATACCATCATCTTCTCTCACAATCGGACATGCGACAATTTCTACTGGAAAATTCAACAGTTTTACCATTGAACGTATGACAGCAATCTGTTGAAAATCTTTCTCACCGAAATATGCCCGATCGGGCTGTACGGCATCGAACAGTTTACTTACAATCTGAGCGACTCCGTTAAAATGTCCCGGACGATACTTGCCTTCCATAACCTCCGCTACAGTTCCCAAGTTAAAAACCCGAGTATCTTCAACAGGATACATTTCTTCAACCTCTGGAGCAAATGCTATCGCACAACCTGCAGATTCCAACAACCTACAATCCGCATCCAAAGTACGGGGATAATGCAATAAATCGTTTTTATCATTAAACTGAGTAGGATTTACAAATACACTAACCACACAAATACCGTTTTCCGCTACACAACGTTTCACCAATTCAAGATGTCCGTTATGCAATGCACCCATAGTCGGGACAAGCCCCACAGTACCGTCTTTAGCACGTATTTCAGCTATTTTTCTCTGTAAATCAGCTATTTTAGTAATAACTTCCATTGCCATAATTTTAAAAATCGGTGCAAAAGAAGTAAATAAAACCCACATCCCGAAGTATTCTGACAAGAAAATTAAAAAAACATACTATCAGGATACCGAAGAAGCAGACTTTTCCAATAAAAGTTTAGCTAAATTTTCCGATAAAGTGATTTAATTATACGGGCTCTAACAAAACTTATTTTATCTGTATTTTTACCTGATATAAACGGAAAGCTTGTTAATACTTCTAATATTTGGAGATTCAAGATGATTTTTTTATTATCTTTGCGAAATAATATTGAGATAAGAGGAATTTATAAAATGAAAGCCACCAAGGTATTATTTATTGCACAAGAGATAACTCCTTATTTGCCCGAATCGGAAATAGCGAACGTTTGCCGCTATCTTCCTCAGGGAGTTCAAGAAAGAGGTCGTGAAATAAGGACATTCATGCCGAAATACGGAAATATCAACGAACGGAGAAACCAATTACACGAAGTGATAAGACTGTCGGGAATGAATCTAATTATCGATGACACAGACCATCCCTTGATCATAAAGGTCGCATCTATTCAGGCAGCCCGCATGCAAGTATATTTTATAGATAACGAAGATTATTTTCAGCGAAAATTCATTACCGAAGACGAAAACGGAAATAGTTTTGACGATAACGATGAACGAAGCATTTTCTTTGTGAGAGGTGTAATGGAAACTGTCAAAAAGCTTCGTTGGGTACCGGACATCATTCATTGTCACGGATGGATGACAGCATTAGCTCCTCTTTATATTAAAAAAGCCTATGCCGAAGACCCGTGTTTCAGAGATACCAAAGTTATCTACTCTTCTTATAATAATAGTTTCAACTCTCCTTTCCCGGCATCTTTCTCCGACAAACTTCTATTGGAAGGCATACGGAAAGAAGACTTGAATTTTACTGATAAACCGATAGATTTCTCTGAACTCACTAAATTGGCCATACGTTTTTCGGACGGAGTCATTCAGGCAAGCGAAACAATGCAGCCGGACATTCTCGAATATACTAAAAATGCCGGCATTCCGTTTTTACCTTATCAAGATCCGGAGAACTATATCGATGCATACAACGAATTTTATGACGTTGTATGGGAAAACGCTCATAAATAATAAACCAGTATGAAGTTAAATTGGTTATTACCATTTGTCCTGATCGCCTTAACGATCTCTTGTAATGACGACATTAACAAAATAGGGACATCGATCGACGATACACTTATTTCTATTAAAGTAGATAACTCTTTAGCATATACAACTGCCGATTCGGTATATTCCATTCCTGCCGGTCCTGTCACGAATCGTACCATTATTCAAATGCTCGGAGCTGTCGATATGGTAGATTACGGATCTATACGTGCAGATTTTCTTACTCAGATGAGACCGATAGCCAAATTCGATTCCAGACTGGTTACAGAAGATATGCTGGATTCTTTGGTTCTCGAACTCGGATTTCTGCCCAGCAGCTTTTTAGGAGATTCTCTGACCCCGATGCAAGTAAGTGTATATCCGCTTAATAAAGTGCTTGAGAAACCGATATACAGCAATCTTGATCCCACAGATTATTTCTCACCTGAAGAAATACTCGGACAGCAAATTTATACAACTTCTCAGCAAAGTTATCCTGATTCGTTAATCAATAGCGACGGTTCACGAATCATCAAAATCAAGTTAGCACGTCCCGGACACACATCCAAAGAATTGGCACAAGAATTTTTCAAACTATATAATGACAAAGGCGGCATATTAACAGAAAGCGATATAGCAGACTTCTTCCCAGGTGTTTATGTAACAAATACTTATGGAAAAGGCGTATTGATCAATATTCTTTCTTCAGTAATTAAAATATACCACGATACGTATGTATATAACGACCAAGGCGGTGGTGGTCTGGAAGAAAATGAAGATATAACAAATGACGACGGAACTCACCCCCTTGTAGTAAACAAAGCGACAACTTCTGTTTTGGTTTCAAGCAATGAAGTTCCGACAATCAACCATATCATATCGACAAACGCATCTTATATAGAAAATGCCATTGCCGATGACCGTGCAATTATAAAATCTCCTGACGGTTACGATGCCCATATAACTTTCCCGGTTACGGACATTATAAAAAAATACCGGGAAGTAGTACCGGAAGAAGCTGAAAATACAGGAGCTGTATCTGGATTGATAAACGCAATAAACTTTTCAATTCCCATTAAGAAATCAGCAAACGATATTTTCTCAAACTACGGGCTTACCCCTCCTCCCTATCTATTGCTGATGCGCGCCGGAGGAAAAGTTGCCGACAGTAATGGAGATATTGTAGAAATGGACAAGAATCAGTTCTTCCTCGATCGCAAATTAACCGATGGGTTGAATTACTTCTACGCATCTTATAATTCAACGACAAATACCTACGATTTCGGAAACATACGAGGATTTATTACCAATATCATACAAAAGAATCCCAATGGAGGAAGCATAGAAAACGGTTATCCCATCGACTCCGATCTCATTCTTGTCCCAGTTATGCTTTCTACAACGACCAGTGATTATTACGGAACAATAATCAATGCAATAACTCCTTATATCTCAGCTCCGACATTTGTCGAACTTGATACGAAAAATATAAAAATTGAGATGGTTTACAGTACAAAAACATATTGATATATAGGAATATATAATTTTAGCACCTAAAAAAGAAAAAAATTGGTGCATCAAAAAGTAGTATTTTAGAAAAAAAGCACTACCTTTGCACCGTTTTCGCCGCAATAGCTCAGTCGGTAGAGCGTTTCACTCGTAATGAAAAGGTCGCCGGTTCGATTCCGGCTTGCGGCTCAAAAACAAAACCGGATTCGGCAATGAAACGGCCGCGTGGCTCAACTGAATAGAGCATCTGACTACGGATCAGAAGGTTACAGGTTTGAATCCTGTCGCGGTCACATATTTATAAAACGGCTCCGTGGCTCAACTGAATAGAGCATCTGACTACGGATCAGAAGGTTACAGGTTTGAATCCTGTCGGAGTCACTTTTACAGTTCTCATATTTATGAAGAACTGTTTTTTATATATTAACAACCGAATATGATGACTATACGTCTGGCAAAAGAAAATGATATAGAAGAAATCATGGGATTAATTACCAGGACGATAATATCCAGACAATCATCTTCTGGTTGGAACGAAACTTACCCCACCAAAGAAATTTTTGTTAAAGATATAGATAATCAGTATCTATATCTTTATGAAGACAACCATATTGTCATCGGCATCATATCTCTTATTCCCGGACCAGATCCCGACTACCAAAGTATTATATGGAAAAATTCCGGAACATCACCCTTAGTATTACATCGACTATGTGTTGATCCTCATCGACAAAGAGAGGGCATCGGAAGCCGATTAATGAATTTTGCAGAAACATTTGGCCATGAACAAGGATACACATCGTTACAACTGGATACCCGCATCAGCAACCATACAGCAGCAAACCTTTATGAACAATTAGGATATACAAAAACCGGAACGATAACAAGAAATCGAGGGAATTTTATATGCTATGAAAAAAAACTCTGATAAAACAAGTGCGATTCTCTATATAAAATAATATCGACTTTTGGAATATATCAATCTATTTTCAATATATTTGAATTGAGAATTCATCAAAAAAAAGGGAATTATAAGTTTTAAGCTCTATTATACAAACTTTTAAGCAATAATCATATATTTATTGTGTAAATTTTTGCAGTCAAGTACAAAAAGAACAAAAAAATATATTAATATTGCTCTCAAATTCAACAATATATATTTTAAATATTATTTTAAAAGTCTGTATATAAATAAATTATACACATTGGAGAAATTCCCTTATCATTTAACAACAAAAGGGAAATCATAAATTATGAAATTTGAAGAGAAAAATATATTGATTGAAAAAGGGAAAATAGAACAAGAATATAATCTATTATTCAAACGGTTATATCCAGGATTGATGTTTTATGCAAATCGCTTTTTGGATGAAGATGAGGCAGAAGATGTAGTACAAGATGCATTTGTAGAATTATGGGAAAAACGAAATGAAATAGACTTAGGAGATTCTATCCACACATTTATGTACCGTTCGGTTTATTTTAAGGCTATCAACATAATTCGACATAAAAATGTAGAAAATAATTACTCTCAATCTTTAATTGATATATACCAAAAGAAAATAGATTACTTTCATCCGGATGAAAACGATACGATCCGAAAAATGGAAAGTAACGAAATCAATAAAGAAATTTTCTCGGTAATAGAGTCTTTACCTGAAAAATGTAAAGAGGTCTTTAAACTGAGTTATCTCAATGATATGAAAAATAAAGAAATTGCTGAATTACTGAATATTTCTTTACGAACTGTAGAAGCCCATATGTATAAAGCATTAAAATTTCTTCGTGCTAATTTATCCCACTTGATGCCTGTTATTTTATGGATACAAGTATTTTTTATGAAATACAAGTAAGTGTTTTACAGCAACCAGTTGTTTTTTTATAATAAAAGATTTATATAATGAATGAATTAGACGAAATACTATTATTGAAATATTTACAGAACAACTGCTCAGAAGAGGAATTAGCGATCGTTAATTCGTGGATGAACTTGTCTAAAGATAATCGTAATCGATTATTAGAGATGGAAAGAATTTGGCATTCCGGAGACAAAATCCGTTTTGCAAAAGAGAGTCATATACTCCGCGCCGAGAAACTTTTATATAGCCGAATCAAAGATATAGAAGAAAAGAAACAAAATATCAGCAAATCAAAGTGGCTATATTCTACAATAAAATACGCAGCCGCCATCATCATTTTATTCATCGGAACATACTTTGCGATAAATTACTTCGGATTTAATGTGACTGATTATGAGATTGTCACTACTTCAAAAACCGATCCTGTACGGCAGATTATTCTACCCGACGGTACGAAAGTGTGGTTAAACCACTCTTCTATTCTAAAATATCCTAAAAAATTTACTGAAAAGAAACGAGTTGTAGAATTAGAAGGTGAGGCTTATTTTGAAGTAACAAAAGATACCAAACGCCCGTTTTCAGTACAGAATGAAACTTTAGACGTACAGGTGCTCGGAACTGTATTTAATATGAATTGCGATAAAAATAGACAATTGGCAGAAGTTTCTCTAATTCGCGGATCTGTCAAAGTCACAGGAAAACATGACGAAGGAATGATTGTTCTTTCGTCGGGACAAAAAGCTGAATTAAACAAATCAACGAAACAAATGCACGTAAGAACATTCAATACGCAACTCGATGCAGTTTGGCATGACGGAATGATTCCATTCGAAGATGCGACAATCTCGGAAATCGTTTCGACTCTCCAACATTTATACAAAACAGAGATCATTCTATCTCCAGACATTGATAAAAGCACTTACTCCGGAGTTATTTATCAAAAAGAAAACCTCGACTCCGTATTACTTAATTTGACATTAGCCATGCCGATAGAATATACAAAAAATGAAGGTAAAATATACATAAAACCGATTAAAAAGTAAATCATCTTATACAATAACAATTTATCCTTAAATGGCGACAGGCAAGAAAGCGATTCTTTCTTGCCTGTCACTGTTTAAATTTTGTAACTCAAAAAAAAAATCAAATTCAATACGAAAAAAACAAATTTTCGAGTAAGTGTTTTCTCAAATACGACTGTTTTATATGCAAAGGGGAAAAAACAAAGGAATTTATCCCTTTATGTGTTTGATTCAATAATAAATACCTATGAAAAATGTTTTAACAAAAAAGAGGCATATAAAAATAGCCTCGATGATTCTGTTCTTGTTTCTTTCTACACACTTAACATTCTCACAAGTTACTTTGTCTCTTAAAAACGGGACTTTAGGAAACATTATCCAAACAATTAAAACTCAAACTGAGTATAAGTTTTTTTATGATGACGAACTAACCAAACTGAAGGTCGGAGATATAAACGAAAAAAATATCCCGGTAAAAGAGTTATTAAACAAAGTATTGCCACCCATCGGCGTCACTTATAAAATAGATTCTCAAATCATTTATCTATACCCCAATAAAAAAGAAATAAAATCTACGCCGAAGGAAAAAGACTCAAAACAAATTATAAAAGGACAAGTAACCGATGCCTCAGGAGAACCTCTAATCGGGGTCAGCGTATCCGTAAAAGGATCGACATCCGGAACAATGACCGACATGGACGGAAATTATACATTAATCGTTCCGGAGGGATATAAAGATATTCAATTTTCTTACGTCGGCTTTAAAACCGAACAGCACGCAATTAAAGGAGATAAAATTAACATTCAAATGCAAGAGGATACTCATACCCTCGACGAAGTCGTCGTTACGGCATTGGGAATCAAAAAAGAGAAAAAAATGTTAGGATATTCGGTACAAGAAATAAAAGGCGACAAGCTCAACCAAACCGGAGATCCGTCTATAACAGGAGCTTTACAAGGGAAAGTTGCAGGTTTGCAAATGACTACATCAAATACCGGATTAAATGGATCTACCAAAATAACCATACGAGGCAATAGCTCTCTCGTAGATAATAATCAACCGTTATGGATCGTAGATGGCGTCCCTTTTACAGAAGAAAGTACTTCCACTGCTTCTGCATACAGCGGATATGACCGAGGAAGTACTACTGTCGATATTAATCCAGAAGATATCGAATCAATATCCGTTTTGAAAGGTCCTAATGCTGCTGCGTTATACGGATCAAGAGCCGGAAACGGAGTGATCTTAATTACTACGAAAAAGGGGACAAAGTCTAACGGATTCGGAGTCACATACAACAACAACTTTACATGGACTCAAGTCGCTTCGACATTGGAAATGCAAGATAAATACGGTCAAGGAACAAATGGTATATACAGTGACACGCCTTATAGTTTCGGGCCAGAGCTTGACGGACATGAATATACGACTTTTACCGGAGAAAACATCCCTTTTCAAAAATACGGAAATAAACTAAAAGATTTTTTCGATACGGGATTTGCTCAGACTCATAACGTCGCTATCGGAAACGTAAAAGAAGATTCTAATTACAGGGCATCTTTCGGAAGTACAAATGCCAACGGCATATTTTCCCGTGAAAAGATGAATAAAATCAATGTAGATCTGACTGCTGGGATGAAAATGAATAAATACTTGTCTATGGATTCCAAAATATCTTTATCTCGCACTAAAACCGAAAATCGTCCCCTCTACGGGAAAAACGGTATTGTATATCAACTATTATTCATACCCAATAATATCCGGTTAAGTGATTTGAAAGATCATTATATGTCTCCTGAAAAAGCTCATATCAATTGGACAGGACCTTTTGAAGAAGTATTAAATCCCTATTTTATAGAAAATCAATACAGCAATAATGACGAACGCTGGAGGGCATTCGGTTACTATACTGCAAAACTGAACTTTACCGACTGGTTACATGGCTCAGCCAAATATGCTTTCGATTATTATAACACAACCTTCAAAACTACGGACATTACCAAATGTCTGGATGTCACGACTCTAGACGAACAAAAACAAGATCGATTAGACCGATCAGAAAGTCGTTTCTTCGAACAAAATGCAGAATTTATGTTGTTAGGAAATAACAATATCGGAGACCGCATACAAATAGGTTACTCTTTAGGAAGTAATATCATGATTCAACAAAGGACAGGACTAGATGCATTCTCTGTAAACATGCGAAAAAAATTAGTATGGCAGATGAATTCCGCATTAGGTGTAAACGGAGCGAATGCTTCATATATGAAAAAACAGATCAATTCGGTTTTCGGAACTTTCCAATTTACATTTGACAATTATCTTACTCTCGACTTGACAGCGCGAAATGACTGGTCTTCTACATTACCTTCAAATAACCGGTCATTCTTTTATCCTTCTGCCAATTTAAGTTTTGTAGTAAGCGATTTTATTCGTAATCAAAATTGGGCGCTTCCGGCTTGGTTAACATTCGCAAAAGTAAGACTTTCGGCGGCACAAGTAGGTAAAGATACCGATCCATATCAACTGTGCAACTGGCTGAATTATAAGCAAAACGGGAATACAGGAGATTTAACTTCTCCCGATACTTCAATCAGAGCTAATGCTACCTTAAAGCCTGAAATCTCTACTTCGTATGAAGGCGGATTAGAATTAAAATTTTTGCAAAACCGGTTAGGAATAGATTTTACCTATTATAACAGTCGGACAAAAAATCAAGTGTTAATAGTCCCGATGACCGGTTCTTTCAACGGAAAATATATCAATGCCGGACTGGTAAGCAATAAAGGGGTAGAACTCATGCTATACGGTACTCCTGTAAAAACTAAAGATTTTTCATTTGATCTTACAATAAACATGGCTCACAACCTCTCTGAAGTGGTAGAACTAACACCAGAAAAAAAAGAAGTCATATTTAACGAAGGAGAGTCTAACTTTATCATAGACGTCGGAGCTCGTGAAGGAGGGAAATTAGGAGATATCTACCCGATACAATCTTACAAACGCGATAACAACGGAAATATCATTATTCGCGATGGTTACCCATTGATCGAAGAAAGCAAAGGTAATGACCGTAAAGCGATCGGTAATATACAACCTAAATTACTAATGTCTGTTACTCCGTCATTTGCATATAAAGGTATTTACCTGACTGCACTTTTCGACATGAAATTCGGTGGAGATATAGTATCCATGTCCGAATCGGTAGCTACAAACTACGGTATGGCAAAACGCACAGAAAATCGGGGAACAATTACTGTAAAAGGAGTAAATGAAGACGGCACACCCAACACAACAGCCGTTGATGCAGAAAGTTACTACAAACGAATAGCCAACGTAGCAGAAGAATTCTTATATGATGCATCATTCATCAAGCTAAAAGAGCTGTCACTCGGCTACTCATTTCCCAAAACATTGTTGAAGAAAACTCCTTTTAACAGTTTAAAAGTCGCATTTGTCGCCCGTAACCTTTGTTATTTGATGAGTCACACTCCGGGAACAAGCCCAGAAGGAGGTTATGATACGACAATGTTTTCTCAAGCATTCGATTTCACATCCATACCTTATACACGAACATTGGGATTTTCTGTTAATGTCGGATTTTAATCATTTTATTTGAAAATATAAGATTATGAAATTACATTATATTACGATATCGGCAATACTTCTATCTGTGACATCATGTGCAGATTTCGATAAAATAAATATCGATCCTGAAAACTCTATATACGTAGGAGCTGGAGATACAGGGAATGACTCAAACGATGACGAACGTTCTACCAGTATAGATTTTCCTGAAACCATCCCGGATGACGAATTAGCTTTTGCCAAAGAAAACGAAGCATCTGTTGAGTCAGATTTTAAAACATTCTCGTATGAAGGGATGTACAACGATTATCAAAAAACGACAAACTTAACACATGATATATACGCAGGATATTTTGCCAACAACCACCCATCTTTCGTTAACGAGTCTCCCAACTATCGATATACCGATCGCTATTCATCAACACGCTGGGAACATTTCTATCGCGACCGTTGCAAAGAATATTCCCGACTAACCCGTGTATTCAAATATGTTAATCCCGAGAAATACAAAAACGCATTTTATATCACCCGCATCTATTTCGCCTTTTTGGGAGTACAAATGGTAGATACATACGGAAATATTCCTTTCTCAGATTATGTTCGGGGACAAAATCCGCGAGAAAAAGCCAGATACGATACAGGTGCAGAAGTATATGACATGTGTTTTCGCATTTTAGCCGAAGCCGTAGAAAACATAAATCCCGACGATGCAAGTCAATTCACATTCTCCGGAAATAATGATAATTGTTATCATGGAGATGCCTCAAAATGGGTCAGATTTGCAAATACTTTGCGGCTACGCATGGCTTTACGGATATCTAATTATGACCCGGATTGGGCTCGTAGGGAAGGAACTGCCGCATTAACAGCTAAAGGAGGATTAATTCAAAACAATGAAGATAATATGCGTACAATACCGAAACACGCTCCTACCGATTTAGGAGGAGACGGTATCGGTGGCAACGAAAATGTTCATGCCATGTGTAGCTATATTTATTTGGATGTCGTTATGTCTAAAGACATGGAACTGGCATATAAAACACAAAGTTCACGGGATGATCCTCGTATGCAGGTATGCTGGTACCGTCCCACACCGACAACTCAATTAAAAGATCAAGATACCGAAGATACTTCATCAGAGTTTACGGGATGCGCAATCGGCAGTTCCGATATAGACCGCTCTTCAGCTAAATATTCGGTAATACGCAGTTATTCAAGAAACTCTACGACATTAGACAACTCACGATGGTTTGGATATGCTCGTGAATCTGTATGGTTGAGTTATGCCGAAACAAAGTTTCTCCTTGCAGAAGCTGCATTAAGAAACTGGGGAACAGAAAAAGATGCAGAGACATACTTTAAAGAAGGAATTCAAGCATCCTGCGACTACTACGGAATCTTATCACGACTCACAACAGCTTATGTTAACGGAGTTATGAGCAACCTTGACGAAGGAGTATTTACTAACAACAAAGAAAAAGCTTTAGAAGCTATCATAACACAAAAATGGTTAGCTGTTTTCCCGAATGGAAACGAAGGCTGGGCAGAATTTCGTCGGACAGATTATCCCCGTCTACAAAACCATATCGGCAATATATCAGAAGATGTCCCCGTCGGAAAATTCATCAAACGCATCCGTTACCCGAACAGCGAATATACCAGCAATCAGGAGAATATACCCCAAAATTACATCGATCGTCAAGATACCAAGATATTTTGGGACATAGCTGATACAAATAATGATTCGGGAATCAGACAGACTCCTGACAATTTCAGATGACAATGTAGATTTTCGGATTAAAAATATGTAATGAAAAATGAAATTTATGACTAAGTGTTTTTATGACGACCATACGTTTTATAATTATTAAATATTGCACAACCAATAATACGTTAATTTTTAAATCATAAACCGATGAAAGTGAAAAAACTTTTTTTTCTTGTGTTGCTCTTTTTATGGAGCGGACAAATTGCAATGTCCCAACAACCTTATGCACCATGTTGGCATCCTCTAAATTTAAAAGGATGGAATCCGTCAATGGATCCCGATTTTCAGTTCAACAAAGCTACAATAAAATTGCAACCCCGTTTTCAAAACATAAATTTGAATGCAAATCCTTACCAACATTACGAGGGTCAATTATGCGCTATGATAACTATGAATGATGCATGCAGCACGACTCCATCTCAAGATGCTTTCAATTTCATCGGCTGCAACCCCACATTCTGGCAATACATCGATATATTGGTTTGGTGGGGAGGCTCTGCCAGCGAAGGTATCATCGTACCTCCCTCAGCCCCGGCAATCGATGTCGCCCACATGAATGGAGTAAAAATACTGGGAACTATATTTTTCCCACCATCAGCTTATGGCGGCACAGGAGAATGGATCGATCAAATGCTGACAATGGAAAACGGAGAATATATTTACGCTAAAAAACTATATGAAATCGCAGTTGCATACGGTTTTGACGGCTGGATGATCAATGAGGAAACTTATCATGGAGGAAATCCGGGATGGTCTGGATTTATCAAAGAATTTGAAGACTGTAAAAAAGCCGACGGCAATGATCACATGATTATCGGCTGGTACGACAATTCTATGAATGTAAGCTCTCGTCAAGGGCTACTACAAAACGGCATTTACTACATGCAAGAATACGCAAGTTCGAAACATATTAACGAAAATCTTCAAAGATGGTTAGGATTCGGCTGGGACGAAGAAGACTTTGTGCAGAGAAATTATATGGGATGCCAACAAGATATAGCGAGCGATGAATTCAGTAAAATATTTTCGAAGAACAAACACAATGCTTCTGTTTTTATTTTTAAGCCAGAAGAAACGACTTGGAAAAAATTCGTAGGAAATCTTATCGGCAAACCTTCAGCATCCGGTGAAACGGCTTACTCTGCAATGAAAAGCTCTTTCAAAGCCGAATCTACTTATTGGGTACAAAATGCAAATCCTTCATCTACCGATGGTTGGAATGCACAAGTTTGCGCTCTGTCCACAGCTATGTCCGAAAGATCTGTCATTCAAAGTACACCTTTTATTACCTCGTTCAGTGCAGGATTAGGAAAGCATCGTTTTGTCAATGGAGAAAAACGAAATACACAAGATTGGTATCATAGAGGTATGCAGGACATTTTACCGACATGGCGCTGGTGGACCGAAGCAGGGTGTAATTTATCTTTCGATTACAATTGGGATGATGCTTATAACAACGGAACTTCTATCAGTGTCGAAGGTTCTTTGACTGCGAACAGAGATAACCTAATACGGCTATTCAAGACGAACATGATTATCAAATCCGGTGACAAAGTACAATTAGTTTACAAAACATCAGTATCGGGCTCGATTGAAGTTAAGTTAGGTACTTCTAACAACACCTCTGATTTAGAAACTTTCAAACTGAATACTGTAAAAACAGAAAACGGATGGACAATAGGTGAAGCCGACCTTTCCTCCATTTCAGGAAAAACGGTATGCGTCATCGCATTAAATTTCAAATCAACCTCAACAACCCCCTCCTATACAGCATCTTTAGGACAATTAGGTATATTCAACAAATCATATACACCTTCTGCTCTGCCGGTAACTAACTTAAAAACAGAAAGTAAATTAACAACAGAAGGAGGCGATCTAAGAATTACATGGGATGTACAAGAATCTACCGACGTACATCATTACAACATATACATGACTCAGGGAAACGAAAGAAAATTGATCGGTCAAACTCGTAACGGAGGTTTTTACATTCCTGAATTTAAACGTACATCCACAAACGAAACATCTGTAAAGATAGAAGTAGTTACAGTTTCTAACGATTATAAAGAAGGTATTCCCTCTGTTTTAGAAGTGAAATATCCTTCTCGTGAACAAATTACGGTCAAATGCTATGCTTCTCAAACCTTAGTAAAAACAGGAACTAATGTTACAATTACGGCGGAAGCCGATAATTCTCCGACATCATATACTTGGGCAATACCGCAAAATGCGACCTTGGTAAGCGGACAAGGTACTTCAAAAGCTGTTTTCAGCTTCTCACAGGAAGGTTTGTATGACATTTCCGTTACCGTGGCAAACGAAGTTGCCAGTGTGACCTATTCACAATCTAACATGATAGAAGTAAATAATGATAAGTCATTAGAACTGGTAAGTGTTGACAAAAGCATATATTCTTGCAGCAAATGGAACGAAGGAGACAATGAAGCTCCGGAATATCTGTTAGACGGTAAATATTCTTCCGATGATGTAACCATGCATGAGAAATGGTGTGCATCCGGCAATCGGGAATATACAGTTATTATAGACCTTGAACAGATATATAACATATACAGAACCCGCATAATGGACTGTCAGGTCGCAGAATCGGGAGATAATTTCAACAATTACCGAATATATATCAGCAAAGATGCACAAGATTGGAAACCCGTTATTGAAAAAACCGAACAGAGAAGTGTAAAAATTAAAGATGATTATATTGCTCCTACGGAAGGTCGCTATGTAAAACTCAATATATACGACAAATCTCCTTTTACAATACGAGTATGGGAATTTGAAATATACGGGACTGAATTAGGAGAACATTCTATTCAGCAACAAGAAGATCTTGTCATAGGTCTTTCTGCAGAACAAGAAAATAAACTTACATTTGACTGGGGCGGCGAAGCTGATGACGATTATGCTTTTACTGTCGAATCATTCAATGAAAACCTACTGACTACAGAAATAGGTAAAATTGATTTGCAAGCCAAAACCGTAAGCTATAAAATGAAAACCGGTACGGAACAAGGAGTTGCAAAGGTTGCCGTACATTTCAGAAAAGGAGAATATACCCGATCTACGATATTCAATGTGAATGTCACCGATCTGGAAAATATTAATCGAGCTGCCGGAAAAATAGCTACGATCCTAAAAGCCGGTACAGGTTATGATGAGGACGATGGCATGACTCAATATCCTTCCATCAAAAAACATATAGAATATCTGACCGACGAAAACGATGAAACATTCGCAATGACATCTTATGATGAGGTAGATACCGAATTAGAGTTTGATTTAGAGGCTATTTACGGAATCAATAAAGTCGAAATCGTACTGAAAAATATTTCCGGAGTAACTGCAGTTCCTAAGAATTTAAAATTTTATGCTGCCGATGACGAAACGAAAGAATATCGTGAATTTATCTCAAAATCCTGCAATGTAGGGACAAATACATACGAAATAAGCAGACAAAACATGCGTTTTGTAAAATTAGTTCTCCCTGCTACCGATGAATTAATGGGGTATGCCGTATGTGAAGTGCGCATTTTCGGAAAAGAAGTCACAGATAAATATATGCCTTTAGAACTAAGCGGGTATAATATAGACATCATTGCTGAAAGCACTCCAATACAATCCTCTTCAGTTGCTATGAGCACTCAGACAAATAATCTACCATCTTTTGTATGGGTTAGCCGGAGCATATTGCCAGAATACGGATTACCTGAAAGCGGAAAAATAACCAGCCAATCGGGAGTACGCTACCAATTAGCACCATATAACGGAGCTAATGCGGTTAAAAGTGTAGGAAAAGAAAATGCTATTCTCTCTTTAAATAAAGGAGTAAAAGCAAAAAAAATACATATTCTGGTAACCGCCGGTCCAGGAGATTCTCCTTATTCGACTACTAAAGCCGCCTATGCACGGGTAAGATATACTGACGGAACTACGGCAGACCACAATAACGGAAGCTTTTTCTGGATGAGAAGATTCAACAACCTAAATGAATCAGACCAACAAGTAACAGCCAACCCGATTGCAATAAAAGGAATAAAAGGCTACAATTGGAATAGTGAAGCTTTATTCGATTCAGAATGTTGTTTAGCAGAAATATCAATAAATACAAATCCAGAAAAGGAAATTGCATCCGTCGAACTGCAAGGTTACCAAAATGATGAATGGGGATATATTTTGGCGGCAACAGCAGAAGAAGTTAGCTGGATCGTAGGAATAGAAAAATCTACCGCAGACAATTCCGAAATCAAAATTTATCCGAATCCCGTACGAAAAGGAAATAGTCTGACCGTAGAAACTACCGATGCAAAAACAATACGTCTGATGACATTACAAGGAGTAACGATTTCTAATCAAAATATAAACACTCCGATAACGACTATTCAGACAGACAATCTGACAACAGGCACATATTTATTAATAATTTCCGGAAAAGACTATACTAAGACTATGAAGATCATCGTAAAATAATTCAAATTTTATAAAATCTAAAAAAGGCATTGAAAAATTTCAATGCCTTTTATTTTTATTCATTTTTTAAATAAGTGTTTTTTACGCTCTTCTTGTTTTATATATAGTTTATCAAACTATTTTCAACCTTAAAATAATATCTGTTATGAAAGTAAAAAAATTACCACACAGATCTCTGCTATTTGCAGGAGTATTTTTAACGGGAGCTTTCTTCGTCAAAGCTATATCAGAAGAACATACCCTATCCTTTCCAACAAATCCGAATACCAAAACCACAGAAGAAGTCATCCCTCTCACAATTTCGAGCGGATTCGATAAAGATTTCATCGCAGAAGCAAAACCTGCACAAACCCATTCTTCTGAACGTATGGATGATGTTTCTTGGGTATATTACAGTGCAGATTTACAAAGTTCAGGAGGTCTTCCTTCCGATGGTATAGTAAAATCAGGAAATGTCACTTATCAATTAGCTCCATATACAGGGAACAACGCAACTCGAATCGTTGTGAAAAACAAGGAAGAAAAAACTCTGACTTTCGGCAACCCGGTAAAAGCTAATAAACTGATGCTTTTAGCAACCAGTACTAACGGGAAATCGTTATTCCAAGTTACACTCAACTACGATGACGGTTCTAATGATACCGCCACAGAGCTATCTATAGATGACTGGAACGGTAACGAAGGTGCTATTACAGGATTAGGTCGCATTTTCCGTACTTGGAAAGAAGGCGGTTTTGACAGTGGAGCATACGATGACGATATTGACGGAGCTAATTTCAGGCTTTCAGAAGTTTCGATAAGCTGTGACCCCGCCAAAATAGTAAACTCGATAACTATCAAGGGAACAGGAAATGAAGGATACCTGATTCCGTTCGCTGTATCGGCAATTATCGGAGGAGAAACGCCAGAACAAAATACTCTCGAGATTCAAACTATAGAAAATCAAAATGTCGAAGTCGGGAAAACAGTGGCAATATCAACTACATACAGTCTTGGAGGAGCTGAAAAGGATGATAATTTTAAAATCGATATTACTTCAGACAATGCCTCTGCAACAATTTCCGACATATCCAACACAGAAAACAAAATAAATTTCTCTATAAATGGCATCAACAAAGGATCTGCCAATATCACCGTTACTTTAACAAACGGAAAATTTTTTAAAGAAATTTCTTTCAGCGTATCCATATTCGAGAATGTACAAGTTACAACAAAATACGTCCCAGTAAAATTAGTCGGTTATACTAAAGATGTTATTGCAGAAAATAAGCCGACATCTTCATTTACGAATGACGGAATGGATAACGATGGTAAAGTATTTTACACCACAGATGTGAACAGCGCCGGAGCTCTTCCTGCAAACGGAATCATTATAGGAGAAACCAGCAAAGCCTCTTACCAATTAGCTCCATATAATGAAAATAACGCATTCTTCTCCGATTGTTACAAAGCTGCCGGATTAACGAATATTCAGTTTGCAGAACCAATAAAAACGAAAGAATTAATGATATTGGCAACTTCTGCTAACGGATCATCGGATTTCGGTAGCGGAGAAATTCATTTCTCTGACGGAACAAGTCAGTCTTATAACTACTTTACGGTAAACGATTGGTTCGATCCCAAGAACAATGTAGCGGTAAAAGGTCTTTATCTTATTGAAAGAGAAAACGACGCCATCGATGAAAGAAATTTCGGATTATACGAAAATAAATTAACTATTTCTGAAGAAAACATCGGAAAAGAAATAAAATCGATCTCTTTCTTAAATGAATCCGGAGGATCAAAACCCGGATCAAGCGATGCATCCAGACTATACGTATTCGCCGTTTCTGCATTAGTCGATCAGACTCCTGTCAACACTTTAGAACTGCAAACCTTAGACAATCAAACTGTAGAAATAGGAAAGTCTTTGGCGTTATCCGCTACATACAGTTTAGGAAATGCATCCAAAGAAGAGAATTTTAAATTCGACATTACATCGGACAATGCCGCAGCCTCTATTACAGAAATTTCCAACACAGATTCTCAGGTCAATTTCAATGTAAATGGAGTTTCCGAAGGATCAGCAAATATTACTATTAAATTGACAAATGGAGAATTTAGTAAAGAATCGACCTTCTCTGTCTCAATTACCGCAGCTGAAGAAGAACCGGGTTACATACCTGTCACTTTAACCGGATTCAATAAAGATGTTATTGCAGAGGATGTTCCGGCTTCCGGAACAACAGATGCCGGATTGGATAACGATGGCAAAGTTTTCTTCGGAAGCAATGTCAATAACGGAACAGGAGCACTTCCTGCAAATGGAATCATAACAAGTATCAACAGTGGCGTAAAATACCAATTGGCTTCTTATGAAAGCAATAATGCTTTCTTCTCTGACTGTTACACCGACCGAGGTTTAGTTGAAATTCAATTCGCCACTCCCGTAAGTACTAAATCTTTAATGATACTCGCAACCTCAACGAATGGAGCATCTGATTTCGGTGCTGGTAGCAGTGGAACAGGAAAAATCACATTCGAAGACAATACAACAGAAACTTATTCATCAATCAATGTAAAAGATTGGTTTCAATCGGGAGAACCTGATGCTTCTACAGCCCAAAACAAACTCTATCTCATTGGAAGAAATGATGATGCCATTGATACCCGCAACTTCTCTATATATGAATATAAATTAAACATCACTAATTACAAAAAGAAAATCAAATCTATATCATTTACAAACGAATCTGGTGGTTCGAAACCTGGAGACTCTTACGCTTCAAGATTATTTGTTTTCGCAATTTCTGCATTGCAAGACAATACTCCTACTCCAGTAGAGCCTGTCATCGACCCGATCGAAAATACAACAATAAAAATTGGGAATGAACCTACTACCATAAACGCATTCTTCAGTTTAGGAGGAGAAGAACAAGGATCTGATTTCAGTATTAAAGCCATTGCTAATAATGATTTTATTACTATCTCAAATGAAAATATAAGTAATGAAACTTATTCTTTTGATATTGCGGGAGTTACTGCCGGAGAATCTATCATTACTGTTACACTCATAAACAACGGGCATACTATCACTCAAGATTTTTCCGTTACTATCGAACCTAAAGATCCTGTAGTAAACATTGCCGAAATTCCAAGACAAACATTCAAAAAGGGTGAAACTATTTCTGTAAAAGTAAATTATGACTTCGATGGAGAAGCAGAACAAGCAGATTTCAGTTATATGGTATATACAAATATGGTAATAGACCCTAATGTGAGAATCTCCAATGTAAATATAGACAAAGACGAACAAGTTATTTCTTTCAACTTAACAGGTATAGGAGTCGGATCAAGTTATGTGAATGTCTATGTTTTCAATAACGGAACTTCCGCTACCCAAATATTTACGGCAGAAGTAAAAGAACAGACAATAACCGGACTCGACTCAAAGTCGGAAAAAACGATCTCCATTTATCCCAATCCTGTTAAACACGGAGAAAATCTAATAATCGAAACTGAAAATGCTCAAATAATCCAGATTATAAATCTACAAGGTATTGTCATGAAAACAATAAAAGCTCCGGCATCAATCGAAAAAATCGATATAGATGAATTTATACCCGGAATTTATATGGTAGCTATCAAAACAGAGAATAATCAAAAAGTAGAAAAAATCACAGTTAAATAAAAACAATTATTTGAGTATTCAATAAAAAACGTTTCCGGTTCATGAACCGGAAACGTTTTTTATTGAACTATGCTATTTTTTAATTATACCGACAAAAAACATTATTCAAAAATTCTACAATATCTTTGTCAAAACCAATAAATTAGACAAACATCAATGATAAGATTTCACCCGTTTTTTCAATGCATCTAAAGCAAATACAGAAGACATTGTCTTTATTTCATTCCTGTCCGAAACTTTATAAAGAACTTTCTTCGAAAGTTTATCTATAACTAATAAATGTACAGGATTTTTCGCATCGACATGCCCGACCCAGTTGGTAAGAAACAATCGTCCATCCGACAAATAATGCATACCTCCGGCAAATTTCAGAGTTCCCGGTAAATCTTTATTCGTCAATGACCAAACAATATTTCCGGCCATATCATATTCAAATACACCAGGATTATTATCTTTATCCGTAACAGCAACTAACGTATTTCCCGATGGCAAGCGTATAACCGAATGTGCACCTCCGGGAACAGGTATATTCCAGACTGCTTTTCCATTTTCGTCATATTCAACAACCGATTTACCGCCATAATGCGCAACCAGATAATGCCCGTTGTCCAAACACCGGGCATTCCTCATAAACGCATGTCCTCCGGTTTTTACTCCAAACGGCAAAATCGATACATCTTTTACAATACTACCATCGGGAGAGACCTCTAAAAGTCGTCCGTTATCACACTCTCCGATAAATGTATTTCCGTTTTTCAAACGCTGACAAGCAAAAATATTACTTTCGGACGTATAATGGAAAATCGTATCGTTTTTCCGGCTAACCTCAAGAACTTCTTTCCCAGCCGTAAATAAGATATTCTTATTAGGAAGCACCCAAATATCATTCGAATCAGGAGCTTTGTGTTCCCATACGATTTCACCGTTTTCTTGAATAAATACTTTACCTTGCGAATAATCACAAAATGCAAAAGACGGTCCTCCGGCAAACAAAGACCCAAAGGAACACAAAAACAGAACAGACAAATAAAAACGTTTCATAACAAACCGAACAAACACAACTATAAAGACAAGATATACTCTTCTAACTCTTCAATTTCTTTTTCCGAAACGCGTATGCGAGGTCCATGTACCTTTAACATATCCTTCATCGTAGCACAACGTCCATCATACAGATACGGAACAGTTCTCCATATTTCGATCAATGTCGGAACATCCATTTTTTTCCCGACCTCCGTTCCCGAAGCCCAATCTACAGGATATAGTTTTCCATCTGTAAAATAAGGTCCGGAATGACATGATAAACAATCTTTATCAAAGATCGCTTTCCCCTTATTAGCTTTTTCAGAGAGACGTCCATTTTGCAGATGAGGGCTCGGCAAAGGTTTTAAAGAACGCAGATAAGCATCCATATCATCAGCAACCGATGGCGGAGTAACAGCAAAAAGAATATATTTTATTCCGGAACGTACCGCTATTTCAGCATTTGCACGAATCCCTGTCACCATACAAGGAGGCGTCTGATGTGACAATAACAAAGATTTGGTATTTTTAGGATTACCGAGGCCATCATTCAGCAAATCCCAATTCAAGCCGTCTGCACGGGCATCATTCGGATGACAACTTGCACAACTTTGCCATCCTTGAAAACCTAATGTCGCATCATGAAAATACATATTCCCTCTTCCTTCGGCAGAAGCAAGCATGTTATTGCCCAGCTTCCGCTGTACATCAAATACATCTCCTTTTGCGACATGGATATCTCCTGAAAAATATCCCGCAGCATATAAAGTTTTTCCGTTCATTGCTATGGCTCTTATCCCTTTCCCCCCGACAGGTTGGTACTGAGCAATACCATAAAGCATTCCGGCATCATTCATCACATTCTCCCACCCGTTATAAGATGGTGTTACCGCTACTCCCTGTTTTGCCTGAGCCAAACGATCATGCAATTTTTCTCTATCTATACGACAAACCTCATGTACTCCCGACAGAGCAACACAAATCTCTTTATTATCGGGAGAGACCATCACTTGCCAAGGATTGGCAGCTCCTTTTTGAGGCGTATCTAAAAGTACAGTTGCTTCCACCTTCTCATTTTTCAAATCCACAATAGTCAGCGCATTCGTGTACATCCATCCTCTATCCACCTGATTTGTAGGCAACTGATATCTTGCTAATAAGTGGGTTACATAAGCATGCTCACCTGTAACATCTGTCGTCACAGACTTTACGTCAGTTGACCCATTCGGCAAAAGCAACCTCTTGATAACCTTACTTTTTTCTGTATCGATAATATCCATTTTAGCAGCAACCGGAAAAGCCAAAGCCGACATCTCAGGCATATTATTTACAACTAAAATACGCCTTCCATCAGCAAAGGAAACAGCCCCGACAGGTTCACGCCCGACCGAAATCTTACAAATAAGAGAACCTTTGTCACAATCATATTTTCTAATCTCATTATTATAACGTAAGGTAGCCCAAACAGCTTTACCGGAAGAATCTATCAACAAAGAAGAGGGCGAATAACCGGTATCGAACGCCCCCAACACTTTCATGCTCCTCCCGTCTATCTTATATAATTTTCCGGATACTCCATCGGAAGAAACCCACAAAGAGCCGTCAGGCATAACAGTTATTGCCGTTACCGGAGCATTTAGGGCAATTCTCTTTTTTACAGCAAGTGTTCGAGAATCGACTTTCAACAATTCCGAAGAGAATCTATTGCCGACCCATAAAGTCTTACCATCTGTCGAACAAGCCAGAACATCCGGAGAAACAATATTTTCCGATGCAGCCCATATCTCGGACATTCCCCAAAACAACAAGCAAAAATTTATAATCCAAACCCTCATCATTTTACCATTTTTTCATTTAAAGAACGAATATACTCTCTTATATTTTCTCTTTCGGCACTTTTTGCTTGCTCTCTTTTTTTATCATAATAATCATAATAAGCTTTTTCTTGCTCAGTCCAATTATTCGCTTGTCGATAATCACTGATAAACGGAACTAAAAGATCGATCCACAAAGCGAATACATCTATTTCATCCTGAGAAAGTTGCGTATTACCATGTCCGGACTTCAACCGTTTTATCAAATTACTCGTCGCCGATCCTGCCGAATAGGGACGCAATACGGACGGCTCTGAAAGTGCACTGATCCAATTTACTTCAGGGTGATCGGTCTGTCCCTGCCACGAATCGTTATCCCCTGTCGTCTTACGAGCATGCGTAAGATTTAGATAAGCGTCCGAAAACATTCGTTTAGTTTGATTATCGACAACCTTCAAATCTCCTTTTAAGCTCATAGGATGTTTTACCCCGTCATGACAAGAAATACAATGCTTATCTATAATCGGCTGAACTTCATTAATAAATCCGAAATTTCTAATCCCTTTATCATCTATCGGTACGATCTTTTGTATTTTCTTATTCATCGCATCCGAAACCGGATGTTGCGCCGAAGGGACAGAGTTTTTATGTTCGTGACACCCTACGCAACTTTGAATTTCACCCGGTTGCAAAGTTGACCAGCTTCGCATGGTTTGTACAACATGCCCGTTCTCATCTAACGCTTGGAAATAAAGGGGTTTTCGAGAAGGAACTTCAAAAAATGCCGAACCATCAGGTTCTACATCAACCTCCCCTAAAACTTTTTTCAAGTCCCAGCTCGCATTACCAACTCCCACCGGAGAGAAGGCATGACCTCCTCCGCCCTTTCCATGCCCATACGCACAGCCTACTCCGGCCGCCCGATATTCCAACTCTACAATACGCAATTTTTTAACCGTACCCGGAATCACTCCTTTCATACTACGCCCCTCATAGATATTCTGTAAATAATATATCCCGGTATTTTTTGTATAGTCGACCATATTCACTCGCTGGAAAGGACGCCTACGAGGTGCAACCAGTACCGGCTGATTACAAGATATTTTAGAATCAGCTACCAAAAGTTCTCTTTCTCCATCGATATTCATCCAATAAATAGCAAATTCTATGGGAGTACCGATATTATATCCTAATGGAGTATAAGAAATCAAAAAGTCAGTCTGATTTAAAGCAAAAGGATGCTGAAACTGCTCACCTTCTTGTCCATATCCATCCACACGCACAGCTTCCGGTTTTCGTACAGGAGCAACGAACATCACACCTTCATTTTCATCCCGTCCGGCTTCAGGATCGATAATAGCAAGTTTTCCGTGCTGAGGATTGTGATGTCCCATAAGCACAGCCATCACCTTGCGACTTCCTGGTATAGCACAAGGCTGTGTTATGGTAGTCGGGAACCAACTGTTTCCACCATAATATTCAGCCTGTCCCGTACCATCAAAATTCATCTGAAATAAAGGTTGAGGGAAAATCTGCCCCCGATCATTATAGTCCCAACGCGTATATACTACCCTACCGTCTTCTAAAAGAACCGGATGTAAGGTATGAACCTGATCAAATCCTATCTGACGCATATATTTCCCGCTCCGGTCACAAATAAAAAGATTGCTCACTTCTGTAAACCAACAATCGACAGAAGTTCCACAACGAGTCGAATTAAATAAAATATTATCATCGGGAAGATATATACCCTCAATATCAGCAAATCCTATTCCGGACGTTACTTGCTTAATTTCCCGAGTATCAAGATTCATTTCATACAAATGAAAATCATCTTCTTTAGAAGACTTTTTTAATGAGTATAAAATATGTTTCCCATCAAAATGAACTTCAGGATCACGAAAAACTCCTTCAGGAGCTTTTCCCAAAAGCTCTTGTTCTCCCCAAATTCCTTTCATTCGCAATAAAGACAGTTCGCTGTCCGGAATAAAACATTTTTCGCCTCTGGCATCGGACAATCCCTCTGTATAGGCAAAATAAGATGGGCGAAGTATATGAAATTTAGTAAAGACAATTTCCGGCTTATTTTTCAAGAATACCTGCAACCTCTTTTCCCTCCGTTCCACACAGGCATCGACATAGAGGGATATAGCCTTCGACAAAGAAGAGAAATTATCTTTTACCGGATAAGAAATTCCTAATTTCAATAACCGTAATTTCACTTGCGAAGCCATATCACCGTCAAACCAATCTATTTTTTCCCCATCTTGCAACCACCAATCATATCCCACCGGATATTCTTTCATTAAACTTCTATGAAAATTTTTCTTCATCCGATCAATCTCTTGCTCAGATGATTTTCCGTTCAAACCCTTTATTTGAGCGAATGCATCTTGCAAGCCGACACTAAAACGGTCTGTAGATTCGGGATATGATTCTGCAAAAAGGCGGGTACCCAGCATCCAAATGCAAATACATAGTAGGTATATTCTCATATCATACATATTGTGTGTGTTTTCCTATATGCCAAAAATAGAAAAAAGTATAAACTAATCATGATGAATTCAGAATAAATAAGAAAATTCGTGTATTTTTTACAACAAAATAAAATTTCTTATTTCCCAATTTCTTAAAAAAGTTTTCAACTACTCTAAGAACCTAACATGATGATATTTCCTTATCGGAAAATTAAGACAGGTTATAACAAAAAAAACACATTAAAAATACCTTTTAACAGAGACATCAATAAAATAATGATACTTCAAGCTATCAAATTTTCCACATCGAGAACTATTTCAAAAAAAATAAATTTATTATCGATACACAAATTTACCCTCTTTTCCGTACATTTTTACCTACCTGTTTCCACCCTGCATTCGTATGTTTGTTATCAAAATTTTAACTACTAAATTTAATATCGAATGACAATGAACAAACATTTATTGCTGATTATCCTGTCATTTATCACATGGATAACACCTGTAAAAGCAGAAGATCTGAAACTCTGGTATGATCGCCCCGCCGATTATTGGGTGGAAGCCCTTCCATTAGGAAACGGAAGATTGGCCGCCATGGTATACGGTACAATTCTACAAGACACGATCCAAATTAATGAAGATACTTATTGGTCAGGAAGTCCGTATAATAATGCAAATCCCAATGCGAAAACACATTTAAATCAAATTCGAGAATATATCAATGACGGAGAATATGCCGAAGCTCAAAAAATAGCACTGGCAAACATTATTGCAGACCGCAATATTACCGGGCACGGCATGATTTATGAATCTATCGGTAACCTGCTATTAGATTTTCCGGAAAGCCATAAAACTCCAACAAATTATTATCGAGAGTTAGACCTTTCCAATGCAATAGCGAAAGTAACTTACACAGTTGACGGAGTAGATTATACACGTGAAGCATTTACATCATTTACCGACAATTTGATTATCATCAAAATTTCCGCATCAAAACAAGGAATGGTAAATTTTAACACATCTTTTGTAGGACCGTTGAAAAGCAACCGAGTCAAAGCATCTACAGAAATCGTCAGTGGAACAAATAATACGATAAGAGTAAAAAATACACCTGGCAAAACTGCTGAAGAAAATATTCCCAATCTTTTAAGACCGACAACCTATATTAGGGTAGTGGCTGAGGGAGGAACTCAATCGGCAGACAGCAGTAATAAAATACTAAAAGTCTCTGATGCCGACGTCGCTTACATATACATCTCATCAGCCACAAACTTTATAAATTATAAAGACATAAGTGGAGACAGCGATGCAAAAGCACTTTCCTATTTAAACAAGTTCGACAAAGATTATGAGCAGGCAAAGAATGATCATATCACCCGATATCAAGAGCAATTCGGACGAGTTTCTCTTGACCTCGGAAATAATAGCGTTCAAGAAAAGAAACCGACAGATAAACGTATCGAGGAATTCTCCAACACAAATGACCCGTCATTAGCATCTCTCTATTTTCAGTTCGGACGTTACTTATTGATATCCAGCTCTCAACCGGGATCACAACCGGCTAATTTGCAAGGTATATGGAATCCGAATGCAGGACAATATCCTGCATGGGACAGCAAATATACGACAAACATAAATGTAGAAATGAACTATTGGCCTGCGGAAGTAACCAATTTGAGTGAATGTCACCAACCGTTTCTTGAAATGGTGAAAGATGTAAGCGTCACCGGACAAGAATCTGCAGAAACGATGTATGGTTGCAGGGGATGGACACTTCATCACAATACCGACTTGTGGCGCTCCACAGGCGCAGTCGATAAAAGTGCCTGCGGAATATGGCCGACATGTAATGCATGGTTCTGTTCTCATCTTTGGGAACATTACTTGTTTACCGGAGATAAAGAATTTTTATCCGAAGTTTATCCTATACTCAAAAGCGCCTGCGAATTTTATCAAGATTTCCTTATTACCGACCCCAAAACAGGATATAAGGTCGTCTCTCCGTCAAACTCTCCGGAAAATCATCCGGGACTGTTTTCTTATGTCGATGACAGCGAAAAAAAACAGAATGCCGCACTTTTCAGCGGAGTTACAATGGATAATCAAATGGTTTTCGACTTACTTAAAAACACGATCGATGCAGCCGAAATTCTCGGTAAAGACGCCGACTTCGCAGCAGATCTGAAAAAGTTGAAAGATCAACTGCCCCCTATGCATGTCGGAAAATACGGACAACTACAAGAATGGCTTGAAGACTGGGACAGAGAAACTTCCGGACACCGTCATGTATCCCATTTATGGGGAATGTTTCCCGGTAACCAAATTTCGCCATATACCAATCCTCAACTGTTTCAAGCAGCAAAAAAATCTTTAGAAGGAAGAGGCGATGCAAGCAGAGGATGGTCTATGGGCTGGAAAGTATGTCTATGGGCGAGACTCCTTGATGGAAATCATGCATATAAATTGATACAAAACCAATTAAAATTGAAAGACCCTAATGCAACAATTGATGATCCCGACGGTGGTACTTATGCAAACATGTTCGATGCACATCCACCTTTCCAGATTGACGGAAATTTCGGATGTTGTGCAGGTATTGCCGAAATGTTGTTGCAAAGCCATGACGGGACAGTGCATCTATTACCTGCCCTACCCGACGCATGGTCTGAAGGAAACGTAAAAGGATTAAAAGCTCGTGGAGGTTTTGAAATTGTCGATATGCAATGGAAATGGGGAGAAATTGTTTCGGTAACGATAAAATCCAGTATCGGAGGAAATTTGCGCATTCGTACGGCAACTCCGTTAAAAGCTAACGGAAATTTCACATTAAGTGTTGCCACAGGAAACAACAGCAACCCGTTGAATTCTGTTTACGAAATTCCCGATCCAATTATCAAAGACGAATCTAAAATTCCGGAATTAGTATTACAAGAAACAACAGTATACGATCTTCAGACAGAAGCCGGGCAATCTTATACATTAGTTCCTGTCAGCAACATCTATGAATGGACAGGATCTTCATCTTCGACCTGGAATGAAGCAAATAACTGGAATCCGGTAGGAGTTCCCGGAGATAAAGATTTAGGCATCGTCAACAGCGGAGAAATCGATATTAACGGAAATTCTTTTGCCGGAAGTATCAGCATACACGAAAATTCCATTGTCAACATATCCAAAACATCAGAATTAAAAGGCAACTTATCTTTTGAAGGCGGTTCTGTAAAGAATGATCAAAACGGAGTTATTTTCACTGCCGGAAGTGCATCTATCGAAAATAACACGAATTTTCAAATAACAGGTACTTTAATACTTGCAACTTCGATTTCAGGAGAAGGCTCTATCGATAAAAAAGGTTCAGGAACACTAACTATACAAGGCGACAACAGTAACTTCAGCGGGGATTTGAATATCAATGACGGTGAATTAGCTGTTTCGGGTATGAATGCAGCAGGAACAGGAAACATCAAAATCGAGAATTCTGCCAAACTGACCGTAAAATCTGACGATTGTCTTTTTCATAAAACTAAAATAGAGGTAGCAGAAGGAGGAAAAATCAACCTCAGCGCAAACATTTCTTTAAGTGAAGTCTATACAAATAACAATCTGCTCGCCGAAGGGAAATATACAGCATCATCACTACCTGCATATTTGGAAGGAAACGGAACGTTGACAATCACACATCCTCAATATCCGTTTATATGGACTCCTAAAGATAATAAAAAATGGAATGTGGCGGCCAATTATACTCCCGCCATATTGCCCACAGAAGGAGACACCGTAATCGTTGAATCGGAAATAGAAGCTGAAACAGCGAGTTTTCCGGTAATAATCTATCTGAACAGTGCCAATATCAGGTTAAGAAAAGATACTGAAATCAAAGAATTATATATGGCAGGCGGCACTAAACTTAACTATGCAACCAGTGGAAGCGGTTTCTCTCTGAATGCTCCGATCCATATTAATGGAGAAATAAATCTGCAATTAAGTGGAGGTGAGATAAATGCAATGACTTTTCCCGGAAACATCGATGGAAGATCTACCGTAACGATAGATAATAGTTCGAACAGCATAACTGAAGCCAGTATTGTTTTAAAAGGAAATAATTCGGAATTTTCAGGAATATGGAATATCACGAACAGTCCTCGTACCGAAGGTTCTTCTATCTGTATATCAGGGGAAGGAGCAAATGCTTTCGGTGCTTCAGAAATACAAGTAGGTGCTGGAAACAAGGTTATATTTAAACATGCAAACGCCGCAGGAGAATCGACTACATTATCCCTTCTTTCCGGAGGTAAAGCTGTTATGAACACAAACGGTATAGTAGGCAAATTGATTTTAAACGATACAGAATATACGGAAGGAACATTCGATGCAAATTCTCATTCTGAATTTTTCGAAGGTAATGGGACACTGACTGTAAAAGGGAATACTTCCGATATTAAGGAAGAAACCGTCCAAAACGGGAATCAGGCCAATTACCGGAACGGCATTCTATCACTGCAATATCCTTGTGAAAATTTATGTATTTCAGATATGCAGGGAAGAATTCTTCTTGATAAAATCTATGGACAGCAATTTTCGATAAAACTGAATAACGGCATCTATCTTATAAAAGCCGATAGCCAGATCATCAAACTAATCGTAAAAGAATAACACCCTTTTTTGTGCTCGTGTAAAACGAGCACAAAATTATTATCATTAACTTTAGAACTTTACTGTATGAATATTAAAAAACTTTTTGGAAGCATCGCTTTTTTAAGCTCTCTGCTACCTCAAATCTACGCAAAAGAAATCAATGTTACCACTCAAACTTTCAATGAAGCTTATACTCTAGCCGAAAGCGGAGATATATTATTGATGAGCAGCGGAACATATAATAAGCAAATATCTTTTCCCTCAGACAAAAGTATTACTTTAAAAGCGGAAAAAAATGCAGAAGTGGTTATTACTTTCGACATAACGGGAAATGACGATACATCTGAAAATGGAGGAGGATTGATCTTCGATGGCGTAAAAATAAACCGTTCGGCAGATTATTTTATAAGCGGAAATTTCGGAAATATATCTACTCTGGAATTCAAGAATTCAGAAATTACGAACATTGGACGTTGTCTATTACGGACAAGCAATGAAGGCACGATAAACAACATAGAATTCGAAAATTGCTTAATCCACGATTGTGGAAATAATGGATGGAATTTTTTATATCCTAAACATATCGTCAAAAAAGTATCTGTAAAAAATTGTTCGCTGTATAATTATTTAGGCGAAAGCTTTTTCTCTCCTACCGGATCGGACAATAACAATATATTTACTTTTATTTTTGAGAACAATACGGTTTACAAATGGTCTAAAGATACGAAATACGCTATTTGCAACACGGCAAAAAATTACAGTACAAATTCTATTTACAATTTCACAAACAATATTATCAATGAACCGGGAGTAAGCGGCAAAACACCATCGATTCTAAATGCAACCGGAGGAACACTTACTGCCGAAAAAAACCTGATTGTCAACTATGGCGGGTATAACCGGACAGAGACAATAAACGATATTACTTTAGAAAGCTTAGGATTAACCACTATTGGATTTCCCGATGCCGCCAACGGTGATTTTACTATTTTATCAAGCTCTCCATTAGCTACCGCAGGAAAAGACGGCAAATGTGTGGGAGATGCAAGATGGATCAAGAAGGTTACATCTCCTGCACAATTTTCAGCAACGGTAATGCCGGAAAATGCCGGAAGCGTCTCTCCCACAAACGTCACTTTTAATCAAGGTGATCCGGTCACAGTCACCGCTACCGAGAATTTCGGATACTCTTTTAAGCAATGGGAAACAAAAAACGGGGAAATCTTATCGACAGAAAATCCTTATTCTTTCAATATCGAAAATGATTTAGAGATAGTCGCTGTATTTGACAAACTGACCACTTACACATTTACTGTAAATAAAGATGGGGCAGGCGCTCAATGGGGAATAGTAAATCTTAATCCCGAACCGACTGACGGAAAATATATCGAAGGTACGATCGTAACCATGACCATAGAGACTAATCCTATTACATCTTTCCTGCAATGGGAGGACGGTTCGAGCGAAAATAAACGTACGGTTAAAATCAATGGAGATAAAACTTATACCGCAACTTTCGACAAAATCCCATTTATCGTAGGCTGGGACTTGGAAACAAGCGAACCAAGAGGAGAACGTCCGGCCGACTATGCCGCCACAACAGACAATAAGGGATTACTTTCCTTATATAATGGAGATGGAAGTACGACAAACTGGGGAGGAAGTACTCGTACCTTCGGAGGTATCACTTATAACTGTGCACGACGTTATACCGATTATGCCTCAATGAATAATCCCCGTTATTTTCAGGCTAAATTTTCAGCAAAAGACTATGTAAATATAAAAGTAACTTCCTTAGTTGCTGCAGACAACGCATGCGTACACAAAACGCAAAAAATGCAATATTCCCTAAACGGAAACGATTTTACAGATTTAACGACTATTACTATGGAAGAGACCAGTGCAAATTGGGAAAAAATGGAAGCTTTTTTACCCGAAGAAGCTGAAGGAGCAAATATGGTATATATTCGTTGGGCGGCAGATGCGACAAGCGATTTGATCGGAACTCCGGGAAGTAGTGATACCGAAGGCTTCTATTTAACAAATATTTTTGTCTATGCCGATAATTCCAGCATCGATGATAAAGAAGCGCCGATACTACTATCGACTTCTCCTGAAAACGATTCTAATACGGCATCTGCAAACGGAAAGATCGTTTTATCTTTTAACGAACAAGTACAAGCCGGTACAGGAGAAATAGAATTTAACGGTTCTGCTATCGAACCGATATTCGGAAGCAGTACAGCATCCTTTGAATACAAAGGTCTCGAGTATAATACATCCTATACTTTTACCGTACCAGCCGGTGCAATTACCGACCGTGCAGGAAATCCATTTGAAGGCGTTACATTGAATTTCACGACAATGAATCGTCCCCAGCCGATTGCACGGGTATTTGATGCCGTAGTCGCAGCAGATAAAACCGGAGATTATGAATCGGTGCAGGCCGCAATAGACGCTGCCCCGAAAAACAGAACTACTCCTTATTTGATATTCATTAAAAACGGATCTTACGAAGAACAAGTCGTTATTCCCTCTGACAAACCGAACATACACCTTATCGGTCAAGATAAAGAAAAAACAAACATACATTTGAAAATCAATGTTCAAAGCGAACCGCAAGAAGGGTCACAATGGTATCAGAACGACACGGCAGCATGGAAATATTCGGTACATAATCCCGAATCTCCGACATACCAAATGGAAGGAACTGTTGTCAGAATAAATAGTAACGACTTCTTTTCCGAAAATATTTCCTTCATTAACGACTGGGGTGTAGAACGCCAAAACGGACCGCAATCATTAGCTATGATGACAAAGGGTGACCGCATAACTTTTCATAATTGTAAATTCCGCTCTTACCAAGATACATGGATGACTCCGGGAAACACCGGATACCGTCATTATGTAAAAGGATGCTATATCGAAGGAGCTGTCGATTATGTCTATGGAGCTGGAGATTGCCTATTCGAAGATTGCACATTATACAATGTCAGAAGCGGATCGGTCATCACTGCTCCAGAGCATGAAAAAGGAACTCAATGGGGATATGTTTTCGATCACTGTACCATCGATGGGAATGAAGCTTCGAACGACGGCAAAAACAAATTAGGACGACCTTGGCATAATAACCCGATTTGCGTATGGCTAAACACGACCATGAAAGTAGGAATTGCTCCGGAGGGCTGGAGTGAAATGGGAGGAATACCCGCTTTATTTGCAGAATATAACAGTATGGATATAGATGGAAATCCCGTAGATCTAAATAACAGAAGAACATTTTATACAGGCACTGACGAAGGAATGGAAGAAGGAGGTGAATGCAAAGCTGAACTTTCTGCCGATGAAGCAGCCCGCTATACCTATGAAAATATCGTCAGCGGCAATGACAACTGGAATCCTCGCAGCTTAATAGAAGCAATAGGCATACCGCAAAATGTAACGATCTCAGAAAATGTGCTTAGTTGGGAAGCCGTACCTTATGCCATCTGTTACGTAATACTTCGCAATAATGAAGTAATCGGATTTACTACCGAAACATCTTATACCGATGCAGCAAGTAAAGACAACGACGAATATTGCATCCAAGCCGTCAATGAAGCCGGAAGTCTCGGAGAAAAATCGGAAAATGTGAATAAAGGAACTTCGGCTGTCGATAAATCCGAAAAAAGCTCTTTTAACGTAACAGTATCAAACGGAAAAATACATTTGTCCGGACTTTCCTCAGGAGAAAAGATAACTGTATTCTCATTAAACGGTGCAATCATCTATGATACCGTAACAATTGAAAACTCATGTTTTATAAACTTATCTGTTCGAGGAGTTTATCTGATTAAAGCAGGAAATGAAATAAAGAAAGTTATTCTTTAATAACAGAACAATAACAAACTTTACGTTTCCATAAAAATGGGCTGCCCTCAAAAGACAGCCCATTTCTCACTTAATTATTAAAATTTTACCGTATCGATATTTTCAGAGTACAAGGATTCCCGTCAATTACCGCTTTAGCGATATAAATACCTTTATTAAAATCATTCAAAGAATATAAACCGGCTTGAGGTGCATCAATAATTTGCAACAAACTTCCTGAAAGAGAATAAAGTTTTACCTGTACAGGAGTCTTAATTCCTTTTAACAGAATAGAATTACCGGCTTGATGCAAAGATGCTCCACTTACTTGAACAGCCTCTGCCGAATCGGTAATATCATCCAGATTCGGAACTTTATAATTTTGCTCGCCCTTATCTAATTTATAATAAAATGCTACGCTAAAATTATAAAGCGGATAAGGCTGATCGTATATAATCTCTCCCGACTGCGTTTTCGGTTCATAATCAGGTCTCAAAGTCACATAGTTATCATTTTCTTTATCACGAGGATAGAAATAAGAGTTATCAGGATTTTTCTTATCATGATCGATATATTTGTAATAAGCCTCATAATCATCACTATCACGCAAATTACCATGTCCGCCGTTTGCTCCATCTCCGGCATAATTTACTTCAATTACACCACTCAAATCCTGAGCACAAGTCAAATAAACGCAATCTCCTTCTATCCGGATATTCGTTATTGTCTGTTGTGCGTTATCATTATATACTCTAAAACCATAATCCGTTTTCTTTTGTACTGTCCAATCGTCCAACACCAAAGGTAATTTCGGAACAAGGAAGCGAATTTTTATCTCTTTAGCATTATCCGTACGGGAGATTTCTATCGGCTGCAAAGGAACAAAGCGTTGCCCCAATACTTTCGTACGGTAATATGCTTTGCCCAACATCTCGCCATACCAACGGTAACCGTTCGCATCAAGATGCCCCCCTCGGTCTGTCATCGGATACACCGGACCGGCACAAATCATATCCTCATTTTCATTAGCGGTTTCTAATTGAGCCATACCTATTTCCAAAGTTTTCCCCCGAGTATATTGTGCGCCGGTCTGGTAAGTGATAAACAAGGGTTTCTCATTTTGAGCATAACTGTTTATAACATCCTGCTGCATGTCATTCTTCAATTTATACAACAACGCTTTATATTCATTCTTATCAGTTGTATTGGGTACACCCGGAGTCAATCCCTTTTCAGAATCCGAAGTATAATTATATTCTCCTTGCATCCAAATAATTGCCGGACAAGAAATCACGCTGTTCAGTTCCCGAGAAATTTTAGCCCCGTAAAACATCGCATATTTAAAATCATTATATAAATATCCGTTGGTACAATGTTTTGAAAGCTGTTCTATCGTCTTGCCTCCCGTACCGGTAGAAGTCGCTACATATTTTACATCAGGGTCATTCAATTTTAAACGAAGATGATTCACCGCTGCAACGATAGGACATTCGGCAATTCCGCCATTTTTAGTCTTAGCCGAATTTTTATCCGAAATAGCTAAAGATGCTTTTAATGGATTAAACTTATCAAAAGTCGTATTCCCGAGATTTATCCAAACCTGATCTCCGATCATATAATTACCCTCTAAAGATTCGGTAGACATAGAAGGATAAGACTGATGCCCGGTAGAAAGACTCTGACCATATATTATAAAATGTTCATAAACCGACGATTCTCCTTCTCCGCCACCGGGAGTCAGCGGCGTCTCGATCGCTCCTGATGCACAACGTCCGTCGGCAAAGGAACGTATCGCACCCAATTGATCGGTCATAATGCCTAAATCCTGCAAAAATTCAGCATTCCCCTGACGATATGCCGGAGAAGTGGTATAAACCGGGACACTGTTTTGCGTGGCAATATATTTATCCGGATCGATAGCCAATCCCGCAATCGATCCGCCATTATAATTTATATAATTCTCATTTTCGAGAGGAGAAGTATATCCATGATCCGCCAACAAACGTCCCAAAAAAGAATTTTTAAGATTAAAATTCTTCCCGTCTACCAGATAAGAATCATTACCTTGTACAGACATATCCAAGACTTTCGTAGGATCATCTTTCAGATAATTATTTTCAATAATAGAATTATATATATTATAGATTACGGTATTGGCAGCGCCAGCAGTAACACGTATTCCGGCTTGAGGTGTCGCCCCACCGAAAGCACTCGTATTACGGGTAATCGTACAATTTACAAGATTAAGCACGCTTCCGTCTTTACCGTTATTCATCATAATAGTACCTCCGAAAGATGCGGCATGGTTACCGTAAAAAGTCGTATTGATAAAAGACAAATCACATGTCGATCCGGTTGTTTTATTATCTACATAAACAGCTCCACCATGTTCTGTAACGGAATTATACAAAAATGCACAACCTTCAAAATAAGCTCCGGTCTTTTTAGCCGCATTATCCAAAAATGCAAACACGCCTCCGTCTTTTGCGGTATTATTTTTGAATACAGATTTTTCAACTCTAAGCATAAGATCTCCTTGCACGAAAAATACGCCTCCCAGACCCGTTGTCGTATTATTCTCAAAAAGACATTCTTTGAACAAAATATTTTTACCTGCTAAAATATGAGCTACAGCTCCGTTCCCTTTACCCGTCGTATTATCGGAAAATGAGCAACCGGTAAAAGACACACTAAACCGATCTTGTTCCAACAAAGCATAAACAGCCGCACCACCTCTTCCGTCAGCAGAGTTACCGTCAAAAACACAATCGGTAAAAGATGCCGATGCATTCCGAATATACACCGCTCCGCCGAAATCATTTCCCATAGGAATACTATTCCCTTCTCTGAAAGAAAGATTAGCAAACTCTATCGATTGATTAAAAGAATCGATACGAATCAAACGTGTCATTCCATTTCCGACAAATCCGCAAGTTTCAGCACTTTTCCCTATAATTTTCAAAGATTTATCCAAAGGTCTCACACCATTTTTACCCTGAACATTCCAAGTTGCATAGGTTATACCACCAAGTTCGAATGAGGTAGAACCATCTACTTTAATATCATTATTCGAAGTACTACCCTCTTTCTTAGGCTCGGCAGAAATATCGATAAAATCAAGCACATGTATCTCATCACCGTTTTCAGCCAAAGTGAATGCCCGTGACAAAGTTTTTACCGGAGTTTCTGCCGATAAACCATTATTTGTATCATTTCCGGCAGAAGAAAGATACAAATCGGTAGCCGAAAGATAGTTGCCTGAACTGCAAAACAATGCAGCAACGAGCACATTTTTTAGTAAATTATTTTTCATACTGATATAGAATAAAGATTAATTAATTAATTATTTATCTCCAAGACTTTATCTAATTTGGACTTATCTTTTTCAGGAATATATATCCGGTATTTTTTTACACCTTTATCTAACTTATAATAAAAAGCCACGCTGAAGTTATATAATGGATACGGGCGACCGTATATGATATTGCCGGACTTATCTCTCGGTTCATAATTAGGACGCAAAGTGACATAATTCCCATTCTTATCTTTATCCCGGGCAAAAACAAAAGTCCCATCGCTATTCTTTTCATCCTGATCGATATATGTATAATATGCTTCATAATCGTCACTATCCCGCAAATTACCATGACCTTTAAATTCATCAGCTCCGGCATAAGTCACCTCTATTGCTCCCAATAAATCCTTTTCACAAGTTATATACACACAATCACCCTTTACCTTTACATCCGTAATCTTTTGCCGGATACCATCATTATAAATAGCGAAACCGTAATCTTTTATCTTTTCCGTAGTATAATCATCAAGTACCAACGGCTTCACAGGAACTCTAAAACAAATTTTAATTTCTTTAGAATCAGAAGTTCTCGATAATTCTTCGGGTTGTAAAGGAATAAAAGGTTTTCCCCCGATTATAGTACGGTAATAAGCCTTAGCCAACATCTCTCCATACCAACGGTAACCGTTCGCATCGAGATGTCCCCCGCGGTCCGTCATCGGATACACCGGACCGGCACAAATAATATCCTCTGTTTCGTTTGCAGCCTCTAATTGGGCCATACCGATATTCAAGGTTCTCCCTCGAGTATATTGCGCACCGACCTGATAGGTTATAAAAAGAGGCTTACTGTGCTGATTATAAATAGAAACGACATCATTTTGCATATCGTTTTTCAACCGTAGCATTAAAGTCTTATATTCATCTTTTCCCACCACATTCGGAATATGGGGTAATAATCCCCTCGTCGTATCTGCCCAATAATTATATTCCCCTTGCATCCAAATCACTAAAGGACACGTCACAGTTGCATTTTCTTTAGCTGCTATCTGCGGTGCGGCAAATGCCGCTTTCAAAAAACCTTCCTGATAAATATTTTTATTCCGGCAATGTTTCGATAATTGGTCGATCGTCTTTCCACCAACACCTGTAGATGTCGCAATATAATAAACAGACGGATCATTTATCTTCAATCTCAGATGATTGACTGCAGCCACTACCGGACATTCGGCAATACCGCCATTCCGACTCAACGGAGATCTTTTCTCGGTTAAGGCTAAAGAGGATTTTAACGGATTCAAAATCGCAGAATTACGATTACCTTGATTAATCCATATTTGATCTCCGATCATATAATTCCCCGACAAAGGTTCTGTTGTCAAAGCCGGATAAGATTGATGTCCGGTAGAAAGGCTTTGCCCGTAAATGATAAAATGCTGGTAAATTTTCGTATCCGGAGTTTCTAATTTCTTCTCTGCGGCAACTCCATAATTAAATGCCGCACCTAAAGCAACGGTCAGGACGTATGCTTTCAAATTTAGTATATGTGCTTTCACTATGTATAAATTTATTTAGAACAAATGTAAAAGAGTGATATTAATAATACTCATAATTCTGCCTTAATTTGTAAATACAAACGAATAAAATGCATTTAAAAATAAATTTATACTGATTAAGAACCTATATTATAAAAGCACCTAAATTATAATTAAAAAAGTGTTTTCTAATTTAATCTACACCATTTTCATGTACATTTGCAGACAAAAGAATGATCATATCGTTATTCAAAAAACAAAACAACTACACTAAGAAAACATAATATATCAATGAATATAGCCATGTTAGCCTCCGGCGGGGTCGATAGTTCGGTTGCCGTCTATCAATTGAAAGAAGCCGGATATACTCCTACTCTATTTTACATTCGTATCGGTATGGAAGATAAAGATAAAAATCTGGACTGCCACTCGGAGGAAGATATAGAGATAGTCACTTACATAGCTCGTAAATACGGATGTCCGATGGAGATAGTTTCTCTACATAACGAATATTGGGAATATGTCATGGGGTATGCCTTCGAAACGATAAAAAGAGGCCTGACTCCTAATCCTGATGTAATGTGCAATAAATTCATCAAATTCGGATTTTTTGAAAAATATTGGGGAAAAGACTTCGATAAAATAGCTACAGGGCATTATGCTAATACCCGAATCATGGATGATATTACTTATCTCGCCACTGCAAAAGATACGATAAAAGATCAAACCGATTTTTTGGCACAACTTAATCACGTACAAATCTCCAAATTACTATTTCCTATCGGAAATATGATGAAAGACGAAGTCAGAACAATTGCCTTACAACAGAATCTTCCGAGTGCTCGAAGAAAAGACAGTCAGGGAATCTGCTTCTTAGGAAACATTAATTATAACCAATTTATACGGAATTATTTAGGAGAAAAAGAAGGAAACATAATAGACTTAGAAAGCGGACGTATAGTCGGAAAACATAAAGGGTACTGGTTTCACACCATCGGACAGAGAAAAGGTCTCGGTCTCAGCGGAGGCCCATGGTTTGTCATAAAAAAAGATCCGGAACAGAACATACTATATGTTTCGAACGGATCTGACCCGGAAACACAATACGGAAACATTCTTGATTTAAGTGGATTCCAGTTCATATCCGGAAATCCTCTCGGAGACCTTTCACATAATACACCGATCACATTTAAAAACCGGCACACTCCGGAATTTACACCGGGAACGATACAACGCATCGACAATAATATTGTCAGAATCACTTCCGAAAAAAAAATACAAGGTATCGCCCCCGGACAATTCGGTGTCATATACAGCCATGATAAAGAACTTTGTCTGGCCAGCGGAATTATACAATAGATTTTTAGGTTCAGAACCTATTTAAATTTTTCAACTCAAAAAAGATCTGTACAAAATTTAAATAGGTTTTTACTGAATCTGTAAACGACCACTCAACAACAACAATGAGACTTCGGTTGATTTTGCCTGAAATTGAGCCGAAATTTTTCGAGTTACAGCATCTAAATAGCTTCGTTGAAATTCTCTGAACTCCAATCCCGAAAGACTCCCGAGCCGATATCTTTCTAATGCGGTTTTAAGGCTGACCAATGCTACTTCTGCACTTTCCGACTCAAAGCCGACCATAATCAAGTTATTCTCATAACTGTTATAAAGTTGAGCCAAGTCACTTAACATCTGTAACTCTACTTCCTGATAACTCAGCTTACTATTTTCTATCTCAATCTTCGCATTTCTTACCTTCTTACGGGTTTCTAAACGATTAAACAACGGTACGGAAAGTGTAAACCCCCAAAACGGGCCGGTATTCTGATTAAAAGTCGATATAGATGCCGGTGATTCAGTCCGTGAAAAACTATACCCTGCCGTAAAATCTACTGAAGGGAAATAAGCCGACCGGGCCAATTTAAGATCAAGCTCCGACACTTTCTGTTCCCGACGAGCAATCAATAGTGTCGTATTGTTATTCAACATCAACGTTTGCACTTCATCTTTCGGGTACATCGGATGTAACAGTATCGTATCTTTTACATATCCTCTTTTATGCAGATCGATATTCATCAGCGTATTCAATGTAATATAAGCACTACGCAACTGCTCTTGCTGCTTTACTAATGTCGAACTATCAGAATTCAGATCGATTTTGGTCTGCTTCAGCTCCAAACCTGAAAGACTCCCGATCCGGTTTTTCTGTAAGGCTATTTCATATCGTTGACGGGAAAGATCGAGACTTTGCTTAGCTGCATCCAGCAAGCTCTTCTGTACCAATACATTATAATATTCTGTATTAACTTGTGCTATCAAATTCTCAACAGCCATACGAGTTTTCAGTTCTCCGATAGCAATAAACTCATTGAGTTTTTCATGGGTCGTAAACATCGCCAAACCATCAAAAATAGTCCAGTTCAAATTTATATTAGCGCCATAATTATCGGTAATACTGCCACTGAATTTTTTCTCTGTTCCGCTATTCGCATCTTTCCTTTTCGAATTTATAATCGATTCTTTCTGTGTGCCTTCTGCCGAAAATGAAGGCAAAAAAGAAGAATAATTCTGGTTATTACGCTCTATCTGTTCTTCATTCTTTGCAATACGGATACCGTAATTAGATTCCAATGCTTTACTGATGCAATCGGAAAGCGTTAAGGTCTCTTGCGCCGTTACTCCCAACGGACAAATCAATAAAAAAAATATTACAATACTTCTTATCATGATTTCGTATAAGTTTCTTCATTAACCACTTTGATCTTAGAAGCCGACAAATATGTATAAATTGCCGGAATTACATAAAGTGTCAATCCGGTAGCACATACCATTCCGCCGACAACAGCAATACCCATAGCGATACGGCTCTCCGAACCCGAACCTGTAGCCAACGCCATAGGTAGTGTTCCCAACACCGTAGAAAGACTGGTCATCAATATGGGTCGAAAACGTGCCACAGCAGAATCAAGTATAGCCTCATGCATACTTAAACCGTCAGCCTTACGCTGATTAGCAAACTCGACAATTAAAATACCGTTCTTCGAAACCAACCCTATCAGCATAATTATACCGATTTGGCTAAAAATATTCATCGTTTGTCCGAAATACCATAAAGAGAGTAATGCTCCCACCAATGCCAACGGGACTGTAAGCATAATAATCAACGGATCTCGGAAACTTTCAAATTGGGCTGAAAGAACAAGATAAATAAATATCAATGCAAAAACAAATGCAAACAAAAGACTGGAAGAGCTTTCTACAAAATCTTTTGAACTTCCGGACAGAGTCGTTTTAAAATCTTCATTCAAAACTTTGTCTGCGATTCTGTCCATCTCATCGATACCCTGTCCTAATGTCTTTCCTTTTGCCGGAGACGCAGAAACTGTTGCCGAGACAAAACGGTCGTATCTAAATAATCGAGGGGGCGTACTACTCTCTTCCATTGTCACCAAATTATCTAAACTGACCAGTTTATTATCTTTTCCCCTTACATAAACTGTCGCCAAATCGGCAGGTTTATTCCGTTGCGATTTATCGAACTCGCTTATGATCTGATATTGTTTTCCATTCAGGATATAATATCCTATTCTCTGATCACTCATGGTTAGCTGCAATGTTCTCGAAATATCTTCTACCGATACCCCTAACAAAGCGGCCTTATCCCGATTAATATTAATCGTCAGTTCCGGTTTAGTAAATTTCAAGTCCAAATCATAAGTAGAAAATTCCGGACTTTGAGAAACCTCATTCATAAACTTAGGCAGAATACCTTTCAAATCATCCAGATTTTTCGCTTGTATGACATACTCTACCGGTAATCCTCCCCGCTGATTGCCGAAAGTCTGACGTTGTGTTACCATAGTACGAGCACCGGTAAGCTGCTTCAATTGAGGAGCTAAATCATCGGCAATTTCCTGCTGAGTACGATCTCGATCTTCTGACGGGACTAACATCACATTACAAAATGCAGAGTTAGTTTGTCCTCCCCTTCCGGTCAAAGACATAATCAAATCTTCTTCCGGAACTTCTTTTTCTAAATAGGTAGTCAAATCCGTCATATACTGGTCCATATATTCAAAACTCGATCCCTCTGTCGCCGTAGATACGACCCTCAACTGAGCACGATCTTCCATCGGAGACATTTCGGAGGGTAACGTCATCCAAAAATAATAGATGGCTACACCCGACAATAATAAAATAATCGGAGCGATATAGCGATGCCGCATAAAAGATTCCAGGCTACTGCGATACGCATTCGTAAACCATACGAAAAAAGGCTCGGTAACTCTGTAAAACCAATTACCGGTCACATTTCGGGTTAACAATTTAGTCGAAAGCATCGGTGTGAACGACAACGCAACAAATGAAGATATCGCTACAGCTCCCGCGATTACGACACTAAACTCACGAAAAAGGCGTCCGGTCGTTCCTTGCAAAAAGACAATAGGCACAAAAACGGCAACTAATGCAACCGTCGTAGCAATTACCGCAAAGAATATTTCCTGAGAACCTTTAAATCCGGCTTCCAAAGGAGACATACCCTTTTCTACCTTATTATAAATATTCTCCATTACGACAATAGCATCATCGACAACAAGACCTATCGAAAGAACAATTGCCAAAAGTGTAAGGATATTTATCGTGAATCCGGCCAAATACATTATAAAAAATGTTCCGACCAAAGATATCGGTATCGTCAACACAGGTATAAGCGTCGTACGCCAGTTGCGTAAAAATAAAAATATAATAAGAACAACAAGTACAAACGCTTCTACAATCGTACTTTTAACCTCATTGATCGAATTTCGAATAAATACTGTATCATCCTGATAAATACCGCACTGCATATCATCCGGCAAATCTGCTTTAATATCTTCCACTACCTTGTACGCCCGATCGACAATATCCACATAATTAGCTCCCGGCTGCGGAATAATGACACATCCCACCATAGGGTTGTTATTCATCTTCATTATATAACGATTATTCTCCGAATCGACGGTAGCTTTTCCTACATCTCTGAAACGAACGACTTTATCCCCATCCCGACGCAACACGAGATTATTAAAATCCTCTACCGTCAACAAGCGTCCCATCGTACGCACCGTCAATTCTGTGTTATCTCCCTCGATACGTCCCGAAGGCAACTCTACATTTCCGGCAGAAACGGCGTTACTCACGTCCATCGGCGTAAGACCGTAGGCAGACAATAACATCGGGTCCATTTTAAGCCGGATCGCCAGCCTTTTCTCTCCCCATATTTCTACGCTACTTACACCGGGAATCGTTTGCAACCGTTCTTTAAGATGCAAATCGGCATACGTACTTACATCGATAATCGAACGGGTATCGCTACTTAAATAAAGGCCAAAAATCGGCTGAGCGTCGGCATCGGCTTTTGAAACTACCGGAGGATCTATATCTTCAGGTAATTTTCTCAACGCTCCCGAAACTTTGTCACGAACATCGTTCGCCGCTGTCTCGAGAGGCACTTCCAACTCAAACTCTATTCTTATATTACTCCGACCATCCCGACTCTGACTTACCAAAGAACGGATTCCGGGAATCCCATTAATAGCAGACTCTAACGGTTCGGTAATTTGCGTTTCCACAACATCGGCATTTGCTCCGGTGAAAGTCGTACTCACCGATATAATAGGAGGATCGACACTGGGATAATCTCGGACACCTAAAAATGTTATACCGATCATACCTATAATGATAAATACCAAATTCATCACCGTAGCAAGGACCGGACGTTTTATACTGACAGAAGATAGACTCATGGCGGACAATACAGTTTAATGTTATTCTACGGTTTCAGGCTTTACGGCAGCCCCTTCTTTTACTTGCATCAATCCGGTTACCAATATGGTATCCCCGACCGACAAACCCGAGATTACCTCGATTTTATTCTCTGTACGTTGTCCTGTCTCTATAACGGTAGAATGAGCTTTCCCATTTCTTAACATCCAAACTTTTTTACCTTCCATTTCAGGGACAACCGACTGTGTAGGAACAAGCAACGAATGATTGGAGACTCTGGTTATAAGATTTAACCGGGCAAACATTCCCGGAGCTAATAATCGACCGGGATTTTCACAACGGGCACGTATCGAAATAGTACGAGTATCCGAATCGACTTTAGAGTCAACAGCATATACCGACGCATTGAATTTCTTGTCGGACGATTCCGTCGTAAACTGTACCATTGCCCCGACCAATGCTTTTCCCGCATATTTTTCCGGAACTGAAAATTCGACTTTCAATAACCCGTCATCAACTAAACGTGTGACGATCGTACTCGGTTGTAAATATGCTCCTAAACTGACATTACGAAACCCGAGAACTCCGGCAAAAGGAGCTCTTAATTCCGTCTTATCTATTTTTACTTTCAAAAGAGAAATATCTGCTTCTATCAAATTATAATCAGTTTGTACCTGATCAAACTCTTCACGGCTAACAGCATCTTTTTCAAATAATATGCGTTGACGTTCCAATTTCTCGGACAACAGTTTCTGCTGAAAAAGTGCACGCTTCAACTGTGCTTGCAAATCAGAATCATCGACTTTAAGCAATAATGCTCCTTTTTCGACATGTTGCCCTTCCTTAAAATAAATTCCGACAATTTTTCCCGTCGTTTCAGCGACCAAATCGACTTCTTCATTCGGCAACAATGTCCCGACAGCCTGAATATCGGAACTCAACCTGAACGGCTTCACAATAAATGCATTGACCGGAATCTGCGTTCCCTTCTTAATATCTTTTTTACTTTCTCCCGCTGGAGAATCCATCAACTTAACTGCAATCAACCCACCAATAAGTAAAACGGGAATACCGATTTTCAATAAATTCTTTACATACCTGTTTTTCATGCAATCTCTGAGCTATTTATTTTTTGTAGATGTGCGTATACTTATAAAAATATAGGACTCTGTCATGGGGCAGAATCCTATATATAATAGTTCAAATATTTATACGGTTGATTTCAGCCTCCTTTCTTGTCCAAAAACAGTCCTTAGACAGCGAAATCCTACAAAGGTTTAACGAGCAGGAATATTTTCCACCAAATTTGTCAGAAAATTCCAAAAATGTTCAACCGATGCTATATTTACTCTCTCATCCGGAGAATGAGGAAACTTAATCGTAGGACCGAACGAAATCATATCTAAATTAGGATATGCCGCACCAATAATGCCGCACTCGAGTCCCGCATGCATAATCTTTACTTCAGGATCAAATCCCAATACTTTCTTATGTACATCTTTTGCCACCTTAAGCACCGGTGAATTGAGGTTCGGCTCCCAACCGGGATAATCCCCGCTAGTCTCTACCTTAGCACCGGCTAATAAAAATACACTCTCCAGACTTGAGACCAAAGCTTGCTTCATACTTTCACTCGAGCTTCTTATTAAGATAAGTACCTCTATCGAGCCTTCAGATGAGCGAACAATCGCCAAATTAGAAGATGTCTCCACTACTTCAGGTACTCCCGGAATCATTCGGGCTACCCCATTACGACAACCGACAACGGCATTTATCAAATCGTCCTGTATAGGCTCAGGAATCAAAAAATCCGGTAATCCGGTTTCCTCTGCTGTCAAAGTCAAATCATCTTCAATCAAACCGTATTCGTGGATATAGAGAGCCTCAAAATCGGCTACTTCATCTAAAAAGTCCGATTTATATTCGGCCGGAATAGTAACAACCGCCTCAGCTTCACGAGGAATAGCATTACGCAAATTTCCTCCGCTGACCCATGCCAGCCGAGCATCATACTCTTGTACAGCATGTTTCAAGAAACGAAACAGCAGCTTATTTGCATTTGCACGCCCCAAATGAATATCCACACCAGAATGTCCCCCTTTTAATCCAGACACAATAATCTTTAAAGCTATTTCATTTTCAGGAATATAAGGTTCATCTTTATATCTAAAACTAGCAGTAAGATCAATTCCTCCCGCACAACTCATATATAATTCACCTTCTTGTTCCGAATCGGTATTCAATAATATCTCTGCCTGCAATAAATCAGGTTGCAACCCTAAAGCTCCATACATCCCCGTCTCTTCATCATAAGTAAACAATGCCTCTAACGGCCCGTGCGTCAATGTCTCAGACTCAAGAATCGCCAAAATCGAAGAGATTCCGATTCCATTATCCGCCCCTAAGGTCGTACCATTAGCTGTGACCCATTCCCCATCGATGTAAGAAGTTATCGGATCTGTCTCAAAATTATGAACTTTATCCGCATTTTTCTGAGGCACCATATCCATGTGTCCTTGCAAAACCACAGGTTTTCGATTTTCCATACCGGGAGTTGCTGGTTTACGTATCAAAACATTTCCCGCCTTATCCAAAACCGTTTCTAATCCCAAATTTTTACCAAAATCCAGAATATATTGCGTTATTTTCTCCAAATGTCCGGAAGGACGCGGAATTTTACAAATAGCACTAAAATGACGCCATACGGCTTCGGGCTGTAAAGTTTCGATTTCGGATTTCATAAATTTATCTGTTTTTACAGTTAATAATTATCATTTTCCCGCCTCGATCCGACAAAATCCGCCAATCCGGCACTTCGGTCTTTTTTTTTCTCTAACGAAACAGAAAACAGAGTATAAATTCCTAATAATATGATCAATAACATTTGAGATCCATGTGCAACCAAAGCAAACGCTCCGGCAATATTTTCTCCTATACCATATATAGAAAGTGCCGCAATAATAGCCAAGTGCCATGGGCCGACACCACCTTGTACCGGAATTCCCATACTGAGGCTTCCCATAACAAATAACGTCATAGCTGCCAAAACTCCTAAATGCTGCATCGAACCGAAAGCAAAAAAACATACATAAAGTTCAAAAAAATAACAGAACCATATCGCAACGGTATATAGCAAAAACATCGTTACTTGTTTCATCCGCAATATCGTACGAAAACCATACCATAGATTCTTCACAATGCTTTTTACCTTCGCTACCCATCTATTTTCGGTTTTCTTTGTAAAAAGCCAAATCAAAAATCCGACCATCACAAGCAGGCAGATATACAGCCAAGGTGTTGTAATCATCCGCCAGAGGGTTTCCTCAATTGTAGGAAACTTTCGTAAAAAGTCCCGGAAAACCTTCATCTGCAAGAAAAATGTTATAACAGTAAGAAAAACCAATGTTAACGTATCGCACAAACGTTCGGATATAATAGACCCCAAAACCTGCGTAAAAGACATTTTTTCCCGACGCGCCAAATAAGTACAACGCCACACTTCCCCTACACGAGGAATCAACAAATTCATGGCATACATACCGAAAACAGCGTTTGTCAGAGCTTTTACCGAAGGATCCACTCCTAAGGTCTTTAACTGCAACTTCCAACGCAATGCTCTGAATATATGACTCATCAACCCGATAATCATAGAAAGAGCGATCCAAAAGTAATTAATTTCAGATTGTAAAATGACTCCGATCTGGTGCATATCCAAATGGCTGTACAGATACCAAAAAAGAGCCGCTCCGCATAATAACGGAATAAAAAACTTCAATATACTGCCGAGTAATTTCTTCAACTTATCGGGATAAAAAAATATTATTGTACCTTTGTGTATTGCAAAGATAGATTTTATCCATAAAAGAAACATCTATTTACCGGATTTAATTAAAATCTCTTTGCAAATTATACATTGATTAACGATCCTGCTACCTGAATTTTTATGACAGACTCGGTAAAACCTAAAAAATTTTTAGGACAACATTTTTTGAAAGACCTCGATATAGCCCGCCGAATAGCAGATACCGTAGGCGATTACAAGGGCATTCCTATTCTCGAAATAGGTCCGGGAATGGGAGTATTGACCCAATACCTGATACAAAACAATCATGACCTCACTGTAGTAGAGTTAGATTCAGAATCTGTCAGATATTTGACTGAACATTTTCCCCAATTAAACGGCAGAATATTGGAACAAGACTTTTTAAAATTGGATCTAACAAATCTTTTCACGGGAAAATTTTGTGTTATTGGAAACTATCCTTATAACATATCGAGCCAGATATTTTTCAAGGTTCTCGATTATAAAAACCAAATTCCATGTTGCAGCGGAATGATTCAGAAAGAGGTAGCAGAACGTATAGCTTCTAAGCCCGGATGTAAAGCTTACGGAATATTGAGTGTACTTATGCAGGCTTGGTACGATATAGAATATCTATTTACCGTTCCCGAACACGTCTTTAACCCTCCTCCAAAAGTCAAATCTGCCGTAATAAAAATGACCCGAAATAAAACAGAACGGCTGGGATGTAACGAGAAATTATTCAAAACCATAGTGAAAACAGGCTTTAATCAAAGAAGAAAAACGCTTCGGAATTCACTTAGACAACTATTAGGCAAAAAATGCGAATTACTGGAAGATCCCGTTTTCGACAAACGCCCTGAACAGCTTTCGGTAAAGCAATTTATCGACCTTACCAACCAAATAGAAAAGTTCATTCCTCAACCTTAAGCTTAATTTATTATGGAACAATTTTCAGAAGAATATATCAAGGAAGTACGAGATATCATTAAAAATAACGATATAGAAAAAGCCAAAGAACTGTTAAAAGGTCTGCATCCCGCCGATATTGCGGAACTTTATCAGGCTTTGGATCTAGATGAAGCAGAATTCATCTATATGCTTCTCGATAGCGAGAAAGCAGCAGATGTATTGATCGAATTAGATGAAGATGATCGTAAAAAATTATTGAAACATCTTCCCAATGAGGTCATAGCTAAACAATTTATAGACCACTTGGACACGGACGATGCTGTCGATCTGATCCGTGAAATGGATGAAGAGGCTCAGGAAGAAATCTTATCCCATATCGATGATGTGGAACAGGCCGGAGATATTGTCGATTTATTGAAATACGACGAAGATACCGCCGGGGGACTTATGGGTACGGAGATGGTTGTCGTAAATGAGAATTGGAGTATGCCCGAATGTCTGAAAGAGATGCGCATCCAAGCAGAAGAGATGGACGAAATATATTATGTATATGTTGTCGATGATGATGAACGGCTAAAAGGTGTTTTTCCTCTAAAAAAGATGATAACCAACCCTTCGGTATCGAAGATCAAACATGTCATGAAAAAAGATCCGGTATCGGTAAAAACAGACACTCCTATCGAAGAAGTCGCACAGGTATTTGAGAAATATGACCTTGTCGCCGTCCCCGTAATAGACAGTATCGGGCGGTTAGTAGGACGCATTACGGTCGATGATGTCATGGACGAAGTCCGCGAACAAGCAGAAAGGGAATACCAGTTGGCATCCGGTATCTCCCAAGACGTAGAGACTACCGACACCATTTATACACAAACTTCTGCCCGGCTTCCGTGGCTATTGATAGGTATGTTCGGAGGACTTACCAATTCGATTATTCTCGGAAATTTCGAAACCGGATTTATCACAAATCCTGCAATGGCCCTTTTTATTCCCCTTATCGGAGGGACTGGCGGAAATGTCGGGATACAATCTTCCGCTATCGTAGTACAAGGTCTGGCAAACGGATCATTGGCATTACACAATGCAGGGAAACAGATACTGAAAGAATTGGCCGTCGCTTTAATCAATGCCAGCATGATTTCTCTTCTTGTATTCGGATACAACTGGTTTCGTATGGGTATTGATGCTGTCACCATAGCCGTATCTTTATCTCTTTTTTCCGTAGTCATATTCGCTTCTATCTTCGGGACAATCGTACCTATTACTTTAGAGAAATTCAAAATAGACCCGGCCATTGCAACCGGTCCGTTTATCACCATCACAAACGATATTATAGGAATGCTCATTTATATGAGTATTTGCGCTACCCTTGCTGCCTGAAAATAAAATTCAAATCCCCTTATTTGCCTCTTTCCAATTCAGGCAGATAAGGGGAACACAATACAAACTAAATATTTTACTCATTACGCACGAATCCAGCGTTTCATATCTTCCTCTACAGCAGAAATTGTCGTTATTCCGAATTTTTCAACTAAAACTTTCAGGACATTCGGTGAAAAGAAAGCCGGGAAAGTCGGTCCAAGATGAATATTTTTTATTCCGAGACTCAACAATGCCAACAATACGATAACAGCCTTCTGTTCATACCATGCAATATTATAAACAATCGGTAAATCATTTATATTTTTCAATCCCAAAGCATCACGTAAAGCAAGAGCTATAACCACTAAAGAATAGCTGTCGTTACATTGACCGGCATCCAATACACGAGGTATACCATTTATATCACCCAAAGACAATTTATTATAACGATATTTAGCACACCCGGCAGTAAGTATAACATCGTCTTTAGGCAATGCTTCCGCAAAATTCGTATAATATTCACGTGACTTCATACGTCCGTCACACCCTGCCATTACGACAAATTTTTTAATTGCCCCAGACTTGACTGCATCGACAATCTTATCGGCCAATGCCAATACCTGATGATGGGCAAAACCTCCGATTATCTCACCATGTTCTATCTCTACAGGAGGCTGGCACTGTTTTGCATGAGCGATCAGTGCCGAAAAGTCTTTTTTTCCGCCTTTCTGACGATTCGGAATATGTTTTGCACCCGGCAATCCGGCAGAACCGGTAGTATAAATGCGATCGGCATAAGTCGCACTTTTCAATGGAGGTACAATACAGTTGGTCGTAAAAAGAAATACACCGTTAAATGTCTCGAATTCTTCTTTTTGACGCCACCATGAATTTCCGTAATTACCGACAAAATGCGTATATTTCTTAAAAGCCGGATAATAATGTGCAGGCAACATTTCACTATGAGTATAAACATCCACACCCTGACCGTCCGTCTGCTCGAGCAACTCTTCAAAATCTTTCAGATCATGTCCGCTTACCAAAATCCCCGGGCGTTTACCTACTCCGATATTAACTTTCGTAATTTCAGGATTTCCATAAGAAGAGGTATTCGCCTTATCAAGAAGAGCCATAGCCTTCACCCCGCACTCTCCGACATTCAACACCAAAGAAACAAGCTCCTCGGCAGAAATATCCGAGCGAGATATTTCTGCAAGGGCATTTTCTATCATCGCATATATGTCATGATCCTCAAATCCGAGATTTAAAGCATGTTCTGTATAAGCTGCCGCACCCTTCACTCCATAAATTACCATTTGTTTCAAAGAGCGCAAATCTTCGTTCGGCTCACTCAATACACCCACTTCAGCAGCTTCAGCAAGATAATTCTCTTCAGAAACAAAATAAGCGACTTCAGGCATATCCGGTAAAGCGATATTCCGCTTTTTGGCTGTTCCAACAAGAATGTTTTTTATTTCAAACGCTTTTTTTATCCGTACTATTATAGCCTCATCATCAAAATTAGCATTGGTTATCGTACAAAACAAAGCATCCAAAACAAAATGGTCTATTTCGTTATCTGCCGTGCCTTTCTCACGTAAAGTCCGGTTCACGATAGCTATTCCCCTGACAGCATACAACAACACATCCATATAAGCTGCTGTTTGAGGGTCTTTACCGCAAACACCCTTTACCGTGCACCCTGTGCCCCGAGCAGTTTCCTGACATTGAAAACAAAACATATTCATAATTTTCTGTATTTAATAGGTTAGCTTAAAACCATTTTTCATATTTCACTTCATCCCGTAAAGAAAAAACAATCAAATTCTAAAGAATGTTTACGGGAACTCTATCTTTTGCTGTTTGTGCAATAGCCAATATAATACTTAGAGATTGTTTAAGAGCCTGGCTAAATTTTCCAATAAAAAAGTAAATTAGAAGGAAATCAACTGAAACAAATACACGAACTCTACAGAATTTGATATTACACATGAATATGTCCGGTATTACTTGCCTTACGCTGTCTTGTACCCTCAGTCAAATAACAGAAACAGGAATAATGCATCCTCAAAATAAACATTTTCAAAAATGATAAGGACAAACTCTTTACTTGTATTCAAAGTATCTGATTTTTTCTAAAAAAACAGAAAATACGCATCAAACTTTCCTTTCAGAATGCAGTACTGAACAAAAATAAGCAAGTTTATAAAAGTCGAATAGAAACATGGATGGATGACGGCTATTCAAATTACGCTCTATAATAGGCTTTAAAGCGCTTCCTAAAACACGAACTACCCCGGTCATTCGTATTTTTTTTAGTTTTTCATAAGCAGCTATAAGCCGTATATTTTGGGCATCTTTTTCCGAAAGAAGATTCATATAAATCAAAAAAAGATTTTTCAGACTATTTTTTGTTTTCTCAAGAAACTCCTTATTCGTATTTAATCCTTGATGCAATAAAGGGTTATCTACATACAAAACTGCAATATTATTTTTCATCAATTCTATTCCGAAAAGAGTATCCTCATGTCCATAATTCCATATTTTTCCATCAAAACGAACTTTTTCGAATATATTTTTCTCAATGAAAAAATTACCTGAAAGAAACGCTCTTTTGTTTCCTTTAATTTTCGACTCTCGTTTCATCCCATATGCCCAATGTAGAAATCTATCCCTTGATAAATCTTCTTTTCGACAATATATATGCCCACCGCACATCACCTGAGCATTCCCAATCTGATCAAGATAATTTTTCAAATAAGAGTCCGATACGACTTGCATATCACAATCCATAAAAACAAGATATGGATAACGGGCTTCATCTGCTAAAAGATTCCGTATAGCCGAACGGCCTATATTCTTTCCCAATTCACGATATACGACATGAGGCAAATTTTTTACTTCTCTGTTCTCTTCCAAGAAAAGAGATGATCCATCGTCAAATGCTAAAATCTCATATTCAACGTCCAAATTCTCTGCTTGGGCAGACAAAGAATTGATCAACCTGCGACAGTCATAATTATATATCGGAATCAATACAGATAGCATAACAATAAATCTTTTCTTCGGGAAAAGTAGAAAAATAAAATCAAATAAACAATCCTATTTCTTCAATATTTCCTGTACATAACTCCGATAAGCATCCAAGTTACGAGATTTAAGAATACATTTTCTTAATTTTCTGTCCATATCAGGGCATAAATATTCCCACAAAGTTTTCATCTTTGCTAAAACTTGATGATCTCCTCCCTGATAATGAGACGAATAATATTGTAACAAGGCGTTGTGGAAACAATATAAACGTTCTCTAAATTCACTATCCGGCAATTTAGTACCCGATTTATACGTCAAAGCTAATGATGGATCGGTCAATAAACCTCTTCCCAACATGACACCGGCAAGATGAGGATAATCTGCAATAATACACTCTATATCTTCCAAAGTTGCCAGATCACCGTTATAAATCAACGGAACAGGACAAAGTTCATAAAAACGGGAAAAAGTTTTCAGATCGGTTTTTCCTTTATATTGTTGAATTCCTAAACGGGGATGCAAAACCACTCGTGAAACCGGATATTTTTCCAACAAAGGTAATAAGTGAAAAATTTCATCTGCACTCTCCCATCCTAATCTCGCCTTAATGGAAAAGTCGATAGCAGGAAACTCCAAAAATACTTTAAGAAGGGCTTCTACTTCTTCCGGAAATGGCAATATTCCCGAACCTTTATGCCGTTTTGCCAAAAGAGGAAACGGACATCCCAAATTAAGATCTGCTCTTGTATAACCTTGTTTTTCAAATAAACATAGTATAGAACGTAATTCTTCCGGAATGGAAGCTATAACCTGAGGAACAAGAATCGGCACAGAATTCCGCAAAGGATCAATATCCGAAATATCTCTATTCCGAAATTTATTTCCATTCTCTAAACGAACAAAGGGAGTATAATAAACATCTACTCCACCGAAATAAGTGTGAAAATAATTTCGATAAGGAGCATCGGTATAACCTTGTAGAGGAGCAAAATAGACGGGACAATCTACCATAAGTATTTTCACAAAAATACGGCATCTACACAAATAATCGCAGATGCCGTATTGCTATTTTCAATTCACATTACCACTATCAATCAAACATGTGTTTCAGCTTGCTGAATATACGATCTTTTACAGACTTGGAAGGAGTAAAGTTGGAAGCACCTTTCATTTTCTCTATTTCCTGTCTTTCCGATGTAGTCAGACTCTCCGGCACATATACCGAAACATTCACCAACAAATCTCCTACACCGTAACGATTAATAGAGGGCAAACCTTTTCCTCTCAGCCTCAATACCTTTCCGGGCTGAGTTCCGGGTTCTATCTTGACTTTCGCCTTGCCATCTATCGTAGGAACTTCAAGAGACCCTCCTAAAGCCGCTGTCGGGAAATCAAGAAGAGCATTGTATATCAGATCATTTTCATCACGTAACAAATCCGGATGCGGTTCTTCCTCTATCACGATCAGCAAATCACCGTTTACTCCCCCGTGACGGGCAGCATTTCCTTTTCCGCTCATCGAAAGCTGCATTCCTTCAGCTACCCCTGCCGGAATATTCAATGTAATAACCTCATCTTCCTTTAAGATGCCTTCTCCGTTACAAACATTACATTTTTTGGTTATAATGCGACCTTCCCCTCCACACGTGGGACATGTAGTCGTCGATTGCATCGCACCTAAAAATGTTTGTTGTACCTGAGTAACGACACCGCTCCCATTACAAGTAGAACATGTCGTGTAAGCTGTACCGTTCTCAGCTCCTGTTCCGTGACATGCCTTACATCCGACATATTTTTTTACTTTTATTTTCTTCTCGACTCCGGTAGATATTTCTTTTAATGTAAGTTTTACTTTTACCCGAAGATCCGATCCCCGGTTAACGTGACGCCGTGTTCGGCCACTGCTACCGCCACCGAAACCGCTGAATCCGCCGAATCCGCCACCGAAAATATCTCCGAAATGAGAAAATATATCTTCCATAGACATTCCTCCGGCACTGAATCCGCCACCACCGGCCGCACCGTTCAACCCTTCGTGTCCGAACTGATCATAACGACTTCGCTTATCGGGATTGCTCAATACTTCATAAGCCTCGGCTGCTTCTTTAAACTTCTCTTCAGCTTCCTTATCGCCGGGGTTCTTATCCGGGTGATACTGTATAGCTTTCTTACGATATGCTTTTTTTATCTCCTCGTCTGTTGCATTTTTGGCAACATCCAGCACTTCATAATAATCTCGCTTAGCCATTTCTTACCCTTTCAATTATTCACCGACAACAACCTTGGCAAAGCGAATCACTTTGTCATTCATCGTATATCCTTTTTGTACACAATCGATTACCTTGCCTTTCATCTCAGGACTCGGAGCAGGGAATGTCGTTACAGCCTCATGATATTCTGTATTGAAATCTTCATCTTTGGCCGGAATTTCTTTTATACCATGTTGATCAAGGAAAGTCTTGAACTTATTATATATCAAAGTCATACCTTCTTTAACCGCCTCGACATCCGCACTTTCGTTAATAGCGAGTAAACCTCGTTCGAAATCATCGACTAACGGCAATATCCGTTTCAAACAATCCTCACCACCGCTTTTGATAAGATCAGCTTTTTCACGAAGAGTTCTTTTTCTATAATTCTCAAAATCGGCCATCAACAACAACTTATCCTTATTAAGCTGTTCGATCTGCGCCTTCAGCTCTTCTATTTCTGCTGTCAAACTGGCAGCATCTGATGCTGCATCTTCTGCCTCCGGAAGATTTTCATCTGCCACATTCTCCGGAACTTCAGAAGTTTCAACAGCTGCCTCTTCGGTCGATTGAGTACCTGACTTCTCATCATGTATCTCATTCTTTTTGTTCTTTTTATCACTCATAGCTATCTATATTTTTCTTTTCTTATCAAATTTTACCGAAGCATTCAAAGACATGACTCTACAAATTATCATCATCCGACAAAATACCTCACCTCCTGTTCAACAAAAATGCTGCCAAATAGGAATCGGCAGCATTTTTGTCACCTCTGCGAGGTTGTTTTGTCAGTCTTTATATTTTAATATTTTTTAATGAGTTCTAAATCCATCATATAATATCCGTTTTCGTTCGTCATTCGCTTTAGATAGGCAATAATCTGAGAAATCTCGGCTTCTTCTTTCACTTGATTTAACACAAACCAGTCCAATACAGCCCGCGTAGCTCTATCTTTCTCGTCACAAACAACATCAAGCAAAGTATCGAAAGTATCCGTAATCCGCATTAGATGTACCAAAACCTGTTCAAAAGATTCTACTGGATCACCAAAATCAGAAGGGATATCCATTATATCCTGTAATTCGACCTTTCCACCTTGTTCTATCACATAATCCATAAGTCTCAAAGCGTGCCGATGTTCTTCTTGATGCTGATATTTCATTCGTGCGGCAAACCCGGGATAACCGTTCTCTGCAAAATGAAGGGATATGGCCAAAAAGAAATGAGCCGACCATATTTCGGCATTAATTTGAGCATTTAGCGCTTCTTCTACCCGTTTCTTCAACATAATAACATTATATAAGTTCTCCGAAATTCTTCTTTGACCTTATAACAGTTTAGCGGGCAAATCGTTCACATCAATACCGGCACTCTCCTTGCCAGACAAAACTTCCGGGAAAAAGATCATCCGGCAACTCCGGCAAATTACTGAACAGGCCATAAACCGAAGAACCCGATCCGGACATTGATGCATAAACAGCACCGATATCATATAATCGGGATTTTATCTCCGCAATATCCGGATAATGAGAAAATACGCTTTTTTCGAAATCATTTGTCATAAGATTTTTCCACTCTTCCACAGGTTTCTTTACGATCTCGGACAACGGCACTTTCGGTTGCTCGGGCTTCACCAAAGAATAAGCTTTTGCCGTAGGAATCATAATATCGGGCTTGACAAGCACCAGATAATAATTTTTTAAAGTAAGAGAAACCGGCGTGAATTCATTTCCTATACCTGTAGCCAATACCGGCCTATTCAAAAGAAAAAAAGGACAGTCTGCCCCTAAACGAGCGGCTAAAGACAATAGCATCTCTTCCGAAACGGGCAACTTATACTTGTCTTTTAAAAGACGGAGCATAAATGCAGCATCCGATGATCCGCCTCCCAGACCTGCACCAAAAGGAATCACCTTATGCAAATAAATATCTACGGCAGGTAAATCAAAGCTTGCTTTCAATAAATCATAAGCCCGAATTATCAAATTTTTATTCGGTTCTCCGTCTATTTGTAAACCCGAAATATGCAAACAAGCATCCGTTTTTCCGGGTAAATCGACAACTTCCAATGCGTCTTCCAACGGAATAGGATAAAATATCGTCTCAAGATTATGATAATTATCCGGACGTTTTGCGACAATATTCAGTCCGAGATTTATTTTTGCATTCGGAAATATAATCATAGCTTAACAAGATTTATTTGCAAAAATACAGATTATTTATCCACATTTCGATAAAGATAGAGAAGAATAATCCGTTAATAAGATTCTATTTCTTAATTTTGTCAGGCTAAAAAGTTTATCTACGTTTGCAATACATCTTCAATATTACTTATGGAACAAAAACGCAATTATCGATCTGCAAAAAATAATTTACCGTCTATCACCGACTTAGGGAAACTTCAACCTCAGGCAAAAGAGCTCGAAGAAGCGGTATTAGGCGCTCTTATGCTCGAAAAAGATGCTTATTCTATCGTCAGCGATATTTTGAAACCGGAGTGTTTTTACGAACATACTCACCAACTTATTTATTCGGCTATCGTAGATCTGGCACTCAGACAGCAACCCATCGACATGCTTACCGTTACCGAACAACTCCGGCGGAGAGGCGAATTGGAAGAAGTCGGTGGAGAATATACGATAACCGTACTTACCGGTCGGGTGGCTTCTGCCGCAAATATAGAATTCCATGCCCGCATTATCGCACAAAAATATCTTGCCCGCGAATTGATCCGCTTTTCCAGTGAAATACAAACGAAAGCTTTCGATGAGACAAATGATGTCGATGACCTGATGCAGGAAGCCGAAGGCAAATTATTTGAAATATCCCAACGAAATGTAAAAAAAGATGTCACTCAAATCAATCCGGTTATTAAAGAAGCGCTCAACATTCTGGAAATCGCATCGAACCGAAAAGACGGATTAAGCGGATTGCAATCGGGATTTCATGATTTGGATAAAATGACATCGGGCTGGCAAAATTCGGATTTGGTGATCATCGCCGCCCGTCCTGCAATGGGAAAGACCGCATTTGTTCTGTCCATGGCAAAGAATATGGCCATCAATTATAATACGCCGGTAGCTATCTTTTCTCTTGAAATGTCCAATGTCCAATTAGTTAACCGGTTGATTGTAAATACGTGCGAAATTACCGGAGAGAAAATAAAAAGCGGACAATTAGCACCATACGAATGGGAACAATTAATGGCAAAAATCAAGGACCTCTACGATGCACCTATATATATAGACGATACTCCGAGTTTATCGGTATTCGAACTCCGTACCAAAGCACGAAGACTCGTCAGAGAACACAATATAAAGATGATCATTATCGACTACTTGCAGCTTATGAATGCCAGTGGCATGAATTTCGGAAGTCGTGAACAAGAAGTAAGTACGATCTCCCGGTCATTAAAAGGATTGGCGAAAGAACTGAATATTCCTATCATCGCTCTTTCCCAGTTGAATCGTGGTGTAGAAACCCGGCAAGGCGATGGAAAACGTCCCCAATTGGCCGACCTGCGTGAATCGGGTGCAATCGAACAAGATGCCGATATGGTGTGCTTTATCCACCGTCCTGAATATTATAAAATAACCGAAGACGAAAAAGGAAATTCCCTGATCGGACTTGCAGAAATAATCATAGCCAAGCACCGTAACGGTGCTGTCGGCGATGTGCGATTACGTTTCAAAGGAGAATATGCAAGATTCCAAAATCTTAACGACGATACGGAGATATACGGAACATTCGGATCAGGGATGAACAGCGGAAAAACATTTTCTTCCGCTCCTATTCCTTCTCATACTTCTTCTAATGCTGCAGAAGATTTTTTGCAACAACAAAATAATGATGTTCCGTTCTAAAAATCTATTTCCCGAACAATATTGCAATTCCGAATAAAATTTCAAATAGGTGAAATAAAATAAGAATAGCGAGGGAGGAAAAGATCTTTTCCTCCCTCGCTATTCTTATTTTCCGAATTATCTTTTAAAATACACATATTTCGGCTCAGTAGGCACATAATCATCATTGTCCCATAACGTACTCGTAATCATTAAATCGGCACTATAACGGTTACAAGCAATAGGTACATTATGAACCCGACACTGACGAAGCAGCATCTGAATGTCCGCTTCATGCGGTTGGGGATTCAAATCATCGATCAGAAAAACAGCCAGATTTATCTGATGCTTTACTACCATCGCCGCAATCTCCGCATCTCCACCGAGAGGTCCGGAATTCATGCAGGTTATATCTGCCTTTATCCCATGTTCATCAAACGCTTTTTTAATCAAACTTCCGGTAGTACCGGTACATACCAGATGATGTTTGGAAAGCAATTCGGCGTTATGCACCGCCCATTCGACCAAATCGGCCTTACGATTATCATGAGCAACCAATGCAATAGTCAATGTTTTATTCATAATCAACACCTTTTTAGTTAATAACAAAGATAATGAATAATTTGTTATTCTATCATTTCAGTAACACGAATCTGATAGAATAAATAACTCTTTATTACATCTGACCGGCAACCGAAGTATAAAATTTATCTCTGACAAAATATTTGCAAGCAACCTCTTGTAGTTCCTCTGCCGTTATAGACTGAACCGTCATAAATTGTCGGTCATAATATTCAAAATCGAGTTGATTCGCAATCAAAGAAATATAAGCATCACAAATAGAAAACGGACCGTCGAAAATACGAGCTAACTCTCCCGACAGATAACTTTTTACCATTTTCAGTTCTTCTTCAGGCACTTTTTCTTCCCGTAACCTCTCTATTTCATTGAATACCTCTTCTATCAGAGGCTGTACATATTCCGTACCGGTCTGCGTCGACACAGAAAGGTAAGCATCTTCTTTCAGCCCGATTACAGAAGATGATATTCCGTAAGTAAAACCTTTATCTTCGCGAATATTCAACATAAGACGACTTCCGAAATATCCACCTAATACAGTATTCAGAATTCTGAGCTTCATATAATCGGGATGAGTTCGGCTGATTACCGGCATACCGATTCTCACAGCCGACTGCAAAGCTCCGGGTTTCTCAAAATATCTGAAATGTTCTTTTGAACGGACAATCGGATAATTCTTTTGCTCGGATTTTATCACCGGAGATTCCCTCTTTTGCCCGAAACAATCGGAAACTCTATCAATCATAGACTCTGTAACTTTCCCCGAAATAACGATCTTGCAATGTTCAGGACAATAAAAGTCTCTATGATATATCTTCAAATCTTCTATGGTCAAACGATCGTAGTCCTCAACTTCTACCGGACGGCCATAAGGATGATCTTTCCCGAATAATTGTCCGAAAAATTCCCGATTTACTAAAGTCTGCACCTTTTCTTGTTCAACCAATAATCTTTGCTTACTCCGTTCTATATATGTCCTAAATTCTTTCTCCGGAAACATAGGTTCATAAATGACAGACTCAAGTATAGGCAACACTTCACCGAAACTCCGGTTCAGCGAATAGAGTGTCATATATGAATTGTGATAAGATACGGAACTTTGCAACCATGCTCCGTAAAAATCGAGTTTTTCTGCAATATCCACAGATGTCAGTCCCCTACAACCTTCCCTCAACATAGCATTAGCAGCTTCTGCTGCTAACGGAACATTCTGTTCATATCGTCCGGCATTAAACATTATATCGATACGGTTCACTTCCTGATCTCCCATATCGATCACGTATAACGGCACTCCATTCGGAAGAATACGGCAATCTGCCTTAGGCAACGTTAATAAATCGAAGTCATGTATTTCCGGCTCTGTTTTCCGGTCAAGCATATTTATAATCTCCTATAATAAATCATTTTTATTTTTCAGATAAAATCTCAAAGAAACTCTATAAATATTTCAAAGCTCTTTCAAGATCCTCCGGCGTATCGATCCCTATCGTTTCTTGCGTAGTAATTCCCACCTTGATACGATAACCGTTCTGCAGCCATCTCAATTGTTCCAACGATTCGGCGATCTCCAACGAAGACTGAGGCAACGCAGTTATTTCAGACAATACATCTGCCCGGTAAGCATACATTCCTATATGTTTATAAAAAACATGATGATCGAGCCATGTGTCATATTTATAATTACGAATATACGGAATAATAGAACGGCTGAAATAAAGAGCTTCATTCCGATTATTCAGTACGACTTTGGGAGAATTGCTATTGAACAAAGCATCAAAACCGTCTTCTTTCGTAAACGGCTTTACCAAAGTTGCGATTTGCGTTCCCTCAGATTCAAAACACTCCATAATCGCCTCTATTTGCCGAGTCTGTATAAATGGTTCGTCGCCTTGTATATTGATAATGACATCTTCTCCTTCTCCTATACGGGAATAGGCCTCGAAACAGCGATCCGTACCGCTTTTATGATTTTCAGAAGTCATCACGACCTTTCCCCCGAAAGAGTGAACCGCATCAAAAATACGCCGGTCATCCGTAGCCACATAAACCCGATCCAGCACAGTCTTTACTTGTTCATATACTCGTTGAATCATATATTTGCCTTTCATATCGGCAAGCGGTTTTCCCGGAAACCGGGTCGAAGCATATCGTGCCGGAATAATTCCTATAAATTTCATAAGTCTTATTTTTATTTTTCTTTACTATCGATAGTTACCACATATAATTGTGCATTCTCCACCTTTACTACCCGTACGGGCGTTCCTCGTTCAATAAATTTATTATATAAAGAAACGGCATCATAATCATCTTCTCCGATGCGAACTTTTCCGGAAGACCTCAAGATGGTTACTGTCACACCCTCTTGACCTACCATATCCATATACTCCGAAGATACTGCAATAAAACCTTTTTCCACAGATTGGGATGAATCTAATGCAAGATGATGCAAAATCCCCTTACGCCCAATTTTATGAGACAGATAAATCACCAGAATAAAAGCACAGACAAGTCCGGATATTACGGTAAAAATACCACGATTCATTTCCCGGGAAGATACCCCTTCAAAATCAAAATCGACATTATTTACCAACGCAAGAACAAGCCCGGCAAGCATGCAAATAATACCCAATATACCCGCCACTCCGAATCCGGGAATCACAATCAGTTCCAGAACCATCAAAATAATTCCGGCAATGAATATTAAAATCTCCCAACTTGCAGCCAGTCCGTCCAGATACAAAGGTGCAAAATAAAGTACGGCAGCAATCAAGGCGGCAGCAGATGGAAAACCGATGCCGGGAGTTTGCAGCTCAAAATAAATTCCTCCGATAATTATCATTACCAAAATCGCCTGCAACGCCGGATTGAGCAAAAAACCGACAAGATCATCATATACAGACGGTTTGAATGTCTGCAACGTATATTCCGGCACACCAAGCCGTTCGGTCACTATTTCATGAACATTATTCACGATTGCTTCATTATATCCCCATTTTAGAGCTTCCTGAGCTGTTAACGTAAGGACTTTGGTAGAATCATCCAATCCGGGGACAACGATTCGAGTATCGACCATCGCCTCCGCAATAAGAGGATCTCTTAACCATTTGATAACCGTATCGCCAGACAAGGTAATTGTCGTGTCTTTTCCGTGAGCCTCGGCAGTAGAACGAATCGTCGCCCGCATATAAGACTGGTACTTATCCGGCATAGCCGCCCCTGTCTCATTCACAACAGTTGCAGCACCGATATTTCCTCCGGGACGCATGTAAATACTGTCACACGCTATGGCGATCAGCGCACCGGCAGAGGCCGCATTATTATCGATAAAAGCATATACCGGTATCGCACTGTTCAAAATAAGGGTACGTATAGAATCTGCATGAACGACAGTTCCTCCGTATGTATTCATATGCAATATTATTCCTTGCGCATCATGATCTACAGCTTCTTTATAACCGCGTTGCATATACCGCCACGTAGTACTCCCGATCTCTTTTTTAATATCGATCTTATAATACAACGGTTTTTCACCGGAATACCCTACCTGAATGTAAGTAAATAGTGAAATAATAGTTATAATCCAGAACTTTTTCATCACTTATACGTTATATAAAAAGATGCGTCCGATTTCAACAGATGGATACAGACTATTTCTGTTATCCGCTTTTCTTTCGGAACACGTTGCCGAAGTTACGATTTTTATTCAGAAAAAAGCGAATAAAAACGACAAACTCGGGTCTTGAAATCAAAATTCGACCATTGAACATAAATTATTTATATTAACCAAAAAACAAAATCTACAACAATGAGAAAAACTACAAGTCAAGCAGATCTCGAAGAAGAGGCATCAAAAAAGCAATCAATGTCAAAATGCCCTCAAAAAAACTCAACACATTTCAAAAAAGCACAACTTTTGTTATTTAACTATACAAAAGGGATTTTTTTAAGAAAATATTTTTTGAACTCTCCCTTTATCTTAATAACTTCGATAAAAGAGCAGTAGCAATATAAGACAATATCAATTAATTAATCTAAATTCTTGAATGTATGAATTCAAATTCGTTTCAACAGAGATTGTTGGGATTACAAGACAATCTGCTAAATTTTGCTTATATGCTGACATCGAACCGGGAAGAAGCAAAAGATCTGCTTCAAGACACAACATTAAAAGCCCTCGATAACGAGGAGAAGTATATCGATAATATAAATTTCAAAGGTTGGGTATTTACGATTATGCGGAACATTTTTATAAACAATTACAGACGCATAGTCCGCAATCAGACCATCGTCGATCAAACCGAAGATTTATATCATCTTAATCTCCCTCAAGAATCCGGATTCAATACTCCCGAAGGCTCTTTTACCGTGAAAGAAATTACCAAAGCAATAAACAGTTTTACGGACGAATACAAAGTTCCGTTCTCTATGCATGTGGCGGGATTCAAATATCATGAAATTGCAGAAAAGATGGAGTTGCCGTTAGGCACAGTCAAAAGCCGCATCTTCTTTGCCCGTCAACGTTTACAAGAGATGTTGAAAGATTATAAGTAACGCTATTTTCAGGGCCTGTTTCTTCTTTATCGGAGAAATACAGATTGGCTCTTACACCGAAACAAGCAGGGTGACCGAGGAATAAATTTTCTTCGAGTCACCCTGCTTGTCTTATCAACAGTTAACGATTAAAATCCGTCGGCAACTAAACGAATATCTTGTCGAGAACCTCCGAACTCGAATGTTATCCAATATCTCTTACCGGAAATTTTATTTAAAACGGTCCTCTCGGCAATCAGAGAACGATCCGGTTGTCCGGCTTCACGAATCACAACCAAACCGTCTTCCAATATTTCCCCTTCTTCTACAAAATCACCGGAAACGCTTATCCGAAAAAAAGTCGCATCATCCCCTAACGGAGCATAGTCCCAAACAATCGACCGGCTCTTTGCCAGACCCAATGCATCAAAACCTTTCTCTCTCGAGAAAGAATATCCCTCTTCTTTTTCAGGATATACAATGTCATTTTTCCACCCTTCGATACGAACATCCGTATCCTTATAAAAATCCCCGGAGACGGTCACAGGACATGAGACAGTATATTCTCCGGAAGTTACTGTCAAAGTACCCTTACCGGCCTGTATCCCCTTGACTCGAATTACATTCCCCGAGACTCCGGCACTCGCAATATTTTCGGGTGCTATAGAAGCCGTAAAACTCTCTACTCCGGAAACTGTCACCACGACAGCCTCTCCCTCTTCTACAATAATCTCAGAAACATCGAGCTGTATTTTGGGCGCATCATTTTTATTTTCATCCTTACACGAAATAAAAAGGATAGAAAACAAAAATAAAGCCACTATCCCCATATAGTTTATATTGCATATTTTCATCATTACCAGTTTTTTATCATTTAACGACAACTTGTACCGACCCGCAACCGGATGAAGACTTCCACCTTAATGTATGTGTACCCTTACCGGCTTTTTCCGGAGTAAAGACATTCGCACTCACCCCATCGCCTTCCCATGTACAACCGGGAAGCGTTTCACTCAATTTCAAGGCGACTTCCGAATCGTTCAAAGAATATTCTTTTTTCAACCCCACAGGAACGATCCGCCTTATCGTTTGAGGTATGGATACTCCCCGTAATTCAACAGCGACCGAAGCGATATTATCGGCAGCCAACATAAGCGTCGCCTTATGCAATCCGGCTGAAGAAGGCATATAAGTAGCGCCGACATCCGTCCCGGCATTCACTTCATCAGCCGAAAGTGACGATACGGCAAAAGAAAACATATTTTTATCTTCACCGTCAAGAATCAACGACACTGCCGATGCTATTTGTATTCCCTCAATTCTGAAAGACTTTTCGACAGACTCTCCGATAGTCGAATTCGGAAAGACAAAATAGTCTCCGGTCTGCCAGTTTGTAATTCCCGCTCCCAAATAAAAAGCCTCGTCCGTCTTTGTTCCCCAGATATATTCGGCAAGATCAGGAAAATCTATAAACGGATTACGGTTATGCTGAAACTTATAAACACCTTCATTCCGATCTATCTCTTTCTGGCTGACAGGATCTTGACGGCTCCACTCCAGCAACAAGTTCCGGGCATAGTCGGTTAATGTAGGATAATCGTTTCTCTGGAACATTTTTGTTCCGAGACTCACCCATGTATAGTCTTGATAACAGGTTACAAAATAAAAATACATCCGGGCAAAATCCCCCTTATATTCATCTGCCGGTTCAAATATATTCGTAGGCATACCGTTGATATATCCGGTACCGACTTTCGTAACTCCGTTAGTCCAAGATTGAGTAGAAACCACCCCCAAAGGATAATTGCTTTTCTCTTCGTTAGCATCGGCATCGGCCGGAGTCAAGTGGTGTAAATCATACGACGCCTCATACTTAAAACGCGTAAACGGAGTCGTACCGTTATAATCTGCCGCATCCCCCCACCAACTCTTCGGTACGGAGTGTTCGATATTCATATTTTTCGTCGCTCCCGTACTCCCCGATGTAAAGTAACGTACCGTATTGGAATACATGTCCCAAACTATCCCTCCCGGTTTGGCATCGCTATACCTGAATACTTTCCACGTCCCCGAAGCACCATATCCGATACGAGTGTGATCTTTGAGCAATAAATGAAGGGAGGTTTTCAGTTCCCGTTCTCTCTTTCCATTTAACGTCATCGGGTAATATCCCTCCGGAATTTCAGCACGGATAAGACTGAAGATCGATAAGAATAAAAGAAATATCCGAAATTTTTTCAACATAGGTTTATGACTCCGAAATTAATTAATAAAGCGAGCAAATATACTGAAATAAAAAGAGCTGACCAAACGGCCAGCTCTTTTGTTATCTTAAAATCTGCGATTTATTTTATATCTGCTTCACTACGTATATTTAACTGAAGTGTATTTTTATAGCAATCGACAATACCCGTAATCGATTTTGTGCCGGTAGGAACCTTCGTAGAACAGAATTTGGCAAATTTCGACACATACGAATTAACCTCGTCATTTCCGTCTTTTATCGTATTGGTAGTAGCTGCATTTGAACTTCCGAACGTTCCGTCACTCAACGCAGGAACATACTCGCCTTGTACCGTAACCAATGTAGATTGCCATGCACTGCTATTGTTTTTTACATCAGCAACAGTCGTCACACGAGGAGTTACCGTTCCCGTACCGACTTTCCGAATATTAACCAAAGGTACACCATTCAATTCCAGGAGACCTCCATAATTTTCTAATGACAAATCTTTTACTCTGACTTCAACTTTATCTCCGATAAGGTATGAGTCATTATTTTCACTGCAATACAAAACAATACCTGCAGAGTTATCTTCGGCAGCAACAACGATTTGTTTCAATGAAGATACATTATTATTCACGACATCCGAAATTACTATACCGATAATTTTCTTATCTTCGGTAATCGTGATCTTCGATCCTTGAAGCATTGCTCGAAGATCAGTAATAAGAAGTTCGGGAACATTAAAATCTCCATCCGGATCTATTATAGCACCGAATTCCTCACTGCTCTCTACCAATATCGCATAAGAAGTACTTTTCATCCCGACCACACCAAAATATTTCTCAAGGTTTCCTTGTAAAATTACTTCTTTACCCAAAACTTTAGCCGCATTGCCTTCGGTAATCAGATTCAAACCTGTACGCAAAGCACCGGGATTCAATTGTACGACAAGACAATTGTTCACATTTTTTTCATCTGCGGTCGCTGCGATCAAAATATTCTGACCTTCAGTCAGAGGTTCACCAGATACATTGGTTCCGCTAAACGGAGCTTCGAATTGAGCTTCTTCCAAATCTCCACTGGGTACTTGACCTACAATAAAACCTTTTACAAATTTATAATCGGTATCTTGATTTTCTTTTGCTGCGGCAACATTCCAAGGATCTGCATAAGTACCGCTACCCGAGGGAGTAACAACGCCTCCTTCGTCCGAACCGCCACTGCCTTGTCCGCCATCATCGATCCATTCATCATCATCACTGTCACAAGATGTAAATCCCACCATTGAAACAGCAAGAAGCATCCATACTAATTTTCTCATTACTTTCATAGTTAAACTCAATTTAAATTATAATTATTGGTATATTTTATATTGTCTTATTTTTATTGAGGTCTTTCGCCTTCGGCATATTCACGAGGACCATTATAATATTCAAACCCCTCGAGATCATCCAAAGAACGAATTGTCAATTGATATTTTCCCCCGTAATTATCATTCTTATCATGAAACCACCCCAAAATAGCCGTTACCGTTCCCACACTTCCTTTTTTCGGAATAAATGTTTCGGCAAAATGAGCATATTCACTCGTCGAAATATATAATGTTCCCGTACCGTCCGATACCTCTCGAGACATCGGATAACCGATATTGTATTTCTTGCTCATATCATAGGTAGAAGGTGCAAAAACCGGACTCAACTGATGGGCATTTACATTTCCGGTTTTCTCGATAGAACGCCGTAATGAAACAAATCCAGTCTTTAAATCAGCATCTCGATCATTCTTCCATGTAAATTCGACATTCTCAATTTTGATCAACCGTCCGTACCAAGTAGAATCCAACGTTGCAATTTCAGCCATTGTCAATACAGCATCATGAGGGATTGTCACCTTGCTTTTATCCGGCAACCCGATACGTTGAAAATGGTCATATACCATAGCATAAGGAATACGGCCCGGTTCATAACGGGTCTTGTCATCGTTCCGGAAAGAGTAAACTCCCAATTGCGGCATTTCGGCATAACGTCCCATCATCAAACCGTTACATTTCACAGCAACCACTTGCCCCAATGGGAAAACTCCGCTCAAACTTCCGGCATCTATCGATACTTTCAACGATTGACGAGTATTCAAATCTTCCAAAACAAAATATTTGTAAATATTAGAAGCAGTATCCGCAGAAATAATACGCCCCTTTATATAAATATCTTGCGGACCTTCGATCGGATTCAGTGTAAAGAGATTCTTATAAGTCTCTCCTTCTTCCCGATAAATGGTAAATTTCTTACCTTTATACTCGATCGGCAATTTAAGACGCCCGTCAACATATTCCGCTCCGACAATCGGATATTCCACATCACCTTGATTGACCGTATAATAAGCGTTTTTTATACTTCCTGTCGCTTCATCTATCGGAGCATGATAACGTAACGTATCATCTTTGCCGAACACATACAAGCTATCGATTCGGTCATACATTGCCACCAACTCGCCGATAGACATATTTGCCGGCCAAACCCGAGGATCGTTTTCCGGTAAAATCGCCATTTCCTGCGTGATCTCATCATAATCATTCACACACGAAGTAAATGATACTGCCGCCAATAATGCACAAACTATATATTTAATCTTTTTCATAACTATTCTTCGCTAAAATTTAGAACTTGTACCCGAGATTTAAGAAACAATTGAATCCCCATGCATAATAATATTTATTCGGATAACGATCTACCAACTGAATATCTTTGGTCTGACTCTTATTATTACGTGCTATACGTCCCTGCTGGTAACCGCCGGTAACCATATCTTTATTATTCAAGATATTACTAAAGCTCAAATTAATATTTAACGACTGCTTGCGATTATTCAGGTAAAGAACTTTCCCGACCGAAGCATCCAGCATGAATCCGCCTTTCAACTTTTCTTGCGTACCGAACATTTCTACCAAAGCTTTGTCTTGAGCATACTTGCCGCTTTTTATCTCAGCATCAGTATATGTTCCTTTCTTACGATAACCGCTGTATTGAATATCCTGTCCGGCTTCATCTTGATAAGTACCGCCGTAATAGTTCATTTCGGTAAAATGAGAAGGAGAGAAATCGAGATAATTATTATCGAAATACGAAAGCGTTATATCGGCAAACCACATTTTCGGATGGAAATAATCCAAAGTTATACTGGCTGCTAACTGAGGCCCGTTATTTACCTTCAAATCTTTGATATATACCCGTTCACGAATATCCGACTTTTTAGCGGCTTCAGCATTTACAGGTAATTCTCCTGTCAACAGATTCGCACCGTTCTCCGCACTCATCGTTCCCATTGCGTCATCGGTATAACGATAATCACCGTAAGTTCCCGCCAGTTCGACAGAGAAGCTATTGTTCAGTTTTACGGAGATTCCGGCTTCGACACCCATATAACGTTTATTTACACCCGATAACGTATGGTTAATGTATGTACGGAATTCATCGTTGTAGTACCCTGTACCTTCCACTCCGTCACGGGTAATCGTATGGAATCCGGTAATACGCCCTTTAACAATCGGAGTCGTAAATTGGTAGGTCAGGTCATAAGAATAAATTTTTTCAGAAGGCAAATCTTCCAAACGATACTGTTTCGGATTCTTCGGATTCAGCACGACTTTTTGTATTTGCGTGTCCTTAACACGAGGGGCGACATAAGCATACCCGGCATAAGGAGCGCGAGTCTCTACCAAGCCGTTCAAAACCAAACGTTGGCGACCGTTGATCTTATATACCAATCCCGCCTTGAAACTCGGATCATAAAAACTTAAAGATTTTCCTTTCCCGTAAGACTGAACTCCAATAACCGCAGCACGACCGTTCTCCATCTTTCCCTCACGCCAGAAAGTCGTATAAGTAAATCTCGCTGCATAAGAAAGATCGAATTTCGTCCAATTCCACTCATTCTGGGCAAATACCCCGGCTTTTACAATGTGCATATTATAGTCATACCCGAAACGATCACCTTCTACGATTTTCCGGTTCGGATGACGAAGGTCGTTTTGTATAATCATCATATTCCCGGTGAAGTCTCGTTCGGCAAACTGGTCGATATCGATCCATTGATTACCGCCTAACAGATCGTTCATTGTCTTGTAGTGCATACCCCTCGAATAGTTGGCTTCAACTCCTGCCGTAAGTTTAAGACGACGGTTTATCTGATTTGAATAAACCGAGTTTAATGCCGTAGTCATCAAATCGTTATGACGTTCTTCCAACACATATTTGGCACTTCCGTCAGGGTTAGCGACATTATTCAAATAATTGGACTGATATAAAGAGTTCCAATTGATTTGCGTTACATCCGTATTATTGTTTACCCATTGCCTGGTCAGTTCATCAACCAAATCCTGATCTACATTACCCATTATCATGTCCATGTGATTTTGTTGGTCTTCAAGACCATACGATCCGAGAACATCATTGATTTGATAACTCGGCAAATTGCGGTAATAATCGGGACGCGGATCGGCTGCATTATAAAAACCGAGAGCCGTATTACTGTAATTGCTATAATGGAATCCGAAACCGGTTTTTAAATTTTGCTTATCCGTAATCTTAAAATCCCAATTGGCAACGACAGTAGGATCGAAGCTGTTCACCACACGAGAACTTCTTTTTTCTCCATTCTGGTATCCCCAATACGGATTATAATAAATACCTCTGAAATCATAAACCTCCTGAGTCACTGCAGCCGATTGCGAACGTTTTGTAGGAGCTCCGTAAGTTGCCAATGAAATGCTATGACGATCATTGATCATTTTTTCTGCCGAAAGGAAATAACCCCAAGAATTATAGAATGTTCCTTCTATAATACCCTCTTTTGCCCAACGCCATACCGCAGATCCGGTAAATGCCCAGCCGTTATTCATCAAACCGGTAGAGTGTGTAGCCGTAGCCCGCATATTATACGAGCGATTAGAATAAGCAACGCTTGCTTTTGTTCCGGCTGCAAATGCCGTAGCTCGAGTATTGATATTCGTCGTTCCTCCCAGACTACCGAAAGCAAACGGAGCATTTTCAATACCATTAATTACATCTTTATTTCTGAACGCATCATTCAGTCCGCCAAGGCTCGAATAATTGAAACGTCCCCGTTCCTGATCATTGAAATTGATACCGTTTATATAGGTCGTAGATGCCGACTGATCATAACCTCTTATAGAAAAACGCATCGGACTGTAATTGTAACTGGCAGCATTCAGATAAATATCATCTGAAGCTCCGGACAAATAAGAGGATGATTGAGAAAAAGTATCGCTATCATCATCCAAGACCGATTCATCAAAAAGCTGTATATTCTCTTCTTGTTGACTGGCTTTCTCTACTCTAATTAAGGCGATATTGCCAAGATTGATTTTTTCATCCTTGCCAATCAAAATATTCTGTTGGTAAGGCTGGTAGTCTGCCGAAACGACTAAAAGTTCGTCGGCACCGGAAGATAAATTTTTGAAAATAAATACTCCGTCTTTTGAAGACGTTACCGAAATGTTCTTGTTTTTTAAAGAAACCTTAACCCCGGCAACCGGCGCTTTGGTTCCAAAGTCTATAAGTACTCCTCTCAACGACGCTTTTTGAGCAAAAGCGGAAACACTGAAAAAAAGCATTATAAACAGCCATAAATTTCGATTCATAAAATACGTAGGTTTAGTTTATAATTTGTTGTTGTTGTGTCGTTATCATACTTTCCTATATTTTTAGGAGCGAAATAGTTGGGCAAATTAATATATTTTTTTTGATTATTCATATTACATTCGCATTATATTTTCTACACAGATGTGTTAAAAGTCGGTACTTCCTCATTTTTTCAAAATACGGAAGATCTTATCAATTAATAATTGATATCAGATATATCATTAATAATAAACTAATTATATAACAAGTACAGACAAAATCCCCACTATTTTCTGAAATTTCATAGAAACGAGATGTTTATTTCATTTTTTTTTCGAACCTTTGTATCATGATATGCCGTTCTTACGAGATTTTTAAAATCCGGTCTTGTGCAAAGCATATTCTAAATGCATGTATCAGTTACAAATTGTAAGGAATAATTTTACAGATTAGAAACTAAATATTTTGACTTATGAAAAAATGCAGCTTACTTCTGGCATTATTCTCTTTTTGTTTTCTATCCCTAAAAGCTCAAAGTAACGAACCGAGGAAACAATTTGCCGTATATGCCGTTGCTTTTTATAACCTTGAAAACCTATTCGACACAATCGACCAGCCGGACGTTTTGGACGAAGAATTCACTCCTCATGGCGGAATGCGTTGGACTTCATTGAAATACAACAACAAATTGAAAAATATGTCCTATGCCATCAGCCAACTGGCTACCGACGGACCTTTTCCTCTACCGAACGGTCCGGCTATAATCGGCATATCCGAAATTGAAAATCGGGGTGTAGTGGAAGACCTTATCAAAACCGGCAAACTGGCAGAAAGAAATTACGGAATCGTTCATTACGACTCACCTGACAGACGTGGCGTAGATGTAGGTCTTATATACGATAAAGATCAGTTTACTCTCGAAAACAGCGATAGTTTCAGACTGGTATATCCTGCAGACACCTCGTTGCGTACTCGGGATCAATTATTGGTAAACGGCATACTCGGAGGAGAACGGGTACATATAATCGTAAATCACTGGCCTTCAAGATTAGGTGGAGAGAAACAATCGAGACCTAAAAGAGAAGCAGCGGCAGCATTGACTAAACATATTGCCGACTCGGTACTGACTGCAGATCCGAACTCTAAGGTCATTATTATGGGAGATTTGAACGATGATCCGAACAATACCAGTTGCAGAGTCGTTTTAGGAGCTAAAAAAGACCAGAAAGATGTTAAGCCGGGAGGTTATTATAACACGATGTGGAACTTTTTCGACAAAGGTATCGGATCTTTAGCTTATCAAGGTTCTTGGAATCTTTTCGATCAGATCATTATCTCAGAGAATTTTTTAGGTAAAGACCGCTCTACACTAAAATTTATCAAAGCAGAAATATTCAACCGAGATTTTCTAAAACAAACAGAAGGCAAATATAAGGGATATCCCAAAAGAACACATGCCGGGGGTGTATATCTAAACGGATATAGCGACCATTTCCCGACACTTATTTATCTGGCAAAAGAAGTAAACCGATAGTAAAACAGAACGTATCGATTATTTGATAATCCCAAAATCACACACTCTTTAAATGGGTGTGTGATTTTTTTATCCACTCTATAATATCCTCTAACGAAAAAACACAAGAATCAGACAAATAACAAATAAATTGTTATAATCTGAGTGTATTCCAATAATAAATCGTATTTTTGCACCATCAAAAAATTATAAGATACAATATAAGAGAGAGAAGCATAACGGAATTTTCTGATTGTTTCTCGTTTATTTTATATAATGATTATGTTGCAAAAGCTTAAAACGTATATGCTGCCTATCGCTATGATAGTAGGGGCGATATTTTATAAATATGTCGAATCAGTATCTTTTTTGACTCCTTACCTTATCTTTTCTATGCTGTTGATCACCTACTGCAAATTGTCTTTACGCAACATGAATATATCCCCGCTTCATTTTTGGTTACTATTGATACAAATATTCGGAAGCCTGCTGGTCTATTACTTTTTGTTACCTCTCGACTCGATGATAGCAGAAGGAACATTTATCTGTATATTCGCTCCTACGGCAACAGCAGCAGCCGTTATCACGGGTATGTTAGGAGGCGATATAGCCTGTTTGGCCACATATAGTCTTCTCAGTAATATGACCGTAGCCCTGACATCTCCCATCATCTTCTCTTTCATGGAAGCACACGGGACAATGCCGTTTTGGGAATCATTTCTGGTTATATGCAAACAGATGATCCCTCTCCTCATCTTGCCATTTATTGCAGCGATTTTTCTGAGGAAATTTTTTCCGAAAGCGCATAATGCTCTACAAAACCGTCAAAGCATATCATTCTATATGTGGGCTATATCTCTCACTATAGTTATGGGAAAAACAGTTTCTTTCATAATCAATCAGGGATCGGGAAATATCAAGGAAGAAATTTTAATTGCTCTTTTCGCACTAATCGCCTGCATCGCTCAATTCGTTATCGGGAAATGGGTCGGATATAAAAACAATAACTTAATCGCCGGCGGTCAAGGATTGGGGCAGAAAAATACGGTTCTTGCCATTTGGATGGCTCTCATTTATCTGCACCCTCTGGCTTCCATAGGACCTGCATCTTATGTCGTGTGGCAAAACAGTATCAACTCATGGCAACTTTGGAAAAAACAAAAAGATTTAAAAAAGTAAAATAGACACGATCAATCGATATTCAACATTTTATATTCGATTCATCTAATTTCTTTTATTATCTCAACTTTTCTAAATATAAATAATAAGGTTACCGCATGCGGTAACCTTACATTAAAAGGGAAACCCGACTTTATTTATAAAATATATTAGCCAACTCTGTTAATCCGGCTTCTCCCGGCAAATCGGGATAAGCCTTTTTCATGGCTGCGATAAATGAATCGGCCGTTTTATTTGCTGCAATTATACGCTTCATTGTTTTCAAATAATCAATTTTAAATTCTACCATATCTTTTTTCGCAGCCCCCCCGTGTCCGCCGATAAAATATTCACAACCGGATTTCAAAGCCCTCTCCGCTTCTGTTATTTCCGCATCAATCGCAGTTAAAGAAGATATTTGCAAATGGCTGACATGAGATTTTGCAGGTGTCCAATGCGTGTAATAGACCCTATCACCGATTATAATACTTGCCGCCGGAAAATCGGTTGGAGCTCCTTTTTGAAAAGAGAACTTCACGCCATCCCAATATTGAGTACTTCCCAAAGGAATTTCCTCTGTTTTTCCGGTCGGCATGGGAACTATGGCATCACCAAATATTTTTGCAAAATTCTGCATCATTCCACTGTAAACACTCCCCTTGACAAAATCCGGCATTCCCTCAATCATCACGACATCATGATTGCCCGTTCCGCCTACATGATAATCGGTAATAATTTTCTGTACAGGTTTATTTAATGAAACCACATAAGCGTCAAATTCCGATACATTATCTTTAAACAGCGGCTGTTCCAAAGTAACAAGCCCGGTCTTGCCTTCTATAATGTAGCTTGCATCTCCAAGTGCATCATTCGTATGATATACATGAAGTTTGAAACTGCCTAAATCCAAGACTTCAAAATTCCCTTTTGTCTGTGCTTCTGCCACTACTGCCACAAAAACCAGTAATAATAAAAATATCTTTTTCATAATTTCCATATTCTATATTATTTTATTTAATAACCGATAGTAAAACGTTCCCGATGGTGATTTGCCTGTTCCATCTCATCTACCATTGCAACCGCATAATCTTCCACCGAAATATGACTGTTCCCATTTTCGTCAACAATAAGGTCGTCCTTCCCCAAACGGAACTTTCCTGTACGTTGTCCCGGTTCAAGAGTTCCGGCAGGAGAGAAAAACACCCAGTCGATTTCTTTTTCGTTGCACAATATATTTAGGTAAAACTCACCTAAGGACTTCACACCACCCATAATCTCAGCAGGGATTACACCCGAATCCACCACTCTAACCCCCGGAGCGCAGAATAAAGTACCAGCACCACCGACACACAACAGTCGTTTAATACCTGCTTGCTTCACCGCTTTGAGGATTAATGGATAATTTTTCAACGTTTCTTCGTAAATGTCAGGATTTGTCCAGCCGGGATTATAAGCGCTGATAACAACATCTTTTCCCTTACAAGTCGAGGCTATCGTTTCCACATCAGATACATCTGCTTTAACTACCGATAAATTACTACTGCTAATTGCAATCTTTTCGGGATTGCGAACTATTGCCGTAACCTTGTTACCTCTGTTTAATAACTCATTAAGGATTGCAGTCCCAACAAAACCGCTTGCTCCGATCAATACTACATGCTTCATAACTATAAATATTTAATAATCAGTATTACTATCTAAAAGATTGTTTATATCTTTTCGGATGCAAATATGAAATTCTTTTTTTAGTTATACAAGAAGGCACTTTGTTCTCAGATAGTTACCGGTATGAAACTATTGTTGATTATAAAGAATTTGTAAAATATGCATTTAACACTATTTAAACAATTACTATTTTACTCTTGCTTGTTTGAAGAATGTTTGTTACTTTTGTAGTGTAATATAAAAAAATAAGTATTATGGTAAGAACGAAAATTCAAAACGAATTATATCCCGATTGCCCTATTCGGAATATACTTGCTCGCATAAGTGACAAATGGTCGATATTAGTTCTTTTTACATTAAACCAATCTGCATTAATGCGTTTTAATACTTTGCAAAAAAATATCCCGGACATTTCTCAAAAAATGCTGACTGTGACTTTAAGAACCCTCGAAGAGGACGGATTTGTCAAAAGAAAAGTATATGCCGAAGTGCCGCCAAGAGTTGAATATTCGCTGACAGAGAGAGCCATCTCTTTATTGCCCCATATCAATGATCTGATAACATGGGCAAAAAATAACATGGATGCCATCTTAACAGACAGAATACAGAACAAGCAAAAATCTTAGTTCTATAAATTTAGAGCTTGCCTGAATTTTACAATAAAAACAGTATGTTATTAATAGATTATCATATAAACTCCACTCCTGAAAAGAGTGTATAAAAAACGTGTGTTTCAGGAGTTTTTTCGCATTCCTGCTATCTCAAGAAAAATGACCTTAAACAAAAAGACTAAACAGAAGTTAAGGTCCTCAATGCCTTACATAATTGATCGGGACAAGAAGTAGAACGTGTTCCGCAACGGATACCCTCTAAACGCGAAATGACATCTTCGACTCTCATTCCTTTCACCAAAGACGATATTCCCTGCAAATTACCATTACAGCCTCCTTTGAAAACGACTTTTTCTACCCTCCCATCTTGTATTTCCAGCTCAATATCAGTACTACACGTACCTTTGGGTTTATAATTTATTTTCATTACATCCGAATATATTTACTGCTACAAAATTATAGATTATAAACGATTAAGACAATAAAATTTTTTAATCTGTAAAGTCTTTACAGCACAAAAACCGGGAAATAATAAAATTAATTATCTTTACTGATATATGAATATCCCATTTCTTCATAAAGGGAATCTGTCTCGAAAAATATAATTTACAGTATGAAAAAATAGTATTCATTATCTGCATGGTCTTGTGCAGCACATTACTCGCATTCGCCTAAAACAAGCAAAAAATTATATATCTGAAAAACGGAGACAAAGTAAAGGGAATCATCCTCGAAGAAATACCCAATACATCTATAAAAGTAAAAACATCGAATGGTAGCATACTTGTCTATTCTATACATGAAATAGAAAAGATCATATCGCCCGAAGATGAAATCTTTCAAAAAAAATTCCGTTTCAAACAGTACAACAACAATCCGACTTATGATAAAACAGGTTACAAAGGATTCATAGATTTCGGAGGAGTAATAGGGATCGGAAATAGAGGAGACGGGGCAATTGCCGTATCAACAACTCACGGATATCAGTTTAACCCATATTTTTTCTTCGGAGCTGGTATCGGAATAGAATACCACATGAATTGGGAGACTTTTTTTATTCCTGTTTTTGCTGATATTAAAACGTATTTTCTCAACAAGAATATATCTCCGTTTTTAGGACTGAAAGCCGGATACTCGGTTTATGACGGCAAAGGCTGTTATATAAACCCTCATATCGGAGTCACTCTTTCCAGCTCTCCTCGATTCGGTATGAATTTAACAATAGGATATAATATGCAAAAAGCGAAAATCAACGACAGACCGAAGAACATCAAAAATTATAAAGATAATATGGCAATCAACGGAATATCTATAAAACTCGGTTTTGAATTCTAAGAGCCTCTCCTATAAAGAACACAAAAAGAGGCCTTAAAAGACCTCTTTTTATATCTTAAGCCCCAAAGGGTGTTATTCTTCATCGTCAGCCTCTTTCATATTATGAAAAACATTCTGAACGTCTTCATCATCTTCAAACTTTTCAAGCAGTTTTTCAATTGAAGCACGCTGCTCTTCCGTCACTTCTTTAGTATCATTCGGAATACGTTCAAACTCAGCACTTTCTATCTCGAATCCATTTTCTTCAAGGTATTTCTGAATGTTGCTGAACGATTCGAACTCTCCGTATAAAACAATCTCTTCCCCGTCGGCTTCAAGTTCATCTACTCCATAATCAATAAGTTCAAGTTCAAGATCTTCAAGAGAAACCCCTTCCTTAGCCTTAATCTTAAACACGCTCTTATGATCGAAAAGGAAAGATAAACTACCGCTGGTTCCTAACGATCCGCCGAATTTATTGAAATAACTACGCACATTGGCAACGGTACGGGTAGGATTATCTGTCGCAGTTTCTACTACAATAGCGATACCGAAAGGTCCGTATCCTTCATAAACGATTTCTTTATAATCACCCTCATCTTTTGATGTCGCCTTTTTAATCGCACGCTCCACATTTTCTTTCGGCATATTGGCAGCCTTAGCATTTTGCATAAGAACACGCAAACGCGGATTAGCATCGGGATCAGGACCGCTGGCCTTCACGGCAATCGAAATTTCTTTACCTAATTTTGTAAATGTACGCGCCATGTTTCCCCAGCGCTTTAACTTTCTGGCTTTACGATATTCAAACGCTCTTCCCATTGTATTTTATTCTTATATTTCTTATTTATATAAACAATTATCTGAGTTTCGCATTAAGCTTCTGTTGCAAATTACCAATAATCCGGTTCATTATCGATTCGATTTGCTTATCATTCAATGTCTTGGTTTCATCCTGCAGAATGAAAGAAACAGCATAAGATTTTTTCCCTGATTCCAGATTCTTTCCTTCATAAACATCGAAGAGGTACACGTCTTTCAACAGTTTACGTTCAGTGTCATAAGCAACCTTCTCTATTTCGGCAAACTGTACGGAAGCATCGACCAATAACGCTAAATCCCGTTTCACGGGAGGAAATTTAGAAATTTCACTAAATGTGACTTTATTTTTTACGGCTTCTTTTACAAGAAGAGTCCAGTTCATTTCAGCATAAGATACCTCAGTTTCAATATCGAATGATTTCAATATTTTTTTCGAGACTAATCCGAACTTTGCAAGAATTTTTCCACCGTTCCGCATCGTATAAACCAATGCAACATCAAATATATCGTCTGAAATCTGAGAAAATTGTAATTTTTTCATATCGACACCCAAACGGACAAAGATATTCTCTACATACCCTTTCAGCTCGAATACCGAAGATTTTTCATCCGGATGTGCCCAACTTCCCGATACACGATTACCCGTAATCCATAAGCCGAGATGCTGCGCTTCCGAATAAGATGCCAGTGCATTTTTAGACGTATCGGCATCCGCATCATAATTATAACAATTCCCGAATTCGTAGAATTTCAAATCCGGCCGGCGACGGTTGATGTTATAAGCTAAACTCTCCAACCCTCCGAAAAGTAAAGTTTGTCTCATAACATTGAGATCATTACTCAACGGATTAAGAAGCGGAACACAGTTCTTTTCAGGATAAGTCGTCAAAGAGGCATAGTAGGCACTTTTTGTCAACGAATTATTCATGATTTCATTGAATCCGCATCCGGTCAACTGTTCTGCAATCAAATTATACAACCGATGATTCTCATCCGTCATCGTTTTGTATGAAAGATTAGAATGTACAGAATCTGTAAATTCGACATTATTATATCCATATATACGGAGAATATCCTCTATAACATCGACATCTCTTTGAACATCTACCCGATAAGTAGGAACACTCAATGTCAGAACTCCATCTTTTTCATCTAAGATTTCAATTTCAAGGCTGGAGAGAATACTTTTTACCATATCTTGAGGAATCACCTTACCGACAAGACTGTTCAAACGGTCATAGCTGAGTTCTACCCTGAAATTATCGATTTTGTTCGGATACACATCTACGATTTCTCCCGTTATCTTTCCTCCGGCCAACTCTTTCACCAATAATGCCGCACGTTTAAGTACATAGATCAAATTATTAGGATCAGCACCTCTTTCAAAACGGAATGAAGAATCGGTATTAAGCCCATGACGACGTGCCGTCTTACGCACCCACATCGGACTAAAATATGCCGATTCGAGGAATACATCCGTTGTTTGTTCGGTTACACCCGATTTCAGGCCGCCGAACACCCCGGCAATACACATTCCTTCTTTTTCATTACAAATCATCAGATCTCGATCCGACAAAGAACGTTCGACACCATCCAGGGTTACAAACTTAGTTCCCTCCGGAAGTGTTTTTACAATAACCTTTCCTCCCTCGATATGATTCAAATCGAAACAATGCAAAGGTTGCCCGGTTTCATGCAATAGAAAGTTGGTAATATCTACAACATTATTGATAGGCCGCAAACCTATCGCCAATAATCGTTGCTGCAGCCATTCGGGACTCTCTGTTACTTTTACATCCCGTATTGTAATCCCGCAATACCGAGGACAAGCCTCGGTATTTTCAACCGATACCGATATAGCTTTCCCCTCTTTATCATCGACAGCAAATGCCTCTACGGAAGGACGTCTCAAGACGGCATCATACCCGTTTTGTTTTAAATAAGCCGCCAAATCACGAGCTACACCATAATGTGAAGCGGCATCGACACGATTAGGAGTTATATCGACCTCCAATACATAATCACTTTTTACATTATAATAATCTTTAGCCAATGTACCGGGAGCAACTGTATCGGGCAATACGATAATTCCATCATGACTATCACCGATTCCTATCTCATCTTCGGCACAAATCATCCCGAAAGATTCTTCTCCGCGTATTTTTGATTTTTTAATCGTGAATGTTTCGTCTCCCGAATAAAGTACAGTACCGACAGTTGCGACAACGACATGCTGACCTGCCGCAACATTAGGAGCTCCGCAAACAATCTGCACAGGTTCGCCGTTACCCAAATCGACAGTCGTTATGTGGAGATGATCAGAGTTAGGATGATCTATACAAGTCAACACTTTACCGATTACCAGACCTTCCAATCCGCCTTTTATCGTTTGTACCTCTTCTACTCCACCCGTTTCGAGACCTATTGAGGTAAGGGCAGCTGCAACTTCTTCCGGAGTCTGCGAGATATTCAAATAATCTTTCAGCCAATTATACGAAATATTCATTTTGTATATAATTTTAAAGGTTCAGCAGGACAAAGGTTATAAATTTTACTGGTCAGGTAAAGAATATTCACCTTGCTGCTTATATAATTTTATTTTTTCAACATCTATAAAATAATAAAAACAAATGACCCAAAACCGCACTTTAATAAAAAAGTATGCAAAGTTAATAAGATTATTTGTGTTATTAAAAAGTAGCGAGCGAAAAGTATTCTCAAAACGAGCCTCTTACCCGCATCTTTTTCATCGGCCTTTTACAATATACCTGAATTTAGCAGGAACAGGCGTTTCAAAAAACATGTCTCTCCTCGTTACGGGATGAACGAACCTCAAACGAGAAGCATGAAGAGCCAAACGCCCTAAAGGGTTGCATGTAGCTCCATATTTTTTATCTCCGATAATACTGTGTCCCAGGTCTTTCATGTGTACCCGAATCTGATTTTTCCGTCCGGTGGCCAATTGCAATTCTACTAAAGAAAATTTTCCGTTGCTTTTGAGCACCTCATAGCGAGTAAGCGCATATTGTCCCTCATCCTTATTCTGTGTAGAATAAACCTCATAAGCAGCATTTTCGGCAAGATAAGAAGACACCTCTCCCTTATCTTTATCGAAAGCACCTTCCACAACTGCGACATAACGTCGGTCCAGCACCATATCGTTCCATGATCGTTGCATAGTTTCCTGAATCTGTTGACTTTTGGCAAACATCATTAACCCGGATGTATCCCGGTCGAGCCGATGGATAATGAATATTCTGCCGGCAGGATCATCTGCTTTCACGTAATCACTAAGTATATGATAGGCCGTTTTTTCTTTAATGCGGTCTGTCGACATCGAAAGAAGTCCGTATCCTTTATCAATGACAATCAAAAACTCGTCTTCGTACACAATACGCAGACGACTATGCTTAAACACCCTAAATCCTCTTTCAAAATTTATCGCCAATTCATCACCGGGATGCAAAAGATCATCGAACTGTGTCGTAGGAATATTATTTATTGCAACCTGACGATGGGACAAAAGAGACTTTACCGTTGTCTTACTCTTTTCAGGAAACAACGAGAACAGATAATCCAACAACTTGACAGGACCTTCCTGCACCGAATATGTCTTTATCGAACTTTCCTGACTATGTCTTCTATTGCTTTTTCTATTATTACGAGCCTGTCTCATGTTAAGCGTTCTTTTTATTTCAAGTTACAAAGATAGACATTCAAGAATATTTTACAGAGTATATTTTATAAATTCAGAAAAGATATTCAAAAAGTTCGAATTATATAATTTATCAAAAAATCCGGACTGTCTCTGAAAGCCTGTCTATAAGATTTTAAAAGAGTTCTTTTGCTATTCCATAAAATGTCATTACTTTTGCATGATAAATTTTTACGTTGCGATATTATGAAAATGAAAATACATCAGGAAGGGCAAAACATACTTATTATATTATGTATTATCTTACTGATACTGAATAGTCTCATTCACTATTTTATAAACATACATTATGTTTCTATCCCTTTTCTTGTAATTTCGATCATATTCTTTTTATTGGTTCTCAATTTTTTCAGATCACCCAAAAGACATTATAAAGGAGATATAGAAAACAGCATCGTAGCTCCCGCCGATGGTACGATCGTAGCCGTAGAAGAGGTTATGGAAAATGAATATTTCCATGATAAAAGAATTCAGGTATCTATTTTCATGAGCATATTCAACGTACATGCCAACTGGTTTCCGGTAAACGGAACGGTAACTCATGTAAGCCACCAAAACGGACGTTTTATGGCAGCATATCTTCCCAAATCAAGTACAGAAAACGAACGTTCTACGGTAGTTATCAAAACAGATAAAGGTGAAGAAATTCTTATGCGTCAAATTGCCGGAGCTATGGCACGTCGCATTGTCACCTATGCAGAAGTTGGAGATAAATGTCATATAAACGAACATATGGGGTTCATAAAATTCGGTTCCCGCGTAGATGTATTTCTTCCTTTAGGGACAGAGGTTCTTGTCAAATTAAATGACAAAACGACAGGGAATATAACTCAAATTGCCAGATTATAGAGCTTTGTCGAAAAACAGGAAAAGACAAGGCCTAAATGACATCATTATGAAAAAAATTATAGTCCACATACCCAATGCAATTACATGTCTGAATTTACTATCCGGATGTTTTGCTTGTCTTTTCGCATTTAAAACCGATTTTGAAACGTCAGCTTTGTTTATCTGCCTGGCTGCACTGTTTGACTTTATGGACGGATTTGCCGCCCGATTATTAAATGCCTACTCCCCTATGGGAAAAGAGTTGGATTCTTTAGCAGACTTGATCAGTTTCGGCATGGCTCCAGGTATCTTGATATTCTCTTTTACCGGACAATTAATCACTCCCGAATATCCGATATTCATTCAAAAATACTTCCCTTATTTAGCATTCTTAATACCGGTTTTCTCCGGTTTGAGACTGGCCAAATTTAATATAGATACACGTCAAACTACGTCTTTCATCGGATTACCGGTTCCGGCTGACGCGCTTTTCTGGATCGGAGTTTGCTTTTGGGGACTTGAAAACGGATTCAACATTTATGTATTAGGCTGTTTGATCCTAATCTTTTCCTATTTATTGGTATCCGAATTGCCAATGTTTTCTTTAAAATTTAAAGACTTATCATTGCGCAATAATTACATACGGTATATTCTCTTATTAGGAGCAATAATCTTTATTACATTATTTGGATTCGGCGGATTTGCCGCAGCCATTGTACTTTACATCGTTTTATCAGTTATTAATATAAAACTGTGAAAACAAAAACGGAACGGTTTTTGTTAAAATATAATCGATGCACACAAAATATTCTCAGTTATGGTTATTATTCTCTATAGTCTCCTATTTATATTCATCTTTATCCTTCTTTTAGGATTAGGTTTTATCGGTACGATAATACGTGTTTTTTTCGGGAATACACGACGTAACCCTGCCGATACGACAAAAAACTCCGGCAATCGTCAGGACGGACGCAGTTCAACAAAATGGTATACTTACCAAAAAAGAAGAGAAAAAATATTCGACAAAACAGATGGTGAATATGTCGAGTTTGAAGAAATAAAAGAAGAAAAGTAAGAGCTCGCCCAAATTTCGTACAGACATTTTCTGAGAATCTTTTGAGAGCGTTTTTCAGTTTCGATAAAAAATATCGAACTACATGATATACAGAAACAGGAAAACAAAACGGAAAGAAACTCCAAAACCTGACCCGAGCAAAATTCAAACAGGCTCTAAGATTATTTATTTCTCCCCTATTTCCATCCAACTGCAACAAAAAATTCTCCGAATTTTAAATATTTTTTCGTCCCGAAAAATAAATACACAAAAACAAAATGACCATAAAATGTGTTTAACCAACAAATCGTCCGGTTTGTTGAAGAGATCTCTAAACGAATAAACACTACAAATATCGGTTATCTTTTTATTTCAAACCGCAAAATTATAGTAATATGAAAAAAATACAAGAACCTATCATAGGAGGATTTTTTGCAACCCTTGCCTTATTATTTGTCTCTTTTATCGAAAATATCAGCGGATCATTCAATTATATTTCACCTATATTTTTATCATCAATAGCAGACGATTCTATTTTAGGAGCTTTCTTCTTGCAATTAATTGCAGGCTGGATATTTGCATTCATATACAGTCTTTTCTTTATTAAAATACTGAGTTGGGCAAAAAATGATTGGATAAGAGGCTTGATATATGGGATCGTAATAGCCATATTAATGGAAATAGGTCTATACATAGCAGTGGATAATATCATTCTTCCGAACCTCATATTAGACACAATCGGTATGCTTATCGCTTACGGAATATTCGGTATCGTTCTCGGAGCTTTCATTCCTTTGTCAAAAAGAGAAAAATAAATAACGAATTATCGGTTTCGACATTTTTTCAAGAACATTCAAAAAGAAAAAACGCCATATTATTTGCAAATAATAATATTTAATGTACATTTGCAACATCAAAATAAAAGACTTATGACAAATATTACTTTACATCACGGTCATCATCATTCTTAACTCAAATGAGGTGAGCTGTAATTGTATTGTAAAAAAGAAATATAAATAGAAGGCTTGCCGATCGGGTAAGCCTTTTTTTTATGTCCGGAACAAAATTAATTTATAAACTTATAAAAACAATTTATCATGTTACGCATTGCTGTTCAATCAAAAGGTCGTTTATATGAAGACACAATGGGACTTCTCACGGAAGCCGGAATCAAATTATCCTCAGCCAAACGAACTTTATTGATCCCCGCCCGGAATTTTCCCGTAGAAATTCTTTTTCTAAGAGACGATGATATTCCCGATTCGGTCTCTTCCGGTGTCGCCGACATAGGGATTGTAGGTAAAAACGAATTTATGGAAAAGGAAAAGCAAGCTCGCATCGTTAAAAATCTGGGATTCAGCAAATGCAGGCTTTCTCTCGCAATTCCTAAAGACGAAGAGTATCAAGGTCTGGAATGGTTCTCGAGACGTAAAATTGCGACATCTTATCCGGTAATCTTAAACAAATTTCTAAAAGACAACCACATAAATGCCGATATACACGTTATTACAGGATCTGTAGAGATTGCTCCGGGAATAGGCCTTGCCGATGCGATTTTCGATATTGTGAGTTCGGGAAGTACCCTTGTCAGTAACCGACTGAAAGAAGTCGAGGTCGTTGTAGAATCGGAGGCTATACTCATTGCCAACAATAATCTGACAGACGAAAAACTCGAAATACTGGAAGAGTTGATATTCCGAATCAATGCCGTTCAAGCCGCCGAAGACAAAAAATATATACTGATGAATGTTCCCAATAACTCTTTAGATAAAATACTTGAGGTCTTACCGGGAATCAAAAGTCCCACCATCATGCCTCTCGCAAAAGAGGGCTGGAGTTCGGTGCATACGGTTCTTGAAGAAAAACGTTTTTGGGAAATCATCAACAAACTAAAAACTGCCGGAGCTGAAGGTATATTGGTACTGAACATCGAAAAAATGGTATTATAATTATGGAAATCATCGAATATCCGTCCCGAGATGACTGGAACAAAATCACTGAACGTCCGCATTTGAATACTTTAGCCTTACACGAAAAGGTCAGAAACATATTAAACGAAATCCGAGAAAACGGAGATTGTGCGATACGTTCATATACAGAACAATTTCAAGGAGTCAGATTGTCAGAACTGGAAGTTCAGGAAAACGAATTCGCCGAAGCCGAAAAGCTGCTTGACAAAGAGTTGAAAGAAGCTATTTTGACAGCAAAAAAAAATATAGCTAAATTCCATGCTTCACAGGCCATAACACCTCAAAAAATAGAGACTACCGAAGGAGTAACATGCTGGCAAAAAGCAGTAGGCATAGAACGAGTCGGGCTTTATATTCCGGGAGGTACAGCACCTTTGTTCTCTACGGTATTAATGCTTGCCGTACCGGCTCGCATCGCCGGCTGCCGTGAGATCATCATGTGCAGCCCGTGTAACGCAAACGAAAACATCCACCCGGCAATTCTTTTTGCAGCTCGTACCGCAGGGGTCGATAGGGTTTTCAAATTAGGAGGTATTCAAGCAATCGGAGCAATGGCATACGGCACGGAAAGTGTTCCTAAAGTTTATAAAATATTCGGTCCCGGAAACCAATATGTAACTGCAGCAAAACAGATCGTGAGCCTGAAAGATGTAGCAATAGATATGCCTGCCGGACCATCAGAGGTCGAAGTTATTGCAGACAGCTCTTCTTTTCCTGAATTTGTGGCTTCGGACTTTTTATCACAGGCCGAACACGGTGCAGACAGTCAATCGATATTGCTCACTACCGAAAAATCGGTGATCGAAAACGTAAAACAAGAGATCGAGCGTCAACTCGAACAGCTCCCCAGAAAAGATCTGGCAAAAAAATCATTAGAACACAGCCGCCTTGTATTATTAAACGACTGGGATGAAGTGATCGACCTTACCAATGAGTACGCTCCCGAACATCTCATCATTCAAAGCAGTAACTACCAGGAATTGAGTGAAAGAGTCATCAATGCAGGATCTGTCTTTCTCGGACCATATACTCCTGAAAGTGCCGGAGACTATGCTTCGGGAACAAATCATACCTTACCGACAAGCGGATATGCAAAAGCTTACAGCGGAGTAAATCTGGACAGCTTTATACGAAAGATAACATTTCAGGAAATCAGCCGGAAAGGACTGCAGAATCTCGGGAACACCATAGAGACAATGGCCGCCAATGAAATGCTTGACGCTCATAAAAACGCCGTATCGGTAAGACTCGCAAAAATAAACCAATAATAAACACGACATGAAAGAATTAGAAAAACTGGTTCGACCCAATATATGGAGGCTCAAGCCTTACTCCTCGGCACGAGATGAATTTAAAGGTGAAGCATCTGTTTTTCTCGATGCCAACGAAAACCCGTATAATACTCCGTATAACCGCTATCCTGATCCCTTGCAATGGAAAGTTAAAGAAAAAATCGCCGACTTAAAAGGGGTAAACATAGAGTCTATTTTTCTCGGCGTAGGAAGCGACGAGCCGATCGATCTTTTATACCGAGCTTTCTGTGAGCCGGGTGTGGATAACGTTATCGCTATTGATCCGACCTACGGAATGTACAAAGTTTGCGCTGACATCAATAATGTGGAATACCGCCCTGTCCGACTCAACAACGATTTCGATTTCGAACCGGACAAACTTCTGGCAGAAGCCGACTCTAACAGTAAATTGCTATTTCTATGCTCTCCGAACAATCCTTCGGGGAATTCGTTTTCCTTTGAAAAGATACGGTATATATTAGATAATTTTCAAGGCATTGTTATTGTTGATGAGGCCTATATAGATTTCTCTGCTTATCCTTCTCTTTTGGAGAAACTCGATCAATACCCTAACTTGGTAATATTGCAAACTTTTTCTAAAGCATGGGGAAGCGCGGGAATACGTTTAGGAATGGCTTTTGCATCAAAAAATATTATCCAGATATTCAACAAGATAAAATATCCTTACAATATTAACCGGTTGACACAGGAACACGCTTTGGAGCTCTTGAAACGAAACGGAGAAATACAAGCATGGGTAAAAGAGCTTGTCTCAGAAAGAGAAATCCTTCAAAAAGAGTTATCCGCACTTCCGGTCATACTGCACATATACCCAAGCGATGCAAATTTTTTACTGGTAAAAACCCGGGACGCTCAAGCCTTGTATGATTATTTGGTCGCAAAAGGAATCATCGTCCGTAACCGCAACAAGATCACCTTATGCGAAAACTGCCTCCGTATTACAGTCGGTACACCCGAAGAAAACAAGGCATTGATCGACGCATTAAAAAAAGTAACGTTATGAACTCTATAAAAAAAGCCCTATTCATAGACCGGGACGGAACTCTCGTAGTAGAACCTCCTGTCGATTATCAACTGGATAGTCTTGAAAAATTAGAATTTATTCCGAAAGTATTCCGCAACCTGCATTTCATTAAAGAAAAACTCGATTTCGAATTGGTCATGGTAAGTAATCAAGACGGTTTAGGGACAGATTCTTTTCCTGAAGAGACTTTCTGGCCTGCACAAAATAAAATCATACGTGCTTTTGAAAATGAAGGAGTGACTTTTGATAATATTTTAATAGACCGTTCTTTTCCTGAAGAAAATCTCCCTACTCGAAAACCCGGAACCGGGATGTTAAAAGAATATCTTGACGGAAGTTATGACATGGATCAATCTTTTGTCATAGGAGATCGCATCACAGATATGCAACTGGCAAAGAATATGGGTTGCCGGGGAATATTCTTAAAAAATGAAGAACAAGGATTACAAGAAATAACAAATAACGGGCTCGATCAAACTTGCGTATTGGTCACTCCCGACTGGGATAAAATCACAGAATTTCTTTTTGCCGGAGAAAGATGTGCAGAAATAATACGTAAAACTTCTGAAACCGACATACATGTAACGATCAATTTAGACGGTAACGGTAAATGTAATATTTCTACCGGACTCGGATTTTTCGATCATATGCTCGATCAGATCGGAAAACATTCGGGAATAGACCTGACAATTCGGGTGAAAGGAGACCTGAACGTTGATGAACATCATACAATTGAAGACACAGGTATCGCTCTTGGTGAAGCTATCGGCAAAGCTTTAGGAGATAAAAGAGGCATAGAACGGTATGGTTACTATCTGCCGATGGATGACTGCCTCTGTTCTGTCGCATTGGACTTCGGCGGAAGGGCATGGCTGGTATGGAATGCAGAATTTAAAAGAGAGAAAATCGGAGACATGCCTACGGAAATGTTTTTCCATTTCTTTAAGTCGTTCAGCGATGCAGCCCGAATGAATCTCAACATCAAAGCTGAAGGAGACAATGAGCACCATAAAATAGAAGGAATATTCAAAGCTTTGGCTCGTGCCCTAAAAATGGCTATACGACGTGACATATTCCACTACGAGTTGCCAAGTACCAAAGGAGCGATCTTCTAAGATTGGGTAAGCTCCTGTCTGAATTTTTCAATAAAAAGAATCACCGGAATACAACTTATTCTTTCCGGTGATTTTTTATAAACTATTGCTATTCCGATATATTCCGGCGATAAACCTCATCTTTAATCCGCTCTATATATTGAGGTAAAAAGTCAGAGTTCTCGTTTCCCATAATCCATAACGGACATGCATCTTCTCGCTTATGATAAGAAGGCTGGATATATTCTTTTTCAAGAACCTTATATCCGTTTCTACGATAATATTCCACACGTCGTATAGCGATCTCATCATCAATTGCAGGTTCTACTTCAAGCAACCTCAATCCCGAAAGATTCTTTGCCACATAATCTAAAACCTGCTGTCCGATTTTCTTATTCCTTAAATGAGGATATATGGCAAAATGTTCCAGATAATAGAACGTTTCGAAATCCCAAAACACAAAAAGTCCGCATAATTCTCCATCCAAAACGACAGCATTAAAATGCATCGAGTCGGCAGATTTTATCAAACGTCTCAATTGTTCTACCGGACGCCTTTCTTCCAACGGAAAAGATTCTTCATATAAAGTAATGAGTTTTTTCAAGAAAGCATCATCAGGATCAGTAATTCGAATTAGTTGCATCATAGATTATTTATTTAGAACGGTTAAACAAAAATACGGGAATAAAACGTTTTACAAAATCACTATTTATCCGATTCTCGGATATAATAATAAATACCGCCGATAAAATAACAAAAATACCGACCAGCTGTTCCCCATCAAGAGTCTCATTTAAAAAACATACTCCTAAAAACAATGCGGTAAGAGGTTCCATACAACCTAAAATGGCAGTAATAGTAGACCCGACTTGCTTAATTGCTAAAATCAAGGTAAAATCAGAAATAAGAGTCGGGATCAGTGCAAGTAAAAATAAGTTTATGCCTGCTTTATAAGACGGAATCACATCTAAACCGTTTCCCTTTATCAAAAGATTTCCTCCAAAAATAAGTGCCGATGACAACAAAACATAAAAAGTCATTTTTAACCCGTCCATTTTTTGAACACAAGACTTATTCACACCGACAATATATATCGCATAAGTAAGCACCGTTACTAAGACTAATGCCAATCCTCTTACATTAATGACTCCCCCATCCTTGCCTCCACTTAAAAAATAGACTCCGGCAATCGCCATCACCGCCGCCGTAACGACAAATAAAGAGACCTTACTCTTGAAAAATAATATCATAATAGTCGTCACCAACACCGGATATAAAAAATGTACAGTGGTCGCAACGCTGCTGGGAATATATAAATAAGACGCCGTAAGGCATAAAGAAGTAAGGGCATAAAAAACACCAAGAAAAAATAATGTAGCAAGTTCCTTAGCCGTAATACGAAAATCGCTCTTTACAAATAACAAATAAAGCCCAACTATAACTGCAGATATGGCAAAACGGTAAAACAATATAGAATCGATACCTACACCCTCCCGTATAACCGGTAAAGCAAAAAACGGAATCATCCCGAATGTAGAAGAAGACAATATCGCCAAAAATATACCTCTGAATTGTTTCATTTATTCTCTATTTTTAAAGTAAAGCATTTTTCGAGGCGCAAAATTGGGAATAATAAAACAATTATCAATTTACATATGTAAAAAAAAGAACAGATACCTATTGCACTCCGGCACGTATCCGGCTCAAAGAAACTTGAGAAATGCCTAAATAGGAAGCAATGTGTCTGAGTGGTACTTTTTGTAAAATTTCAGGTTCTTGATCTATTAACAGATGATACCGTTCGGAAGCCGAAATAAAACAACGTTCCATAATCAGTTTCTCCAACTCTAAAATTATCTGGTCAGACATTCTTCTTCCCCAATTGGCTAATTCGATATTACGGTCGAAAAGTCGGTTAAGAGCATCATTCGATATTTTCAACAAGTCACAGCTTTCTAGTAGTTCGATATTTTCATATCCTGCAGAACCGAACATATAACCATTCATCGATAATAACGACATTCCTGACGAAGCAAACCAAATAGTCACATCCCGATCTTCTTTATAAAAAAATCCCCGTGCATATCCCTTTATAATGAAATAAGAATATTTTTCCTTAACATCGCTTCGTATCAACAAATGACCTTTCGGAAAAGATACTCGTTCTGTCTCTGCAATAAACAAGGACAAAGCTTCATCCGAAAGAGGATATACTTTTCTGATTTTTTCTATAAAATCTTTCATTCGACTTATTTAATAGAAGAATGCCCGAACAAGCCGGGCATAAACATATCACATTCTTTCTCGTTCTGCAAATTTCAGAACTTAAAACCGAGAGTCAATATAAACGAATTATTTTTAGCATGCAAAGTAGCTACCTCCGAAGTCAGGCCCGTACTCGGAATCGGGGAAAACGCTAAAACATCGCTTTTTGCATTTTTATGAATATAAGCCATATCTGCATAAAAAATTCCAAACCGATAACCCAAACCACAAGTATAATATTGCGTACCCCGGTCAAGTGTATAGTGAGGAGCCATACCTGCTATATTCAATTCATCCCCCGTACTCACTTTCATAGGAGATAACTGATTGGCATATCCCAAACGAGCACTTAACTGAGGAGTAATGCGATATTCTCCCCCTACCCGGAATGTATGTCCGGCTTTAAAATAAGAAGAAATATCATCATTGACATCATTCATCTCCAATCCGTCGGTTTCGCTCAAACTCATTTTGTCATACGCCGTATATTCATAATCAAAACTGACAATTCCTTTTTTCCCGATTATAAATGCCGTACTCGCCATAAATTTCCACGGAGTAACCAAACTATAATCATAACGGCCTTCCGGACTATCGGTAATATCATTACGCGATTCATTACTATTATTTTTTAAATAAGTATAACTATTGTCCACACTCGCCATATAATAATCGCTCATCGAATAGTAGGTCGGTGTATGAAACGACAATCCTAATCGCCAATAATCGGTAACACGAGCTATTAATCCGAGTTTGACATTAAAACCCGTACCTTCTGTTTTCAACCGATTCCATAAAGAGAAATTACTGCTCGTTATCGGATAATTATAAACCTGACCATTATCACCATCTTCTTCCTCATATATAGGAACAAATCCTGATGTATTGGATAAATTTTCATCATGAGAAGAAGTCATTTCATAATCCAAGTCCATTATACCGAGCCCTATTCCGAAATAAACCACATTCGACACATTTCCCCCGAAATTGAACGTATATTCGTTTGTCCGACCTCTTTCCCTGACATAAAGCGATCCCGATCCAGTGGCTTTTGCTCCGAAAAGGCCCTCATAACTGTCATCATAATAACCTCCTTCCGGATTTTCCTGAGGAGACATCAGCAACGACTCATATCCTAAAATACTCAACCAAGGAAGGCCGTTTATATCATAAGCATCCCCACTTTGCACATTAGTTCCAGCTAAATCTTCTTCCCAAATTCCGAAAGATTTATCGGCAATATAATTCGTTACAGAGGAACGAAGATTGCTATATTGTACCCGATATGTCTGATCATAAGAATTACGACGATTATACGCAAACCCGAAATTATAAGAGACCATTCCCAAATCTTTTCCGGTATTAAAAGTTCCTATTATACCAATATTGTCAAAAGTAAATTTCGTCAAATTATTATTTACATTGACAGAAGTTTTTGTCTCTGCAGAAATTCCGGCTATACCCAAAGTAGTAGCGATTTCATTACTTCTATACACACCGATTCCCGCCGGATTTTGCGACAACGTCGATATGTCACCGCCTAAAGCGCCAAAAGCCCCTCCCATTCCCATGTAACGGGCCGTACCTTTTATATCGGTACGAGAATAATTATAGGCATTCATACTGCCTTGTGCGAATAACGAAGTTACGCCACACATCGTTATCGCCATAATACAAATTGACCGTTTCATTTTCATAAATATTTCTGATATAAAAAACGGAAGCCCACATCACTCCTCGAATTCTCATTCACAATGATTATGGGCTTTCATTACACTATTTCATTATCGAATATTATCTTAAACTTATCTCTTTATCTCGTACGCCCCCGGGAACCTCCGCTACTACGGCCAACACTACCGCTCGATCCGCTACTGCGAGATGTGGACGGGCTATAGCTACTCCTCGATTCCCGCCTCTGACTGCTTGATGGAGTATATGTGCTACGTCCTCCGCTACTGTTCCGTACTCGCGATGAAGAGCCGGAGGTACGTCCTGAAGAAGATCCCGGAGTATAAGTCGACCGGCGATTGGTCGTTCCTGAAGGACGGCTATACGTAGAATTACCACTTGATGTACCGATACGAGTACGTCCACGATTCGAATTGGTTTCTCTCATTATAGGTTGCTTGCTTGAAGAAGAAGACCCCGAAGTGTATTTGTTCCCCGTAGAAGACGGACGGGTATTTATAGTGTTTCTTCCCCCACTATAACGATTTGAAGAACCGTAATTTCCGTAAGTCGTTCGTCCACCATTCGAATAACGGATATCCCGTCCGTTATTCCATCCGGGACGATGTCCGGGATAATAGCCGGGGTGATGGTGATGACCTCCCCAGCCCCAATGCGGATACCATGGTCCTGCCCAACCCCAATAAGGATTGTAGCCCCATCCCGGATAACCATATCCCCATGAGAATCCCCATGAACCGAATCCGAAATTCCAGCGCCAAGACAAACTCGAATAACTGTAAGGCGCCCACATATAATTCCAATACCATGGATTGGTCCATGTCGGTGTCACAAATGCATACGAATTATCAATATATACATTCCAATCCGTAGGATCTAAGAAATATATATCCGTATAAGCAGGATCGGAAATATGTATGGTAAATTTCGGATTGTGAAAACGGCGTATCCGTTCGGCATATTCAAGATCACTTTGAGAACCTTCAAAACCATTAAGATAGTATCCCGTATTATCATCATCCGCATCCTGCTCATTCTTCTGAGCCATTCGGGTAAACTCATCAAGAGTAATAGATGGAATCGTATCTGTAGTTTCCGGAGAATAACGGCGATTATATGCATCTACTTCCCGATCATAATCAGATTGAGCAGTAGTTGTCGTAACTGTTGTAGTAGTCGTTGTTGTCGTCGCTACCGGCTGTTGATAAGCCGAAGTCGATTTTTCCTGTTTTTTCTTTTCTACAATCGGATTTTTATCTTTCGGCTGATAATATAAATCATCTTCGGGAATATATTTTTGCCCAAAAGCAACAACCGATAATCCTAAAAATATCAGGACAGACGATAATCTTTTTATTTTCATTGCGATGTCCTCCCTATAATAATTTTCTATTTTGACTTGTCCTGCCGGCAAAAGTTTAACTATACTGTCACTCTTTACCATATATTATATTTTATTCAAATGTCTATACATCAACGAATAAATACAAGAACAAGCATCATCTTATTGTAAAGATGCAACAATTCGGATATTTCGCTGCATCCCGAAGCAAAGATAAGATTTATACTGGTCAAAGAATACTTAATAATGAATAATTTACCCTATAAAATACATTAAAAGGCATGCTTTGCTCACGCAAAACATGCCTTATCGATAAAGAAAATAGGAAATATATAAAACACAATTGGCCTGATTACTTAGGCTGTTCTATTGTCTTGTCCGGCTTTACATCATAAGAGAAGATAATCAATGCCACTCCCCAATAAACAAAAACAAATGAACAGAGAAATACGATACTGTAAGCTGCAGTAAAAGGTGTAAAGAAAAACAAGAATGAGATCAAAAGCATGATAATTCCGTTAATCAAATACAGCCACCAATATTTATAAGCCGATGTCATAGAAAATGCAGAAATAATATTGCTAAGTCCCTTAAACAAAAATATAAAAGCGAAAAAATAAGGAAGAGTCAATTCGCTCAATGCCAAATTGCTGATCAACAAAAATCCGATAAATATATCGAATATTCCTCCAGCAAGCCACCAGCCCCATCCTTGTCCTCGTTTTTCTATATCTCCCGAAACAGTTAATTGAACCACTCCGAAAAGTATCAATCCCCATCCTAACAGCATCGAAATGACAGCATATCCCATAACCGGCTGTAACAACAACCATAAACCCGCAGGTATCAACAAAATCCCTACCAGCATTATTCCCCACCAATATTTGGTCTTTCCCCAAAAATTAAAAGTCGTAAGTTCCATAATCTTTACTTTTATTGATTTATCATATTAATTCGAAATGTTTAAAGTCTATCTAAATTCTCTGATAAGAAAATGTTATCCGGTTACTTTTGCATTTTCCTCTGAACAGAAATATGTCCTTAAAAGAAAACTCTCAAATCTGCCCCGACAAAATTCAGATAGGCTCTTAATCTGCATGTATAACAAGAATAATGGCCGTTTAGATTGATTTATACACGTTAAAGATTATCAAAACCCAAACAACCCTCTCTTTACGAAAGCCTTTTTATAGGCCCGACTCCTTTAATTCTGATTTTTTAATTTTATCTTTGCAGCCGTATGAAAAGAATTTCGGTACTCTTTATTATCGGTATCTGCTGTGTTTTCTCGGTATTTGCCAAGAAAAAGCCGGTTATTGCAGAACCGTATGCATGGCGCAATACACAACCGTTGGGCAACAGGTATCGTGTACCGATGGACACACTTCAGCTCAATTTTTACCAAACTGACCAACCCTCTTCATATTCAACGGCTTATGGTTATACGGGTAATTTAGGAGGTCCGGGATTTTCAAAAATATTTTTCGATCGCCCGCAGATGCCCCAGTTCATATTCAAAGCGCCTTTTCATCCTTGGATAACAACTCCCGAGAATTTTGACTTTTACAATACCCGCATTCCCATGACACTTTTATCCTACCTCACAGGAGGTTCTAAAGTGAAAAAACAAGACGACTTGAAAGCCGTCTTTTCAGGAAATGTAAATGCCAGATTGGGATTCGGGGCTAATATTCAATATCTCTATTCACGAGGAAGCTATGATCATCAGGCAACAAACGAGCTTTCTTGGCAACTGTCCTCTAATTATATCGGAGAAAAATATCAATTGCAAGTAATGTTCAACACATACAATTTTGTGTGTCAGGAAAACGGAGGGCTTGCTGACGACAACTACATCCTTCATCCTACCGAAATGGATGGAGGAACGGGTATCGATTCGCAAAGTATTCCGATCAACCTAAGCGATGCATATAACCGTGTCAGAGGACAAAACTATTACGCCACACAACGTTATAATGTAGGTTTTTATAAAATAGAGACAAAAGATACGACAACAATAGAGACATTTGTGCCTGTCACCAGTTTTATTCATACAATAGAATACAATCGAAATTTCCGTCGTTTTGTCAACCTCTCGGCAGACGAAGATCAAAAATTTTTCAAAAATACTTATTTCAATAAAAACGGATCGAATGACACGACCTCTTATTGGTCTCTCAAAAATACACTGGGAATCTCTCTGCTTGAAGGTTTTAACAAATATGCAAAAATGGGATTAGCGGCCTATATGACATACGAAATACGCCAATTCAAACTAATGCCGGATACTGTTCCCTCAGCCTTCGCTTTCGCACCTGAAACGCCGGTACTCGGAGAACCTGTAACATTTATAAGACAATCATCGAGCCGATACTATACTGAAAATTTACTATGGATAGGTGCTGAAGTTTCGAAACGGCAAGGGAAAATACTGACCTATACTGTAAACGGGAAATTGGGATTAACCGGTCCGGAAGTAGGATCGTTCGATGTGAATGGAGAAATACAGACTCGCTTTCCTATTTTTAAAGATACCGTCCAATTACGTGCATATGGCTTCTTTAAAAATCTTGAACCTGCATTTTATTATAAGCATTACGTCTCCAATCACTTTATATGGAATAACAACTTCAATAAAATCCGAAATTTTCGAGTCGGAGGAGAATTTGCAATAGAACGTTGGGGCACTCGATTGAACGTTGGTGTAGAAAATGTCCAAAACTATGTCTATTTTGATGAAAACTGTATGCCTCGTCAAGAAAGTTCGATCATGCAAGTTTTCAGTGCCAAACTAAACCAATCATTCAAAGTCGGGATTCTCAATTTAGATCTCGAAGCGGTTTATCAAAAATCGAGCAAACCTTCTATCATCCCCCTTCCCGACCTCAGCGCTTATGGAAATCTGTATTTATCTTTTCCGATAGCGAAGGTATTAAATACCCAAATAGGCGTAGATTGCCGGTATCACACCGAATATTATGCAGAAGGATACCAACCGGCAACTCTGTCGTTTTATAACCAAAGGGAATTTAAAATAGGCAATTATCCAATGATGAATGTTTATGCAAACATGAAATTGAAAATGGTGCGTTTTTACGTTTTATACTCGAATTTCAATCAAGGAATGTTCGGTGGAAACAACTATTTTTCTATGTTGCATTACCCAATAAACCCTGCAACCCTGCAATTCGGAGTCTCAGTCGATTTTGCAAATTAAACCTATTATAGAGATAAAGAAAGAATATATGAAATACAAAACGCGATTTATTCTCTATATCGTTCTGTTGGTCATGGTACTTTTCATCATGTATATGATACGTACCCAAATACTCGTTCCGTCATATACCCCGAGAGATATTCCGGAAATCAAGCAAGACACACTACGTATTGTAACGGACTATACTCCGATAAATTACTACATATCTGATGATACCATATCGGGATTTGATTATGAATTATCACAACTGATTGCCAAGCGAAGCGGTCTGCATGTAAAAGTATATCCCGAAGTCAGTTTAAGCAAAAGCATAGAAGGACTCGAGAAAAATCGTTACGATATTATCGGGCGTCCTATTCCTGTCACTACGGACAGTAAAGAAAATTTTTTATTTACCGATCCCATCTTACTCAACAAACAAGTATTAGTACAAAGAAAAGCCGAATATAATAATGGGAAAGACCCTATACGAAATCAACTCGATCTGGCTCAAAAACATTTGAATATTATCAGTGACGCCCCTACCCGTTTACGGATTATGAATTTGGCACATGAAATAGGCGATACGATTTATGTCAATGAAGAAAACACCTACGGTGACGAACAATTAATTATTATGGTAGCCAAAGGTGAAATTGATTTTGCCGTATGCGATGAAACAATTGCCCGAGAAATGAGTAAACATTATCCGGAAATCGATTTCAGCACCGATATAAGTTTTACACAATTCCGATCTTGGGCTCTACGACTTACATCGCCTTTACTTCTCGACAGCCTCAATATCTGGCTAAAAGACATCAAAAAAAGTCCGGAATTTCAAAAACTGAAAACAAAATATTATAAGAAAAAAAGATAACAAAAACGGGAGACAAAAATTTTCTCTCCCGTTTTACAAAAAATTATTTTGATTCACCTTTCGCCTTTTTCCATGCCAAAGCATACTCATCCAATATCAACCGTACCCCCTTCCCGATTTTCTTATAATCATCTTTATCGAGATTGGCCAAAGATGCACGTATCGACCAATCAGGACCATCAAAACCGCTACCGTTAAGCAACACTATACAAGTATCTTTTGCTAAATGAATTACAAAATCAAGAGGATCATAATTAGCTTCAAGATAACAGGCAAATTCATCTCCGTATAATTTCTTTGCCCACACCATAATATCTATTTCTGAATAATATCCGGCACGCAAAGGATCAGGAACAAGCTCGAAACCTGTATTTTCCCACATGGCATCGAGCCGCTCCTTAATTATTTTCTGCATTTTTTTCTTATATCGGTCTTCTTTATCAAAAAGAGCATAAGCCGCAAAAAGAGCCATCTGCATTTGCTGCGGAGTAGAAAGTCCTGCCGTATGATTCAACGCCACCATACGACTATCCGCTACCATACGGTCTATAAATTTAAGCTTCTCCGGATTAAGAGTTATAGACTCATAACGTTTATGCAAATCTTCAATATCCGATTTCGGAAGCGCAGCAATCATCTCATCATAAATATTATTCTCGCTCAATGCTATTACCGCCAAGCGCCACCCGGTAGCTCCGAAATATTTAGAGAAAGAATATACACACAATGTATTCAACGGTAATTCATACATCAAAGATTTGAAATGCGGCACAAATGTCCCATACACATCATCCGTAATAATCATCAGATGCGGATTATCTTTCTTGACAATATCTACGATCTTATCCAAAGACCGCTTGTCTAACGTATAAGAAGGCGGATTGCTCGGGTTGACGATATAAAGAACCTTTATCGATTTATCTTTCAATTTATCGAGCTCCGAATCAGGATACTGCCAAGTATGCAGTCCTGTTTCAGTCATTTGACTTGCCTGAATTTTAGTCACCTGAAACTGAAAACGATCAAGTTCCGGAATTTCGATATAAGGGGTAAATATAGGTGTCATAAGAGCGACCTGATCCCCTTTGGCCAACAGTCGATTTTCTTGCAAAGAATCGAAAATATAACACATCGCTGCCGTGCCTCCCTCCGTAGCAAACAGATCATATTTGAAATTTACCGGCTGACGATCACACATCTCTTGTAACAGATAATCGTGTACAATCATTTCGGCATATTTCAACATACGATCAGGTACAGGATATTGATCTCCGATAATCGCTTCAGTCCATTCGTGTATTAACGAATCCGGATCGACTTTTTTCTTATCGACAAAATAATGATAAGCCTCTTTCAACAGATCAGCACCCGGTAAGGCCTTGTGCTGCTGAATAAAATCTTCAAAGCGTTTAGCAATGCCTTTCTCTACAGGAATACCTGCAATTCCTTCAGAAAGATCTAATACCCGACGGCACTCTTCCAGACCGAATTTTCCTAATAAAAAGAAAGCTTCACGAGGGACTGTCGCGATCCAGTTAGGATTTCCTCGCCCGGCATTCAGAAATAAACAAAAAGCTTTTCGAGTATGTTCTTCGGCAAACTCTATTAACTTATTCTTAATCTCGAACGGGCTCATCGATTCAAGTCCTTTTTCGAACTTCCGGCTATATCCTTTCATTAAAGCCGAAGGTAATTTTTCTTTACAATCCATATTACAAATTTAAATTATCGATATATTCTACATTTATTATTTACGACATCAGCAATACGATAACGACTCCCCAAAGAATCAATAAAGTATTCCCGACGGCATACGTTACCGTATATCCGAGAGCCGGAACTGTACTCTCTATCGACTCCTGTATTGCACCTAATGCCGCTGTCGTAGTACGAGAACCGGCATTACATCCCAAATTAATGGCCGGATGAAACTTAAATATTTTGTCACCGATCCAGATTCCTAATATCAACGGTATGGAAGTGGACAAAATACCCGCAAAGAAAATTATGAATCCCATTTCTTTTATTCCGGATAGAAAAGTAGGTCCGGCAGTAATTCCGATTACTGCAATAAACATATTCAATCCGAGATTATTAAAAATCCATACCGCCGGATCGGGAATACGGCCAAAGGTCGGATGTTTGGTTCTCAGCCATCCGAAAAACAAACCCGATATCAAAGCCCCACCACTGGTACTTAGACTAATAGGAATACCGCCTAAACGTATAGTCAATGCTCCTACAATACCGCCGATCAATATTCCTAAACCGACAAAAATAAGGTCTGTTTTATTAGTCGGACGATCTACATATCCCAATTTAGGAGAAGCTTGCTTTATATCGTTTGCCATACCGACAATTTCAAGCAGATCCCCTGCTTGCAACTTCGTATTTGCCAAAATAGGTAATTCAACTCCTGTTCTTTTTACTTTCTTAATAATAATACCATGCATGAACGGCTGCCGGCGTAATTCTCTTATTGTTTTCCCCTTTGCCGTCTTCTGAGTAAGCATGACAAAAATATCTTCAACCGGAAATGTTAACAATTCAGGATCATTTACTTCATCCCCGATCCAACTTTCATCTTCTATAACAGTTTCCCGTCTTCCGCTCAAAACAAGTTCATCGTTTTTATGAATGATTTGATCAGGAGTCGCATCCACTACTTTTCCTGCAGAACGAACTCTTTCTACAAATATTCTCCGTCCCAAAGTCTGCATTTGTTTCTCCACATCGGCAACTGTTCTCTGAGTATCGAACCAATCGCTACAAGCACAATAGGCTCGAAAAACGACTGGACGGTTCGCATCGATCAAAGCCGGATCATCTTCGATAGAACTTTTTCTCATTTGAGCTTCAAGTTCCCGGGTTTTCTGTTTTACTTTTTCCAACCCGCCCAGCATTTTAGGTCCTAATGTCCCCAAAATATAAGCAGAACCGATTGTTCCGTAAATATAGGTCACAGCATAACAAACAGGAATAATATTCAACCAAGCTTGTTTTTCTGACTCTGAAACACCCAATGTCCCGATCGTATCAGTTCCGACTCCGATTACGGCAGAGATTGTCTGAGCTCCGGCGAACAGTCCAATGGTTTCTCCAGGGTTATAACCCAATATCTTGGCTATAACAACCGTCACGCCTAAACAGAGAATACAAAGTACACAAGCGAATATAACTTGCGGGATGCCATCGCTTTTCAATGACTGAAAAAACTGAGGACCGACACTGTAACCAATAGAGAAAAGAAATAATAAAAAGAAAACCGATTTTACAGGTCCTGGTATAGGAATATCCATTTGTCCTACTATCACACCTACTAAGAGCACAGAAGTTACCGTCCCCAGAGAAAAAGATTTATATTTCAATTGTCCCAACCAGAACCCAATGCCGATCGTAAGAAATATAGCCATCTCCGGATAGGTACGAAAAAAATGTAAGATTGTCTCCATATCACAGATTATTTAATAAATAATTTTCTTTTCACTCTCAGATAACAAGCATAACCGATATTTTGTTGACTACTTCCAAAAGACAGATATCCAATAAATCTCCAAAAAACAACTGTACGACATAAACGAAGTAAATCAGAAAGTTTTATAAATTACTTTAACCGAATCAACATTTTTAAGCTTCGTATTGTATTTATATCAATTAATTTCTAAACAGTAAACAAATATGGAAAAACTAGAACAAAAAGTCTATGCAATAAAAGAACAGGCTAAGGATGCCGCAAATGCGGCTACAGCTAAAACAAAAAAATCTGCTGATAAAGTCAAAGAAAAAGTTCGACAAGGAATCGACACTATTCATGAAAAAAGTAAATAAAAACCGACTCTAAGAGCCTATCTAAATTTTACTATGGTCGGTTTTGAAAATTTCTTTTGAGGATGTTTTTTATTTTTAAATGATAACAAACTATCTGTCAAATGAAAATGAAAAAACAAACCGAAAGAAAACATTAAAATGGTCCGACAGATTTTCTACATTAGCAAATGTAAACCGGTTCTTAAATCTACCTGAATAAAGGGTATGTCTAAATTGAAATAACACTATTTCTGACATACTCCTTATTTTTTGGAAAAGAAGCTTCTCTGTTTTTCAAATAAAACGTAAGTTTGTAAATTATCGGATATTAATTATGAAACTATACATAGAAACAGAGAGGCTCTTATTACGAGAATGGACTCCAAATGATTTACCGACTTTTATTAAAATGAATCAAGATCCGGAGGTAATGGAGTTTTTTCCTAAAATATTAGACAGTAAAGAATCTATTGATTTTTATCAACGTATCTGCAAAGAGTTTGATAAAGTAAAATACGGATTGTTTGCCGTAGAAAAGAAATCGGATCATAAATTCATCGGATATACAGGATTACACAAAACCGATTTCCCTGCAAACTTTACCCCTTGTATCGAAATCGGATGGAGACTCATAAAAGATGTATGGAATCAAGGCTATGCAACAGAAGCTGCCAAAGCATGCCTTCAATATGGATTTATTAATTTAAATATTAAAGAGATATACTCTTTCACTGCTGCTATCAATAAACGATCTGAACGTATCATGCAAAAAATCGGATTACAAAAAATCGGAGAATTCGATCATCCGAATATAATTTCCGAGAATCGTCTATGCAGACACGTTCTGTACAAAAGTTCTTTTTAAGAAAATAAGTCTCTGCATAATAAAAACAATAAGACTCTATATTAAAAACCGCCCCTATTATGAAATATAATTTCGACACAATAATAGACAGAAATAACACTGATGCTATAAAACAAGAAGCATTGCTTACCCGATGGGGAAGAAATGATCTTATTCCGCTTTGGGTAGCCGATATGGACTTAGCGACACCTCCATTTATCATGGAAGTATTACAAAAACGGTGTCAACACCCTATTTTAGGCTATACGAGCAAGCCCGATTCTTATTATTCGGCAATTATCAATTGGCTGAAAAAACGATATAATTGGAGTATAGAACGCAAATCGATCTCTTACACTCCGGGTATCGTCCCCGGACTTGCTTTCGCAATAAAATGTTTTACTTCACCGAAAGATAAAATATTGGTAATGCCTCCTGTTTATCACCCGTTCTTTTTAGTTACGGAAAATGAAAACCGTAAGGTCGTATTTTGTCCGTTAATCTTAAAAGACGAACAATACCAAATCGATTTCGAACAATTTGAAAAACAGATAAAAGGCTGTAAAGTCTTTATTCTTTGTAACCCACACAATCCTGGCGGACGAGTGTGGAATATGGAAGAACTGAAACGGATTGCTTCTATTTGTGCCCAAAACAATGTATTAGTTTTTTCTGATGAAATTCATGCCGATCTCACTTTCCCGCCATATCAACATATACCTTTTGCTACAGTATCAAAAGAAGCCGCAGATAATTCGCTGGTTTTCATGTCACCCAGTAAAGCATTCAATATGGCAGGACTCGCCAGTTCATTCTGCATAATAAAAAACGAATTCCTTCGAGAAAAATTCAAAAAATTCACAGAAGGAAGCGATCTTACCGAAGGACATGTATTTGCATTCAGGAGCGTAGAAGCTGCCTATACTTACGGAGAAGAATGGTTATCGCAAGTATTGGAATACCTTCAAGAGAATGTAATTTATACCGAACAGTACCTAAAAGAAAAAATGCCCCGTATAAAAGCAATAATTCCACAAGCCTCTTTTTTAATTTTTTTAGATTGCAGAGAGCTTTGCTTGTCACAAAAAGATCTGGTCGATTTTTTTGTCGACAAAGCCCATCTTGCCCTAAATGACGGAAGCATGTTCGGAAAAGAAGGAGAAGGTTTTATGCGTATGAATATCGCATGTCCACGAGCTATTCTCGACCGTGCTTTAAATCAACTTGAAAAGGCTTATCACGAAAAATTCGAATAAACCGAATGCTCATTATTAAATCTGCATGTCTCAAAAATATTATATACTTGCCGATAACCAAGCTATTACACGAGCCGGATTAAATTTCATAATACGGGAATTACATCTTTCCGAACGTATTATACATATATATTCAAAACAGGAACTGCCCGATTTACTTAAAAAAAATTCTCAAGCTATAATCATCTTAGATTATACACTTTTCGATTTTTCAAGAATCGAGGAGTTGATAAACTTACACGAACGATTTCCCTCTGTCCGATGGATCTTATTCTCGGAAGAACTTACTACCGAATTTATCCGCAACATTTATTCTGACAAGGCATTCAGCGTCTTATTCAAAAATTCCTCATTTCAAGAAATTTCTGATGCCTTAAAATATACGATTTCCGATAAACAATATTTGTGTGCCCAATCAAAAAATCAACTGCAAAATAATACAGAACAAGGAATCATCGGACAATCTTTACTAACTACTACAGAAATAGAAATACTAAAACTGGTGGCACAAGGAAAATCCGTTAAAGAAATCGCGGCAATCCGCATATCAAGCGTACATACCATTATTACTCACAAAAAAAATATATTCCGAAAACTGAACGTTAACAATATACATGAAGCAACCCGGTATGCCTTTCGTGCCGGAATAATCGACATGGCAGAATACTGCATATAAAAAATAAGGCTGTCATAAAGACAGCCTTAGAATCATTTTAAGTTTCTCAATAAAAAATTCTCAAATCAGGCCCGTGCAGGCCTCTGTTATTTACCTTTTAATCCAAAGGATATTCTTCAAAAGCATAAAGGACTGTGGACAAATAACGTTCACCGGTATCAGGAAGTAATGCAACGATAGTTTTCCTGGCATTCTCCGGAAGCTTCGCCAATTCAGATGCAGCATAAACTGCTGCTCCGGAAGATATTCCGACTAAAAGTCCTTCTTTTTTTGCCAATTCTCTACTAGTACGTATAGCATCGTCATTCTGTACTGGAATAATCAAATCAACAACTTCCCCTTTATAAGTTCGGGGAATAAACCCAGCTCCTATACCCTGTATTTTATGAGGTCCGGGTTCTCCTCCAGATAAGACAGGAGAATCCGCAGGCTCTACTGCAACAATTTTTATCGCAGGATTATGCTTCTTCAATGTTTCTCCGACACCGCTTATTGTTCCTCCAGTACCTACTCCAGCCACAAATATATCGATTTTACCATCAGTATCCCTCCAAATTTCTTCTCCAGTAGTTCTTCGATGGACAGCCGGATTAGCAGGATTCTCAAATTGTTGCAGAATAATCGATCCGGGAATTTCATTCTTTAAAGATTCGGCTTTGGCAATAGCCCCCTTCATTCCTTCTGCTCCGGGAGTCAGTACAAGTTGAGCCCCCAATGCCTTGAGCAAGTTTCTACGTTCAATACTCATAGTATCGGGCATTGTGAGAATTAGGTTATATCCTTTAGAAGAAGATACAAAAGCCAATCCGACTCCGGTATTTCCACTGGTCGGTTCTATAATCGTAGCACCCGGTTTTAAGACTCCACGTGTCTCTGCATCCTCAATCATTGCCAAAGCAATTCGATCTTTCACACTACCTGCAGGATTAAAATATTCCAGCTTACCTACTACTCTCGCCCGCAAATTCTTGCTTGCATTAAAATTAGAAAACTCCAATAATGGTGTATTCCCGACCAATTCGGTCAAACTTTTAGCTATTCTTGCCATATCATTCTCCATTTAACAATTATCATATCATATTTGGCAAAGGTAGGTTTTAAGAAAAACTCATCCTATACCACATTTATGGTATTTTATCTCTCATTCATAAAATACTGAATAAGAAGAGGTTTAGTCACAATAAAATCAACGATATGTCTCAGTTCTAAAAAAACAATTTTTCAATAAGATAACCCTCTCAGGTCTTTTTTACGTTTTCAATCGACAGATAATAGTCCACTACTCTTCCTCAAAAAATAGAAACATCTCCTAATTAAACGGATTCTCATGGAAAATTGTTTATTTCTTCACATCATCAAGCTCAACCAACTTATTTACTATGGCATAAATCGTCAGTCCGGCAGGAGAATGTATCTGCAATTTACGTACAATATTACGACGATGAGTAATAACGGTATGGATAGACAAACACAATTTCGATGCAATTTCTTTGTTAGTCATTCCCTTAACAACACAAACCACGATCTCTTTCTCCCGATAACTGAGTGACTCAGATTCTTCTTCAATATCTTCATTTCCAGAATCTCTCTGTAATAATTGAAGAATCTTCCCGGTTATCGTATCCATATCATCGAATATAGAAATAACCCCATCATATTTATTCAAAAGAGTCGTATCCAACAAAGCACCTTGTAACGCAATACATTTAATATGGGATGTACGAGGATTTTCTCTAAATCGATTCAAATCGAAATATCCGTCAAACACGGGATTGACAATAAGTATATCCGGCGTATGCATTCGTATGAACTCTTGTAAAGCATCTGTACTCAACACCTCCATCGGCTGTATCTTCAAATTCGGAACACGTTTAAGTACCGCAGTCATACCATTCCGGATAATCACAGAATTTTCAGCAATAACAATTCTTATCGCTTCATTACTTTTCATTTTCCTCGAATTTTTTTTCAAGTTGAGCAACAGCCGGAACAAACAACAAATCTTCCAAATTACAATGTGATGCCAAATCTTGTTCACAAGAATAAATATCGAACAAGACGGAGTTCAAACTATTATTACTTTTTTCTGCCGGATAATATTTAATAATTATATTTTTCAATTCGGTAAGTTTCGTCTGTATCTGATTATGCTTTCGGGCAAATACCAATATATTATAATCAGAATTCTTCTTTCCCTCTAATAAAGACAAAACATATCCAAAAACCATATTGTCTTCATATTCCATATGCCGGCGTACTTCGTTAACATATTCATCATAAAATTTCAAAATCAGAATAGCTACACCATCTTGAGAACAATCTATCGCTTCAATCAATTTACGACGAATCGCCGGCAGACAAAAATCAAGGAAATAAGAATGAGAATTTTTCAGATACTCCATTAATGCTTGGATAGAAAAATCTGCCCCTCCGACAACAAATTGTCCGGTATCCATAAAATTGACGACTGCCAAAAACGTTTTATAATCTACATTACAAGCATCGCAAACTTCTTTTACATTTTTATCCCCGAACCCTAACGGCAAACCGAAACGGCTCATCACCATCAATAAAGTATAGTTTTCACAAATAAGATCGCTCATCTTATCCGTCGCTTTATATTTGGGTATGTTGTCACTCATATTCTTTCTTTTATATGTTTAAGTACAGGCGCAAAATAACAGATTATTAGCTAAAAATACAATCCCCATTTATAGGTATTTCGACAAAGTTTTTTCAGTATAAATAATGACAGACAAGAATCCCGATTTATAATGAGAATAAACAAAATAATACTTATTTTTAGGTATTGTCAACACTTTACAACACTTATACCTTTGTCTCCTGCATAAACATCAAAAAAAATGAAAAGATTTACTACTTTAACATTCCTTATTCTACTTTTATTTTATGTCAGGGACATACAAGCCCGAAATTTTCAAAACAACGATACTACAAAAGTAAAAAATCACGAAGAATATAAAAAATTCAGAGTCGGTAGTTACGGAGAAATGCTTTTCCAACATATGGATTATGGCCCATATCGTTTCGGGAACGGCGGAGCGGGCTCTCCGAGCGACAAACGATCTTCTATATCGCTTCCCCGTTTTGTGTTAGCTTTCGATTACAAATTTACTCCGTCCATTATTTTATCCGCTGAAATAGAATTCGAATACGGAGGTACGGGTGCAAGTATAGAACATGAATACACTGAAGGAGGTGAATACGAAGCCGAAATAGAAAAAGGTGGAGAAGTTGCATTGGAACAATTCCACATTACTAAAATATTTCATCCGGCATTTGCCGTACGAGCAGGACACATGATCGTACCTATAGGATTGACAAATGCACATCACGAACCGATATTCTTTTTCGGTGCTACACGACCGGAAGGCGAAACACAGATAATCCCGTCTACTTGGCATGAAACCGGGATCGCTATCTTGGGAAAAGCCGGAGATTTCGACTATCAAGCAATGGTCATCAGCGGATTAGATCCCAACGGATTCGATGCTGCCAATTGGATTAAAAACGGAAAACAAAACAAATTTGAAATACCGAATATGACCAATCCGGCATATGCAGCACGGGTAGATTATTCGGGTGTTAAAAATACGAGATTCGGCATATCGGCATATTATACTCCAAGCACAGCTAAAAACTCAACTAAACCGAGCCGAATGGAAGGGATAAAAGGTGCAATTACCATTTTATCTGCTGATGCGCAATATTACAGCCGCGATATTATTGCACGAGCAAACGTTATATACGGAAATCTGACCGAAAGCGACCTTATTTACAAAGAAAATTTAAGAAATCCCACAGCATTGGGATATTCAGAAACCCCTATTGCAAAAGATGTTTTGACATACGGTGCAGAGGCAGGATACAACATCGGTGCATTTTTTAACCACAAATTCAATTTATTTCCATTTGTACGTTACGAATATTATAATTCGATGCACAAGACAGCAAGCAGCATTTCTGCCGACCCTCGCTACAAAGTGGATCTTATTACTGCAGGCTTAAACTATTATATACTCCCCAATCTCGTTGCCAAAGCAGACTATACACGCAGATGGATCGGAGGAGGACATTTCAATAATGAAAGTACTATATCATTAGGATTAGCTTATATCGGTTGGTTCTTTTCTAAATAACAAAATAAATTAATAAATAATCTACAAAACACGTATGAAAAAGAAAAATTGGTTAGTAATGAGCTTATTCATAAGCTCTATGGCATTTGCCGTATCATCATGTAGCGACGATAATAACAATGATAACACAGTGGATGATTCGGCTATGGATCCGGTAAAAACTGCCCTTATCAATGATTATATCGATCTTACCGTACTGCCTACTTATGATGATATGAAAGCTAAAGTATGGGATCTGATGGACGCCGTAACCGTTATGTTCGAAAGCGAAACAGCAACACAAGATCAGCTCAATGCTGTTTGTGCGGCATGGAGAAATGCCCGTGAACCGTGGGAATTGAGCGAGGGATTTCTATATGGTCCGGCAGCTAATTACAGCATAGACCCATCTTTAGACTCATGGCCTCTCGACCAAGTAAATATAGAGGCGTTGTTAAATAGTAGCCAAAACATAGCAGAACAAACTTTTGCACAAGACAATTCAGGATTTCATACACTTGAATATCTTATTTTCTTAAACGGAAATCCCCGAGATATTTCATCCATTTCTTCCCGCCAAAAAGAGTACATCTATTATGTAACAAAAAAATTATTGGATGATACCGTACGTCTTTGGGCAGAATGGCACGGTGAAAAAGCAATAAGCAATCAACGCGATGCAGAGTTGATTGAAAATGATGAAATCACAATTGCCGGAGGAGAAGACGGATTTGCCGAATTATTGAGAAATCCGAACATGTATCAAAAATATAAAACTCAAAATCAAGTACTTGAAGAAATAATCGATAACGGATTGTGTAACATAGCGAATGAGGTAGGAACACAAAAAATCGGAAATCCTTATCGCGAACAAGATGTATATGCCGTAGAATCATGGTATAGTTTCAATTCTTTGGACGATTATGAAAATAACATAATCAGTATTGAGAATTCTTATTTGGGAGGACCGGCGGCAACCCGAAAATCAGAAACCAGCATGTCGGCTTATGTAGCGTCAAAAAATAGTGACTTGGATGCGGAAATAACCAAAGCGATTTCTGATGCAAGAAAAGCGATTCGGGACATTCCAGCACCCTTCCGCGATCAAGTTACAAAAGGGAAAGTTGCAACAATAGATACAGCAATGGATAAATTAGCCGAATTGAATAAATCACTTGAAAAAATTAAAAGTGTTCTTTAAAAATATTTTTTGAATTCTTAAAATGACAAAATACAGATTTTTTAAAAATTTGTTCTCGTTTCCCCTGATACTCAGCATTGCCCGGACTATTGTCCCGGCAATGCTTCTCTATAGTTGTAGCGAAGCTCTTGATGACACGGTAATACTGAAGCCGAACGGAACTGTAGCCAGCTATAAAGAACTGTCCGCCGGAACTTCTACAATATTCTCATCCTCCAGCCGTGCATACGACACCGAAGCTAACTGGGTAACAGGCGATCTGGAAACAATGTTTACCAACGGAGATATGTTATATGATGACCCTAGGGTTAGCGGGAACGATCCTTCTACAGGAGGATTAGGACCGGTATATGGAGGCTATTCTTGCGGAAGCTGTCATAATAATGCAGGAAGAACCTCATCTACTTTGTTTACTCATGGAGGTTCGGGAAACGGCTTTTCCTCCATATTAATCTACATAACACGTAAAGACGGCGGTTATTTTCGCCAATACGGGCGCGTACTGCATGATCAAAGCATTGTGGGTAGCCAAGCTGAAGGAAAACTTTCTGTAACATATACAACAGAAAAGTTCAAATTTCCGGACGGAGAAGAATATGAACTACAAACACCGCATTATCGAGTTACCGAATGGTATGCCGATAGTATTCGTCCCGAAGACCTATATATAAGTCCTCGTATTCCGTTGCGTCATGTAGGGATGGGACAAATGATGGCACTCAGCCAAACGGAACTCATAAAAATTGCAGCTCAAAGCAATTATCCGGAATACGGAATCAGTGGAAAACTAAATTATGTAACGGAAAAAGGGGTACGGAAAATCGGAGTATCCGGAAATAAAGCCAACCATTTGGATTTGACGGTAGAACTCGGTTTTTCTTCGGATCTGGGTGTCACAAACGACCGTTATCCTGAAGAAGTTTGCGAAGGCCAAAGCCAATCGCCTCACGGATTACAGGGGATACAAATAAGCACGAAAGATATGGAATATGTCGATTTCTATCTGCACGCTTTAGGTGTACCTGCCCGAAGATATGTCAATAACGCCGAAGTAAAAAAAGGAGAAGAAAACTTCTATAAAGCGAAATGCGATTTGTGCCATATGCCCACCTTACACACCCGTGCAGATGCCCCTTTATTACTTAACGGCACTCGACTGCCTTGGCTATGTAATCAGGTTATACACCCATATTCAGATTATCTTCTACACGATATGGGTCCCGAATTGGACGACCATCTTTCGGCAGGTCTGGCAACCGGAGCTGAATGGCGGACAACGCCATTATGGGGTATAGGCTTGCAAGAGGTGGTTAACGGACATACAGAATTCTTACATGACGGACGTGCACGCAACTTAAAAGAGGCGATCATGTGGCACGGAGGTGAAGGTGCCGTGTCGCGCGAACTGTTCAAAAGGATGAGTAAGGAAGACCGGGACGCACTGATTCTTTTTATCGAAAGTTTATAAAACATTCATTTTATTACGATCTACAAATTATGAAATATATCTATTCAAAACTAAGTATAGCTCTGCTGTTATTTTCTTTCTTAATAATTCCGGTAACAGCTCAAAATAATGATGATAACGACATCGATAACGGGGTAATCTCTTCGGCAGGAAGGCAAGGATTCAGCTTTCAAACAAAAAATAAAAAATTTCTATTTAAACCGTACGCCCTCATACAAATAGCCGGAAAATTTAATTATTATGATGATGAAGGTTTAAATCTTGCAGATCAGGATAAAGTCGCAAATTCGGGGTTTGCCATACCAAATGCGATCATAGGTTTTTCAGGCAGGGCATTTGGCAGACTGACATTCAACTTTGCCCTGAACGCATCCCAAAGCGGAGGAGCATTGTTACAACAAGCTTGGTTCGATGTAAAAATGAAAGAGGCTTTGCAATTACGTGCAGGGAAATTTAAAACGCCTTATAATCAGGCTTACTTAGTTACTTTAGGAGAAACACTTTTCCCGGTATTACCGTCATCGCTAACCACAGGAGTCAATCTCGACAAATCATTAAATGCCGTAAAGCCCAATATTGCAACAGGCTTCGACTTAGGAATAGAATTACACGGACTCATCAAACAAAAATGGGGATATCAGGTCGGCGTATTTAATGGGACAGGAATAGGCGTAAACACTGCAACCAAAACGACAAGCGATGATCATAAAGGTATCCCGTCTCTTTTATATGCCGCACGTTTTGCATATATGCCGTTCGGTCCGATGCCGACCTATCAAGGAAATCCGGACGATCTGCACAACAACAAACTTTTATTTGCCATTTCGGGAAATTATAATGTAGAAGCCGAAGACGAAAGTAGCGATGATTTACGTGCCGGATTTGAATTCGCATGGTTAAAAAACCGATTTTATATATCGGGCGAGGCTTATATGTTGCGTATGAATTTCACTAAACGGATGCAATCTACAGCCGATTTTACGGCTTGGGGAGCTTATATACAAGGGGGATATTTTGTCACGAGCAAACTACAAACAGCTTTACGATACGACTTTTTTGACAGAAACGGAACGGATAAAGACGGAAGCTTGAACATGCCTGCCGTGGGTCTCAACTATTTCTTTTCTCGGTGTAATCTAAAATTGCAAGCAATGTACCAATACATAGGTCGTTGGGGACATGAAACTCAACTCGACAGAGACATGGACGATAACGGAATGGCAATGCACAGCGCCACAGTAATGTTGCAATATACTTTTTAAAAATTCCAAAAATGAAATATTCTTTTATTATAATAGCAGGATTACTTGCATTTTCAGCTTGTGACAGTGGAGACATATATCCCAAGGAAGAAGAGTACAGCGGACGCAATGTAAATGTAACTCTCCATTTCTTCGGTGTTAATGTATGGCCCGAAGAATATGAACTGAAACTCACATCTTTCGGTGATAACGAGGATACTCCGCTAACTACCCTACTGCTGGAAAAAAACGATGAAGGCTCAGGTACTTACCTGATGCACAATGTGCCATTCGAAGCCAAGAATATTGCCGTATCGATCATGAATAACAGAAAATGGGTATGTAATCTCAATGAACAACAATTATCCGGTAGTGAAACAAATATATCCCTATCTGATATGAATGTAAACCTTGTACAATATAACCGCATCCAGGAACAGGTATTTAACCAATGTACTGCCTGTCATGGCGGTGCCGGAGGTTTGTATCTTACGGAAGATAAAAGTTACGATGCCTTGATAAATAAAGCTTCTTCAACCCATCCGGATAAAATGTTAGTCGAACCGGGACTTCCAAACAGCAGTTTTATCATTACGGTACTGACAGACGCTCAAGCTACCAAAACAAACCATACGACCTTATCTTCTTTAAAAAATGACGATATAACTTTACTGAAAGAATGGATTAAAGCCGGAGCTAAAAAAGAATAATTCGCTCGGAGATGTATCTTAATGGATTATTCAAATATAATTACCCAAAGATACATCTCTATTTTTTTATCTTACGTATATCCGGTAAAAACCAAGCAATCAATCCCAATAAAGGCATATAAGCACACAATTGATATACATACTCTATTCCGAACTTATCTGCCAAACCTCCTAAAACAGCCGAAGCAATTCCAGCAATTCCAAAAGCCAAACCAAAAAAAAGCCCCGAAATCAGGCCGAGTTTAGATGGTAATAATTCTTGAGCATAAACCAATATGGCAGAAAAAGCCGAAGAAAGAATCAATCCGATAAGGATACTTAAAATACAAGTCCATAAAAGATTTGCATGAGGCATAATCAAACTGAAAGGTGCTGCTCCTAAAATAGAAGCCCAGATTACATATTTCCGGCCTACTTTATCTCCAACCGGCCCTCCCAACAGAATGCCAAGTGCCGAAGCGAACAGAAAAGCAAACAGAAAGAATTGCGAATCACGAACAGTTACATCGAATTTCTCTATTAGAAAAAATGTATAGTAGCTGGTTATACTTGCTAAATAAACATATTTGGAGAAAATCAAAATCAACAAAACCGACAACGAAAATATCGTCTTTTTACGAGATAACGGTGACATAACCTCAGTTTTCATTCCATCCTTATTTAACCGTAAAGCCTTCAGTTTTCTTTTGTACCACCGGCAAATGGGTATCATTACAATTATGGCACATAAAGCCAATAGGGCAAAAAACACGATATTACGCTGTCCATAAGGCGCTATACACAACGCAGCAAGTAACGGGCCTAATGAACTTCCCATATTCCCACCGACCTGAAAAACCGATTGGGCAAGTCCTCGCTTCCCACCGGAAGCTAAAGAAGTAAGACGAGACGCCTCCGGATGCAGTATAGAAGATCCTATACCCACCAAAAACACAGAGAATAAAACCTGATGCAAAGTTCCCGAAAAAGCTAAAACAACAAGTCCGATGAGAGTAAAACTCATCCCGATCGGCAAGAACCACGGATTAGGCTTTTTATCCAGATAAAACCCGACTAACGGTTGAAATACCGAAGCCGAGATCTGGTAAACCAATGTTATGAATCCGATCTGGACAAAACTCAAAGCCATACTCTCTTTCAACAAAGGATATACAGCCGTAATTACAGACTGTAATGTATCATTTAATAAATGAGAAAGGCCCAATGCCAATAACACTCGAAAAGCTGTACTCTCAGCAGCTTTCGGGAAAGATTGCTCTTGCATAACTTCTAATTTTGGGAGCACAAAATTAGTAAAAAAAGAGGTTCAAAGAACTTTAGCGCAAAAAGTTCTTGAACCTCACACCTCTTTACTCCATTAAATTATTCCAACAACGACTGCAAATATTATTTTATTCAATTTAAAATCATCTCTGAAGGATATAAAAATAATAAAATTATCTGTATATAAATTTGAATTATTTATGTACATTTAGACCAAATATTGAAATCAATATATTTATTTCTTGTAATAACGAAACATTGTAAAAGTTAGATTGTAATGGTATTTGCAAATCTCCAATAGCATGATTATGAAAAAGCGAGTTATAAGTATCATTGGTCTTGTGATAGTTGCAATCTTAATATCGTATGGTTTAACGATTTTCGAAATTAAATCAAAAATTATATGGGGTTTACTATTTGTTGCCTTGACTTATCTTATTTGTGCAATGACCAATAAATTCCTTAAACCGAATACAATTTTATATGCATTATTAACAGGTATCGTTGTTACACATATCCCATGGTGGATAAGTCTTCATATCAACTATAATATAAACTTCGACTCACTAATTCGAAATTTTTTTGAAGGGACAAAAATGTCCTATTCCATTGCAGGGGCAATATCGGGATACTTGTTGTATAAACTCTCAAAGCTATTTCGACAAAAATAGTATTAGCCCAGACTAATACCATAAAAACTACAATTAAAAAAGGAAGTTAAAAGACGCCCACTTTAGACATTACTCAACGGAATCTCTTTCTCTTTTAAGAAATCGGAATATTCTCGAATATAATCATTTTCATCATACAATTCGGAAGCTAATACCAAAGAAACCGCTCCCGAAGAAAAATTGTTCAACTCACGCCAAATTCCGGGACGTACCAATAATCCGTAATAAGGACGATTCAACGATACAATACGACGTTCTCTCCCATCATCCAAAATGACATCAAAGCTTCCACTGGCAGCAACGATCAACTGGTATAAAACACGATGGGCATGTCCTCCTCGTTCTTCTCCTCCGGGAACATCATATAAATAATAAACACGACGAATATCGAACGGTACGGTTATGCAGTCTTCCACCACTGTTATATTTCCATTGGGGCGAGAATGTTTGTCCAGTTCTATCACCTGACAATCACCGACTCTACTCATTACAAATATATTATCCATGCTCAAGACATTTTAAATATAGATCATAATCCTCAATATAATCTTCGGGATCATACAATGTAGAAGATAATACCAAGGCTAACGAATTGGTGGAAAAATTTTCCAATCTGCGCCAAATCATATTAGGAACATACACCCCATAATAAGAACGGTTCAAAGGATATACCTTTTCTTGCCGTCCATCATTCAGAATTACATCGAAACTACCGGACAAAGCCACAATGAACTCTTGCTGTTCTATAAAAGCATGCCCGTCTCGCTTCTCACCACCGGGAACATCATACACCCAATAAGATCGTTTTATAGGGAAAGGAATATGCCGAAATTCTTCTATGAAAGAAAGATTTCCGCGCGCATCTACAATTTTAGGCAAATCGACTATTTTAACGGCCTCCAACCCCATCGGCTTCATCTTTAATAAGATTAATCATATATTGCCCGTACTGATTCTTCAACATAGGTTTCGCTTGTTGCAACACAGATTCTTTCGAGATCCATCCTTTTCTGTATGCAATCTCCTCCAGACAAGCGACTTTCAGTCCCTGACGATGTTCGATTGTTTCTATAAAAGCCGACGCTTCGAACAGCGAATCATGTGTTCCCGTATCGAGCCAGGCAAACCCTCGTCCCATTAACTGGACTTTCAATTCTCCAGTTTCCAAAAAAGCTTGATTTACCGAAGTTATTTCAAGTTCCCCACGTGCAGAAGGTTTTATCGATTTAGCTATATCTACAACCTTATTCGGGTAAAAATAAAGTCCTACAACTGCATAATTAGATTTCGGTTTTTCGGGTTTCTCTTCAATAGAAGTCACATTTCCTTCTGGATCAAAAGCCGCAACTCCATATCGTTCAGGATCACTGACTCTGTACCCGAATACCGTAGCATATCCGTTCCCGACATTTTCAACAGCAGCACGCAACATCGCAGAAAAACTCTGTCCGTAAAAAATATTATCACCTAACACCAAGCAGACCGAATCATTACCTATAAATTCTTCTCCGATAATAAATGCCTGTGCCAAACCGTCTGGAGTCGGTTGTTCGGCATATTCAAAATGAACGCCCAACTGAGATCCATCCCCTAACAAACGTTCGAATCCGGGTAAATCGAAAGGAGTAGAAATAATTAAAATATCTCGAATACCGGCTAACATCAATACCGAAACAGGATAATATATCATCGGTTTATCATATACCGGCAATAACTGTTTTGAAACACCCTTCGTAATTGGATACAAACGAGTCCCAGAGCCTCCGGCCAAAACAATCCCTTTCATTTCTTAATCTTTATGTCCGTACATTTGTTCATAATACTTTTGATAGTCTCCACTGGCTACTTCCTCAACCCAATCCTGATTCTCAAGATACCAACGGATTGTCTTCTCAATCCCCTCTGTAAATGGAGTTTCAGGATACCAACCTAACTCTTTCGCTGTTTTCGAAGGGTCTATCGCATAACGCATATCATGCCCCAAACGGTCTCCCACATAAATAATCAGATCATAATTTATATTCGAAATATCGGTTCTAAGAACTTTTTGATAATGGGGTTCTTCCTTCATTAAACGCACGACAGTATCGATAATCAGCTTTACGATATTGATATTTTGTTCTTCATTAAATCCTCCTATATTATACACCTCTCCTACTCTTCCCGAATTCAATACCATATCAATTGCCTTAGCATGATCTTCGACATATAACCAATCGCGAACATTCTCACCTTTACCATATACCGGCAGCTTTTTACCTTCAAGAATATTTTTAATAATCAAAGGTATCAATTTTTCCGGAAAATGATACGGACCGTAATTGTTCGAACAACGAGTAATATTTACAGGAAATTTATATGTTTCATGATATGCTCTAACAATCAAATCGGCACCTGTCTTTGAAGATGAATATGGAGAACGCGGATCCAAAGGTGTATCTTCCGTAAAAAAATACTTACCGTAAGTATGTATTGCCGAACGTCCTTTCACAACAGACTTTACTGCTTCATCTTTAATAACCAAAGGCTGAGGATCTACAAAATCTTTATTTAATGATCCATATACCTCATCAGTAGATACCTGCAAATACTTTTTACCTTCGCGATAAATCGGATAACCATCTGCATCTTTACCTGTCATCCATGCTTTTTTAGCACATTCCAACAAATTTTGAGTTCCCAAAATATTCGTCTGTAAAAATAACTGAGGATTTGTAATACTTCTGTCTACATGAGACTCGGCAGCAAAATTGACAACATAATCGATATCATTTTCCGCAAAAATATAAGAAACCAATTCTTCATTGCCGATATCTCCTTTTACAAATTTTACACGAGGATCTTTCAATTCGGTCTTTATCGTCCCTAAATTACCGGCATAAGTCAACTTATCTAAAATAACAATATGAATATCTTCATATTTTTTAAGCATGTACTTTACAAAATTTGCACCAATAAACCCGGCTGCTCCCGTTACCAAGTATGTTTTCATAAATCATTTATTAAAATAAAACGTTGCAAGATACGAATATTTTTTCATGGAATACCGTAAATTTAAACTTAAATCGGATTCTTTTTTTATAACCTGATAAAAAATTCAGACTGGCTTTTAATATAATATAGATATAAGCTAAAATTATTTTCTCAAATAAAAATCGTCATTTTTTACACATTTATTGTACGAATATAAGATACAAAGAAATAAAAATTTTCTATATTTGCCCCATAATTGCAATGTCGAGATAGCAAAATGAATAATACTATAAAACACGAAGGCATCGTAGAACGAATTGAAAACGGTATTGCTTATGTAAAAATCATACAACATTCCGCATGTTCAGGATGCCATGTCAAAGCAGCTTGTACGATAGCAGATCAACAAGAAAAAATTATTGAAACGGTTTGTTCGGGATACAATATAAAAACAGGAGACCGTGTTTTTGTAGTTGGAAACGAAACAATGAGCCGAAAGGCTTTAAAACTGGCAATCATATATCCGTTTTTTTGTCTTTTCGGCATACTTTGCATCGCATACGCTTTTTCTGTAAATGAATTGCTATCCGGTATTTTATCCATTATAGCTCTAATACCCTATTACACAGTTCTATATTTTCGTAAAAGCAAACTAAGAAAAGATTTCATATTTACATTGGAGAAAGAATAAACAGAACGACTTAAACTTTAAACAGAACAAACACATGAATTCAGTATTAATCGCGACTTTTTCACTTGGAGCAATCGGGGCAATAAGTGCTGTTATCCTGTATTTTGTCGCACAAAAATTTAAGGTGTACGAAGATCCTCGAAACGGACAAGTAGAAGAGGTGCTTCCGGGAGCTAACTGCGGAGGATGCGGATACCCCGGATGTAAAGGTTTCGCTGATGCTTGCGTCAAAGCCGAGTCATTGGACGGACTTCTATGCCCCGTAGGGGGTACTCCCGTTATGGTCAAAGTTGCTACGATTTTAGGCAAAGAAGTAATCGAAAGCACTCCTAAAGTCGCTGTAATCCGTTGTAACGGCACTTGTAACAACAGAGTTAAAACGAATACTTATGATGGGGCTAAAAGTTGTGCTATCGAAGCTTCGCTTTATGGAGGCGACACCGGATGTTCTTTCGGATGCTTGGGAAACGGAGATTGTATAAAAGCCTGTGCTTTTGGGGCTATACAGATGAACACTGAAACCGGGCTACCCGAAATCGATGAAGAAAAATGTACAGGATGCGGTGCATGTGTAAAAGCGTGCCCTAAAATGATCATCGAATTGCGGAAAAAAGGGCCTAAATCACGCCGTATATTTGTCAGTTGCATGAACAAAGACAAAGGTGGTATAGCACGAAAAGCCTGTACCGCCGCATGTATAGGCTGCGGAAAATGTGCTAAAGAATGTCCGTTCGATGCGATTACTGTAGAAAATAATCTCGCATATATAGATGATAACAAATGCCGGTTATGCCGTAAATGCGAAGCCGTATGTCCTACCGGAGCAATTCATGCAATAAACTTTCCTCTCCGAAAACCGGCAGAAACTACGGTAACTGCCGAAGCATAAAGCTGAAAATAACCATTACGAATTATCAAATCAGAATCCAATTATAAACATAATTATATATGTTAAAATCATTTCGGATAGGTGGAATACATCCACCAGAAAATAAATTATCTGCCGGAAAAAACATACAAACGGCAGCTCTACCCAAACAAGCTGTAATTCTTTTAGGGCAACATATAGGAGCTCCGGCTCAAGCTGTCGTAAACAAAGGTGATTCGGTAAAAGTGGGAACGTTATTGGCAAAAGCCGGAGGTTTTGTTTCCGCTAATATTCACTCTTCTGTTTCCGGAACAGTAGCAAAAATAGATCAGATTACTGATACGTCAGGTTACAAACGCCCGGCGATATTTATCGATGTTGAGGGTGACGAATGGGAAGAAAGTATCGACCGTAGTAAAGTTTTGAAAAAAGAGTGTACTCTTAGTGACAAAGAAATAATACAACGAATCAGTGATTGCGGTATCGTAGGACTTGGAGGTGCAACATTTCCTACTCAAGTAAAACTGTCTCCGCCTCCGGGAATGAAAGCATCGATACTGATTATAAATGCCGTAGAATGCGAACCTTATCTCACTTCTGATCATCAATTGATGATGGAAAAAACCGAAGAGATTCTCGTCGGAATCATGATATTGAAAAAAGCGATCGGAGTAGAACATGCGGTAATCGGAATAGAAAATAATAAAAAAGACGCTATATCCAAGATGCAAAGTCTGGTGTATTCATATCCCGGAATTACAATTTGTCCGCTAAAAGTACAATACCCACAAGGAGGCGAAAAACAACTGATCGATGCCATTATCCGCCGTCAAGTTCCAAGTGGCGGATTGCCTATCTCTACCGGAGCTGTAGTACAAAACGTAGGAACGGCATTTGCTGTATATGAAGCAGTACAAAAGAATAAACCGTTGTTCGAACGTATAGTAACCGTAACAGGGAAATCGTTAGAATCTCCGTCTAATTTTCTAGTACGAATAGGAACTCCTATCGGACAATTGATCGATGCTGCCGGAGGATTGCCTGACGATACCCAAAAAATCGTATCCGGAGGTCCTATGATGGGGAAAGCGGTAGTATCGACAGATATACCGACGACAAAAGGCTGTTCCGGTATTCTCCTGATTCAAAATCGAGAAGCTGAAAGAAAAGAAATGTCTCCATGTATTCGATGCGCAAAATGTGTAGCTGTTTGTCCGATGGGACTCGAACCTAACCTTTTAGCGAAATTATCGGATTTTGCCGATTGGGAGAAATCGGAAAAAGAACACGTCATGGATTGTATTGAATGTGGCTCGTGTAGCTATACATGTCCGGCACACCGTCCTTTACTCGATTTTATCCGTTTAGGCAAAAATAAAGTCGGAAATATTATCCGTAACCGGTCTGTTAAAAAATAACAAAAAGAAATTCTTTAATTTATGGACAAAAAATTTATAATATCACCTTCACCGCATATTCATAGCGGAAATTCTGTAGAAGGATGTATGTATGGTGTTCTGATTGCTTTGATCCCGGCGTTTCTTGTAGCGCTCTATTTTTTCGGGTTAGGGGCATTGATTGTTACTGTTACATCAGTATTGGCATGTGTTTTATTTGAATACCTGATTCAAAAATACATCTTAAAAGAAAAAGTCACCATCTCTAACGGATCAGCAATTCTTACGGGAGTCTTATTAGCATTCAATGTCCCCTCAAACCTTCCGATATGGATCATTATCATAGGAGCATTGGTCGCTATCGGGATCGGGAAAATGTCGTTCGGAGGATTGGGAAATAATATTTTCAATCCGGCATTAGTAGGACGGGTATTTCTATTGATTTCTTTTCCCGTACAAATGACAACATGGCCCAAACCGGAGGCATTCAACACACACTACCTGGATGCGACAACAGGTGCGACACCTCTTAGTATGTTAAAACAAGGTATGCCGATAGAAAACACGACTTTAGATTTATTACTCGGAAACGTCGGAGGCAGTCTCGGTGAAATCGGGGCAATCGCCCTACTTTTAGGTTTTGCCTATATGTTATGGAAAAAAATCATTACATGGCACATTCCTGTGTCGATATTGGCAACCGTCGCAATTTTCTCTCTTTTAATAGGCATAGATCCTATGACCCAACTTCTTACCGGAGGGCTGTTATTAGGATCGATATTCATGGCTACCGATTATGTTACATCACCGATGTCTCACAAAGGAATGATTATTTATGGTGTTGCCATCGGTCTCTTGACAATCATTATCCGCCAATGGGCTGCCTATCCTGAAGGAATGTCGTTCGCTATATTGATTATGAATGCTTTCACACCGTTAATTAATATGTATGTCAAACCTAAACGTTTCGGGGAGGTCGTAAAACATGGCTAAAACAGAATCTACATTTTTAAATATGCTTGTCGTCTTGACGGTCATCACTCTGATTGTCGGAGCGGCATTGGGATATGTGTACAACATCACCAAAAAACCTATTGCCGAAGCAGAACAGAAACAGCAAATAGAGGCCATACAAATGGTAGCTCCGGAATTTGACAATTCACCGATCGAGGATAAATATTCGCTGAAAATCGGAGCGGACAGTTTGGAAGTTATCGTTTTCCCGGCAAAAAAAGGAGGTAAAAAAGTCGGCGCGGCAGTAGAAGCAATCACGAAAAAGGGTTTTGGAGGAGAAATAAAAATCATGGTAGGATTTAATGCAGACGGTTCAATACGTAATTATAGAGTTTTGAAACATGCAGAGACTCCGGGATTAGGTTCTAAAATGGATGAGTGGTTCAGAACAGACAAAAACAATCAAAATATTTTAGGTAAGAACCCTGCAACCGACCGCCTGACAGTAAGCAAAGACGGTGGAAGCGTAGATGCCATCACTGCTGCAACCATTAGTTCAAGAGCATTTCTGGATGCCATACAAACAGCTTATAATGCTTATATGAATCGAACCGACGCACAAAGCGGCGCATCATCTAAAGCGCATACCAAATAAACAGGAGATGATATTATGAATAAAATGAGCATCATACTAAACGGAATTATTAAAGAAAATCCGACATTTGTTCTATTATTGGGGATGTGTCCTACTTTGGGAACGACCTCATCCGCAGAAAACGGAATGGGAATGGGACTAGCGACAACATTTGTTCTGATTTGTTCGAACGTAGCTATATCTTTAGTAAAAAACTTCATTCCCGATAAAATCCGTATTCCGGCATTTATTGTGATAATCGCAGCTTTCGTTACTATTTTAGAAATGTGCATGAAAGCTTATGTCCCTGCACTATACGCAAGTCTCGGATTATTTATTCCTCTAATTGTAGTAAACTGCATCGTATTAGGTCGCGCCGAATCATTTGCGGCAAAACACAACGCATTCGATTCGATGCTCGACGGTGTAGGTATCGGTTTGGGATTTACCGGAGCACTGACTCTTTTAGGTGCTGTACGGGAGTTTTTAGGTACAGGAAAAATATTCAGCACTACAATTTTCCCCGAACAATACGGAGCTTTATTCTTCGTCCTTGCTCCGGGAGCTTTTATCGTGCTGGGATATCTCATTCTCATTGTTAACAAACTTAAAACCAAATAAGAGATGATTACCTATATATCCATATTCATTACCGCCATATTCGTCAATAATATCGTACTGGCACAATTTTTAGGGATATGCCCTTTTTTGGGAGTTTCTAAAAAAGTAAGCACTGCAATCGGAATGGGGGCTGCCGTAACGTTTGTAATGACAATTGCAACAATCGTCACATACTTGTTGCAAAAATATCTGCTGGACATTGCCGGACTGCAATTTATGCAGACCATAACCTTTATTTTAGTAATAGCAGCATTGGTACAAATGGTAGAAATTATTCTGAAGAAAGTATCTCCTCCGCTTTATCAGGCATTAGGAGTTTTTCTCCCTTTGATTACCACCAACTGCACCATTCTGGGAGTTGCTATTTTGGTAATACAAAAAGATTATAATCTGATGGAATCTGTCGTATTCGCCATTTCGACCGCTATCGGCTTCACATTGGCAATGGTTTTATTCGCCGGTATCCGAGAACAATTGAGTACGACTAAAGTTCCTAAAGCCATGCAAGGAATTCCTATCGCTTTAGTGGTAGCAGGACTTTTAGCTATGGCTTTCATGGGATTTTCGGGTATAAAAATCGGATAAATACTTGCTCTTAAAAAGCGGAATCGCCGAAAACCATTTAGTTTTCGGCGATTCCGCTTTTTAAGACAATAAACTTCTAATAAGTATGTTCCCCACTCTCCATTTCCTGTTCGGTAATAGGCTTTTTGTCCATAGCTCTCCACGCATAGACAATATAAGCTAAAACAAAAGGAACTAAGAAAGAGACGACAGTCATTACTTCTAAGGTAAAGAGACTCGATGAACTGTTATAAATCGTCAGAGAACTTTGCAAATCAACAGCAGAAGGATAATACGGAGTATTATTATAACCTGCCAAGAAGAATAGGCTCAAAACGACTAACACTGTCCCAATACCGCTATACCAAATACCGCAAATCCATGTCTTGGAAAATGCTGCTCGTATAATTGCATACAATACCGACACGACACCAATCAGAAACATAACCGCAACCCAAGGCATCTCTATCAAATTAAAGAAATATTTATATTTTCTCACAAACACTTCTCCATTTACAGGATTCAGTTCATAACCGTCGGCTGTAAGCGTTGCACCGACAAATATAAGGAACAACACGACAAAAGGAACTGCATTAATCAATACTTGCCGACGGGCACGATTAAAGATCGTTTCGTCCGCAATATTATTCATAAAATAAAGCGAGGCCTGAACTCTTGCCAAAAAGAAAACAGTCACTCCTAACAAAAGATTACGCCAATCGGCTATCGCTTCTAATCCATGATACGGATTTACCCACGTAGAAATTACAGGCTGATATATATCCATTAGATTTTCTTTATCAACTTTGAAATCAGCTCCGCTGAAAAAAGTACCGACAGCAACTCCTAATAAAATGATTCCGACAACACCGTTAATCAATAAAAATATATCATACACTTTCGTTCCCAAAAGATTCCCTGTACGAGAACGATATTCGTAAGAAACAGCTTGTATGATAAAACTAAAAAGAATAGCCATCCATAACCAATATGCTCCTCCGAAACTCGTAGAATAAAATAATGGGAATGATGCAAAAAAAGCCCCTCCGAACACCACCAAAGTCGTAAACGTAAACTCCCATTTCCTACCTAAAGAATTAACGAGCATAGTTTTCTCTATCGGCTTCTTGGCAATAGTCGTCAGTAAAGTCTGCCCACCCTGCACAAAAAGTAAGAACACCAACAACGCCCCTAACAGCGAAATAATAAACCACCAATAATGCTGGTAAAAAAATTCATTCAGTTCCATAATCTTCTATTTTTGAACAGGTCCTTTTTTTATTTGTTTCAACATAATCCCGATCTCGGCAACAAGCAATACCGTAAAAAGAACGGCAAACATCCAAAATGTCGTCTGTACTGCAGATGTCTGAATTTTCGATACTGCAGCAAACGTCGGCATAATATCCTGTATCACCCAAGGCTGGCGTCCCATCTCCGCAACAATCCATCCCGACTCCAGACAGATATATCCCAAAGGAAGAGATAAGAGAGAGATCCATAATACCCATTTAGCTTTATCTAACTTATCTTTAGAGATATAAGCCAATATCAATAGAAAAAGCGCAATGAAGAAGAATGCTAATGTAATCATAATATGAAACGAATAGAAAACAAAAGGAACATGTGGTATCAATTGTTCCATATCAGTCACATACCCATATCCGAAATCAGAATAATTTTCTTCCAATCGTTTTCCCGCTTCTTCCATGGCTGCTTTATCTCCAGCTTTTTGAGCTACTTTATAATCAGACAATGCCTTAATAGCCAATTTCCCTCTTTCGATACGTTCTTGCGCAGAAGGGGCGATAATCACTTCTCCCTTTGCATTTTTCATCTCATACCCACCATCGATAATATCATTAATTCCCGGTACAAAACCGTCAATATGGCGAGTAGCAAGGAAAGACAAAAGTCCGGGAATTTTCACCTCGAATAAAAACGGATCGATATTGTCCGTATAACTCTTTTTTTCAGGATTAAGAATGCCGAAAGCGACCAATCCCTGTCTATTTTCTCCACGATATACCCCTTCCATAGCTGCAAGTTTCATCGGTTGTTTTTCTGCAACCTGATATGCTGATCCATCTCCGGTATAAGCAACAACAATCATTCCTATAAGCCCGACCCATGAAGCGACTTTCATACTTTTGACAGCCATAAAACGTTCTCTATTCTTTAATAAATACCAAGCACTAATACTGACAACGAATATAGCCCCGAATACCCAACCTGCAGATACGGTATGAAAAAACTTATTGATTGCAACCGGTGATAATACGACATCTGCAAAACTATCCATTTCATTGCGGACGGTATCAGGATTAAATTTCATTCCTGCCGGATACTGCATCCAAGCATTGGCCACCAATATCCACAAAGCCGAAATCGTAGCACCCAAAGTTGTCAACCAAGTAGCAGCCAAATGCATGCCTTTGCTCACCTTATTCCATCCGAAGAACATAATTGCAATAAAAGTCGATTCCATAAAAAAGGCCATAATTCCCTCGATAGCCAACGGAGCTCCGAATATATCACCGACAAACCAACTATAATTAGACCAATTCGTTCCGAACTGAAACTCCAAAATAATACCGGTTGCAACGCCAATGGCAAAATTTATTCCGAATAGAGTCATCCAGAATTTTGTCATTTGTTTCCACCGTTCATCTCCAGAACGATAATAAATTGTCTCCATAACCCCGACAATAACTCCCAGCCCCAACGTCAACGGAACAAAAAGCCAATGATACATGGCCGTCAAAGCAAACTGCGCCCTCGACCAATCCACAACAGAAAATAGATCATTCATAACTCAGACGTTTATAATTTATAGTATTTATCTACTTTCAGGAACAGGAAACGTAAGTTCCATACCTACATGCTCGGCCCGCTCCTCATCAGTATTGAAATTTGCATTTAAAATATTAGGGAAAAAAAATAGTTTCAGTACGAAAAACATAATAAATAATTTAATCAGAATAATCGTCCATAAGGTCTTGCCCAAAGTCATATTTCTGAATCCGTCTACATAAAATCGAAATATACGAATAAATACATTTTTATCATTTATCAAGGTCATTCTCTATTCGGTATTAGAAAGCTTACGAATACAAACTTAAAAACTATTTTTCATATTTATAAAATAAATCAGGATTTTTATCTGCAAACAATATCAAAAAGACTCTGCCCGATCACTCAGACAAAGTCTTTTCTTCATCAAAAACACCCCAACATATTAAGCTTTGCAAACTTCTTGGCGGAAAATACGCATATCTTCCAACCATGACTCAATATCTTCTTCATGCTCCAATTCTTCTGCAAGAATATGAGTAGCGATATTGAAAGTCGTAAAATCTTTTCCATTAGTGAAATTAGCGATATCCTCATATCTCTGAATAGCACACCTTTCTGATCCGAGATTCTGTTTCAATATAGCCTCAATATTAGGATCTACTGGAGGAAGATATTTACAATGAGCTAATTTAAACCATTCTTCAGGTGACAGAACTGGAGTACCATCCAACTGAATAATTCTGTCAATTAACAGTTTTGCATGATCAAGTTCTTCATCTGCATGTTTCAATAATTCTTTTTCAATATCATCATGCATCGGGCCTTTCATTACACGTGCCCCTACCCAATATTGATAATATGCCAACCATTCTTCTGCCAATGCCTGATTCAGAACATCGATCAAACTCTTTACATCCAATGTAAGAATTTCAACTCCTTTTTTTCCCATAATTCTATTTTTATTATATAAATAAATGTCGATTTATTACTTAAAACAAATTATGAGATAAAATGTTTAGAATCCGAAATAATTATATGATGTTCGACAAAAAAGAAGTCCGGAATATTCCGGACTTCTATAAATCATTTTTTTATTATTTTTTGTGTCTTACATCCGTTCTCGGTCTCTACTTTTACAATATACATTCCCGATAATAAGCCAGACAAAGATAATTTACAGATTTTCTCATTTATATCCGGTTGTCGGTAAACAGACTTTCCATAAACATCATATAAGGTGACATTTTTTATAGAACTCCCACTACTAACCGTAGCTTCGTCTCTAACAGGATTCGGCTGAATATGAATATCCCTATTCTTATCTTCCTCCTTTACCGTTGTAACAGAAGAAATATCTCCTGAACCCGACACAAATGTTACTACTGAAAGAGGTGGTATCGTAAATACCTCGCCTTCTTTAATCTTAGGATAAGCTTTCATGTTGTCATCCTCAGAAGTCACATAAGGCGTAAATTCCAAGTCTGTATTACCGGATATATTCTCTACCTTAAACGTAAACGGTCTTTTCACAGTTCTCGAATTTGTCGCAATAATTACGACTTGCTGCGTTTCTTCATTAATATACGAAGAATACATATCGTTCTTCAACGCATCGACAACACTTAAATTATCTGATCGCTTCGCTTCCACCCGCTTCATTCCAGGACGTACAAATCGGGAATATTGTCCTAATGTGTAAAGAAGCTTTGTTCCGTGAATAAAGCCATCATTAAGACCTTCTACCGTCGGAGCTTCAATTAAAGCAAAGCGGCTTTCTCCGTAATGACTACCCGATTCAAAAGTTGTCCACCAATGCCACCCGGTAGCATTAGCTACCACCAGATCAACATGCAGCATACGGGCCAGGGAGATGGCACATTCTATTTCACTGAAGCCCCCTTCTGAACCTGGATGTCCCCAACTGTATCCGCCGTCCAAAAGACTGTACTCCGACTGAAAATATTCGAGTGGAGGATTCACGGCATCCATAGCTTTCCTAAAATTAACGCGGGTATCATACATGCCCTGAGCATCCTGATCCGCCCAATAACTATGTGCAGATACGATATTAGAAACATTCGGCAATCCCGCTACTTTCATTGTCGGCTGTTCATTCCCCCAAAATTTCGGAATCTGAGATTCTGCACTACCAAGAAAACCGGCTTCTGCGAAAGTCAACTGTGTCGTCAACTGTTTTGCCGCAAACGCACTGCTCATAGCCTTTATCACATCTGCAATCTCCTGATCGGTAGCCGGTGATCCTTCTTGCCCTCCTGCCCAAGCATACTGTGGCTCATTCATCGGGCTGATATAATCGAAATGAATACCCTCCTTGTCAAAATGATCGACAACCTCTGCTGCAAATAACGCATAATCGTCGTATTTATCTTCCGCAAGAATATAGTTCGATCCATTGTCCTTATTATAGGCATACCCATGCTTCGTCATATATATAGGAGGAGAATTCATAAATCCCAAAAGATCTTCCACACCATATTCCAAAGCCGCTTTTCTAAGAAACCAAAGTTGTCCGGTCTGTCTCTCCCATGTATAAGTTCCATCGGGATTCAAAAAACATTCGGTACGTTTCGAATCGCCCATTCCTGCATCATCGCCTTGCGTTGCCGAACCCGAACCGATATTGAACCGCCAGCAAGAGAGGCCCATCCCTTTCGGATTTCCGTTTTCATCCAGCTCTTTACTGAACAGCAGTTCAGCTAAACGATTCTTCTTCGCTTCAGGCCAAAGCCGCCCCAACCAATCGGCATTCCAGGCATCAGACGATCCGAAATTCCGTATTGTTTGATATTTATTTGAACAGTCGACGGTTACTTCGACCGGAGACATAAGCGTTGATGAATAGTAATAGGCAACATCTTCGACATCCATCGCATAATCATCGACCATTAACTCATCATAAAACCCTCCGGCACTCTCTGATGCAACAGTACTACCTAAAGACCATTTATCAAAACCTAAATTATAAGGATTTACCGCTACTTTCGCTGCCGTCTGCTTACCGTTCTGATAAACGCGTATAATGATTCTGGGGGTTACCGCATGCACTACACTTATCGCATTCCATTTCCCGGACTCTAAAAGCTCACTGCCCACCGTCTCGATCTTCTCCCCTTCTACGATGGTCTCCAAAACCACATAGGCTGCATCCCCGTCAACCTTTATCTTAAGGCCATAACCGTTGTTTTCATCCTTAAAAGCCCGATAAATATATTTGCCATGATCTGCATCGTCAATAGACTCTTTCTTATACAGAAAATTCAACGTCGAAGCTTCATCGGGAATGATATTATCGGAAAACTGCAACTGTCCGCCTGCTTCCAACTTTACGACCTGACCCCTCTGTGAATCCTCTTCAAATGAATATCCTGACCCCTCGATAGTGATGCGTCCGCCTTCCTCTTTCAAATCATTATCGAAAAGGAAAGTTATAGGGCCTTCCGGAAGAGGCTCCGTTATGGCTTCGCCCGCATATATTTGAGCTACCTGACTCGCACTCAACGGATAATGATAGATGTTAACATCATCTATCGATCCGGTGCTTGGATGCGGTGAACGATCGGGATTAACACCGAAATAAAGATGTGTCAGATCCAACAAAGATATAGGAGACAAGATCTTTTTCGAACCAACTTTCTTACCGTCCAGATAATAATTCCAAGAAACTCCGGCAACTACCAACGCAATATGATGCCATGTATTATCCTTTTCTATTCGAGGACCATATAACGGCTCCCAAATACCATTATTAATCTTATTGGCACAGGAAACAATACCACTTGAATTATCATCATACCCGTATATCGGCATCAAATAAATATTGCTGCCATTAGTGGAACTATAAAATTCAAAAATCTGTTTCCATAGCTCATCTCCATCGAAAGAGCTGCGTTTATACCAGAAAGAAAGTGACAACGTATCTCCTATGACAGGTGCAGGCGTTATCACTGCATACTGGGACTTAACCCTGTCGAATGAAAGCACTTTTCCTCGAACAGGATCATCGACTATTCTCGCCCCTTTTAGCTCCATACTCGTATTGGACTGGTTGTCCTCAGCCGTACCTTGTTCAAAATTATAGGATGCATACAATTTATAATCCGCATAATTTTGAGCCAATAGCCAACCCGGCAAAGTCAAAGCAATAAGTATCAACAGTTTCTTTACATCCATATTTTTTATTTTTAATTACTATTTCTATAAAAACTCTCATTTACCAAATAATCGCCATTAGCGGAGACCCAAATACTTAATAATGCAATCAATCGATACAAAGACAATCGATCACCATCTAACCAGGTTAAAAATCAAGACTGATTATACAGAGAAGATACGTTCCACATAACAAACACACATTTTTTTCATGATACAAAAATTATAGTAAAACAACTTAATCGGACAGCAATCACTATAATAGCAGAAAACAATTTTATAGAGAATTACTGCAATCTCTATTAAAAATTTAATTATGACAAATTTATCGATTCAACGACAAAGTAACAAGACAAAAATTAAGCATTGACAGATAGCAATTCATGCATAATGTGTTTTTCTGACTTAAAAAAAACGACCAACAGCAAATTCTTTTTTAAAGACAGAATATATCAAATCATTCAAACACGGATAGTAAATCATGCAAAATATTCTTATTTCATCAAAAAATAGAACGGATTAAATGATATATTCGTAAATTAGCATAGACAAAAGGAATTTTATAACGCATAGAACTTTTTCGGTTATTCTGAAAATGATTGCTTTGTAACTATTCGAATTTATTTTTAAACTACATAGAAACATCACAAACGGCTTATACAGCCTTAATTACCTATTTCTAACATACATACCAATCATGAAAATTTTATTAATAAGTCTCGGTATTATTATTTCCACTTTCTTATATTCCCAAAACCATTATGTCAAACAATTGGGAATAGAACAAGGTCTATCAAACAACTATGTCGTAAATATTACTCAAGATAAAGACGGATTTTTATGGTTTGCCACCGAAGAAGGTCTAAATAAATTTGACGGCAGTCGTTTTATTAATTATTATAAACATACCAATCATCTCAGTGGAAACGAATTGAACTGTATTTATGCCGACCCCTCAGAACCTATTATATGGATAGCTACTCAACGAGCGGGAATGAACGCTTATAATTATGAAAAAAACGAATTAACCGTATTCTCACATAACGATTCGATACCCAGCAGCCTCATTACAAACGATGTCACACACATCTCCCCTGCAAAAGACGGGAATCTATGGCTCAGTACTTACTATCGGGGAATAGAATATTTCAATAAAAATACCGGAGAGTTCGTTCATTTCAATACCAATACATTTCCCGATTTACCCTCCAACAATACTTGGACTGTATTAGAAGATGAAAACAAGAATATATATATCGGGCATGTAGAACATGGAATGAGTATTATTTCTTTGAAATCCAAGAATGTAAAGAATTTCAGACATAATCCCCAAAATAGGAACAGCATACCCGGTAACCGAGTTAATTGCATATATAAAGACAATTCGAATAACATTTGGGTAGGAACAGAAAAAGGTGCAGCCTTATTCGACCCGAAAACAGAGCAATTTTTCCCTATAAGTCAATTTACAAATATACCTTTAATATCTGCTGTTTTTGATATTCGTCAAATGGATAATGATAAAATCTGGATAGCTACAGAGCTGAATGGAATTTTTATCATAGATCTCAAGCACCAATATTATCTATCACAAAATCAGATCAATCCCGAACATATCACAGTAGGAAGCGATAACTACAGTTTATCCAATCCGACGGTAAGATGTTTATTTCAAGACTCTTTCAAAAATATATGGATTGGAACGTATGGAGGAGGCATTGACTTTATCGGTCATATTCAGCCTTTTTTTAGAACTTATAGTTATTCTCCGATCAAAGAGTATAAAAACAACCTCAACAACAGAATCGTACTGAGCCTATGTATTGATAAAAATAATAAATTATGGATCGGCACTGACGGCGGAGGAATTAATGTTTTTGAAAAAGGCAATCGTACAGCCATTTACACCGAAGAAAACAAAAATTTAAGCCATAATTCTATTACAAGTGAATATTGCGACTCTCAAAATAATATATGGATAGGAACGTTCATGGGGGGAGTGGATGTATATAATAACGAGAAAAATACTTTTTCTCATATCGACCTGAAAGAAGCTCCTACTCACGATGCTCGTTGCTTTTATGAAGATACTGAACACAACATGTGGATAGGAACTAGTTCCGGAATATTCATCGTCAATACTCAAACACGAGAAAATACATTTCACTATACTTCGGCAAATTCTTCTCTTCCCGAAAACATGATACGTAGTATTGTTCAGGATAATAAAGGTCAAATGTGGATCGGCACTTTCGGACAGGGACTGTCTGTTTTTACAAAAGATATGCGACCGATTGATCATTTCAATGAAAATAACGGATTTTGTTCTAATTGTATAAATCATATTTTCAAAGATTCAAAAAACAGAATCTGGGTAGCAACCGGAGACGGATTAGTCTGTTTCACCGCTAATGAAAAACGGAAATATAAAGTTTATAACCGACAAGACGGCATTCATAATGCTCACATCCGTGCAATTACCGAAGACAACGAAGGAAATATCTGGTTCAGCACCAATGCCGGTATAAGCTGTTACACGGCAGGTTCCGAACAATTTATAAATTACAATTATTTCGAAAAATTCCCCATGGGAAATTTTGCCAGTGCAGCTGTAGCCAAAGACGAAAACGGAATTATTTATTTCGGATCGATAAATGGAGCTCGTTATTTTGATCCGAGTACAGTTCTAAGCAAACGTAAAGTATCTCCTATCATCATTACCGAAATAAAAGTATTTGACGGACAATCTACATATAAAGATGATAATACCATAAACTTTTATGGACAAGAGGATAAAGGTATAGAATTGACTTATAAACAAAATACTTTTAATCTGACATACAGTGTACAAGATTATTCTCAAGCTAATTTGATTGACTATGCATACCGCTTAAAAGGATTTGACGACTCATGGTACACCGTTGATGAAAATACAGTATTATTCCGGAATATTCCTCCAGGAGAATATGAATTCCAAATAAAAGCCAGGATTCGTAACCAAGAATGGAGTGAAGAAATCAATACTCTCCCGATACATATTACACCACCGATTTGGTTATCCTGGTGGGCAAAAACACTTTATTTTATTTTTGTAGGATGCATATTTTTCTATCTTTTCAGACTTTATAAGAAAAAAATGGATATGCAACTTTTGTATGAGTTGGAAAAGAAAAATCACGAACAAGAAGAAGAACTGAATAATGAAAGGTTACGTTTTTTCACTAATATCACACACGAATTGCGCACACCGTTAACTTTAATTTTAGGTCCTTTGGAAGATTTACAAGAAGACAAAGATCTGCTCCCGCATCAACAAAAAAAGATATCAATCATTCATAATAGTGCCATTCGACTTTTAAACTTAATCAACCAAATACTTGAATTTCGCAAAACAGAGACACAAAACAAAAAACTTTGTGTAAGTAAAGATAACCTTGCCGCATTGGTTACAGAAGTCGGTCTCAAATATAAAGAACTGAATCCTAAGAAAAATATTGAATTCAACATTACGATCGAAAGTGATCCTCTTCTCTTATATTTCGATAAAGAGATCATAACGATAATACTTGACAATTTAATTTCAAACGCCATAAAATATACGGAGAAAGGTTATATCAACATATCTCTTTATACTATCCGAAAAAATAATACGGACTATGCAGAAATCAGAGTTTCCGATACGGGACAGGGTATCTCTTCCGAAGAGCTACCTCACATTTTCGAAAGATATTACCAAGCCAAAAACGATCGTCATGTATCAGGTACGGGTATAGGGCTGGCATTAGTAAAAAATCTCGTTAAACTGCATCAAGGAGAGATTCATGCAGAAAGTATTCCCGGGAAAGGCAGCAGTTTTAGGTTTTCTCTTATTATAAACAACATATATCCGAATGCTCTTCATGCAGACTCTGAAGAAAAAGAACAAAACGATAACCTCGATATAGAATCTGCCAAATATATTATGCTTAACAATAATATTTCCGAAGAAAAACCCATTTTATTAGTAGTAGAAGACAACCCCGATATATGCGAATATATATCTGAATCATTCTCCGATTCATTCGAAGTCATAACCGCAGAAGAAGGTGAAGCAGGTTACCGAGCAGCAATCTCTCAGATCCCCGACATTATAGTAACGGATATTATGATGCCCGGTATGGATGGAATCACTTTTTGCAAAATCATAAAAGGGGATGTACGCACAAGCCATATTCCGGTTATAATGCTCACCGCAAAAGACTCTTTACAGAATAAAGAAGAGGGTTATCTGGCCGGTGCAGACTCGTATCTGACAAAACCTTTCAGTGCGAGTTTACTGAGAAGCCGTATTCATAATTTATTAGAATCCCGTAAAAAACTGGCCAATCAGTTCAGTAACAACCTAAACATCAGTTCCGATAAAAGTATAATACTTCACGAGTCCCTAAACCAACTTGACAACGAATTTATACAAAAGATCACACAAATCATCGAAGACAATCTTAAATCAGAAAAAATAGATGTTGCCTACCTTGCTGATAAACTATGCATGAGCAAATCTACTCTTTACCGAAAAATAAAAGCCCTAACCGGAATCTCGACAAATGAGTATGTACGAAAGATAAAAATGCAAAATGCAGAAAAACTAATGTTGGAAGGCAGATACACGATTTCTGAAATAGCTTTCAGAGTAGGAATGAACAGTCCTGTTTATTTCAGACAATGTTTCAAGGAAGAATTCGGAATATCCCCATCAGAATATTTAAAGCAATTGAAAAGTAAATAAAATACTGAATAATAAGCCTGCCTAAATTTTCTAATAAGAAAATTTAGGCAGGCTTATTATTCATCGGTTCTAAAAAGAATATGTCGTACCAACCAAGAGATTAGCCGCCGCATCAAACTTCGCAGAACATTTTTTCCCATCGACTTTATCTCCGAAAAACGATCCCCTCGGTTCAACAAATATACTCAATCTACGATTTATATTGAATTTAGCTTGCATTCCGACGATCGCCGTATATGTCGTTTTCGCATCTGTAACGTTAGTCGGGAAAGCAGCTCCGACTCCCACAATTCCTATCATATCAAATAATCGATCCGGATCATATCCCGAAAAACAAGAAGTCAGATTTACTAAATAATCACTGCGTAAAGATAAAATTGTCATCTTATCTGCATCATACCATACTACAGGACGGAAAGTATTTGTTCCGAAAGACAAACGAACTCCGGAAATAGAATTAAACCAATAACCCAACGACACATCTGCATTAAAAGAAAGCTTATCTTTTACTTTTCCTGTACGGGAAACAACGGTATTTCCCCAAACACCTGTACCAACGCCAGCCGAAACGAACATTGAATTATCAACCTTTTCCGTATTTAAGTATCGTTCCGGCCTATTTTTAAACTTGTAGGTCAATCCCAAAAGCAAATCTCCGACAACCACCTGATTCCTGATTCCATCAAATCGATTGAAATATGCCGAAATTTGAGGCTCTAAAAATATATCTAAAGCTGGAGTTACACGAAATGCTCCCTGCAATCCAGCAGAAATTCCCGGAATAAAACGTATCTTTTTATAAGAGGAAGTTACTCCCAATCCTAACTTAGCACCTAAAATACCGCTTAACGAAAACAATCTATCCGGATTATATCCTGCAGCAAGAGTACTCAAATTCAACATATAATCTGCATCCAAACCTCCATGTACAGTAAACTCTCCGCTTTGATCTTCAACTTGTTCTCCCGATAAAGACAAACGCCATGCCGATAAAGGAGAAAACCAGCGTCCCAAAGAAATCCTGCCGATAGGTCCGACATTCATATTCCGAAACATTTCATTATTGACATAAGTAGATATTCCACCCGAAACAGAAACAAAATAAGAAGATCCTTTTTCCCCTTCAAATAGAGAACGGTTGGTCTCCCGGTCATATCCACGGAATGTATAACCGACACCGATATTTACGGTTGGAAGAACAGTCTTATACGTTGATAATCCCGAAAGAGCATTCCGATCGGCAACCCAAAGAAGATGAGGCTCGAGAAAAAGATTCCAATGAGAAGTAACATTAAACTGCGCCTGCAAACCAGCTTCTAATGCCGGATAGACTTTTTGATTCCGGTAAAAAGCCGATGGACCGGCAGCTGCGATCAAATTAAATAATCGATCTTCTTTATATCCGGCAAAAACCGATGTTATATTAAACATATAATCAGCTCCTGCTATAATTGCATTGTAACGGGTAGCCTTTCCTGCAGGAAAGGCCGAACCAATTATCATCCCCGTACCACTAACCCGTAAACCGGAAATAGCAGTAAACCATTTTCCTAAAGATATTGTCGCTCTGGCGCTTAAAGCTTGCCGAGTAGAAAGTCCCAACTTAGGTCTGGAGACTATTTTTCCTAATCCCCCGCTAAGAGCAATAAACATATTATCAGAAAATACGCTATTAACGAATTTATCTTGGTTTCTGCGTATTTCCCGTTCAACCGTATTATATATTATACCGACACTCAAAGAAGCTAAAGCATCCAATTTCGACACAGTCTTCCCTCCGGCTAAGCGATTCGTATAAAATGACATACGAGGTTCAACATAAAAGTCGAGATCTTTTGTCAGGCGAAGATTCCCTTGTAAACCAATTCCTGCACCCGGAACAATCGCCGCCTTATCCATGCTTTTTTTTGCATAAACTCCTTCTATTCCTGCAACCCCGACAACTTCAAATAAACGATTCCGGTTGTATCCTCCAAAAGCTGCATTGAAATTTAATAAATAATCAGCTCTCAGCCCAACAGTTTTTAATCGATAATGCACTCCGTTCACAGGAGCTTTCCAATCTGAAAAACCTCCATCTGCTGAAAAACGAATTCCGGAAACCGGAGTTATCCATCCTCCTATTGCAACTTGTGCAGATGGGCCAAAAAAGTCGAAAATACCATTAGAAAACATTTGTCTCGAAATCAATGCACGAGTACCTACCCCCCCGGATATAAACATATTATTTCGGAAAGGACGAAAAAATGCTGTCGTAACACGTTTCTCGACAGGAATCATTTTATATGAAACTCCAAGCATCACAGATCCGAAAAGATCATATTTACGCCATGAAGACCTATCATCAATATTATCTCGATAGATTGACAACTCCGGCTCGATAAACAAATCTACCAAAGGTGATAAATTGAACTTACCTTGAAACCCGCCACTTAGTCCCCACACATGGCGATAACTTGCATGACGAAACGCATTATGGTAACTAATACCCAAAATACCGACCAGTTCAAATAATCGATCCGGATTATATCGATTGGCAAATGCGCTCAAATTCATAAGATAATCCCAATTAACGCCGATAATTCCAGCTTTATTCCCAGTAAATCCATTATTAACAGACATATAACTGGCATCTAATCCTACACGAGAACCTATAACCGGAGTAAACCATTTGCCAACATAAAAAGAAGCCAAAGGACCGACATATATACCGGAAGCTTCACGACTCAGCTTCATATTAGCCCCTAAACCTCCTGATATGAACATATGGTCAGAAAAACGTCCGGACTCGAACTTCTCGGCTTTACGTCGCTTCTGCAAAGTATAATCCAATCCATTAATCTGAGCTTGAGTAAATCCTGATACAAAAAACAGACTCAGAACAAACAACCAGAAATATCTCGATGATGACATAGCAATATTACTTTCAATCTTTTATTTACGTTCCTTATCACAATAAATCCATCACATCCGCATCCACTTTGGCCACATCTCTTAAGGACGGATCTAATTCAAAAGCCTTTTCTATGTGATTGATCGCATCCATTACTTTATCTAACCGATTGGCCGCTATTGCCTTAACATACTCTGATCGGGCTGTTTCAGGTAAATTCTGAGCCTTTTCCCAAGCCTCGTCATTACGTTTCAATGCTAATAACAACACCACCTCGTTAATGCCACCTTCTTGTCCGAAAGTTGCCAGTGCTTCTTCATAATTGCCGTTTAACGCACGAGTTACAGACTTTAAATATTCCGAAGAAACTCCGTCTGGAATCAAAGAAACGACAGAATCAGCTTTTTCATATTTCCAATTGCTCAACAATGCTACAGCCTGATTGGTTAAGACCTCTTCAGGAGCATCTTTACTAATAAATGATTCTAAAATAGAATCATCGGGTCTACCTTGATTTATATAAAGAGCCGAAAGATTATTCGCCGCTAACATAAATTTAGGATAAACTTCAAGAGCTTGTTTATAAATCGTTTCTTTCTCTTCATCCGACTCAGCGATTTCAAACATCCGCCAAAATTCATGACGTGACAACTGCTTATAATCTTTAAGATAAAGTTCTTTGATCTCTGCATCTGTGAGAAAACGATATATCGAATAATCAAAATTATACTCTACCCGTCTCATTAAAGGCAAATAGTGCGGTACGATTACACTTCTATAATAAGGGAGTCTGATTATTGCCCGCCATTGTTTATCCGGACTATCGGGATATTTATTTACGATATTTTGTAAATCTTGAGCCTGCCCGAAAAGAGAATCTCGTCTCATCATTTCGATTGCAGTCTGCCAAGTTTCAACCTTCGAACCTGTCTGAATTTTCAAAAAATCCAGAGTCTCTTTATTCAAATGCGATAAAATACGATTTACTGCCAAATCCATACGTTTTTTAGCCAAAACAAGGTTTTTATCATGAGGTCCTTCCGGAGAAGAAACACCCAAGATAGAAAAAGTCTGCAATTTTGCATCCGGATTAGTTTCTATAGAAGACAACCGTTCCCTCAATTTTGCCAATTCCGATGCATTTTTCGGATCTCTATCATTGATATCCGCCTTACCGGGTAAAAAGGAAAGTTCTACTTCCCCTCTGTCATTACGCAACTGTAATTCGGGTTTCGGGAAATAGCGTTCATCCGTAATGTCTTTCGCCGTCAATTTATATTCAAAAAAACGTAAAGGATTAACAAGTCCCCGAGCTATCTGAAAACTATCCGTAAATAAAATCCGGTTATAATTTTCAAGAGACAATCGAATATCGGCACGAAAATCTTCTTTAAGATTTTCGATATAGGCAGAATCATGGTATGCAACCAATTCTCCGTTCTTAGTCATTTCACTCTTACGTATATAAGGCTCTAAAGGATCGTTTTTCAGATCAAACTCATACATACGCTCCTGCGTAAGTGTATATTCTCGCCCATCTGTCACCACAGGTTTTAACAAAACACCCTTTTTACGAGTAATATTATATAATGTCGGTTGAACGATAAGTCGGGTATTGCTGGAGAACATCTCCGCAGGTACTTTAAAACGAGTTCTTAAATGAAAATAATTTCCGACAACCTCGATCTCGGAAGGCTCGAAAATAACCTTATTCTTAATTTTTGCAACGACCGAAACTTCTTGTATTTTTACCGCAGTAGAAACCAAAACAACATCAATTATCTGGCGCCCTTTTACCTTTATATCTTGCCTGTCATATCCGAGGCATGTAAAATTCAAAATGCCGTTTACGGGTACAACAACAGAATACTTACCATCTTCATCGGTCAAGCCGACCACCTTCTCCGTTTCTTTATTTATAATAGTAACTCCCGCCAGACGCTCTTCATTATTGCCTCTGACAACTCCTGCTACACGTAAATTCTGAGCAATAATATCAACTCCCGAAAGTAGGAAGATCAAAGCAGATAAAAAACATATCTGTATAAAACTTTTCATCGTGTACACTTAATTATATTTTACCACAAATACACTGTATTATCAACACAAAATATATAAAATCAGCGCAGTATATAAACAAAAGAGAGAGCTAACTTCACAGGGACAAGTGCCCATCCTCTATCATTGACAGATAAAGGCCGAGGTTCTGTATTAGGATATTTATATTGACGGTAACGAAGAGCTCCTATCCCTACCGATGCTTCAAAATTCCAATGTTTATTGATCACTACTGCATAACCGTATGTCACACCTGCAGCGACAGCGTCTCCGTAATAGTATTTACGTTTCAGCAATACATCGTAATCGGTATAAAAAGCTGTAGCTCCTAAATAGTGCCGGGACATAGGTCTACCGAACCAATACCTTAATTCAGGTTGTACTAAAACATGCTTCAAATCTAAAGATGAACCGGGAAACCAAACATTAAATGAAGCTGAAAGATCTAACGATAAATGATTACTTAATACAAATTCAGCACCTAAATTCGGAGAAACAGTCGCCCATTGTACTAAATTGGTCTTCAATGCCAATTTTTGTGCATATCCATTGATTGAAAATAAACAAAGTAAAATAAAACAAATTTTACGGTAATGTACAATTTTCGCTTTCAAAGAAATAAATTTAAATAAAGAATTTCACACCTAAACACTATACACACGATAATAAATTATCATTTTTATTTTAGTAACTTATTATCAAAAAATCATGGCAAAAATACATAAATAAAATTGATTGACAATCTAAAAGCGATTTTTCGTACGCAAAAATTATATTTAAAATATAATTCTATAAGACACAAAAACAGCATTTATTAATAATTGCTTTCTCCCGTTTACAGCCTAGACTATTTTTATATTTGATTTAATCCTGCCACAATTCTACAAAACCAACTACTTTCCCCTATCTACAACCTTTTCAAAAAGAAAAGCTCTTTTTCATTTTGAAAAGATATTTTTATAGAACAACCAATTATATTATACTAAATATCAAATATTTACATAAAACAAATTTATATATGGCATGCCCTTTGCTCAAGTTATAATATGAAACTATATATTATATCAAATAGATTACCGGCCAAAGCCTGTAAAGAGAAAAACGGCACATTCATTTTTTCTCGAAGTGAAGGAGGATTAGCGACAGGGTTAAATTCTCTAAAAACCACCGACGAAAAACATTGGATCGGATGGCCGGGTATTTGTGTAGATAAAAAAGAGGACGAACAGATCATTTCAGAACAATTAGAAAAATTAAATTTCCACCCCGTCTTTTTATCATGCGATCAATATAAAAATTACTATGAAGGATATAGTAATAGTACAATTTGGCCCTTATGCCACTATTTTTTCGCATATACAGAATATAAAAACTGTTTTTGGAAAGCTTATCAAGAAGTAAATGCTCTTTTCTGTGAAAAAATTTGCAGTATCGTATCCGCAGATGATTATGTTTGGATACAAGATTATCAGTTAATGCTGCTACCGGGCATGCTGCGAAAACGCATGCCCCATCTGCGTATCGGTTATTTCCACCATATACCTTTTCCCTCATACGAATTATTCAGAATTTTGCCTGAGCGAGGAGAAATTCTACAAGGATTATTGGGTGCTGATTTCATCGCATTCCATACACACGATTATATGCGTCATTTCATCAGTGCAGCAGAACGGGTACTTAACATAGACTTCCAATTGGACGAAATTCAAATAGGAAATCGGGTTATACGTGTCGAAGCATTACCTATGGGTATCAATTATGATCTTTATCATAGTGTATCGGAAAATCCTGAAGTACAAAAGGCCATCAATCGCTTTCAAAATTTGTTCGGCAACCATAAAATGATATTATCCGTCGATCGATTAGATTACAGCAAAGGAATTTTACATCGTTTATGGGGCTTTTCTCTATTCTTAGAACACCATCCCGAATACCTCGGTAAAGTGACATTAGCGATGGTAATCGTACCATCGAGAGATCAAGTAAATCAATATGCAGAATTAAAAACTAAAATAGACGAAGAAATAGGAGCAATCAATGGAAAATATTCAACAATAGACTGGACACCCGTATGCTATTTCTATCATGGATTTTCTTTTGAAGAATTAGCCGCTATGTACTTTGTTGCAGATATAGCATTAGTTACTCCACTGCGTGATGGGATGAACTTAGTAGCTAAGGATATGTCGCAACAAAACAAAACAATCCCGGAGTACTGATACTAAGTGAAATGGCCGGTTGTGCAGTAGAACTAACAGATGCCATACAAATTAATCCGAACGATATTGAAGAAATAGAACAAGCTATCGTAAAAGCATTAGAAATGCCCGAAAGAGAACAAAAAAACAGAATTAATCACATGCAGGCAATTTTATCTAATCAAACTATTAACAAATGGGCTGCAGATTTTATGACCGAATGGAATGATATATGCAGCAAAAATCAACGATTCAGATTAAAGCGCATTGTAGGTCCTGTTATAAGTGACATACGATCGAGATATAAACATGCTCATAAACGCCTTATATTACTTGATTACGACGGAACATTGACCGCTATACGAAATCGTCCGGAAGATGCCAAACCCGATCCTGAACTGATAGAATTGTTGCAACAATTAGCGGAAGATAAAAAAAATCATATCGTAATCAATAGCGGAAGAGACCATCTGACTTTAGAAAAATGGTTGGGACAACTGCCTATATCTTTTGCCGCTGAGCATGGGGCATTTTATAAAGAAAACGGGAAATGGAATAAAAATATACAATCGACCGAATGGAGTCCATCTTTACTCTCTACATTAAAACTCTTTGTATCTAAAACCCCCCGTTCTCACCTCGAAGTAAAAGATACGGCACTGGCATTTCATTACCGACAGACAGACAGTTGGTTAGGAGCACTACGTGCTCAACAATTAACCAATTCTTTAATAAAAATATGCTTACAGCAAAAATTACAAATATTACAAGGAGATAAAGTAGTCGAAATTAAATCTCCATACTGTAACAAAGGCTCTGAAGTAAATCGCTTACTTCAGAAAGACCACTACGATTTTATACTGGCCATAGGGGACGATGTGACTGATGACGACATGTTCCAAGCGCTTCCGTCAACATCTGTTACCGTAAAAATCGGAACTGCATCAAAAAATGCACGATACAATCTGACTGCTCAATCAGAAGTCATACCTTTTCTCCAAGCTCTAATACATCGAGATTTATTTCAACAAAAAAATCTCGACAGAAAGGAGAATATTTTTTCTATTATGAATTTCTTCAAAAAATTACTTCCAAACAACAAATAATAAAAACGAATATGAGTAATCTGAATTATGGTGTTATAGGAAACTGCCGCACGGCAGCCCTCATCTCTGAAACCGGAAATATCGAATGGTTATGTTTCCCCGAATTCGATTCACCCTCTATTTTCGCAGCATTATTAGACCGTAAAAATGGTGGTAATTTCGGATTTCAGGTATCGAATAAATATTCTATTTCACAATCATACGTACCTCACACCAATATCCTATCTACCCGTTTTTCTTCAGAGGAAGGAGAATTCGTTGTTGTCGATTTTATGCCATGTTATCATTCCCAAAATAAAGATGAGCATTACCGTCCTGCAGAAATTTATCGTTATATCAATCGCATCAAAGGACATCCCCGATTTAAAATCGATTATAACCCAGCTCCAGACTACGCAAGAGGTAAAGTAATTTATAACATGACACCTCAATATATAGAAACTTATAGTTCCCAAAATAACAAAGACCGACAATATTTATATTCATCGCTCCCTTTAGAAACAATCCTAAATCATCAAGAAATTATATTAGAAAAAGATGAATTTCTTCTTTTATCCTATAATGAAAAAGTCATACCCGTCAACATCGAACGAGAAAAATTAGAATATTGCAGGACATTAGTATACTGGCTTAACTGGATAAACCGAACAAAAAAATATTCTATATATAACGATATTATAGAAAGGAGTCTATTAATCTTAAAACTAATGTCATACTACAACGGTGCTGTATTAGCGGCTTTAACGACCAGCTTGCCGGAAGCTATCGGAGAAGTAAGAAACTGGGATTATCGTTTCTGCTGGTTACGTGACGCATCTATGTCTATCGAAACATTATTCCAAATAGGACATCCGGATGCAGCACGTCGATTCATGAAGTTCATACAATCAACATTTGTTGCCAAACATGAGTCATTTCAGATCATGTATGGAATTCGAGGCGAACGTAAATTAACAGAAATCATCCTCGATCATCTCTCAGGATACAAAAACTCAAAACCAGTACGTATAGGAAACGATGCTTACCATCAACGGCAAAACGACTCGTTCGGATATTTGATGGACCTCATTTATCAGTATTATCAATTAATGCCGGGCACTCTCGATGAAATTGAAGACATTTGGGAAATGGTTAAAAGCATTATAGCCATAGTCATCGAAGATTGGCATAAACCGGACAAAGGCATTTGGGAAATACGAGGAAAAGAACAGCATTTCGTATCCTCTAAAGTCATGTGTTGGGTTGCTTTGGACAGGGCTTCTCGCATCGCAATCATGCTCGACAAGTACAGTTATAGCGAACGCTGGAAAAAAGAAGCGGACAAGATAAAATCCGATGTTTTAAAATATGGCTGGAAAGAAGAAATACAGAGCTTTTCTCAAACTTATGAAAATCTATATTTAGATTCTTCTCTATTATTGATGGAGCCATACGGCTTTCTACAAGCAGACGATATACGCTACCACAAAACCGTAAAAGCCGTAAAAAAAGCTTTATTTCATAAAGGTCTGATGTACAGATATAACAATGAGGATGATTTCGGACTACCGTCTTCCGCTTTCACAATCTGTACATTCTGGCTTATCCGAGCATTATACGTCATAGGTGAAAAAGAAGAAGCTCGTTGTCTATTTAATGAGGTTCTCTCCTATTCTAATCATTTAGGCCTGTTTAGTGAAGACATCAATTTCGACACAAAAGAGCAACTTGGTAATTTTCCTCAGGCATATTCTCATTTAGCATTAGTAAATACAGCAATTCTTTTTGCAGAAGAAGAAAAAAGGCTTGATTTTATACGACCTTAGAAAAATTATGTAAATACAAACAAAACACAATCACCTACTAATCAACAAAATATAAAGAATATATTTTCCATTTAGAAAAAACGTCTAAAAAAATACAGAACATAAAGCGTTTATACAAATTTTAAATTACCGACCCGTTAAATATATTGCATACATTTGGCTTATAATCTCTCTTTTGCTACTTTTGCAATAGAGAATTAAGGAATATGGTCGCACTTTCAGATATACAACAAGCCAAACAAAGATTCGGTATCATTGGAAATACACCGGGATTATTAAGAGCTGTCAGTCGAGCTCTGCAAATCGCTCCGACCGATCTCTCCGTACTAATAACCGGAGAAAGCGGAACGGGTAAAGAATTTTTTCCGCAGATTATACACACAAACAGTCATCGTAAACATGGACGTTATATTGCGGTAAATTGCGGCGCTATACCTGAAGGTACTATTGACTCAGAGCTTTTCGGGCACGAAAAAGGTTCGTTTACCGGAGCTCTTGCCGATCGTAAAGGATACTTCGAAGAGGCTGATGGAGGAACGATATTCTTAGACGAAGTCGGAGAACTACCTCTAACAACACAAGCTCGTTTATTGAGAGTTTTGGAAAGCGGAGAGTTCATAAAAGTCGGTTCTTCCAAAGTTCAAAAAACCAATGTCCGTATTGTTGCTGCGACAAATGTCAATATGATTAAAGCGATCTCAGAAGGAAAATTCAGGGAAGACCTATTTTATCGATTAAATACCGTACCTATCGAATTGCCTCCGTTACGAGATAGAATGGATGATATACTCCTTCTGTTTAGAAAATTCTCAAATGATTTTGCTGAAAAATACCGGATGCCGGCGATACAACTGACCGATGATGCAAAAAATTTATTACTGACTTACCGATGGCCGGGAAACATCAGACAACTAAAAAACGTAACAGAACAAATATCTATCTTTGAGACTTCTCGTGAAGTATCAGCCGATATTATAAAGTCATATTTACCGTCATATAATGTAGAACGGTTACCGGTCGTAAGCGGTTCAGAAGGGAAAGACGGCTTTCTATTCGGAAACGAACGAGAAATGTTGTATCAGATTATCTTCGAAATGCGTAAAGAGATGAACGAGCTGAAAAGTATCGTGGATAATCTGGCAGCATCTGAAAACGGACATGGGTTGAAAGTTTACACACCGGAACACAATACAGCAATAACCCATCCCACCGTTCCGGTCGTTAAGACATTCCATATCGATAAAGAATCTACAGAAGATGTGCACGATGAAAGTGTGTTCGAAGAAACTTCTCTATCTTTGGAGGACGCAGAAAAAGAGATGATCCGAAAATCCTTGGAAAGGAATAATGGGAAACGAAAAAAAACCGCAGAAGAACTGAAAATATCGGAGCGTACACTTTACCGTAAAATTAAAGAATATAATTTGGAGTAAGCCACACAAATGAAACGATTAACCATATTATTGCTGATCATATTGACCTCTTGTACCATATCTTACAAATTCAACGGAGCAGCTATCGATTATAATACGACAAAAACCATATCCGTAGCCGAGTTTCCGATCAGGGCAGCATTGGTATATCCTCCTCTCGGTCCTGCATTTAATGAAGCCTTGAAAGATATATACACACGACAAACCAGATTAAGCATGGTCAAAACCGGAGGAGATTTGCAAGTTGAAGGAGAAATTACGGGTTATGACCTGAGTCCTCAAGCTGTAACCGAAGATGCTTATGCATCACAAACAAGGCTGACCATCTCGGTAAAAGTAAGATATACCAATACGAAAAATCCTAATCTTAACGTTGATCAGACTTTTAGAGCTTATAGAGATTTTTCCAGCAGTCAGATGTTGACTCAAGTCCAAGATGAGTTAATCTCCCAAATTGTGGATGAATTAGCGGAACTAATATTTAATGCAACCGTAGGAAGTTGGTAATTATGTTGATAAACGGAGAAAAAATACGAAAAGAATTGTCTGAAGGTATTCCACAAATACCATTAGAAGACTTGCGTACATTACAATCCGATTATCCTTACTTCCAAGCTATCCGTTTTTTATATTTAAAAAGAGTACAAAAAGAAGAGCCGCTTCTTTATCCCGAAGCTCTTGAAAGAAATGCGATTTATTCAGGTGACCGCAAATCTCTATTTTTTTTACTGGAAGGTGCTCGCCAATCCTGGACTTCCCTTTACCGACAAAATATCGAATCAGAAAAGAGTAAAGAGTCTTTTTCATTAATAGACTCTTTCTTATCGGCACAAAATGAAAGTTTTTCTGAAAATATCGAACAGCTGATTCTTCAAACAGGAGGAATACCAGCAACCGATTATTTATCTCTCTCCAAAACTGAAAGTGGAAATGATACTTCAAATTCAAACGAATTGCAAAATATCGACCTGATAGATTCTTTCATCGAAAAATCGGAAAAAGGGAATCCACTGGTTACCGATATAGATGCCACAACAAAACCGGAAAATACAAAAAATATCCCCGAAACACCTTTAACCGAATCTACAGACGAAGCTTTCCTAACCGAAAGTCTGGCAAAAATATACATCAAACAAAGAAGATATTCCAAAGCTTTGGAAATAATTAAAAAATTAAGTTTGAAATATCCAGAAAAAAATATTTACTTTGCAGACCAAATAAGATTTTTAGAAAAATTGATTATTAACATAAAAACCGAATAAAATGTATTTGTTCATCACCATCTTAATTCTAATCGCATCAATATTCTTAATATTGATCGTATTGGTACAAAACTCCAAAGGGGGAGGTCTTGCATCAGGCTTCTCTTCAACTAATCAGATTATGGGAGTCAGAAAGACAACCGATTTTGTTGAAAAAGCAACTTGGACACTCGCCGGTACGGTCGTTATCTTAAGCATCGTAGCTTCAGCATTCTTACCTTCTGCCAATACAGGCAGTCACGGATCAGAAATTAAAGATGCCATAAAAAAAGAAATTCCCGCTACTGCACAACCGGGATTTGAAACACAGCAAACTACAGCTCCGATAGCACAACCGGATTCTGCAAAATAAAAAATTAAATAAAGGGGCTGATTTACAGAAATCAGCCCCCTTTGTATAAAATAAATCAACTTAAAGGGGGTAAAGTAATTGTTTCTTCAGTTTCTGTCCAGTCGCTTACTTCAAACCCTGATCCTTCAGTTGTCTCTGAAAATATTATATTCGAGACCATTATTATCGACAACTTTGTTCCCGGAGATAAAATCGAAGAGAGGTGTGTTTCATATTTTTTTGTTTCCCCATTTTTCAAATCAATTTCTACCCTGAAATAAGGAGGTACATCTGAAGGCAATACCATTGCTGTCTTGTTGACAGCCTGCGTTCCAGAAATTGTTAAAGGAATCATTACTGTTTTCGTATAATTCTCATAATTTCCATTATATACATTTACTTTTTCCGCCAAATTTCCGACATACACTCTGACTGAATCAATAGAAGTAGCCAAAGAACTGCCATCCTCATTTTGTAAAGTTACATTAATACCCGCTGTTTTACGCTGTAAAGCAACAGCTATATTCTCACTCCCTAAATCAACGTGTTTTACAGCAAACACATAATCGTATATCGGATAACAAATTGTATCCGAAGGATATTGTCGTAATCCATAATATTGCGAATTCATATCCTCATTCAACGCAAGAGCAGGTTCTGTTGACGCAGGATAGTCATAAGTTCCGTCTGCTCCCGCAGAGGCAACTCCCCAATATAACAAAGTATAAGTGCCTACTGGCAAAAGTAACGGACGAACATAATTTTGTATAGAACCCGAAGCGATTGTATATATAGGATTCAAAGGGCTCAACTGTCCGTTTCTATAATTTCCATAATAAGTAGAAGTTCCAGAGACACAGGGATAAATATCTAATATTCCAGAATAAGGAATATTTGTATTCAACTCAGTTACGAACAATTCAGGACTAACTAAATTTCCAAGCTTAGAATTCGCTTCATTATAACATTCGTCATCATTCGAACATCCTACAAAAACCAACAAGGCCGAGAAAAAATAAAAAAACTTTTTCATATAAAATCAATTTATAAAATTAAATATCACTCAAGTAAACAGATCTGTAACTTATAACAGAATAACACAACAAAAAGTTTAAAGAATAACATTAGTGATTTTTCAAATCCTTTTTACTACCCCAAACCAGATTATCAGTACATTTGCAGAATTATACAAATTAATATTTACCGAATGCAGAGATCATCTGATTTACTTTATCGCATATCTAAAACCAGAAAACCTAATTTCTGGGCTCTTAGTCCTCTTTTTGTTTTTCTGGGAATATATCTCATTACCTCTCTTTTAGTAAACGATTTTTATAAAGTTCCTATCGCTGTGGCATTTCTCATATCTTCGGCTTTTGCCGTTATCATATCACGAGGAGGTAGCATAAATGAGCGCATAGCACATTTTTCATCAGGAGCAGCAAACGGAAATATCATACAAATGATCTGGATATTCATACTTGCCGGAGCATTTGCTCAATCCGCTAAATCGATGGGAGCGATCGATGCGACCGTAAATCTTACGCTTCAGATATTACCCGATAATCTCTTATTAGCAGGCATATTCATAGCTTCCTGTTTCATCTCCCTTTCCATAGGAACATCTGTCGGAACGATCGTTGCCCTTGCCCCAGTTGCCATAGGAATAGCGAATCAAACAAATACGGAATTAGCCTACATGGTTGCGATCGTTGTCGGAGGAGCATTTTTCGGAGACAACCTCTCTTTCATATCAGACACGACAATTGCCGCAACAAAAACACAAGGATGTTTGATGAAAGATAAATTCAAGGTCAACAGTATGATCGTTGTTCCGGCAGCTTTTTGTGTATTGCTTCATTATATATTCGCCGGATTAAATATTCACTCACCGTCGCACCTTACAGAGGTACAATGGATAAAAGTTATTCCCTATCTGATTGTTTTAGGTAGTGCCATCGCAGGGTTAAATGTCATGTTGGTTTTATTACTCGGAATCATCACATCTGGAGTTATAGGAATCGCAACAACCGGTTTTGATTTTTTCGGTTGGTTCGGTGCTATGGGAACAGGTATAACAGAAATGGGAGAACTGATCATAATCACATTATTAGCTGGAGGTATGCTTGAGATGATACGCTTTAACGGAGGAATCGATTACATTATTGAAAAACTGACTCGAAAGGTCAATTCAAAACGGGGAGCTGAACTTAGTATCGCAGGATTGGTCAGTTTTGCAAATCTTTGTACGGCAAACAACACGATAGCTATTATTACCACTGGAGAAATAGCTCGTGATATAGCAAACCGATTTCACATAGACAAAAGAAAATCGGCCAGTATTTTAGATACTTTTTCCTGTTTAGTGCAAGGATTGATACCTTATGGAGCACAGATGCTGATAGCGGCTTCTCTTGCAAGTATCTCCCCGCTTTCTATTATCCGATATCTCTATTATCCTATGCTCATGGGTATTTTCGCACTGGCAGCTATTTTATTGCGATACCCCCGTCGCTATTCTTGATTTTCACGTATTATTTTTCCGGAATAGGTTTCTCGAAAATTTGATACAAAACGTATTTCTTTAGGAATCTGATAAGGAGATAAGATAAATCTTACCTCTTTCATAAAAGAAGCTATCTTCTCTTGCGTCCAGTTTTGATCCTCGATTATAAGAACGGCTTTCTCTCCCAACCGCCCATCCAACACTCCTGTCACATAAAAACGTTTATCAGGTATCAATTCGGATATTTTCTTCTCGATCTCTTCAGGAAAAAGTTTTACACCTCCCGAATTAATCACATTATCAAAGCGCCCCAACCATTCAAAACTCGTTTTTCCCGAAAGCCTGACTATATCGTTTGTTATAAAAAACGTATTACTCAAATGCGGAGCATGAATGCAAAGACACCCCCTATCATCTTGTGAGAATGTAATATTTCCCAAAGCCTTATATCCGGAATAAGCGGTATTTAACTCCCGCAAAGCGATATGCGAAACAGTTTCCGTCATACCATAAGTAGAAAAACAACGTATTGGAAATGCTGATAAAGCAGATTCTAAAGTCGAAGACACAGCAGCACCTCCGATAATCAATTGCTTTATATAAGAAATCTTATTCCGGGTTATCGAATCTGAAAGAGATTCTTGAACCTGCATGGGAACCATCGCTGCAAAATCGACACTACGATTTATCTCTTTTAATGGAGAAGAAGAGGGTTTTACGACCAATAAATTCGCACCTGCAAGAAGAGCTCTTACAATCATCATCTTTCCTGCGATATAATTCGGAGACAGACAAAGTAAAAGAACCGAATTGGTATCTATTCCGAAGAACTCGTTTGTCAGGCGAGCCGAAGCCTCCATATCCGATTTCAATAAATAAATTTTCTTAGGTGTTCCGGTCGATCCGGACGTATGTCCGATAACATATTCACGGTCATCGAACCATTCGGTCAAAAATGAAACGACATCGATATTATCCTCTGTTACAGAAATCTCATCGACATCCGAATAACATCTATCATTCAACACTATTCCCATATTAACGGTGATAAATCCCAACTCAACGAAGGGTCATACTGTATTGTAGATCCTTTCTGAACTAAAGGAGAAATAATATTATTCTTATATAATTGCCCGGTACCTAATCCCTGAGGAATAGAGGATTGTAGCATTGCCGTCCATTGAGCAATAGCATTCAGTCCCACATTCGATTCCAGAGCAGAAGTTATCCACCATCCGATATTTCGTTTTTCGGCTTTATCGATCCATTCGGCAGATCCGCTCAAACCTCCGGCCAATGCAGGTTTTAAAATTATATACTGAGGATTTATTACATCCAACATCTGTTCTTTCAATTTCGGATCATTAATTCCGATCAACTCCTCATCCAAGGCAATCGGAATCGGTGTATTCCGGCATAAAGTCTCCATCTCCCTCCACTGCCCTTGCCGGATAGGTTGTTCGATAGAATGAATGTCATACCGGGACAGCCGATCCAATTTAGACATCGCTTCCGACGGTAAAAACGCACCGTTCGCATCCACCCGCAACTCTATTTCATCCTTTCCGTAACGTGAACGTATAGACTTTAACAACTCTAACTCCGAATTAAAATCTATCGCCCCGATTTTCAATTTGACACAACGAAATCCGGCAGTCAGTTTTTCTTCGATACGGCTATACATAGCTTCTTTATCACCCATCCAAATCAAGCCGTTGATCTCGATCGATTGCTTGCCCTCATAAAAAGCTCCCGGACAGATTTTACGTTTACCACCATTTTTTAAATCGAGAAGAGCCGTTTCAACCCCAAAGCGGATCGAACTCCAATCTCTCAACGAAACTGTATCCAACGTATCGACCTGTCCACAAACTTCTTTTAGTTTCTCTTCATATCCGGGACGATCATCCGCACTCAACCCTCGAAACAAAGCACACTCTCCAATTCCGAATATCCAAGGTGTTTCATCATGCCATATACGGACAAACCATGTTTCTTTCTGAGTTAATATACCTCTTGAAGTACCTCCGGGCACTTTAAAATCAAGAATATACCGAGTATAAGCAGCTTTCATTTATTTCTTCTTATCCGGGGAATTTAGGAAATTTCTGAAAATCGGGATCTCTCTTTTCCAAAAAAGCATTTTTCCCTTCTTGTGCCTCTTCCATCAAATAATACATTAACGTTGCATCTCCGGCAAACTCCATAAGGCCACGCTGTCCGTCAAGTTCGGCATTCAATGCCCGTTTGATCATGCGTATCGCCATCGGGCTACGTTTTAATATAGTTTTGCACCAATCTACCGTTTCATCTTCAAGTCGTTCAAAAGGAACTACTTTATTGACCATACCCATCTCTTCAGCTTCTTTCGCTGTATATTGACGACACAAGAACCAAATTTCCCGAGCTTTCTTCTGTCCGACACAACGCGCCAAATAAGAAGAGCCGAAACCAGCATCAAAACTGCCGACTTTAGGTCCGGTCTGCCCGAAACGTGCGTTTTCCGAAGCAATGGTCAAATCACAAACAACATGCAAAACATGACCGCCTCCGATCGCATAGCCGTTGACCATCGCAATTACAGGCTTAGGAATAGAACGTATCGCCTTGTGCAGATCAAGTACATTCAAACGAGGTACTCCATCTTTATCAATATAGCCACCTATACCTTTTACTTTTTGGTCTCCTCCCGAACAAAAAGCTTTATCTCCGGCTCCGGTAAACACCACAACACCTATATCATTCCGTTCCCGACAAATAGACATGGCATCCAACATTTCAAAATTGGTTTGCGGACGAAATGCATTATACACTTCGGGACGATTGATCGTTATCTTCGCTATTCCTTCGAAGAATTCAAACTTAATATCTTCATACTCTTTTATAGTTTTCCATTCTCTTGTTGCCATAATATTATTTTACATTAATTATTTATCGCTTAAAATATCCCCTTAAAATCCGATCATTAACAGTTCGAGGAGTCTCTACCGACAAAATAGCAGGTTTGTCGGAAATTCTAAAAAAAACAGAGAGGATTTTTCTCAATTCATCTTCAGAATCTGCAACATAGTAATCAAATCCATGTAAACGAGCAAAACCTTCGACATCAACTTCCTGTGCTGTTTCAAAGTATTCTTCCAATTCCGGCAATTCAGACGGACCTTGTATAAAACGAAATATTCCTCCTCCGCCATTTTTCATCACGATAATTTTAAGTGTAGGCGGAACATATCTGTTCCATAAGGCATTGGAATCATATAAGAATCCCATATCTCCGGTAATAAAGACCGTAGGTTCTTTTCTCACGCAAGCAGCTCCCACCGCAGTAGACGTCGCTCCGTCTATACCGCTTACCCCACGATTACAGTCCGAGCGTTCTATCTGGTTATATTCAAATAACTGGGCATAACGTACAGGCGTACTGTTCGACAACTGCAATGCACTTCCTTGCGGAATGGCAGGAAATATCAGCGAGAATGCCTTTAAATCACTCCATTCGACATTCGCAAGATAATGCTCATGCCGATCTGCCGCTTCTGCTCTGCGATCTATCCATAAATTATGATAATAACTCTCCGAAGGGTGTATGTGATCTATAATTTGAGAGAAAAAGTCAACAGGGTTCATCCGTATATGCCGGGTCATACACTGCATCGTATCTGCAACATGAGTATTCTCATCCAGGCTCCAATGCTCAGAAGGAGAATATTTTCTTAAAAACTGCTTTATCATGCGTGAAACAAGAGACCCACCAAAAGTAATTAATAAATCGGGGGTAAATTTCGATTTTTCTGCATCGGAAATTACCGATAAAACCCTGTCGATAGTCGAAATAGAATCGTTTACACACAAATTCGAAATCGTCTCGGTAAGGACAATCACTTGAGGTAATGATGACAATCGATTTAACAACGATGATAACATCGAATCCGGCTTACCGAATGATACCAAAATCATCACCTTTTTGCTTCGGGAAATTAATCCGGACAACTCTTTTACGATTTCTTCATTAAGACAAGTATTAATGCTCACAGATGTAATTACCTGCTCTGAGCGACTGTCGCGAACTTCTCGCAAACAATAAAGAGGTTCTCTTAAGGGAACATTAATATGCACAGGACCGGGTTTAGACCGAACAGACAAATTAACAGCGTCATTCACCAAACGATTTACCCACCAACGTTCGTCATCACAAGTAATTTCAGGAGGCAAGGAGTAAGATGCCTTAACGAATGGGGCGAACAAATTTTTCTGTCGGAGCGTCTGGCTATCCTCTTGGTCGATCCATTCTTCAGGCCGATCGGCAGAAATGACAATCAAAGGAATATGTTGGTAATATGCTTCAGCCACAGCCGGAGCATAATTCAACAAAGCCGTTCCTGAGGTACAAACCACGGCAACCGGTTCTCCTGACTGCTGGGCTATGCCCATTGCCATAAAGGCTGCACTTCGTTCATCTAAAACGACAAATTTCTCAAACTCCTTACGACGGGCAAAAGAGACGATCAAAGGTGCATTCCGAGAACCGGGAGACAATACAATCCGTTTCACTCCCTTGGCAATCAGTAAATTTGCCAATATTGTACAACATTCTTTATCCGAATCCAACATATTCATCTATTTTGGTACATATTCGCCCTTAAGTTATCTGACAAACCGATTATTTACTTTTATTTAATCATTCTATCAAATTCAACAAAGTACGGGATTTTATTTCTGTCTCGTTCCATTCCGAATCAGCATCGGATAAAGCGGTCAGACCTCCACCGACATGTAGTTCCACCCTGTCCCGAAAAAGTTCCATACTCCGCAAATTTACAAATAAATCAAATTGACCGTTACCATAAACCGGTCCTAAGTATCCGGCATAATACCGACGTTCTCGGTTCTCGGTTTCACAGATTATTTTTAAAGCCTCCCGTAATGGAAATCCTCCCACTGCAGGCGTAGGATGCAAGGCATTTATTAACCGAGATATTTCGCCCGGAGATAGCGATTTATTCAACGTAAACAAGGTACATAAATGTGAAACAACCCCAGCTTGCCTCAATTCCGGACCGGATATCAGAGGTTCTGTTCCAACTATATTCCGGAAACAAGATTCTATATATTCCGTTACAATCCGTTGCTCCTCCCGATCTTTTTCTCCCCATTCAGAAAAATCGTCTTTTCTCTTTGTTCCGGCCAACGACATAGTTTGAATACAGGAAGCAGAACAACGTAGAAAAGTTTCCGGGGTAGCCCCCATCCATAGAGTCTCTCCGGGAATCGAAACCAAAAAGACAAAAGCATCGGGATAAGCTTCGCACAATCCGTTAAACCATTCTGGAGCTTTTTTATAGGGATCACAAAAAAACTGTCTTACTCTTGACAATACCGCTTTTCGAATTTTACCGGATCTCAGTGCAGAAATAACCCTCTCTGCCTGCTTTATATAAATATCTTTTCCTATCTCACCTACCGGAACAGTGTCCGGCACATTTTTCTTCGGCGTAACTTTCAATATGTCCAAGTCTCCAGCCTTCGATAAATCAATATCATTCCGAAGGAAGCGTACTGGAGAGTTATTTGCCACATGAAACGGAGAAAACAAAAAACCGGTATCTTCGAGAAAAACAGAGGGACTACAATTTCCTGCAACCTCCCCCGATATTTGTGCTCCAAAGCAGAAATTTCCACTATCAGGTAAACGATATGCAAAAAATGGGATGCCTCTTTCCAAACATATCCGCTGAGCCTCTTTGATTTCTGAAATTGTCACATCTTTACACATGATTATAAAACACAGATATTCTATAAAACCTCTCCGAACAAATCAAATGTTTGGGCATCAGTAATCCGAACGGTATAAAAATCTCCAATAATCAACGGCTTTTCTTTTCCAATCAAAACTTCAGGATCGACTTCCGGCGAATCGAACTCTGTACGTCCTATATAATATTCTTCTTCCTCCCGATCGATAATCACTTTCATTTCCTGTCCTACCTTGGAAACATTTATCTCGGCAGCAATCTCTTCTTGTATAGCCATCAATTCATCCAACCGCCTCTGTTTCACTTCTTCCGGTATATCATCCGAATAATGTTCAGCAGAAAAAGTCCCTTCTTCTTCGGAATAAGCAAATGCTCCCATACGTTCAAACCTGGCTTTCCGGACAAACTCTTTTAATTCCTCAAAATCAGATTCTCCCTCTCCGGGATGCCCAACCATCAGAGTGGTGCGAATATGTATTCCGGGCACTTCTTCCCGAATGCGGGAAAGCAACTCATAAGTTTCTTCCTTGGTTACATGCCGATGCATCATCTGTAACATATTATCGCTAATATGCTGCAATGCAATATCGAGATATTTGCAAACATTGGCATGTTTGCGCATTACGGGTAACAGATCATACGGGAAACGCGCCGGATAAGCATAATGTAATCGCACCCATTCTACTCCGGGAACAGAGGCAATGCGATCTACCAATTCGGCAATACAAAATTTTTTGTAAATATCCATTCCATAATAGGTAAGGTCTTGAGCTATAATCTGAAATTCTTTTACTCCTTTCCGTACCAACATCTCAATCTCTTCAATGATATCTTCCATAGGACGAGACTGGTAACGTCCTGTTATAATAGGTATAGCACAATAAGAACACATCCGGTTACAACCCTCAGCTATTTTTATATATGCATAATGAGAAGGCGTTGTCAATATACGTTCCAAACGAAGGTCTGAGACATATTCCTTTCCCAAATCATCCAGCAATTTATTCCAATCGAACTTTCCGTAAAACTTATCGACTTCAGGAATCTCTCCTGCAAGCTCGGTCATGAAACGTTCAGACAGACATCCCATTACATAAAGCTTTTTGATTTTTTTCTTTGCTTTTGCCGCAACAAAATTCAAAATCATATTGATCGATTCTTCTTTGGCATCTCCTATAAACCCACAGGTATTGATCACCACGATCTCTCCCGTTACTTTTTCTGCATCATGCCTGACTTCATATCCGGCCGCTTCGAACTGCCGCATAAGATGTTCCGAATCCACCAAATTTTTAGAACATCCTAATGTTATTATATCTACTCTGTTCTTTACCATTTGTTCTATAATTAAATAGCCTTCCGACCTTTACTGTACAGAAATCGCGCAAAGCGATAAGGTCTTCTCTGCGCGATCCTGTTTATGCGAAATATCGTAAATTACATATCTTATTCGTCTCCGAAAAGAGAATCTACAAATTCTTTTCTGTGGAATACCTGCAAATCTTCCATTCCTTCTCCCAAACCTATATACTTAACCGGTGTTTTAAACTGGTCGGATATTCCGATCACTACCCCGCCCTTTGCAGTACCATCAAGTTTGGTAATTGCCAACGCATTTACTTCTGTCGCAGCGGTAAATTGTTTCGCCTGTTCAAAAGCATTCTGTCCGGTAGAGCCATCTAATACGAGCAACACTTCATGAGGTGCTCCCGGAATAACCTTGTCCATTACTTTCTTAATTTTAGAAAGCTCATTCATCAAACTGATTTTGTTATGCAAGCGTCCTGCCGTATCAATAATTACGACATCCGCATCATTCGCTTTAGCCGAACTTAGGGTATCAAAAGCAACAGAAGCCGGATCAGCTCCCATTTTTTGTTTCACAACCGGAACTCCTACTCTTTCACCCCATATTACAAGCTGTTCTACCGCAGCTGCTCTGAAAGTATCGGCCGCTCCCAAATAAACCTTATTCCCGTTCTTCTTATATTGAAAGGCCAGTTTTCCGATTGTTGTAGTTTTTCCCACACCATTCACACCAACCACCATGATTACATAGGGACGCTTATTTTCCGGGACAGTAAATTCTCCTTCCGTTTCATTATCGTTTTCTGTCAATAAAGCGGCAATCTCTTCACGCAACATTCCCTTCAACTCCCCGGTAGAAATATATTTGTCCCGTTCGACTCGCTTTTCAATCCGTTCGATAATACGCAAAGTCGTCTCTACCCCGACATCCGATGTGATAAGCACCTCTTCCAGATCATCCAAAATATCGTCATCGACTTTCGATTTTCCCGCTACGACACGGGCAAGTTTCGAAAATACCCCTTCTTTGGTTTTGGAAAGACCTTTATCAAGTGTCTCCTTTTTTTCTTTAGAAAAGAAACCGAATAATCCCATATCTATTTTTTATCATTGATTACAATTGCAATTATATCTTTCAAACTCTCTGCTTTCCCAGCCATCGGTTATCGGATATGAAATGAAGATTTCGAGGTACTTTCCAGCATATCATACAATCTTCAAAGCACAAAATTACAAAATAAAGCGACAAAAAAAAACTTCCTTACAGAATTGTAAGGAAGCTCTTTATATTAAGTATCTGATATTCTCAATTATTTAGCGAGCACTTCATTTACTTTTTCGTTAGGAACCATTTCTTCCTGGAAAATATAAGCTCCTGTCTTCGGTGATTTTACCATTTTAATCACCTTTGAATAAGTACGTCCATCACCTTTCTGAAGAGACGCAACGGTTTTCTTTGCCATAGCTCAATATTATTTAATTTCTTTGTGAATAGTTACTTTTTTCAAGATAGGATTGTATTTTTTCAATTCCAATCTCTCTGTGGTATTTTTTCTGTTTTTAGTGGTAATGTATCTCGAAGTACCGGGCATACCACTTGCTTTGTGCTCCGTACATTCAAGAATAACTTGTACTCTATTACCTTTAGCTTTCTTTGCCATCTTCTTAACTTCCTTCTAATTATGCGTTTAAATAACCTTTTTCCGCAGCTTGTTTCAAAGCTGCATCCAATCCCATTTTATTAATGGTACGGAGACCGGCAGCTGATATTTTCAGGCTGATCCAACAATCTTGTTCTACCCAATAGAACTTTTTGGTAAACAAGTTGACATTAAATCTTCTTTTTGTGCGTCTCTTTGAGTGAGATACGTTATTGCCAACCAATGCTTTTTTTCCGGTAATTTGACAAATCTTCGACATCGCTTTATCTATTTTTTTATTGATTTTCTACTGCTTTCACAAACAGAGTGCAAAGTAAACGTTTTTAAGAATACCTTCCAAATTTTTTTCTATTAAATACTCTTTTTTTTAGAACTCTCTATTCCTGATCATTCACTTAAAACAGAGATCATCTGCAACAGTGCCGTATGCGTAAAACGATTTATGTTTATCGCCCGTGAATTTTCAAAACAATATTTACGACTGACTATCCGATCTCCGACAGCTACAGCAATACAAACCGTACCGACAGGCTTACCGGGTACTGCCCCGTCCGGTCCGGCAATACCCGATGTAGCAACAGCACAATCGGTTTTCAATAAACGTCGTACCCCCTTAGCCATCTGTTCCACAACTTCACAACTCACGACTCCGTGTTTTTCTATTGTCGAAGGATCGACATCCAGAACCTGCACCTTCACTTCATTGGCATAAGATACCACACTCCCTTTATAATAGGCCGAACTGCCAGGTATCAATGTAATTTCATGTGCGATATTTCCTCCGGTACAACTTTCTGCCGTAGCAATTGTCAATCCTTTATAGGATAACAGCAACCCTAACGCCTCCGCCATAGTAGCATCTCGATGACAGAATATATGTTTTCCCAACAAATCTTCTAAACGGGAGAAAGAGTCGTCCAACTGCTGAGATAAAATTTCCTCGTTCTCTCCCCGTGCCGTCAGCCTCAACCGGATAACTCCCGGAACGGGCAAATAAGCTAATTTAATTGATGCCGGTAATCCGGCTTCAAAATCCGAAAGAGATTCAGACAAAGCCGATTCTGAGAAATCTTTCACAAGGCAAGTCTTATGCAAAATTGCCGTATGATCAGGGTAACGCTTTCTCAATCTGGATAACACCTCCGCTGTCATGGCTCGCTGCATCTCTGCCGGAACTCCGGGCATCGAAACCAAAACTTTTCCGTCTTTCTCAAACCACATGATCGGAGCTGTTCCCACCGGATTCTGTATCACGGCACAACTGTCCGGCACCATCGCCTGTGTACGAGTGGAGTCATTCATTTGCAATCCCCTTCGTTCAAAAAAAAGATCATTATTTTTCTGAACTTCAGCGTCAAAGATCAATTTTCCGCCAAAATATTCACAAAGCGTCTGTTTAGTAATATCATCTTTCGTAGGCCCGAGTCCACCTGTCATTAATACGACATCTACTCGATCGAACGACTGGCGGATAGCGGATATAATTTCAGCACGACGATCACGCACCGTCGTAATTTCCATTACCTCCCAACCGATTTTATTCAAGTTACGGGCTATCCAAGACGAATTCGTATCGGTTACCTGCCCGATCAGCAATTCATCTCCGATTATTATAATCTCAACATTCATATCATTTATATTTTTGCAAAGCCGCCATGCGTTGCAATAACGTAGGGTGAGAATAATATACTTTTACATATAGAGAATCGGGAGTCAAGTTACTTAACGATTTCACGGAAAGTTTTTTCAGACCACCTATCAAAGCATTCGCTAAGCCAAAAGATGCGGCAAAAGCATCTGCCTGATATTCATTTCGACGAGAAAGAGCATTTATCCCGATCCCTGTCAACAGCTCCAAAGGAGTATATAACAAACCGAATGCGACCAAAGCTAACGGAAAAGAAGGCGTATCTCCCCCCATCGCCTCAGCCAACACCGAACTTTCCAACACCAAAGACAACAAAAAAAACATCAGAACGGTATTCATTACCGATACCCCCATCATTTGCCATGTATGCTTATGTTTATAATGGCCTATCTCATGAGCAAGAACTGCAACAATTTCTTCCGTGCTCAAATCATCTATCAGTGTATCATAAAGTACGATCCGTTTTTTAGGTCCTAATCCGCTAAAATAGGCATTTGCTTTTGTAGAACGTTTAGAACCGTCTATCACATAAATATTATTCAGTTTGAAACCGGCACGATTAGCGAACTTCTCTATCGCATTTCTCAATTCGCCCTCTTCTAATGGCGTCTGTTTATTAAATAAAGGAACGATCCATTCCGAATAGAACATATTCATCAACATACTGAAAGCCACGACCACAATACAGGCAACCCACCAAAAAGAAGTTCCTAACCACAGATATAACCAAAGAATCGCAGCCAAAAGTAATCCACCTATAACTATACCGAACAGCCAAGATTTCAACTTATCGGTAACGAACGTTTTACGAGTTGTTTTATTAAATCCGAAACGATCCTCTATAACAAATGTGTCGTACCAATCAAAAGGTATAGTCAACAGATCATTCACCAAAAAAAGAACGAAAAAAAAGAATAATGTAGCCGGAATCATCTTTTCAAACAATGAAAATGCCCATGTATCGAGCCATCCGAATCCGCCCAAAAACAGCATCAACAAGACGAGCAAAGTCGTATATGTAGAAGTTATAAGACCGAAACGATTGTTGACTTTGAAATAATTTTGCTGATCGGCATATTTCCGCTCATCGTAAAGTCCCCGCAACATTTCCGGCAAAACCGGAGATGCAGCACGACGGTTTCTCGATGCCAACCATTGGGAAAAAATATATTCCCCCACGACAAAAAACACAATGATATAAAATACCCAATTATACATTTTATAAACAGCTTACAATACTACTCGAGAAAAAGGAGCTTCGTCGATCGAACAAAAATCTTTGTCCAAATATTTGTAATATCCCGTTATCGCCACCATAGCTGCATTATCGGTCGTAAAAGAAAATTTCGGCAAATGAATCTTCCAGCCATACCGACGGGCGTGGTCCTCGAAAGCGCTTCGCACTCCCGAATTAGCCGACACCCCCCCGGCTACCGCCACTTCGGTAATACCGGTATCCTTTACCGCTTTACGCAATTTATCCATTAATATATCCACAATGGTAAACTGTAAAGAAGCGCACAGATCTTGTTTATTTTTTTCTATAAAATCAGGATCTTCTTTAATGCGGTCACGGAGTAAATAAAGGAAAGAAGTCTTCAATCCGCTAAAACTGTAATTATACCCGGGAATGTGCGGTTTATTCAAGGTAAAGGCCTTCGGATTCCCTTCTTTAGCCAAACGATCCACTACCGGTCCGCCGGGATACCCCAAATCCATGACTTTAGCGCACTTATCGAAAGCCTCTCCGGCAGCATCATCTATCGTCTGCCCGATCACCTCCATATCCTTATACGAATTTACCCGAATAATCTGGGAATTTCCTCCGGACACCAATAAACAGATAAACGGAAACGACGGTTGATTATGGTCATCGTCGCTCTCCTTGATAAAATGCGCCATGACATGTGCCTGCAAATGATTTACATCGATCAGAGGAATGTCCAAAGCGGTTACAAAACCTTTGGCAAAAGACGTACCGACAAGTAAAGACCCCATCAATCCCGGTCCGCGAGTAAACGCCAATGCACTCAATTCGCTCTTATCGATTCCTGCACGTTTCAATGCTTCGGACACTACCGGTATAATATTCTGCTGATGCGCACGAGATGCCAGTTCGGGAACAACTCCTCCGAAAGCCTCATGCACAGCCTGGCTGGCTATAACGTTAGACAACATAACGCCATCTCGAATTACAGCTGCCGACGTATCGTCGCATGATGACTCTATTCCTAAAATAGTTATATGATTCATATAATTGATTTTCTCACAATATTTCTGCGGACGAAATTAATCATTAAAAAGGGAATATAGATGAGAGAAGTATTTTTTTTAATAAAATGATTCGGTTTTACGGCCTTTATTCCATTAATCGGTCAATATCATCCGTTTCGTATCCACCTCTTTACCATCGGCAATCAAGGTATAAATATACATTCCTGCTTTAAGTTCTCTTCCATTAATCGTTATAACCCCGGCAGATCCGATCCCGGATATTCGTTCATAATCTCTTCGGTAGTCTTTATTATCGCCGGCACGCCTTTTGCAGTCTTCCAGTCCGCCAATTTTTGAAAAGCCGGTTTCAACGCTTCATTGGTTATAATCAGGTAGTCAGGAACCACCTCTTCCATAACCGAAAGCGACATCGGGGTAACACTCCTATTCCCCTCCCGACATATCGTAACTCCATTGACCGCCTCCCTCACCTCTACCGCCGGAGCAAACTCCGAAACCTGCTCGGGATTCCGGACATACGACCGGATATAATCCCGAACACGATCTGCCCGTTGCCGGGACTGTTTCGGTAGCACAGTTGCAGAACCGTTTCGCGCTGCCGCTACGCTATACTCCAGCATATAGTCGATATCGCACAGATAAACCTCCCGTGGCACCGGGTGATACTCCACCGGATAGATACCCACCGTAACGATATGGTATCCCTGATCGTACCCGTCGTACAGAATCCGTACCCGTTCACCGGGATATCCGCCGGACGAAGCATACAACGAATCGTTGATCTGAAAATCAGAATACATCTCCACATTATCGGTAGGCACAGGCGGCTGTGCAGGAACAATACGGTAATAACCCGGAAACAATCGCTTAGAAAGATGCACCACCTGCACTCCCGTCACCCGGGCATCGACAGGAATCACATACGACCGGGTTATATACGGCAGTTCCGGACAACCGATCTCCGCCATAGGCTGAGATTCGGGAAACGAAATCGAAACATACGGTTCGTATCCCGATTCAAAAACCTCCACCTCCGGCTCTTCGATCCGGAAACTGCCTGTAATTTGAGCAAACGAATTGTTACAAATACAGAACAGTATGACCGTCAATAAGCATAAGTTTCTCATGATATAATAATTATATTAAGGATCATATTTTCTGTTTTTCCCTTTCTTGAAAGGAATAAGGAAGTGTCAGGAACTATCGCACCACGATTTTATCACTTTTATAGACCTTATCTCCGATTAAGCGATACAGATAGATACCCGGAACAGAAACTTCCAAATCGATTATCGTATCGCTATCACGAACCGTCTGAGACTGTACAACTTGCCCTGACAAATTCAACAATTCAAATTGCAATGGCAAACCATTCTCCGGACATTGTATCAATAATTGCCGATAACCTAATTTTTGTATATGTATAGAAGAAGAAAATTCTTTAGAAACACCATTTTCTATAGGATCTCCCATACAACACTTATAATCTAAATATTTATATCGTATCTTATTACCTACTTTTAAACATGCTAATCCATTATATGACGAAGCTATTGAACGGGAAAGACTCATTCTTGGGAGAAAAAAAAGTCCAGACAAACTACCCACACCTTCAATCCAATAATCAGGTTCAAGATCAGGATATCCTATCTCTTTACACCTTCCCCAAGGAGTTTCAAAATCCCCAAATGCATATATAGAAGTATTACCCCATTCTATATTACTATTTTCAAACGTTATTGTTTGATCGTCCGTAAAAATATAAGGACGACTCTCTACATATAAATAATCCCCTGCCTCCAGAGAAAAGTCATACATTAAGAATTCATCAAGCTCTTCTCCCATAGCCTTATTAGCCGGTTTCATATACACTTTTTTATCCGTTTGGCGGATACCTCCTACATAAATATCTTCTGAATCAATTTGCAATAATGTATCATTCAACAAATACAATTTACTATAAGTCTGACCATAGATAACCGTATCACCAATCAATCCATAATAATAATTTTTTGTTTCAGGATAAGCAAAAACGTAAATATTCCAAATCGCATCTTTCGTCGGGAAGACCTCGTCCTGCGCAGAACTGCAAAAAGGGAACAAAACACCTGAAAGGCATATAATAAGAACAGAGTACAGTTTTCTCATAGGCTTTCCTCCTTTTATATTTCGGCTTAACTCAACCTTATAAAATTAAATACTATTTTTTTAATATCCAAATAAAGGCACTCCTATTTTCCAGGATTGACTCTTATAACCACTTTTACGATTTCAATTACCAAATCAAGAATAAATGTTGCATGATCGAAAAATTCGACAACGCCAAAGATTTATTCTCCGAAAAATGATAAATTTGTACCACATTGTCATGAAACAGATATTCAAGATTTTCAAATACATAACAATCAGCATATTAACGATTTTAATTATCGTATATGCCGGACTTTATTTATTGTTGAGCATACCCGCTGTTCAACAGGAAATCAAGAATATAAGCGAACGTGAACTATCTCAAGTATTAGAAACGAAATTAACTATAAAACAGATACAGGTTTTCCCGTTCAATAAAGCAGTATTGGAAGGGCTTTGTCTATATGACCAGAAAAACGATACATTGCTTTATGCTCAAAAACTAACTGCCGGATTTTCCCCTTTTGCTTTATTGGAACATCAATTGATATTTACAACGGCCCAACTTTTCGATTTCAAAATCGAAATACAACGGGATTCTTCAAATTCACAAACCAATCTCCAATTTTTAATAGATGCTTTTACTCCTCGAAAAAAGAATCGTTATAAACCGTTCGATATACAGCTTAATACTATCCTGATTCGCCGGGGAAGTATCCGTTATGATATTTTATCCGAACCGTACAAAGATCCGGGAACTTTTGACAAGAACCATATCCTTTTGGACAAAGTAGTATCTACCGTATCACTAAAAGCTTTACGGAAAGACTCTATAAACATCAATGTCAGGCGCATCAGTTTTGAAGAAAAATCGGGCTTTTCATTATCAAAATTGGCATTTAAGTTACAAGGGAACGAAGATAAAGCGACATTGTCTAATTTTCGGCTCAATCTTGCAAATTCACACCTGAGTATCCGAAAAACAGACATCGACTTGTCAAAGACAAATACGCTGAAACAATTCTGTGACAGTACGGATTTGAATTTCAATATTGATGAAGCTCATGTCGTATTAAAAGACATTGCTCCTTTTGCTCCGATCTTACGGAACTTTTCTACCCCGATAGATTTGACATGTAATATCGGCGGAACTATAAACAACCTACGACTCGAACACATGAATTTATCTTATGGAGAGAAAAGTATCCATTTGAAAAGCAAAGGTAGTCTCGATGGCGTTACATCACCACAAAATGCGTTCATATTCGGTGAAATACAAGAATTGAATGCATCTCCCAAAGGAATACAATCTTTAATCAACGATTTATCTTCGGTCCGCAAAGATGTGAACCCGATTCTTGCTCATTTAGGAACAGTTAGTTTTCACGGTGAAATATCGGGATTTATAACTCAATTGATCACCTTCGGAGAATTTGACAGCAATATCGGAAAGTTACGGGCGGACATGATGATCTCCCGGAATGCAAAAGAAAATCTGGCATATAAAGGAACTGTAGAAACTTCAGGGCTTCAAATCAGGGAGCTTCTACCCCAAGAGAATCCCTTGGGAGAAATCAGTTTTAAATTTGATCTCGATGGACACCACCCGCATAATGGAATGCCCGAAGGTAAAGTCATTGGAGATATAGGCCATATCGACTTTAAAGGATACACATACGAGAATATCAGCCTGAACGGGAACTACAAAGGTTCGAAATATGACGGCACTCTCAATATAGACGATCCGAACGGGAACTTGCAAATGAACGGAACTATCGATCTATTAGATAAGCGTCCGATATTTCAATTAGTAGCACGAGGTGAAAATATACGTTTACAGGAACTACAATTAGCCCCTCAATACTCAAACTCGACTTTAGGATTCATTCTCAGTGCCAATTTCGAAGGAAATAATCTGGATAATGCAGAAGGAGTCTTATCGATAGATACCCTCTCTTTTAACAATAACGGAAAAATATTCTCAACTCGAAATTTTCATATCGAAGCTCACAATGAACAAACTCCTCAGTCAGTAAGCATCGAATCGGACTTAATATCAGGAAGAATATCCGGCCGATATTCTTTTAATACACTAAAGGACTCTTTCACTCGAATGTTAGCATCTGCGCTACCTTCACTCATTCAGCCACCTACCTCTAAACAAGTAGCACAAAACAACTTCACTTTTAACTTCGAGATTCAGAACAGCAATCATTTATCGGATGTTCTCGAACTGCCTTTTATTTTAAAAAATCCAGCAAAAATATCAGGATTTTTCAGTGATGAAAACCGCAATTTCAGGATAGAAGGAAATTTGCCCGAATTTCAAATAAAAAACATGCGCTTTGCTTCGGCGGGAATCTACGCAGAAAAACAAAAAGAAAATATTTCTTTCCAGCTTGGAGCTATGCTACTTAACAAGCAGGACAAACAGATTCATTGGAATGTAGCTGCAAAAGCTCATGACGACTATCTTGACACAAAAATCAACTGGAGCAACTCCGGTACGGCAACGTTTTGTGGAGAATTATCATCCCAAAGTAAATTTATCAAAACCGAAAAATCTGCCGATGCCGACATACATATCAACCCGACCCAACTGATACTGAATGACACAATATGGCAAGTCTCCCCGTCCCAAATCAACATTAACGACGGTAAAATACAAATCAGCCATTTCGAAGTAAGACATGATTCTCAATTTTTACGTCTTGACGGTAACATATCAAAACTTCCTGAAGATGAATTGACTTTGCAACTGAATGACATCAACCTTGATTATATTTTCGGATCACTGAATATCAAACATGTCGTTTTCGGAGGTCAAGCCACGGGTATATTCAGCATCGCCGGATTACTGAATAAAGAAATCCGCCTGAGTACAAAACAGTTTGATGTAATTAATTTTGCATACAATCACTCTTTATTGGGAAATCTTCATCTATTCAGCCAATGGGAGCGAGAAACAAAAGGTATTTTACTACAAGGTAAAATATCTCAACCGAACACAGATGATACCCGGATCGAGGGATATATATTTCCGACCAGAGATTCGCTACATCTGTCATTCGATGCAAATCGGCTGAACCTTGAATTTCTCCGTCCGTTTATGGATAATATTTTAAGCAATGCGACAGGACGGGCCACCGGAAAACTGGATTTTTACGGGAAATTCAAAGCCTTAAACGTAACAGGAGATGCTTTCGTCGATAATTTTACTTTCGACATCGGATATTTGAACACGTCATTTTCCGTTACTGATACCGTACACATGACTCCTACTTCGATATATTTTAATGATGCCTCGTTGCGTGATCGAAATGGGAAACTCGCTAAGGTCAAAGGTATATTGCATCATAAAAACTTCAAGAATCTCAGCTATGATATCGGGATTTCAGGATTACAGAATTTTCTGGTATATAATATGACAGAAAAACTCAGCCCTATTTATTACGGCACAATATATGGAAGCGGAGCTGCAACTATCAACGGGGATCTTGTAAAAACGGATATAGATGTCAACATGAGTACCGGACCGAACTCTAAATTTACCTATGTTCTTACGGGAAACGAAACGGCAAGCGATTACCCGTTCATTACTTTCATAAATAGACGTGCATTGAATTTTGAAAAGCAGAAATTACAACAGGACAGCATCAATACTCCGATTTCTACTCCGGTTATTGAAAAAAAGAATCATTTATTAAATATAAATCTTCAAATCGATGCTACTCCCGACATAACGATGCAACTGGTCATGGACCCGGCCACAGGAGATATAATCAAGGCAAACGGAACTGGGGCAATGCGTATAGAATATAATACATTATCCGACATGAAAATGTATGGTACATATACCTTGGAAAAAGGGAATTATAACTTTAATTTGCAAGATCTTATCACAAGAGATTTTGCCATACGTTCAGGGAGCAGTATCTCGTTCAGAGGAACACCTCTGAATGCCGAGCTCAACATCGAGGCTTATTACGCACTGACTGCAAATCTACAAGATCTGGATGAAAGCTTTGCTGATGATAAGGAACTGGCAAGAACGAACGTTCCTGTTCAAACGGTTTTACGTCTTACCGGAGATTTACAACGTCCCGACTTTAAATTCGATTTGAATTTTCCGACTTTAAGTCAGGATGTTGACCGACGGATACGCAGCATCGTCAGCACTGACGAGATGATGAACCGGCAAATCATATATTTGCTGGCACTAAACAAATTCTATACTCCGGATTATATGAACGTGGGACAGGCCCGAAATAACGAACTTGTTTCGGTAGCCTCATCGACCTTATCCTCACAGTTAAGCAATATGCTCGGGCAAATTAGCGACAAGTGGAATATCGGTACAAATATCCGAAGTGATAAAGGGGATTTCTCTGATGTAGAATTTGAACTTGCTTTATCGAGTCAACTGCTCAACAATCGATTAATATTTAACGGAAATTTCGGATATCGAGATGATGCCGTAAACAGCAATACATTTATCGGAGATTTCGACTTGGAGTACTTGCTTAGCAAAAGCGGGAATTTACGTTTAAAAGCATATAATCACTACAATGATAAAAACTACTATATAAAATCGGCCTTGACAACTCAAGGTGTAGGAATCATGTATAAACGTGATTTTACAAAATTTCAGGAACTATTCCAGCGCATAGGAGAATCGATATATCGTCTTTTCAAAAAAAAGAGAAACCCGAAAATCAACGATAACACACAAACTAACACAGAACAAGAAAAATAATCTTTCTTATACACAAAAAGACTCTTGAAGAATGTTTCCAAAAACTTATTCTAAATTTTATTTGAGATAAAATAAAGATGGCTTCGTGCGGGAATTCTTATCGAATTTATTCCTATAAACAGGAATTCTGGCCTTACAAGAGAAAAGAAAATTTTTTACTGTTTACCGTCTCACAGATTCTTCCATGTAAAATTTTTGCTCTTGCTACAAGCCCCGATAATTTTATAATATAGATTAATCACAGACTGTAAAAGGTCAAAAACAGGAAATAAAAAGAATAATTTATTGGACGATAATCTTTTTGCAGATTTACGATATATGGTTACTTGTACAATAAACCGTAATAACCAAAACAAAAACGATACAGCCGAAAACAACAGATTATAATAAAGTCCGTAAACAAAAAACAAAACGATCGAAATATAAAATAAATATACAGTCATTCTCTCAAAACCAAATATGGTCTTTGAATTGGTCTTTAAATAAGCCGAGGTAAAATCATATCTTAACTTCAATTCCCGCCAAGCTTTAAAATTATTTTCATAATGAACTATCATTCTACTTTCCGGAGAAAGTTCGATACGGGTATTATCTGCCGTCGCAACTTCATTAATAAACAAGTCATCGTCTCCATAATGGAGATTTAAATGTTTAGAAAAACCTTTATTTCTGAAAAACAGATCTTTCCGATAGGCAAGATTATATCCTTCGGCCATATAAGTCTTATGCAATAGAATATAAGAAATATAACGCAAAGTAAACATTAACCGATCATAAGCGACATATCTTCTTTTCCGTTGCCCCTCCCCGTCTATATATGCGTACCCTGCTACGATATCCACACCTTCAACAAAATTCCGCATCATATAAGTAAGCCAATTACTTCCTTCTGGCGCACAATTAGCATTTGTCAACATTACAATATCATGCTTTGCCGCCTTAATTCCAACCGTTAAGGCCAATTTTTTACGGCTAAGGCTACGAGCTTCATCCGGAATATAGGTTTGATATAAATTGTCATATTCAGATTCTAAACGGGTCACCACATCACGAGTCTCGTCTGTAGAACCATCATTTACAACAATCACATCAAAATCGGGATAGTTTTGCGACAAAATCAAAGGTAAAAAAACCTCTAAATGCTCAGCGTCATTCTTAGCATATACAATGACAGATACTCCCGGCTGTTTATCGGTATATGGGACATCCCCTTTTTCTTCCGATTCCAGATATTTCAAGGGTTTTCGGTAAAAATATAGATAATAGAATACCTGAATCGAAAAAAGAACGAACATTATAATAAAAAGAACGATCTCTACACCATTAAAATCAAAACTGACCTGCATATTTCATAATATTTTATGCAAACGTACACAATCTTTTTTTATGAAACAAAACCTATTTTTGAAATAAAAAATACTCTAAAGCAAATGACAAATAAATTACCAAAAGAATTTTATATCAAAATAAATATTTGGTAATAAAGCAGATATAAAACACGCTACATTTTACAAAATTTTTTATTCTACAACGACAATAAAAAACAGGAAGAACCGTTACATAATTAGTGATCAAATTTTATTGGGAACATACAATAAAAAGACTATATTTGCCCCACTGAATTATGTTTATCTGCAAAAATTATTTTTAATGAAAACAAATATACTTTACTTATTCCTTATTTCCGTTGCCTTTTTCTCTTGTAAAACACAATCAGATATTGCTTATTTTCAAGACTTAGAAAATAAATACAATCAAGGTATAGCAATCGATACTTTATTAAACTACGAATCTAAAATTATCCCTGACGACATATTATCCATCTATGTATCGGCAGAAGATCCCAATGCAGTCGCAATATTTAATCTTCCTGCTGTCAGTTATTTATATACAGGTCAAACTGACATTACAGCAACCCCTAAACTGCAAACATATCTTGTCGATAAAAATGGAAATATAAACTATCCTCAACTCGGGCAATTGCATGTCGCAGGATTAACTCGAAAACAATTAGAATCTCTTATCAAAAACAAAATAGAAAATTATGTAAAAGAACCTTTGGTCACTGTCGATATTCTCAACTTCAAAATTGTTATATTGGGAGAAATAAACAAACCCGGTACCATCAGTATATCAGGAGACCGCATATCAATTTTAGACGCAATAGGTATGGCCGGAGACTTATCTATATACGGAAAAAGAGAAAATATATTATTAATCAGAGAAAATAATGGAAAAAAGGAGTTTCATCGATTCGACTTAACTGATCCAGCAATCTTTTCATCCCCATATTACTATTTACAAAAAAATGATGTCATATATGTAGAACCCAACAAAGCTAAAAAAGCTGCGGCAAAATACGGGTCTGACAAACAGTTTAATATAACAATCACATCAACTATCATCAGTGCTATATCTACAATTGCAGCTTTGTTTATCGCAATATTTAAATAAATAAAAATTACAGTAGTCATGAATAGTATAAGCCAAAATAATAACAACATAACAAATATTTTAGCTTTAATTCATTCTTATATCAAACATTGGTATCTCTTTGTTATATCAATTATAGGTTGCCTGGGGCTTTGCTTTATTTATTTAAAAATAAAAACCCCTATCTACCAAGTTAATGCAAGTATATTAATACAATCAGAAGATGGGAAATCTTCAGGAGGGCTACAATCATCCTTACTTAAAAATTTCTCTTTCGGAGGACTTGTCGGTGGTGGTGGTGAAGTAGATGATGAAATTCATGTAATATCATCACACTCGACATTGCGAGAAACCGTTGAAAAACTTAAATTAAATCAAACATATATTATTAATAAAGACTTTATCCGTAAAAAAGATGTATATAACCAATCTCCGATAAAATTGATTGTCCCCTCATCTATCGAAGACACTTTATCGGCATCTTTACGATTTAAAGTACACATATCAAAACAAGGCAAAATTGATATTACTGCCCGTAAAGGCAGAAAATTTATTGGAGAAGTCGAATCAAATAAATTTCCGGCAATACTATCCACTCCATACGGAATTTTCTCATTTGACTCGACATGTTTCTTTAAATCCGGAAAAAAACTAAATCAAACTATCTATTTAAGCGGGTATGATGATGCAGCTGAAAACATATCTAAAAATATAGATATGTATATCGCTACAAAAAAAGCAAATTTAATACGCTTAGGCATTCTTGAAAATAACATACAGAGGGGGAAAGATCTTCTGAATACAATTATTACAACATACAATGATAACGGCATTCAAACAAAAAACTTGGAAGCTTCACAAACAGCCCATTTTTTAAATATCCGTATAGACTCTATTATTACGGAATTATCTGAAATAGAAAAGAAAATCGAATTATATAAAAGGAGTAACAACCTGACGAACATCGAAGCTGAAGCTAAAATCATTTTGGAACAAAACGGAATATTTAAAGAAAAATTAGTTGAAACAGAAACCCAACGTCAGATAGTTTCGCTAATCGAAAAGTTTATGTCCGACCCTCAGAACAAATATTCTTTAATGCCATTCAACAGTGGGCTTTCTGACAAATCATCAATTGAAGCCATACAAAATTATAATGAATTAATTCTTAAACGATTAAAGTTACTTCAAACAGCTAAACCCAATAGTCCTACCATAAAACTGATCGAACAGCAGATTGATGCCAATAGGGAAAATGTGCAAAACACAATTTCAAATATGAAATCGGGGATAGAAATTGCATTAAAAGATTTACACGCTCAAGAAAAAACTTTTATCTCCAGAATAAAAAATATGCCTACCCAAGAAAGAGAATTTATAAATATAAAAAGACAACAACTCATAAAAGAAGAACTATATTTATTTCTTTTACAGAAGAAAGAAGAAAACGCAATTACTTTAGCCGTAGCAACCCCTAAAGGGCAAATTGTAGATAAAGCATATAATATAAATAAGCCAGTAGGAGCGACACGTTTAATGTTACTTTCGTTCAGTATCCTTATAGGATTACTACTCCCTATAATTTATCTATACTTAAGAAATATCTTTAAAACAAAATTCGGAACACGTTCTGAACTTGAAGCATTAACCGATATTCCTATTTTAGGAGAAATATGCACAAACGACACAAATGAAAATATTGTAGTCAAGGATGGAAGCACATCTCCTATTTCAGAACTTTTCAGATTATTGAGAAGCAATATTCAATTCATATTAAATGGAAAAGACGAGAAGGTTATTTTAGTTACTTCCAGTACTAGTGGCGAAGGCAAATCTTTCATCAGCAGCAATTTTGCCAAGACATTAGCCTTATCTGGGAAAAAGGTAATTCTTATCGGTATGGATATAAGGAACCCTCGCTTAGGAGACTATTTGAAGTTACAAAATAAATATGGTTTAACAAATTATTTAGCAACAAATACGATAACAATACCAGAAATTATTGTCCCTAAAGTTTTGCACGACAATATGGATATAATTTTAGCAGGGCCTATTCCTCCTAATCCGGCAGAATTATTGTCAAGTGAAAAGCTAAAAGGCCTTATTGACGAACTCAAACAAACATACGATTATATAATCTTGGACACAGCACCTGTCGGATTAATCTCTGACACATTCAATTTTGCATACATTTCCGACATGACAATATACGTTTGCAGAGCCAACTATACGACCAAGGATAACATCAGGTATGCAAATACCCTTGTACAAAACAATCGATTGAAAAAGATGTCATTTGTCATCAACGCAACAAACGCGAAACAAGGTTACGGATACGGTTATGGAAATAAAAATGCCCAATAAACGTCATCCGTCAATATTATTTAAACCCAATATTGACCTACAGTACAAAAAAAATACTTTATACACTTGTCTGTTAAAGATTTTAAGTGTCGTCACGAGTTTTATAATTGTACCTATCACCATCGATTTTGTTAATGCCGAAAATTACGGTATTTGGCTTACTCTCAGTTCAATGGTCACTTGGATAAGTTTTTTCGACTTAGGACTTACGAATGGATTAAGAAATAAGTTAACAGAAGCGATTTCTTTACAAAAATATAAACTCGCCAAAACTTATATCAGTACATCATACGCTTTATTGTTTGGCATATTTTTTATATTATGGCTCATCATCACACTTACAATGCCATATCTCAATTGGGTAGAAATATTAAAAGTTTCTACCACAAATGCCCCTAATATATCACAGGCTTTTATTATAATTTTTTCTTATTTTTGCCTGTCATTTGTGCTAAAAATCATCAATATCGTTTTATTTGCCGACCAAAGAGCTGCAATGGCATCTTTAATTGATGTTTCAGGTCAAGTTGTAGCCTTAATAGTCATCTATTCATTAACCTTGGTCACTAAAGGTTCTCTATTGCTTTTATGTATCTGTTTATGCATGACACCACTTATAGTCACTATTTTGTTTTCGATCTTTTTATATCGAGGAAAATATAAAAAATTAAGCCCATCCATAAAATATATAAAAATAAAACATATAAAACCTTTATTTAACACTGGAAGTAAATTTTTTATCATTCAAATTGCAACAATCATTCAATACCAAATGTCCAGCTTCATCATTGCTCGAAATCTCGGGATGAACGAAGTCACGGATTTCAATATTGCATATAAATATTTCGGGGTTCTCACGATGGCAATTACAATTTTATTATTGCCTTTTTGGTCTGCTGCAACCGATGCATATACAAGACAAGATTTCATGTGGCTAAGAAATAAAATAAAACAATATATCAAATGCGTCTTACTATTAACCATAACAGGAATCATCATGTATGCCTGTTCCGGGCAACTCTACTATGTATGGCTAAAAGAACGTATCGATATATCAACTACCCTCTCGTTTTGGGCGATGTTATACAATATCATATGTGTTTTCTCTCATCCATTCGTGACATTGCTAAATGGTATCGGAGCAATAACAATACAACTCTATGTCAGCCTTATATCCCCGCTTCTTTTTATAATAACAGCCACACTATTAGTACAAAACACATCTTTAGGAGCTAGCGCGGTCCTCATAGCATCGATCATCTCCAATTTCTATGGATTCATTATCGCACCGATTCAGTATAGACAAGTCATTATTAAACATAAAAAAGGGATATGGATAAAATGACAAATACCACAACTGTTTACACCGAAAAAAAAGAAGAAAGATATATTATTCTTTTCTTAACGGGCTTAGCACTATATTGCATAGGTTACCTATTGCGGCGTATAGGAGAAGAAACCGATATAATAAGACAACCGTTACAATATCTGGGATTTCTTATCTTGATAATCGCTGCTTATAAAAGCATCTCTTTCAGAAGAAACCATTACAGCACATATATCCAATATTCGATGTATGCATTGCTGCTATGGCATATATATACCATATTACATAATTTTTCGATCACTTCAGAGTCTCTGATGACCTATTTCCAACCCTATTTTTTCTTTCATTTATTTGTACCTCTCATCGTATTTTTCCCGACAGACAAGTTGGTACATTATTTCATTCGATGGGGACTTATATGCATTCCGTTTTTTTTCATATTTGGTATTCTTTTTATAGTTCCTTTATTCAAAAACCAATCTTTCACTGAACAATTTGTATGGGTATTAGGAACCACCCCGGCATTTTTATATTTACTATCACCTTATTTACGAAATAAAAACATATTGTATGCCGGAATTATTACGGCATTGTCTGTTTTGATTCCAACCATCATGGCAAGACGTAACCTAATGTTGACTTATGGAAACTTCTTTATTTTGGGAACGTTAATATTATCAATCTCTAAATTGAAACACCATATCCAAGAAAAGATGATCGGGATATTGTTTCTTTGCATCAGTTGTTTTGCCTTATATGCTTTTTTTTCTTCAGGGGATCTTGGAATATTTCAAAAAATATATGACCGGATATCTGTCAATAATCGAGAAGAGCTATTTATATCATTTATAGAAGACATGTCTCAAAAAGACTGGATAATCGGGAAAGGCATTGACGGAACTTATTATGCTCCGGGTATCGATGGGCAAGAGTTCGATTCTGTCGAAGACAAAGACGACCGATTTCTGATCGAATGCGGTTATTTACAAGTCATATTAAAGGGAGGAGTAGTAAACTTAATATTATTATTAAACATATTCATATCGGCAATATACTTAGGATTATTCAAATCTAAAAATAAATTTTGCAAAATTGCTGGATTTGTTATTTTACTTTGGTTAATAGATATGTTCCCATGGGGAATGCCAGCTCTTGACTTTCGGTATCTATTAGTATGGATATGCTCTGCTATATGCATAAATAAAAATATCAGAAATTTCTCTGAAGAACAAATTACCAAGTATTTCGCTTTATAAATCAACACTGATGGATTCACTAAAGATACTCGTTCTTTCTGCAACAGCTCCAAAAATTATAGAACAAGATCACGACTATAATGGAAGAGGATGGATAGATTCATATATAAATTTATTCTCTTCTGATTCTAGTATCAAATTATTTGTTGCATATCATACTCGATATCCCGACAAACCTAAACAAATCAATAATGTAAATTACTATCCGGTAAGGGACGGACTAACGTATAATTTCAAACCTTTTAATATAATTCCCCGATATTTAGGCAAAAAGGAATGCCTCAAAGATATTGACAATTTTATGAGTATCTTAAACACAGTCCAGCCGGATATAGTTCATTTATTCGGAAGTGAATGGTGTGGAATCAGACTTTTAAAATATTGTAAATTTCCTATTGTCCTTCATCTGCAAGGGATCGTATCAATATATAATTATTCATTTCTTCCTAATGGAACAAATTTATGGGATTTGTATCTCAACTCATTAAAAGTCCCCATAAAAACAATCAAACGTATATCTTTTCCTTTTTTATATAAAAACTTTTTATACATAGCAAAACGAGAATTGGAAATACTCCCTCTTTTAAAATACGCATTTGGAAGAACAGATTGGGATAAAGAAAGTATTAAACTCATTGCTCCGAATTGCAAATATTTTTATATAAACGAAATATTGAGAGAACCGTTTTATATTGCAAAAAAATGGAACAACCCTGTAAATAATAAAATAACAATTCTATCTACCATTTCCGATTCTTCTTATAAAGGTCTTGATGTCATATTCAAAACCATAAACGTTTTAAAAAAACTATCCGAACAAAAGATAGAATGGAGAATTGGAGGAATATCCGATAAGTCGGAATCTGTGAAGTTATATAAGAAACTGCAAAAACACAAAGAATGTGTAAAATTTTTAGGAATCTTATCCGCACAAGATATAATAAAAGAATTACAAAATGCTACCCTATATTTACACCCTTCACATATAGAGAACAGTGCCAATAGTATATGTGAAGCACAATATATTGGGACACCGACCATTGCAACTAATGTTGGAGGAACAAGCTCAATATTATCAAATGATGCAGGTATATTAGTCTCTCCTAATGACCCTTATGAAATCGTATCTGCCATCTTAAAAATATGGAACGATAAAGATTTTGCATTAAAATTATCACGAAATGAAATTTTAACGGCAGAGAAAAGACATGATAAGATAATTATAAAAGAACAAACGATCAACGCCTACAAAACGATTATCAATGAAGTTATCAATCATAACAATCAACAGAAATAACGCAATAGGATTAGAACAAACTATCAAAAGCGTTATTTCACTGAAATATTCAGACTTCGAGTATATTGTCATAGACGGAGCTTCCACTGATAACAGTATCGATATCATTCGTAAATACGCATCGAGCATCACATTCTGGATATCAGAGCCAGATAAAGGTATATACAATGCAATGAATAAAGCGGTCGATTTTGCTTCCGGAGAATATATATTCTTTCTTAATTCAGGGGACATTTTTACGGACGGTTGTTCCTTTGATTTTATGAATAATGCGACAACTGACTTCATATTTACAAGCGTCATTATGAATAATAAGCATATACGCATAAAATCAACCCCCCCCAAACGGCTCAATAAATTCGATCTCTACGAAGGAATATGTCATCAAGCAACCGTAATAAAACGTAGTGTATTTATAGAGCAAGGAAAATACGATGAAGAGTTTAAAATCATTGCTGATTGGGGATTACTGATAAAAGCAATCTGTTTAAATAAAAAGTCTTATACAATTGTCCCTGAAACATTAGTAAAATATAATACTCAAGGCATAAGCTCACAAGCATCAATGCATAAAAACATTCTTCTGCAAAAAAAGAACTTCAATACTAAATACGGATTTCATATAAATAAATATTTTTATTATCTTTATCGATTAAAACCTTATATATTAATTCGACGTATTTATATGAAAATAAGTCACATTATAAACCATTATAACAAAAAGTAAAAACTTTAATCAAAGCATTCAGGATACAAAAACATTATATAAATTATAAAAAAAATCACCATGAAAGTATTGCTAATCAATAAATATTTTTACTTAAGAGGTGGTGCAGAAACTGTTTTTTTCAAAACAATTTCATTATTAAAATCAAAAGGTCATGAGGTTATACCAGTATCAACTAAAAACAAAAAAAATTTCTCTGGTGAGAACCCTTATTTTATAGACTATCCCGAATTCAGGGAGATCCCACTCAAGCATAAAATACAAAATATAAAATCGTTTTTCTTTAATAAAGAAGCCTCAAAAAAAATCGAAGAAGCCATATTGAAAGAAAAGCCAGATATTGCACACATTCATTTAATGTTCAGTAGTTTTTCTGTCTCAATTTTACCGATATTAAAAAAATACAATATTCCCGTCGTTATCACTGCCCACGATTACCGGCTCGTTTGTCCAGCATCAGCTTTATTAAACGGAAAACTACAAATATGTACAAAATGCCAAAATGGAAGATACTATAACTGCTTTATAAACAAATGCGGAAAATCCGGTTATTTGGAGAGCTTTCTTTTCATGGCAGAAATGTATTTCAGAAAAATATTCTATCCGGTTAACCATTATATCGATAACTTTATTTTTGTCAGCCAAGCATCTTTCCAACTTTATGCCAAATTAAATCCTGAATTTAAAAAATATAACCATCAGGTTATCTACAATCCGATAGAAATTAAAGCTGCATATAATCCACATCGGGGAAATTATATACTTTATTTCGGACGTTTATCTGAAGAAAAAGGAATAAAAACATTAATACAAACAGCCAAACGACTTCCCGATATCCAAATAAAAATAGCGGGAAATGGAGGCCTCGTACTAAATGATATTCCACACAATGTCGAACTTCTCGGCTTCAAATCAGGAAAAGATCTGGAAAAAACAATTTCCGAATCATCTTTTATAATTGTTCCTTCCGAATGGTATGAAACATTTGGACTAAGTGCGGCAGAAGCCATGGCACTAAGCAAACCTGTTATTGCATCTAATATCGGAGGACTTCCTGAAATTGTCGAAAATGGTATAACCGGATATTTATTTAATTACGGCAATACCGAATCACTTTACCAGACGATACAAACTGCCATAAATATAGACGATTGCTCTTATTATCAAATGTGTAACAATGCATATAATTTTATTCGGAAATTCTCGGAAGAAAAGTATATAAATAATATTATAGAGTTATACCAAAATAATCTCAAAAAAAAATAATTTCCTCCTAATTCCCATAAAAATAACAACATAACATTCCAAACCTTATACTTTAGAATTACTATCTTTGTACATCATAAATATTTAAACAAAAGTACAAAATGAAAATAAGTGTAATCGCTATATTTTATAACTCCTCCGCATATATCAAAAAATGTATTCAATCAATACTCGATCAGCAAGATGTCTTTATCGAACTAATTGCAGTAGATGATTGCAGTACAGATGACACATTAAAACTATTGCAAGAGTATGCAATCATTGATGACAGAATTAAAATAATAAAACATCAAAAAAATCGAGGTATTGCCGCGGCTCGCAATTCAGGAATAAAAGCAGCCTCCGGGGACTGTTTTTACTTGATAGACGGAGATGACTACTTGCCTAATAACGCTCTTTCATCTTTAGCAAAACATTTTTCTCCTGAAGTCGATTGGGTACAAGGTGGCTATGAAATTCGTAATGAGAAAAATTTAAAAATCGCAGATCATATCTATAAATACGGGAAATATACAACACATCAAGAGATTGAAAACCATTTCTTTGATATAGAATTAGTATACACCCACAATAAATTAATCAATTGCAAATTAAAAAAATGGAGTACATTTTCCGAAGGAATAATACATGAAGACAGATTTTGGAATATAGCCATATATCCACATCTCAACTATATCATTAATGTACCTAAAATCACTTATTACTATATCGACAGGCCCAAAAGTTTTTCCAAAAACAGTAGTTTTAAACAGCCTTTTATCGATGACGGACTAATGCTTCTTGAAAAAATGACTTTATTAGGGAACAAATGGATGACCTATGCTCAAACATTGGCTATAACAACCATTTTAAGGAATATTTATATAGGGAATTTTACGCCTTCATATCGGAAGAAAGTTGTTAAAAAACTCTATTCTCTCCAAATTTTCCCAATCTCAACTCAAATAAAAAATTGTCCACACTTCCCTCGTTATCTGTATTCATTAATCAAGTATCCCGATATAATTCGATGGTATTTCAGTCGCGTTTATTTAATATATGTTCATTTATTCAACAAACCTATTTTATAAATGAAATATATACAGTTTGTCCTATATTATCATCAAATATAATTTTATAACATTTTCGCCTAATAAGGATTTAATATCTTTGACTTCAATAAGCATGCATATTAAATCTCTTAGAATTTTAATACTATTACCAAAATCAATATTTTAATGAAACACTTTATAGAAAATATAATCCATAAACTCGGAAAAAAAGATTATAAACTTGATAAGAACCTTAGCGGTAAAGGTTTAACAATCGAGGTGTTATCTAAAATACCCTGCATTATACGGGGATCGATAAAAAAAATCGGACTAAAAAAATCTTCCGGAATATTATTTGCCGGACGTCATTGTAAACTCCGCCATAAATATCTGATTACAATTGGGAAAACTCTGACTTTAGGTGACAATGTCGAGATTAATGCACTATCAAAAAACGGAGTAAAAATAGGGAATAACGTCACTATTCTAAAAAATTCTATTATCGAATGTACCGGAGTAATCAGAGAATTAGGAGAAGGTATAGAGATAGGAGACAATGTCGGTATTTCTCAATCATGTTTTATTCAAGTACGAGGGAATGTAAGAATAGGTTCTTACGTTATTATGGGTCCCGGAGTATCTATATTTTCAGAAAATCATAATGCAGACAATACTGACGAATATATTATGAACCAAGGCGCAACCCGAAAGGGCATAACTATTGAAGATGGAGTATGGTTAGGAGCCAAATGCACAATTTTAGACGGTGTTACTATCGGTAAGCATGCGATCGTCGCGGCCGGTAGTGTCGTGACAAAAGATGTTCCTGCATATAGCATTGTCGGAGGTGTTCCTGCAAAACTTATCAAAAACCGCAAGGAATAAAATAACATCACAAATCATTCTGTAAAGAACGCTTATTTTATTATTTTTGTGCCTTATTACGATTTACAATCAAACGATATGGCAATTTCATCCCCTACAGATATGTGCATCATCACCACTTACAGGTGTCCGATGCAATGTAAAATGTGCAGTATATGGCAGAATCCGACAGAAAAAAGCAAAGAAATACAAGTAAAGGAGCTCGAAAAACTCCCCAAAGTAAAATTTGTGAATCTCACCGGAGGTGAACCATTTGTACGGGAAGATCTTGAAGAAATTGTCGAGGTAATGTTTCGAAAGTCTCCACGGGTAGTGATTTCCACATCCGGATGGTTTGAAGATAGAGTCATAAAACTGGCCGAGAAATTCCCAAACATAGGTATCAGAATCAGTATAGAGGGGCTATCATGTAAAAATGACGAATTAAGAGGAAGAGCCGGAGGTTTCGATAAGGGATTACGGACACTCATGCTCCTCAAAGAAATGGGAGTAAAAGACATCGGTTTCGGCATTACTGTTTCCAATAATAATTCCGAAGATATGCTCTCTTTATACCGCCTCTCAAAAAATTTGGGAACGGAGTTCGCCACTGCGGCATTTCATAATTCTTATTATTTCCACAAACACGACAATGTGATAACCAATACAAACGAGGTTATCGACAACTTTACCCGTTTAATTGAAATGCAAATGAAAGAAACCCACCCCAAATCATGGTTCAGAGCATTCTTCAATATGGGGCTTATCAACTACATTGAAGGAAACCGCCGCATGTTACCTTGTGAAGCCGGATTAGTAAACTTTTTCGTTGATCCCTATGGAGAAGTTTATCCATGTAATGGACTTGAAGAAAAATATTGGCAGGAAAGTATGGGTAACATTCGAAATGTAACCGATTTTAAAGAAATTTGGGAAAGCGAACAGGCTGCACGGGTAAGAGAATTAGTACGCAAATGTCCAAAAAATTGCTGGATGGTGGGAACTGCATCTCCTGTAATGAAAAAATATATTCAACATCCTATACACTGGGTATTAAAAAATAAATGGAGATCTATGACCGGAAAGCCCGTATGTATCGATAAAAAATGGTATGATGTAGGACAAGATCCCGAACAGGGGAATTTAAAGGAGAAAAGCAAATAATCGGTCTTCCTCAAATTCGACAAATTATATACGAAAATAGATCTTCCCTCCGTTATATATTAGTGTGTCTATCTGCATATTTCCATGAAATCTGAAAGAAAAATAAAAATCATTGTTACCGGGACAAGAGGCATTCCTGATATTTTAGGGGGAGTAGAGACGCATTGTGAAGAATTATATCCTCGTCTTGCTAATAACAAATATACAGTCACTATTGTACGACGTAGCTGTTATATTACTGATAATATTCGAACAGATAATTATAAAGGAATCTCTTTAAAAGACATTTACGCTCCCCGTAAAAAAAGTCTGGAAGCCATCGTTCACACCTTTCTGGCCATCCTATATGCAAAAAAATCACATGCCGACATCTTACACATTCATGCGATAGGTCCTTCATTGTTAATACCTTTTGCCCGGATATTAGGCTTAAAAGTAGTCATGACTCACCATGGTCCTGACTATGACCGCCAGAAATGGGGACATTTAGCCAAATGGATGCTTCGCACCGGAGAACGAATGAGTGCAAAATATGCAAATGAAATTATCGTTATTTCCAATGTAATCGACAATATTCTTCGCAAGAAATACGGTAGGAATGATGCTCACTTGATTTTCAACGGTGTAACTCTCCCTAAAAAATCCCAATCAACCTGTTATATCGATCAGTTAGGATTAACTACCCATAAATATATATTAGCAATGGGAAGATTTGTCGAAGAAAAGGGTTTCGATTTACTAATAAGAGCATTCTCTGCATTGAAACAAAATAAATATAAGCTGGTAATCGCCGGAGATGCCGACCACCCTTCGGCATATTCAGAAAATCTGAAACGACAAGCTCTGGAAGAACATGTTATATTAACAGGTTTTATAAAAGGGGAAAAACTGAATGAGATAATGTCTAATGCAGCATTGTTCATACTTCCTTCTTTCCATGAGGGCTTGCCTATATCTCTTCTCGAGGCGATGAGTTATGATTTAGATGTGCTTGTCAGTGATATTCCGGCAAATCGGTTACCGGAACTAACTCTTGATGATTATTTCAAAACCGGCTCGATTCCCGATTTAAAAAATAAGTTACAATATAAAATCAAGAACATACAGCTTGACCGAAAGTACGATTTGTCTTCTTATAACTGGGATAATATCGCCGAACAAGTCGATTCGGTATATCAGCTTATCCTAAACAAAAAATAATTTGAAATATAATGATAAAAAAATTTCTGCCATTATCGACCATTATTCTAACATTACTATTTTCCGGCTGCAATAAGGATAACGAAAATCTTATCAGAGGAAAATGGCAATTAAGACACATTGACATGCCCAACAACAGCCAAATATCGACAGATTCGGTATTTTACAGTTTTCAGTTGAATATATTCGAATTGGCGACATTAGTACAGGGAAATGACTTTAGTGCCGAAAAAACAAACGGTATCTATACCATAAAAACAGACTCTATTTTTATGACAGTAACACCATCTTACATGGGAAATGCACTAAAAAGTCCTTATTATGGATGGCATACCGCTGAAAAAAACTTTGCAATCAAAAAATTAGACCATTCGGCACTAATATTATCCTGTAATGACACCATCTACACATTTCGTAAATTCTGATCTTTATGCTAAAAAAAATAATTATACTATTCCTCCTTGTTTTCTTCGGCTCTATATACAGCATTATTCATGCACAATTCACCCTCCAATACAGTGCAGAGACAAATATAATTACAGGAAATGGAGAATTTACTCCTTTTTATTTAATGAATAATCGCGGAGGTGTAATTTCATTCACCCCGAATAACGGTTATCTAAGAGCAGGTGTGAGCAAAAAAATCGATAATGACAAACGTTTTTCATATGGATTCGGTATTGATCTTATCGGATCATACAATAACGATGCAACAATCTATTTACAACAATTATACGGTGAAATAAAATATCGTTGTCTCGAACTTATGATAGGTAGTAAAGAACAATACTCCCTAATGCGTGACAGAGAACTGAGCAGCGGAAGTATGGTTTGGTCCGGGAACAGCCGTCCGATACCACAAGTATCGATAGGAATACCTCATTTTGTCAATTTTCCGGGAACAAATGGATGGATGCAAATTAAAGGAGAAATTTCTTACGGTATATTTGTTGATGATGCTTATCAAAAAGAGCATAAAGGAGAAGGAAAACCCTACAGCAAACATGTTTTGTATCACCGTAAATATCTAATATTAAAATTTGAAAAAGAAAAACCTTTTTACGGTTCGATCGGAATAGACATGGCAGCACAATTTGGAGGTACAATATATGATAACCCCAATTTCAAAACTTCCGTAACCAAATTTCCATCAGGAATCAAAAGCTTTTTTAAAGTATTCGTACCATTATCCGGGGGTGATGATTCCCCACTAATAGATCAGGTAAACGTTACAGGCAATCACTTAGGCAGTTATCTCTTAGAAATAGGTTATCGTAAAAAAAACTGGCATGCAAAATTATATCATGAACGTTATTTTGATGATCATTCAGGCATGATCTTTAAAAACAAATGGGACGGATTATGGGGAATAGAATATAGAACTATCAAGAAAAAACTAATAACCGGTGCAGTATTCGAAATAATGAATTCAAAAGATCAAAGCGGTCCGTTCTTATTCGATAAAACAGAAGAATTGCCTCTAAAAACAAGCGGAGCTGATTTTTATTACGGACACATGGCATACAACGGGTGGACACATAGAGGACATACGATGGGAACACCGTTTATCGCTTCGCCCGGTTATAATACCGACGGATTTCTCGGATTTAAAAGTTCCAGAAGTCTTGCTTTCCACGCCGGGATAGACGGATACATATTTTCAGAGCTCTCATACAAAATTTTAGCAGGGCATCAACAAGGCTGGGGTACTGGATATTTACCTTTTACCCATATCACACACGAATTTTCAGCTTTAGCAGAAATAAATTACCGACCTGAAAAAATTAAAGGTTGGACATTTCGATTATCGGGAGCATTTGATAAAGGTACTCTGTTCGGAGACAATTGGGGAATACAAATAGGTATACAGAAAGAAGGTCTTTTGTTCAGCACAAAGAAATAAAACCGCAGAAAAATTTATCCATAACAGGTTAAACGATTCTTAAAAACAAGAAATACGAACATAAGTCCGGTCATCAAAAGAACAATTTCCGGGAAGAACGCCTTTCGTACTTTTGTTATTTTTATCACAGCCCATTCCTATACACAAAGGGTCTGTTTCTATTTGATGACAAAGAGCCTGTTCTGTTTCCTGCAATGTCCCATACAGATCAAAATAACCGTCGGTTGCCAAAACAATAGAACGGTCACCAACCGGAATAATCCGGATTAAAGCATAATCGACTGGAAAACCGTCTAATACAATATAACGATACTCAGAATTATCATCTAAATTATTTTGCCACAAATACTGTCTCTTCAACATAGGATATATAAACTCCCGGCCTATATCCCGTTTCTGTAACTCCTTTATCGAAGATCCGTCCCGCAAAGCCGAACACAAAACAAAAGACCTCAGCTCAGAAAGTATAGAATCTATCTTTTTATTATTCTTAAAACAACATTCCCCTACTTTACACTGGCAGTCACCGATAAGCCAAACTTCATTTCGAGAATGACAATAAACAGCAACACTCGCAGTTAATCTTGTCTCAGGGAATCGCTCTACAAGGTCTAAAATATGATTTGTTTTATAATACCGAATAATGCGTTCATTTATGATATTCACAAACTCCGATGCCGAAATTCCCGAAGGTAACCTCTGAACCTCATCCGAAATAATTTCCATTGCCTTCCTTCCAGTAGTAACACCATCTATCCTAAAATCAGACTTGGAAGTCGCCCCATCAATCACCACAACATAATCTGGTGTTGCAACCCATCCGTCTTCACATAAGCCAGTTAAAGACTTACCTTTTACAAAGGATTCTTCTATTACAAAACTCATTTTTATAACCATTTTAATTTTTATTTTCCGATACAAAAAAACAATCAGATCATCTTTGTGTTTTTCTTAGCCTGTTTTTCTGAAAATATCAATCCAAAAAACATCCGCACAAAATTTAACAGATTCTTACAAAGAAAGACTTTTCATTTGAAAAACCAAAAAGGTGCAGAAAGCAATATTGCTTTCCTACACCTTTTCACCAACACACACATCAAAAAAATCTATTTATTGAGCATTCTGAATCATTTCCGGAGCTGCCGTAATATATATTTCCACTCTCCGATTTTGCGCACGCCCTTCCGGAGTCGCATTCGATGCCACCGGATCATTCCAACCGAATCCTTTTGCAGAAACACGACTCGAACGGACTCCGTCACTGATCAAGTAATTGACAACCGACTCTGCACGTTGCAGAGACAAACGTTCATTAAGTTGCTGACTTCCCGTATTGTCTGTATAACCGAAAACCTGTACATTCGTCTCTGGGTTCTGTACTAAATTTTGAGCGAGTTTACTTAAATCGGCTTTAGAAGAAGCATTTAACTGAGAAGAATTAATCGCAAATAAAATTCCATTCTCAAAAGTAACCTTTATCGCCTGCAAATTATTACTGTCTTTTACTTTCTCTATCTGTGCATTCTTTAGCTGTGCTTCAAGTTCCTGCTGCTGCTTATCCATTTTACGACCAATCAAGGCCCCCGTACCAGAGCCAACAGCAGCACCGATTAAAGAACCTATCCATGCACCTTTGCCACCTCCTACCAACGCTCCGATTCCTGCACCTGCAGCAGCACCAGAACCTGCCCCGATAGTAGCACCTTGACCGGTTTTAGACATACCTTGCCATGCAGAACATCCCGTTCCTGTCAATAGACTGACACATAGCATCATAATTATTCCATAGCGGACTTGTTTACCATATCTATTCATTATTTTCAAACTTTTGTTTTCAATAAAACAGTAAAAGGTTATAGAAAGTTCTATCTTAACTATTAAAATATATCTGCAATTTTCTCCAATAAAAATCTATACAAGTTTATTTAGACCTTGCTTAAGTTAACTTTAAAAACAGTTTTCTTGTCTTCACGGGAATAACGGCAGATTACCTAATGAATAAAAATGGAAAAAAGATCGAAAATGAACCGGCTGATTTTCTACACCGGAAAATTTAAACCGGTTCTAAAAAAGAACCATTCTCGCTTTCTATGGTTATTATAATAATAACGTTCCTATAAAATAAATTATCAAATGAAAAGATTAAAGCAAATAATAGCAGTACTGGCTCTATCAGGACTCATTTTCACTGGAAATCCATACGCCCAAAACAACACAGTAAAAATAAAGTCCGAAAACAGCGAAATAATTCTACCTCCTCTTCCCTATGCAGAAAACGAATTAGTACCATATATCAGTGCACAGACCGTAATGCTCCATTATGGTAAACACCTAAAAGGATATGTCAATAACGTAAACCGCTTAGTCAAAGAAATATCCGATCTGGAAGGAAAAGATTTAGAAACAATTGTCAAACAATCAGAAGGAGCTCTTTATAACAATGCTGCCCAAGCATGGAATCACATTTTTTATTTTGACGCTTTTTCTCCGCACGCACAACACCAGCCATCCGGAGAGTTAGAGAAACAGATAAATAAACAATGGGGAAATTTCGAAAACTTCAAAACAGCTTTCGCTAATATAGCAAACAATCTGTTCGGCTCAGGATGGGTATGGTTAATCAAAAATAAAAACGGAACACTGGATATTATTGGAGAAAGTAATGCCGGCAATATTCTAAAAGGAAACGGGAAACCACTATTAGGCGTCGATATTTGGGAACATGCTTATTATTTAGATTACCAAAATCGAAGAGCGGAACATATAGACGGACTTTGGAATATTATAGATTGGAGCATTGTCGATAGAAGATATAATGAATAAACGAATATAATAAAAAAGGGGGCGACCCAAAAGATTTTTTTAGAGTTTGGTCTCTTTTTCTTTTATAG